>Ga0196970_1001766_pt1 | contig 13031 bp, 11 predicted proteins | sample S1v_513CmetaG_FD_148672 | JGI IMG/M metagenome (GOLD analysis project Ga0196970, IMG submission 148672) | Soil microbial communities from Anza Borrego desert, Southern California, United States - S1+v_5-13C | ecosystem: Environmental > Terrestrial > Soil > Desert | place: USA: California... | reverse complement strand
GCCGAGCGTGCGCCGGCGCAGGAAATCGTGCAGGAGTTGAGGCGCGACCTGCAGAAGATCCCCGGCCTCGCCGCCTTCATCCAGCCGGTGCAGAACCTGCGCATCGGCGGCCGCTCGTCCAAGAGCCTGTACCAGTACACCGTCCAGGCGCTCGACCTGCCGGACCTGTACGGATGGTCGCAGAAGCTGGAGCGGGCGCTGCACGACGTGCCGATCCTGCAGGACGTGACCAGCGACCTGCAGCTCAACAGCCCGCAGGCCTACGTCCACATCGACCGCGAGAAGGCGGCGACGCTGGGCGTGGCGGTGGATCAGGTGCGCTCGACGCTCTACAGCGCCTTCGGGCAGCGGCAGGTGTCGACCATCTACACGCCCTCCAACGACTATCAGGTCCTCATCGAGTTGGACCCGAAGTACCAGCAGGACGACAGCGCGCTGTCGCGCGTCTACGTCCGCAACACGGCCGGCAAGCTGATCCCGCTCGACGCCTTCGCCCGCGTCGAGCGCACCGCCGGCCCGCTGTCGGTCAACCACCAGGGCCAGCTGCCGGCCGTCACCATCTCCTTCAACCTGGCGCCCGGCGCTGCGCTGGGCGAGGCGGTGGAGCAGGTGCGCGCGGTGGAGCAGCGGCTCGGCCTGCCGGCCACCGTCACCACCGGCTTCGCCGGCACCGCGCAGGTGTTCCAGGACGCGCAGAAGGGACAGGCGCTGCTGATTGGCGCGGCGGTGCTTGTGATCTACATCGTGCTGGGCGTGCTGTACGAGAGCTTCATCCACCCGCTGACCATCCTCTCCGGCCTGCCGGCGGCGGCGGTGGGGGCGCTGGCGACGCTGCTGGTGTTCGGGCAGGAGCTGAACGTCATCTCCGTCATCGGCATCCTGATGCTGATCGGCATCGTCAAGAAGAACGCCATCATGATGATCGACTTCGCGCTGGAGGCTCAGCGCGAGCAGGGGCTGTCCCCGCGCGACGCCATCGAACGCGCCTGCGTCCTGCGCTTCCGCCCGATCATGATGACGACCATGGCGGCGATCATGGGCACGCTGCCCATCGCCGTCGCCCACGGCGCCGCGGCCGAACTGCGCCAGCCCCTCGGCCTCGCGGTGGTCGGCGGCCTCGTGGTGTCGCAGGTGCTGACGCTGTACATCACGCCGGTGCTGTTCCTGTACATGGAGGACGCCGGCCGCCTCGCCGCGCGCCTGCTGCACCGCCGCCCGGCGCAGGACGAGCACGGCCACGCGCTGCCGGCGGGGGAGGACTGATGGACGACGCGCCCCTGATCGTCACGGTGGCGCCGAACGGCGCCCGCCGCGGCAAGGCCGACCATCCGGCGCTCCCCATGACGCCGGACGAGCTTGCCCGCGAGGCGGCCCGCTGCCGCGAGGCCGGGGCGGCGATGATCCACCTGCACGTGCGCGACGCCGAGGGCCGGCACACGCTGGATCCCGACGCCTACCGCGCCGCCACCGCCGCCATCCGGCGCGCGGTGGGCGACGGGCTGCTGATCCAGGCGACGACCGAGGCGGTGGGGGTCTACGCCCCGGCGCAGCAGATGGCGGCGATGCGCGACCTCCGGCCCGAGGCGTTTTCCGCCGCCGTGCGCGAACTGCTGCCGGACGCCGCCGCCGAGCCAGAGGCCGCGCGTTTCCTGGCCGAACAGGCCGGGGCGGGGACGCTGATCCAGTACATCCTGTACGACGCCGAGGACGTGCGGCGCTTCGACGACCTGCTGGCGCGCGGCGTGGTCCCGGCGGCGGGTGCCAGCGTGCTGTTCGTGCTGGGCCGCTACAGCGCCGGCCAGCAGTCGGACCCGCGCGACCTGCTGCCCTTCCTGGCCGCCTGGACCCGGCCGTTGCCCTTCGCGGTGTGCGCCTTCGGCCGGCGCGAGGCCGCGTGCGTCGCCGCGGCGGCGGCGTTCGGCGGACACGGCCGCGTCGGCTTCGAGAACAACCTGCTGCTAGCCGACGGCGGCGTTGCGCCGGACAACGCGGCGCTGGTGCGGCAGGCGGCGGACCTCGCCCCACGCCTCGGCCGCCCCCTGGCGACGGCGGAGCAGGCGCGGGAGCTGTTCTCTAGGGTGTATACCTAAGGCGTATTCCCATTACGGAATACGCCTTTGGCCCCAGGCCCCAGTCCTCCGAAAGCATGCGGTCGCTATTACCATAGATTGCTTCAAAGCGGCATTAGACTTTGGCATAAGGTCTTCAAGCGAAGTCGAACGGGAACACCGGATCGGTTTCGGGGGAGGAAACGCCAATAGTTAAATAAATAGAAACAACTGAAGCCCGGTGCCTCTGGCTGCCGGGCTTTTTCATGTCTTCAGGCTAAAGCGGTATTACCAGTGCGGGCGCGCGCGAGGCCGGCGCCGGTCTTTGGGGCTTGGATAGAGTCGTGATGGTCCGGCGTGCGGCCACTCGGCCGGATTGTGGAACCCTCCGAACTTCCCTCGAAGGGGGGTAGCCGGATCGGCGCCTCATGCCGGGATGGACACCGTCACGGACGTGCCTCCCTCGGAACCGATCACCGCCCCGCCGCCGATCTGTTCGGCCAGCGACTGCACCAGCGTGAGACCCAGCGAGCCGGTTCGCCGCTCGGCGGGCATCCCAACCCCGTCGTCCCGGACGATCATGCGCAGGACGCTGCGCGAGGTGTGGCGGAAGGACACGTCGATGCGGCCGGACTGGCCGTTCGGGAAGGCGTACTTCAAGGCGTTGATGACAGCCTCGTTGGCGATCAGCGCCAGCGGGACCGCCTGGTCGGGCTTGAGGAACGCCTCGTCGGCATCGACCTCCAGCCGCACCCGCGGGCCATGGACGGTCTCGAAGGACGCGACCAGGTCGCGGCACAGCATCCCCAGATAGCCGCCGAACTCGATCTCCTGAAGCCCCTGAGCCCGGTAGAGCCGCTCGTGGATCTCGGCCATGCGGTCCAGCCGTTCCATGGCCCCGCGCAGCGCCTCCCGCACCGGGCCGCCGTCCTGGACGCTCTCCTGGAGGCGAAGGAGCGAGGAGGCCATCTGCAGGGTGTTCTTGACGCGGTGGTTCACCTCCCGCATCAGGTCGTCCTTCTCGCGCAGCAGCGTGTCCTTGTCCTGAAGCGTGCTGCGCAGCACCCGTTCCACCTCGGTGCGCCGGGCGGCCTCATCCGTGAGACGATGGTTGATGTGGTCCAGCCGTTCGGTGCGCGCCGCGACGCGCCGGTCGAGATCCTCGTTCAATTGCCGCAGGCCGTCTTCCGCCGCCTTGCGGCCGGTGATGTCGACGAAGGAGACGAAGTGCTGCCGTATCCTGCCATCCTCGAAGACGGGGGCGACGTGTTGAAGCACCCACAGGTGCTTTCCGTCCTTGCGGTACAGCTGCACCTCGCGAACGATGGCATCCCCGGCGCGCAGCGCGCGGTCGATGCCCCGGGCCACGTCCGGATCGGTCTCGGTGCCGGTCAGGAAGTGATAGCTCTCGCCGAGGATCTCCTCCTGCGTGTAGCCGGACATCTTGATGAACGAGGCGTTGGCGAACACGATGGGGATGCCCGACAGGGTCGGGTCGGCGATCAGCATGGGCATCAGCGTCGTCTCGACCGCCACCACGAAGGGGCCGCCGCGAGCCTTCTCCGCCTTGACTTTCTGTTCGGCCTGCTCCTGGTTGCGGGAATTGTTCGACACGGGGGGGCTCCTGCTCTGGCGGCATTTCCAGGATGGATATAGTGCGGCCCCTCAACTTCACAGGGCGGGGGCGCCGAGCGGATTCCACGGATAAGCGGCGGTGCCGCTCAGACATTCGCGGACCTCGCGCGACGGCGGCGAGAGAACCGTTTGCGCCTGGGCGTTGCCCCTACGCCTGCTTCGCCCCGCGCCGGCCGCGCGGGCTGCGCAGGCCGGCGGTGCGGACCACCTCGGCCAGCGTGCGGCGCAGCTGTTCGGGCTCGACCGGCTTGTGCAGGATGGTGAAGCCCTCGGTCTTGCTGTCGTGCACGCACTCCGGGCTGTTCTCGCCGGTCAGCATCACCGCCGGGATGCGCGTGCCGAAGCGCGCGCGGATCGTGCGGATCGCCTGGGTGCCGGTGCGCTCCTCGCGCAGGCGGTAGTCGGCGACGATCACGTCCGGCGCCCGCGCCGCGCGGGACAGCTCGGCCACCGCCTCCTCGCAGGACTCCGCGGTGATCAGCGTGTAGTCCCACTGCTCCATCAGGGCGCGGAGACCCATCAGGATCACCGGGTTGTCGTCGATCAGGATGGCGAAGACACCGCTGCCGTCCAGACGCTCCGGCGCGTCCGGCCCCACCGCCTCGACGCGGTCGAGCGGCACCTCCACCGTGAACACCGATCCCTGGCCCGGCGCCGACTGCACGTCCACCGGGTGGTCGAGCAGCCCGGCCAGCCGCCGCACGATGGCGAGGCCCAGGCCCAAGCCCTGCTTCTGGTCGCGCTCCGGGTTGGCCAGCTGGTGGAACTCGGTGAAGATTTCATCGAGACTCTCGGGCGGGATGCCGATGCCGGTGTCGCGCACCGCGATGGCCAGCCGGGCGCCGCGCACCGTGCACTCGACGGCGATGGCGCCGTGCCGCGTGTAGCGGATGGCGTTCTCGACCAGATTGCGCACCATGCGGCCGAGCAGGTTGGGGTCGCTGTGCACCGCCACGTCCGGCGCGCTGACCGACCAGTTCAGCCCCTTGGCGGCGGCCACCCCGGCGTAGCCGGAATTAATGGCGTCCATCAGGTTGGAGATCGGGAACGCCTCGCGCTTGGCGTGGACGATGCCGGCATCCAGCTTGGAGATGTCCAGCAGGCTGTCCAGCAGGCCCTTCAGCGCGCCCAGCGCCTGGTCCATGTGGCTCAGCACCTCCTGGGTGCGGCCGTACTCCTGCCCGGTGGCCAGCGCGGCGGAGAACAGCATCAGCGACTGCACCGGCTGGCGCAGGTCGTGCGTCGCCGCGGCGAGGAACTTCGACTTGGCGCGGTTCGCCGCCTCGGCGGCGATGCGGGCGGCGACGGCCTCCTCCTTCGCGGCGATGATGGTGCGTTCCATCTCGATGCGCGCGGTGACGTCGCGCATGATCGCGGTGAAGAAGCGCCGCCCCTCGGCCGTCCAGGCACCGATGGAGATGTCCACGTGCACCTCGCGCCCGTCGGCGCGGTGCACGCGGGTGCGGCCCTCCTCGAACTGCTCCAGCCGCACGGCGATGGGGGTATCGACCAGCGCGCCGTCGACGCTGCCGAACAGCGTGTGCGCGGCGCGGTTGGCGGAGTGGATGATGCCGCTCTCGTCCACCGTGACGATGGCGTCGGTGGCGGTGTCGACGATGGCGCGGTAGCGCGCGGCGCGCCCCTGGCGCAGCTGCCGCTCGCGCCGGACCGAGACGGTGATGTCGTGCACCTGCAGCAGGCAGCCCGGGCGGCCCCGCAGCGGCTTGGTGATGATCGACTGGTGGGTCGGCTGCGTCTGGTCGCCGACGCGATTGCCCAGCGGCAGCAGGGTCGGGTTCAAATAGTGCGAGACCACCGACGAGGTGCCGGAGGCCAGCGTCTCCTCCACCGCGCGCGCCAGACGGCTGTCGGCGAGGTCGGGGAACAGGGCGAACAGCGGCTTGCCCAGGGCGTCGGCGGCGGACAGGCCCGACTGTTCCGCCATCCAGCGGTTCCAGCCGCGCACCGCCTGCGCCTCGTCGAGCACGATGATGCCGACGTCGAGATCGTCGAATCCGGCCGGGGAGTCGATATCGGACATGGCGGCGCCCCTCAGGCCCGGCCGGCGTAGGGCGCGATCATCGCGGCCACGCTCTGGCGCAGCGCCATCAGCGACGAGACGCTCATGACGATCAGGATGAAGCCCTTGATGCCGCGTTCCTTCATCGTGAAGTCGACGTGGAAGACCATCACCTGGTCGGAGTCGGTGTCGCCGCCGTAGGTGAGGATTTCGATCGCGGCGCCGTAGATGACCCGCGGCAGCGAGGTGGTGATGCGCTGCTGCAGCATGTTGGCCAGCGTCGACAGGCAGCTGTTGATCAGGATGTTGCCGATTTCGCTCAGCGCCTCCTGCTCCATCTCGATGATCTCGTCCAGGTCGGCCATGTGCGGCAGCACGGCGCGCACCAGCTCCAGGCTGTTCGAAACCGGGAAGACCATCACCGCGGCGCCGGAGAAGCTGCCCTGGAACTCCTCGCCGACGGCGACCAGCTGGTCGTCCACCCGCGTGGTCAGCGTGGCGGCGGCCGAGGCGCGCGGCACCACGTGCACCTTCGGCACGGTCAGCGACACGCCGCCCTGCACCATCTTGCTGAGCGTCACCGCCGCCTTGCTGACCGAGACGTTGACCAGTTCGGTCAGTGCGTCCGTCTCCAGTTCACTGAAGGATTCCAGCATGGCGCGGTCCCGCGGCTCAGGCGCTGCGGCGCTGCGCGGCGGGCGCGGCGACGAAGCCGGCCAGCGCGTCGCGCGACACGGGCTTTTCCAGGAACACCGCGCCGAGCGCGTGGGCGCGCTCCAGCACGTCGGTCTGCGCGTTGGCGGAGATGATGGCGATCGGCAGGTCGGCGCGGCGGGCGCGCAGGCGGGCGGCCAGTTCCAGCCCGTCCTCTTCGGGCATGTTGAAGTCGATGAAGGCGGCGGTCAGCGTCTCGACCCCGTCCACCCGGTCGGCCTCGGGGCCGGTGGCCGCCTCGAGGACGGCGCAGTCCGGGTGCATTTCGCGCAATGCCTGGCGCACCACCATGCGGGCGAGCTTGCTGTCGTCCACCACAAGAAACGTTTCCGCCATGATGCGCCCTGCCGTCCTGTCCGCGTCGTCTCGCCGCGTCAGGGACCCGCGCGCCGTGGTGTGGACACGTGCACGCTGCAATGCCGCGGATGTTCTTCATTTCCAGGGTTGATCAAATAGGGGATCAGCCAGTGCCGTCAACAGGAAGACGGTCATTAGTCCGTTTGGACGGGTGCGCCATGACTGCCGTATAGGCGGATATGCCGGGCATTTCCCTTAAGTGCCGGTGATGGGGCGGACCGTTTTGCCGGCAAACGGAAAAAGGGCGGCAGCCGGAAACCCGGCGCCGCCCTGGAGGTGGGGAGGCCGCCTATTCGGCGGCGGCGCGCCGATCCACCTCGGCGCTCGCGTCGGCGCCGGTCCGGCGCTGGACCAGCAGGTTCGCGGTCCAGTGCAGGACGTCCTCGCCATTCTGGTTGCGGGTGATGACGCGCACGCGGACCACGCCCTGGTCGGGCCGCTTCGTGGAGGGGCGCACCTCCAGCACCTCGCTCTCGGCCGTCAGCGTGTCGCCGGCGCGCACCGGGCGCGGCCAGTTCAGCGATTCCACGCCCATGCCGATGAAGCCGCCGGCGAAGGTGTGCGGCCCGTCGACGATCATCCGCATGGTCAGCGCCGCGGTGTGCCAGCCGCTCGCGGCCAGCCCGCCGAACACCGTGTCCTTCGCCGCCTCAGCGTCGAGATGGAAGGGCTGCGGGTCGAACTGGCGGGCGAAGGCGACGATGTCCTCCGCGCTCACGGTGACGGAGGCGCCGGTGTGGCGATCGCCCGGCTTCAGGTCGTCGAGGTACAGCATGCGTCCGGGGCTCCTCGGTAGCGAAGGCTGCAGAATGGGTGAGACAGGTCTGTCTCATGGCTTGCGATGGTAGAGACAGGTCTGTATCATGTCAACGCGGTTTTCACGGGTGAGACGATGAACGACGAGGGGCGCCGCACGGCGCGCGAGCGGATCCTGGAGACGGCGGCGGAGCTGTTCTACCGCGAGGGCATCCGCGCGGTCGGCATCGACACCATCATCGCCCGCTCCGGCGTGGCGAAGATGAGCCTGTACCGCAACTTCGCCTCGAAGGACGATCTGATCTGTGCGTGGCTGGAGGACTCCGAGGCCAGGTTCTGGGCGTGGTGGCAGACCGTCGTGGCCCGCCACCCCGGCGATCCGCGCGCGCAGTTGAAGGCGTTGTTCGCGGCGCTGGCCAAGTGGTCGGCGCACCCGAAATTCCGCGGCTGCCCGTTCATTAACACGACGGTGGAGTTCCGCGACGCCGAGCACCCCGGCCGCCTGATCGCCGAGCGCCACATCCGCGCCATGCGTGACCGCCTGCGCGATCTGGCGGCGGAAGCCGGCGCGCACGAGCCGGAGGCGCTGGCGGAGCATCTGTTGCTGATGATGCAGGGGGCCTACACCGGCGGGCGGATGCTGGGCCCCGACGTGGCGGCGCGCGCCATTCCGGCCGCGGCGACGGTGCTGATCGACGCGGCGTGCGGTCAGGACGCGCGGTAGCTCTCGGCGATCTTCATGTCCAGGTCCGGGTTGTTCAGCATCAGCGCCTCGATGGCCAGCAGGAACGAGGTCTCCTCGATCTGCAGGTGGCGCTCCAGCCGGTCCAGGATGTCCCAGCCGAAGTGGACGAAGGCCGCGTAGCTGTCCTCGTCGAAGCCGTCGCGCAGCGCCAGCGCGCAGTAGCGCTGCAGGCGCCGGCCGATGGGGCGCATCGTCTCGTGCTCGTTGAACAGGTGCTGCACCATCTCGTGCCCGCCGGAGTCCGCGATCAACGGAAACAGCACGCCCTCCTCAAAGTCGAAATGGGCGCCCAGTTCGCTCTCGAGTTCGGTGTTGAGGTCGGACACCAGGGCGCGGACCTCGCCGTCGAGCGTGGGGATGCCGCGGGCTTCCGCCTGTTCCAGGTGCGCCTCCAGCCGGTTGAGGAGCGCGGCGGTGCGGTCGTGATCCTCGTTGATGAGGCGGCCCGTCTGGGAAATGGCCTGCATGGGGGGACCCTCCTCGGTCCAAGCGGTCAGCGGCGGCGCAGAATCCGCCCGACCACGATGAAAAGCAAGCCGTGCGCCACCATCCAGGCGAGCGCGGCCAAGGGGAGCAGCACGCCCGGCGCCAGCCACCCCGCGCCGACCCGCAGCAGCGCCGCGGCGCCGATCAGCCCGACGGCCGACGTAGCGGCGGGTGGGAAGTCCGGCGGGTGGGCCTCGCGCTGCAAGGCGACGCGCACCATCATGGCGCCCGCCAGCGTGCCGAGCGCCGCCGTGCCCAGCAGGTGCCAGCCGGCGCCGCCGGGCAGCGGCACAATGCGCTCCGCTGCCGCCGCCAGCCAGCCGAGGCCGAGCCACGCGGTGCCCAGGTGCAGGCTCCACAGATCCGGCCGCCCGAGCACCGCCGCCGTCCGCCAGCGCGCCAGCCGCAGCCACGCCGCCAGCCCGACGGCCGCCGCGCCGGCGGCGCCGGCCTCCGGCAGCCAGCCGGTGGCGACGGACGCCGTGGCGAGGACGCCGCCGGCGATGCCGAGCCATTCGAGGCGCGGCTGCACCCGCTCGACCAGCAGGCCGCCCTGGCGGCGCACCTCGCCCGCGGTGGCGGAGGGGATGATGCGGCCGCCCATGGCGAACAGCAGCAGGCCCACCACCTGCAGCGCGAACAGCGCGCCGGTGCGGCCGTCGCCGCCCCAGTGGAGCGCCTCCGCCGCCGCGAAGGCGCCGACCAGCGGGCCGAAGACGGCGTTGTGGCCGCTCTTGGCGGCGCGCAGGAACGGCCAGCCGCCGAGCGCGAACAGCACCAGCGGGTAGGCCAGCGTCATCGGAACGGCCAGCGCCGCCGGCAGCCCGGCCAGCACCGCCGCCCGGCCGAGCAGCCACGCCGCCACGGCGATCGCCAGCGCGCCGCGTGACGGTTTGGTCAGCAGAAAGCCGCCGACCACCGCCAGGGCATAGCCCATGACCATCTCGTGCGCGTGCACGGCCGGCGTCCAGGCGGAGGGCAGCAGGCCGGCGTAGGCCGCCGTCCAGTACGGCACGGACAGGGCGGCGTAGGCCAGCGCCAGCGGGAAGAACACCCGGTGGCCGCTGGGGCGCCGCGCCGCGGGGGCGTCTAGGCCCAAGCTGACAGTTCCACCAGTGCCGGGTCGTCGGCGTGGTCGACCAGGATCGCCTTCACCCGGCCCTGCCACAGATCGCGGAAGCGCGCGGCGTCGGCCGCCGACCCGGCGCCGTTCAGCACAGCCGGGAGCAGGTCGCGCGTCTCCGGCGCGGAGGGGACGGTGGCGCCGCGGAAGCTCGCCTGCACGCCGGCCCCGGTGTCGAGGCGGCGGAAGGCCACGTCGCCGGTGATGTTGGCGCGAAAGAACAGGCGGTCGCGGCGGTCGAAGTGGCCGGCGATGCCCTTGAATCCGTCATCGCCCGCCGCGCCGGTGAGCAGTGCCGCTACCCGTCCCATGACGCCGGTGGCGCTGGTGGTTTCGGCCTCGCGGAAGTGCACCTGGATGCCGCCGCGCTCCGGCAGCGTGTCGCCGTACAGGTGCTTCAGCGCCTTCACCGTCATCAGGTAGGCACCGGCCAGCGTCGGGCAGGAATGTCCGGCGAGCCGCACCGCGTCGGTATAGCCGTACTCCAGCACGCCGTCGTCGCTGGCGCCGAGGAAGGCGCTGAGCGGGTCGCGGACGCGGATGCGCGGGGCTTGGTCGTAGAAGGCGGGGAAGGGCATGGGGCGGTGTCTCCGGCCGGTGAGGGGAGGGCGCACGCTAGCCCGGCGCGGCACCGTCCCGTTTGACCGCGGACAAACCGTTGTGCGGTTGTTCCCGAGTCGCGACCGACCACGCGCACGATTCGGAAAAGGTTCGGGTTCGGATAGTGCCGTGTCCCACGCTTGTCTGCAAAATGTCCTGCCTTGGGCAGAACAGATCGGAAAAACGGCGGAGTTGATGTCGCAGTCTGCCCTTGCCGCTTGACTTGGCCGGACGTCTCACTGAAAAAGCGAACTACTCCTATCGATCGTATGACATCGGATCGGACGCTTTTTAGTGAATACTCACGGCAATCTGGCCCTGGCGGGCACGAAAGAGCGTTCGGCACGGTTTGCCCTTGGCGCTCTCCTGATGATCGGGGCCAGTCTGGCCGGGTGCGCGACCACCCAGCCGACCCCGGTGGCGGAGGTTCCGGCCGCCGAGGCGCCGATCGATCCCAACGATCCCCTGGCCCGCTGGGTCCCCTACATGCGCGAGGCATCGGCGCGCTTCGACGTGCCGGAGCCTTGGATCCGCGCCGTGATGATCCGCGAGAGCGGGGGCCGCGCCACCGTCAACGGGCGCGTCATCACCAGCTCGGCCGGCGCGCTCGGCCTGATGCAGGTGATGCCCGGCACCTATGACCTGATGCGCAACGCCTACGGCCTCGGCCCCGACCCGGCCGACCCGCGCGACAACATCATGGCCGGCACCGCGTACCTGCGCGAGATGTACGACCTGTTCGGCGCGCCGGGCTTCCTCGCGGCCTACAACTGCGGCCCGAAGTGCTACGCGCAGCACCTCGCCGGCAAGCAGAAGCTGCCGCGCGAGACGAAGATGTACCTCGCCGCACTGTCGCCGAAGGTCGGCAAGGACGAGCCGCGCATGCCGTCGGCCTCCAGCAGCGCCACCGCGGTGGAGGTTGCCGTCCTGCCCCCCAAGCCTGAACAGGCCAAGCCGGCCCGCAGCGAGGAGCCGGTGGCCCCGCCGCCGCCGGTCTTCGTCGCCGCCGCGCCCGAGCCGCCGCCCGCCCCGCCGCCGGCGCTCGCCCCCGCCCCGGCCCGGGAGAAGCCGCGCACGGCGCCTCTGCCGGCGCCGGTGCAGGTCGCCGCGGCCCAACCGCCGGCCAAGGCGGCCAAGCCGAACATCCGCTACCAGATCGCCGAGGCGTTCCTGCAGCCCGGCATCGACCCCGACCGGGTCCAGATCCGCTTCGTCACCCAGCGGAGCGACGGCTGCGGCAGCCTGAAGGGCAAGGACAGCGTCTGCGTGGCCCAGACGGCCAGCGGCACGCCCCCGGCGCGGTTCTGATCGCAACAGGACAACACTTTCACACGGATTTCACGGATTTAGGCACGGATTGCACGGATCTCTCTTGATCCGTGCGGCGTGCCTGTCCGCGGTCAACGGGCGGAATTGATGGCTTCCGTGCAATCCGTGCCTAAATCCGTGAAATCCGTGTAAATCCCGTGTCTGACGCAGCGGTTTAACGTCCCGCCCTGCGCCTTCCGCTTGCCCGGCCCCTTGCGCCCGCCCTACCATGCGGCGAACGCCCAGAGGGAGGATGCCGTGGACGAGACCGGTCTGAACAAGCGCGCCGCCAACCACCAGCCGCTGACGCCGCTCGACTTCCTGCGCCGCGCGGCGCAGGTGTATCCGACCAAGACGGCGTGCATCTACGGCGACCGCCGCCTGACCTACCGCGAACTGGAGCAGCGCGCCCGCCGCCTCGCCAGCGCGCTGGAGCACGCCGGCATTCGCACCGGCGACGTGGTTTCGGTGCTGATCCCCAACACGCCGGCAATGCTGGAGGCGCACTTCGGCGTGCCGGGCTGCGGCGCGGTGCTGAACGCCATCAACACGCGCCTCGACGCCGCCACCGTCGCCTTCATCCTCGGCCATTGCGAGGCGAAGCTGTTCATCGTCGACCGCGGTCTCGCCTCCGTCGCCCGGGCGGCGCTGGAGACCATGGATGCCAAGCCGCGCGTCGTCTGGATCGATGACCCGCACGCACAGGGCGCCGAACCGGTCGGCGACACGGAGTATGAGGACTTCCTCGCCACCGGCGACCCGGAGCGGCCCTTCACCTTCCCGGATGACGAGTGGACGTCGATTTCGCTGAACTACACCTCGGGCACCACCGGCAACCCCAAGGGCGTCGTCTACCACCACCGCGGCGCGCACCTGAACGCGCTGTCCAACGCGCTGACCTTCGCGCTGACGCCGCGCAGCGTCTATCTGTGGACGCTGCCGATGTTCCACTGCAACGGCTGGACCTACCCGTGGGCGGTGACGGCGGTGGGCGGCACCCACGTCTGCCTGCGCGCCGTCGATCCGGCCGAGATCTTCCGCCTGATCGCCGAGGAGAAGGTCACCCACCTGTGCGGCGCGCCGGTGGTGCTGACCATGTTGATCCACGCCCCGGACGCGGTGAAGCGCACGTTCGGCCACGGTCCGGTCAGCGTCGCCACCGGCGGCGCCGCGCCGCCGAGCGCGGTCATCGACAAGATGGAGCGCATGGGCTTCTCGGTGACCCACCTCTACGGCATG
>Ga0196970_1001765_pt1 | contig 13042 bp, 14 predicted proteins | sample S1v_513CmetaG_FD_148672 | JGI IMG/M metagenome (GOLD analysis project Ga0196970, IMG submission 148672) | Soil microbial communities from Anza Borrego desert, Southern California, United States - S1+v_5-13C | ecosystem: Environmental > Terrestrial > Soil > Desert | place: USA: California... | reverse complement strand
CAACGCGGATGAATACAAGGAGATGCAGGAGTTTTCCCAGACCGCGGAGCGCCTGCTGGGCGAACTCCCGGAGCGGCCGGCGAAAGGGGCGCTGGTGCAGAAGGCCGGGCAACTGAAGGCGGCGGTGGAAAACAAGGCCGGGGACAGCGAAGTGGCTGCCCTGGCGAGAGACCTTGCATCGTCGCTGCTTGGCGCCTATCCGGTTCCCGTGGCACCCAGGAAGGTGCCCGACCTGCAGCGCGGTTCCGCGCTCTACCAGGCACAGTGCGCATCCTGCCACGGGGCCGAGGGCCGGGGCGACGGGCCACTGGCAGCAAAACTCGATCCCGCCCCGATCGCCCTCACGGACCGCGAACGGGCACGCGAGCGCAGCCTGTTCTCCCTGCACCAGAGCATCACCCGCGGTGTGGAAGGCACATCGATGCCGTCGTTCGCGGCGCTTTCCGATGACGAGCGCTGGGCACTAGCATTCTTCATTTCGTCGATGGCTTTCGAGAAGGAAGAACTGGAGGCCGGTAAGGCGCTGTGGTCGTCCGACAAGCGCGTGCACGCGCTGGTCCCCAACCTCGATGCGCTGACCCAGCTATCCGAATCGGCATTGGAGAAAACGCCGGCCGAAAAGAATGCCGGCGCGCTGCTCGGTTACCTGCGCGCGCATCCGGATGCCGTCGTCGCCGCGCCCGGCGGCAGTCTTGCGCTTGCGAAGAATCGGCTGCAAGAGAGCCTGGCCGCGCTGGAAAAAGGCGATATCCCCTCCTCCACCCGCCTGGCCTTGTCTTCGTACCTGGATGGTTTCGAACCGGTAGAACCCGCGCTGGCCATCAAGGACAAGGCGCTCCTGGCCCGCGTCGAACAGCTGATGGGCAACTATCGGGCCGCAGTATCCAAAGGCGATGCCGCCGGTGCGCGCGCCATCGCGGCGCAATTGCAGGAGGCGCTCGATTCCGCCCAGCAAAAGCTGGAGGCGACGAGCGACGACAAGTTCGGCGTATTCGTCGGGGCGCTCACGATCCTGCTGCGCGAGGGCCTGGAAGCGCTGCTGGTGGTGGTGGCCATGATCGCTTTCCTGAAGAAGGCGGAGCGTCGCGAAGTGCTTCCCTACGTCCACGCGGGCTGGATCACCGCGCTCGCATCGGGCGGACTGACCTGGTATGCGGCCACCTACCTGATCGAAGTCAGCGGCGCCAGCCGCGAACTGACGGAAGGCTTCTCCGCGATCTTCGCGGCAGTCGTGCTGCTCGCCGTCGGCATCTGGATGCACCAGAAGAGCCTTGCCGGGCGCTGGCAGGCGTATATCCGGGACAAGCTCTCGTCGGCATTGGGCAAGCGCTCCGCCTTCATGCTGTTCATCCTTTCGTTCGTCACGGTCTACCGTGAAGTCTTCGAGACTGTCCTGTTCTATGCCGCCTTGTGGAGCGAAGGAGCGGGGGCTTATCTCCTCGCCGGGCTCGGGCTGGGCATCGTGATCCTCGCCGTCATCGCAGTCGTCATGCTGCGCACGTCGGCGCGGCTGCCCATCGGCCAGTTCTTTGCAATCAGCTCCGCGCTCGTTGCCGTGCTGGCCGTCGTGTTGATGGGCAAGGGCGTGGCAGCGCTGCAGGAGGCCGGCATGCTGGACGTCACGCCGCTGGACCTGCCCAGCGTCGACCTGCTCGGCATTTACCCGTCGATGCAGACCGTGCTCGCCCAGATCGTGGTGTTGCTGGTGGTGGCCGGCAGCATGTTCCTGAACGCCTACGGAAACCGCAAGATCAGGTAAAGCCTGTTACCGCCGCCATGCAGAATGAGAATCGCTAACAAAATGCATGGCGCGGCTTGACCGTGCTCCTGTCGCATGCCACCCTTCGGGCTTGCATGAATTCAACAGGAGCCGCCATGAAAGGCGATACGGCAATCATTGACATCCTGAACGGCCTGCTTGCCGGCGAACTGACCGCAGTCGACCAGTACCTGATCCACGGCGAGATGTACGCCGACTTCGGCTTTGCGCATCTGGCCGAGCACAGCCTGCATGAATCCGAGCACGAGCGCGAACATGCGCGCCTGCTGATCCAGCGCATTCTTTTCCTCGGCGGCGTGCCCGACATGAGCAAGCGGCATGCCCTGAAGGTGGGCAACACCGTTCCGGAAATGCTGCAGGCAGACCTGGATGTGGAATACCAGGTCGTCGGTGATTTGAAGAAGGCCATTGCCGCCTGCGAGGCGGCCAGGGATTACGTGACGCGCGACATGCTCGTCAGGCAGCTGGAAGATACCGAGATGGACCATGCCTACTGGCTCGAGCAGCAGCTGCGGTTGATCGGACTCGTGGGCTTGCAGAACTACCAGCAGAGCCAGATGGGACACTCGCCCCGTTCATAGGTCTGCCCCCGGTGCAGGGGAGCGGGGAACTTCTCCCCATGCGTGCCATGCCTGCGTCAATGCGGCTTGCCGTAGGCGGCGGCCCGTTCCCTGGTCAAGGCAGCCAGCGCCAGCGCGGCCACGGCCATGGCGAGGGGGACGAAGGACACCCACAAGACCGTATCCCAGTCGTACGCGGCAAGCAGGCTGCCGGAGGCAAATGAACCGATCGCCATCGTACCGAAGACGATAAAGTCGTTGAGCGACTGCACTTGCGTTCTTTCCTCGGGGCGGTGGCACTCCAGCACCATCGCGGAAGCGCCCACAAAGCCGAAGTTCCAGCCGAGCCCGAGCAGGACCAGGGTGAGCCAGAAATGGGCAACATCGATGCCGGTCAGTCCCACCGCCGCGGAGACGCCGGTGAGCAGCAATCCCGCCGCCACCATGCGCCCGGCACCGAAGCGCGAGATCAGCCTTCCAGTAAAGAAGCTCGGCGCGTACATGGCAATGACGTGCCATTGCAGGCCCAGATTGGAGCTTTCCTGGGAATGGCCGCAGAGCTTCATGGCCAGCGGTGCCGCCGTCATCAGGAAGTTCATGAGCATGTAGGTCACCGCGCCGCAGGTCACGGCGGTGATGAAAAGCGGCTGGCGCGCGATGGTTCCAATCGGCCGCCCGCCGGCGACTTCTTCCGCGCTTGGCATCGGCAAGCGGACGCCCAGCAGCACGACGGCCGACATGGCCGACACCGCTGCCTGCACCAGAAACGTCGCGGCGAACATGTGCGGCGGCCAAAGGTGCATGGTGTAAGTAACCAGTTGCGGCCCGATGACGCCGGCCAGCACCCCTCCCCCCATCACGAACGAAAGCGCGCGTGCGCGCCGCGGCGGGTCGACGCCGTCGGCGGCGGCAAAGCGGAACGAAAGCACCACGGCCGCATACGCCCCGCCAAAGAAGGTGGCGAGGCAGAACAGCCAGAAGGAGCCGAGCACGACCGCGGCTGCCGCGAGCAAGCCGACCAGCACGCCGCAGCCCGTGCCGGCGAGGAAGGCGGCGCGCCTTCCGTGGCGCCGGGCGATAGCGCCCGCGGGGAGAATGCAGGCGGCCATGCCCACCACGAAAATCGAGATCGGCAAGGTCGCCAGCGTCTTGTCCGGTGCCAGCATGTGGCCGACGATCGCGCCCGTGGCATAGACCACCACTGAATTCGCGCCGGCCAGCGCCTGCGCCAGGGTGAGCCGGATGATGTTGCCACGCTGGTCGCGCTCGGACAGAACAGGGTAGGCGTTGTTCAATGGTGTGGCTTCGACGGTTGACAAGAGATTCCTCGGTGAAAAGCAGACCTGCGTCCAGGACTATGCAGACGCGAGCGTAGCACACCGGTCTTCGCGCGATGTGGCGGGTTTCGCTGCGCCCTGCCCTCCTTCGGCTCCCTATAAAAAACGATAGATACCGTTTCGCCGGTCTAGCCTTGGCAAGCCACCGGCACCAGGGGGAAGTGCCGGAACAATAAGGGCACGCGCTCAGTCCGTCGCCTCGAAAGCCGAAGCGTACCTGACCTCACCTTTCGGCACGGCGCCGCCGAAGCTTCTACACAGGAAGTATTCGGGCGGCACTCCTGGCAGCACCAGGTCCTTGCAGGGGGAAAAGCCCAGACGCGAATAAAAGGCCGGGTCGCCAAGCAGCACGCATCCCCGCGCATCGCGACCCATCAGCATTGCAATGCCCTCTTGCATCAAGCGGCTGCCGATTCCTTGTCGCTGGCGCTCCGGCAACACGGAAAGCGGGCCGGCGCCGTACCAGCCCGTGTCACCGCTCGACACCGTCACCGGCGAAAAGGCGACATGTCCCACCAGCCTTTGCTCCTCCACGGCAACCAGGGACAGCGCGAGTTGCCCGCTGCTGCGCAGCGCATTGACGATGAATTGCTCCGTATGACTGGTGTGCGCCGCGGACAGAAAGGCAAGTCTGGTCAATTCGAATATCGCGCCGATGTCGGCCGGCTGTTCGGTTCTGATTGTGATCGTCATTTTCATCCCTATACTGGATGCGATATGTACCGCCAAGGCGGCGTGTTTCCAGGGCTTCGAGTTAGCCGTGGACAACGGCGTTCCTGCGTGCATATCCAGATTGACGTACCAGCACCAGGTGGAGTGCCCATGAACCCTCCCTTGCCTTTTGTCCGCGAGTCCGGCGCCGGCTCGCCTGTCGTCTGCATCCACTCCAACGCCAGCAGCTCCAGCCAGTGGCGCGCGATGATGGATCTCCTCGCATCCGAGTACCATGTCCTGGCGCCTGATTCCTACGGTGCCGGAAAAAGTCCGGAGTGGCACTCTGACCGCTTCATCTCTCTCGAGGATGAGGTCGCCCTCATCGAGCCGCTATTGACCGGGGCGCAGTCGCCGGTCACGCTGGTCGGCCATTCCTATGGCGCGGCCGTTGCACTCAAGGCCGCCCTCCTGCTCCCGAGCCGTGTCCGCGCATTGGCGCTGTACGAGCCTACGCTGTTTGCACTCGTCGATGCCGCGCATCCTCCGCCCAACCAGGCGGATGGCATTCGCAATGCCGTCAAGGCTGCCGCCGCGTTTCTCGATGCCGGCGATATGCAGCAGGCCGCGCAAGCGTTCATCGACTACTGGATGGGCACCGGTGCCTGGGCGAACACCCCCGCGCAGCGCAGGCCGCCGATCGCGGAGTCCGTCGTCAATGTACGCCGGTGGGCGCACGCGCTGTTCACCGAACCTGCAGGCATCGATGCATTTCGCCGGATCGAGGTTCCGATCCTGTATATGGTCGGCAAGCGCTCGACCGCCTCTGCGCATGCGGTGGCCGAAATCCTGATTCCCGCACTTCCGAAGGCGCATGCGCTTGCGTTCGAGGACCTGGGCCACATGGGGCCGATCACGCATCCGGACGTGGTCAATGCCGAGGTCAAGCGCTTCCTCGAGCAGATTTGAACCTTCCCTCAGGGGCGGGCTGCGGCGATCGCGCTGTCCCGGAACAAGGCCCGGTAGGCGGAGGGGGATGTTCGAAAGGCGGAGCGGAAATGCTGTCGCAGCGAGAGTGAGGTTCCGAACCCGGCTTCCATCGCCACGGCTTCGATGGATGTGTCGCCGCTTTCCAGCATCCGCTGCGCATGGGCCAGGCGCTGGCTCAGCAACCACTGTTTGAACGACGTGCCGGTAGCCTGCCTGAAGTGGCGCGTGAAATTGCGCCGGCTCATGGCGGCCCGTTCGGCGAGCGAATCGATACTGTGCTCCTTCTCCAGGTGCCCGGAGACCCATTCGAGCACCTGTGAAAAACGGTTATCGCTGTGCGATACCGGTACCGGCCTTTCAATGAACTGCGCCTGTCCGCCCTGGCGATGCGGGGCAATGACAAGCCGCCTTGCGACGCGATTGGCCATCTCCGCGCCACAGGTCTCGCGCAGCAGTTGCAGACAGCAGTCGAGGCCGGCCGCTACCCCCGCGGAGGTCAGCACAGCTTCATCCGCCACATACAGCACGTCCCGGTCGACCTTCACTTCGGGAAAACGTTGTGCCATCAGGTCGGCCGCTTCCCAGTGGGTGGTTGCGGTCCTGCCGTCCAGCAGGCCGGCCTCGGCCAAGGGGAATGATCCCAGGCACAAGCCAACCACGCGCGCCCCGCGCTTGTACGCACGGCGCAGCGCATCGAGCAGGGCAGGAGGCGCGGCACGGCAGTCTTCGTACCACGACGGCATGATCACGATGTCAGCCGCCTTCAGTGCGCGAAGATCGTTGTCGACCACAATCCGAAAGCCGGCCGACGTACGGATCGTGCCCTTGTCGATGGAGCACACCTGGACATCGAATCCGGGTAGTTCGCCGTTGGCAGCAACATTGCCGAACACCAATGACGGAACCGACAGATGAAAAGGGGTGATCCCGTCGAATGCGATGACGGCAATCTTGATCTTTCTTGGCAGCGGGCTTGAACGTGGCATGGCCCGATTATATCGGAGAACGGCCTTCGGGCCACTGTTGCCATGACCCGAACTGGTCGACAATGCCATTCACCGGGCGAAACTTTCCCGCCCTGTCCTCAACTTTCAACCAGGAGAACACTATGTCGCCTTCACCTCGGCGCGCACTGCTCGTCATCGACGTTCAAAACGAATACTTCACCGGCAACTTCCGGATCGAATATCCGCCGACAACGCTCTCTCTCGGCAATATCGTTTCGGCCATGGACGAGGCAGCCGCCGCCGGCGTGCCGGTCATCGTTGTCCAGCACGAGACGCCTGAAGGCGCACCGATCTTCGCCAAAGGCTCGCACGGGTGGCAGCTCCATCCGGAAATCGCCAGGCGGCGGGCCGACCATCACATCGTCAAGTCGATGGCGAGTTCCTTTACCGGAACGGACCTCGCCCAATGGCTTTCGGCAAAAGGCATCGACACACTCACCATCGTCGGCTACATGACGCACAACTGCGATGCTGCGACGATCTATCATGCGTCCCACGCGGGCTTGAAGCTTGAGGTGCTGGACGACGCCACCGGCTCGCTGCCTTACGAAAACGCGGCGGGCAAGGCGAGCGCGGAAGAAATCCACCGGGTCTTCTCCACGGTTTTCCATTCCGGCTTTGCGGCTGTCACGAGTACCAACAATTGGATTGCCGCGGTGAAGGAAGGCCGTGCAATCGAGCAGGACAACGTCTATCTGTCCAATCAGCGCGCGAAGGTGAGGAAAGAAGCCGCCTGACGGGACTTTCCCACACGGGTAAGGTCTACTGCGAAGTGACGGTCAGCGCAGGAGCCAGGAAATGATCGCGATTGATGTGGGAAACATGACCTGCGGAGCTTGCGCAAGCAGACTTTGTATCGTGCTGGCTGGTGTGCTTGCAGCGGCCACCCTGGCAGGCTGTGGCGGAGGCGGTGATGCCGCGCCGGCGGCATGCGAGACACACCCGCCTCTCCCGGTCGAGAAGGTTTTCTATCCGAATCGTTCGGCGCCAGTCGGGGCGCCTGTCAACGTCGTCCCAACGATCGATGTGGCGGCAGGCAATGGCCTGGACAACGCGATACTGCGATTCGACCTGATCGGCGGCTCGCTACCCGGTGGTCTGTCGCTCAACCCGGTCACCGGGCAGATTTCCGGAATCGTGGGCAGGTCTTCCGGAAGCTTCTCCTACACGGTCCGCGTGACCGCGGAATGCTTTACCGGCTCGGTGACGACCAATGCGGTCTTTTTCGTCAGCTAGATGCGTTGCCTGAGAAAGGCAATCAACCCGCCATCCGGCGGGCTGCGGCATGGCCAAGTAACTAGTGCCGGGCTGGAGGAAGGTCCAACACCTCTTCGACGCAATCGTAAGGCAGGGATGCCGCCTTGTTCACGTCCTCGACCGCCTCCTTGCTCGGACCGTCAAACAAACAAGTGCAGCGCTGGTCTGCAGGATAGAAGTTGCTGCGGATGTAGGTAACCGGCGTGCCTCTTTCCGATGACTCTGCACTGGCTTTTATTGCTGCCTGTTGCGCTGCTGACAGTTGTTCCATCGAGATCCCGGTCAAGTGTCTTTGTACGGCATAGGTTGTCATGGCATGCTGCTCCTGTCGGATATCCCCTTCACGCTCCCGGATTTCATGCTTGTTCATCCCGTGCAAGAAGGTTTGAGTTCGCGCAATCCTCGCGCAGTCTTGGTGCAAAAGACGCAGCGGGCGCCGGCCGTCTGCTCCACCATGTGAGTGGAAGGAGATCGGAATGAAAAGCCTTGCCATTGTGATCGCGACGATCATGCTGTCCGCTTGTTCAAGCCAGGGATTCCATGTGCCCGGGCCCGAGCAGAGGGCGGCGCGCAATCTTTGCGAGGCCATGCGGAGCTACAGGCCGTATTATCCGGACGAGTGCGGCGAACAGTCCGGACGAATACCCCCGGCCTACGGCGCCCGGGGAAATTGACTATTGTCTAGGTTCATCAGTGCATCCCGAACGGCGTAGATAGGCCGATTCCGGGTCGCTTTCTGCAGCGTCTGCGCCTGGGCGTTATACTGGCGTCCGGGTGCTCACACTCCTGTGTGGCAGGTCAATGCGATGGTCGGGCCGCCTCGCGGCTTCGTGACGACCAGATGAACGCACCCGCTCTCTCTCCCCACGCCACGCATCCCGCGCGGCCGATATTCCAGCTACATCCCTTGCCGCTGCCATGGCAGCAGAGGCCTGCCCGTGCCTGCCGGATTCCGGCAGGCACTGTCCTCCTGCGCGCCTGACACTGAATGACGATCTACATGACAGACATCAATCTCCTCGCCGCCCTGATTTTCGGTCTGGCACTAATCCATACCTTTTCGGCAAAATCCTTTGAACGTATTGCTGACAGGAGTCCTCGGCACGCCGGCCTGTTTCACCTGCTCGGCGAGATCGAGGTTGTCTTCGGGTTCTGGGCGTTCATCTTCATCGCCGCCATGGCGCTTGTTTCGGGCGGCGATCAGGCCATTTCTTACCTGGAATCCCGGCAGTACACGGAACCCTTGTTCGTCTTCGTCATCATGGTAGTGGCGGCGTCACGCCCTGTGCTCGAGGCGGTGAGGATGCTTATTGCCGCCATCGCCAGGGCCGCTCCCTTCGACACCTTGCTGGTCCGGGTATGGCTCTGCTTCGCCCTCGTTCCGCTCATCGGCTCCCTGATCACCGAGCCGGCGGCAATGACGCTGGCTGCATTGATGCTGGCCCCGCTTGTATTCCGGCCCGGCCTTCCGGAAGGCCTGAAGTATGCGGCGCTGGGCGTCCTGTTCGTCAACGTCTCCGTCGGCGGCACCCTCACTTCCTTCGCGGCGCCGCCGGTGTTGATGGTGGCCGCAACCTGGCAATGGGACAGCGCGTTCATGGCGGCGAATTTCGGCTGGAAGGCCGCTGGCGCAGTGGTGATCAACGCGACCGGGATCACTTGGGCACTCCGCAGGCATCTGACGGGGAATGCCCATCACGCAGAAGACCAATCACAGGTTCCAGTCCCACTGGTCGTGATGCTGATCCACATCCTTTTTCTCGGTGCGGTGGTCGTGTTTGCGCACCATCCGGTTGTGTTCCTCGGCATATTCCTGTTCTTCCTTGGCTACACCCAGGCTTATGCGCAATACCAGAGTCCTTTGATCCTGAAAGAAGGCCTCCTGGTCGGCTTCTTTCTTGCCGGCCTGGTCGTTCTCGGCGGCATGCAGCAATGGTGGCTTCAGCCCATCGTTTCCAGCCTTGAGCCGACGTCCTTGTTCTTTGGCGCCCTCGGACTCACTGCGATTACGGACAATGCAGCCTTGACCTACCTGGGGTCCCTGATCGAAGGCATATCGGACGAGGCGAAATACATGCTCGTGGCCGGTGCCGTGGCCGGCGGAGGATTGACCGTCATTGCGAATGCACCGAATCCGGCCGGCGTGGCGCTTCTGCGCGCAGGCTTCAATGACGGCAGCATCGGCATCGGCGGACTGCTTGCAGGGGCGATGTTACCCACGCTGGTTGCGGCCGCTTTGCTTCTTCTGCTTTAAGGCGGCTGGCGGGCGCTGCACCCCCGTTGCCGTCGAAAAACTTGACAGTGGATAACTGCATTTGTCCCAAGTCATTGATTCCTTGGTATTTTTCATTCAGGCACAAGCTTTGCTGTTCCTCCTGCGGCGCCGGAACCGATCGGTTTCCGGGCTTCGCGGGATCTGCATTCCGCCCCGGGAGGGGGCTGCCGTCCGGCTGGTGCGCGGCCGGCGTAAGGAATCGCGTCCTGTTCAACCCAAACCAAATCCAACAGGAGTTCAGTGTGAAGAAATTGATGAAAGTCCTTGCCGCGGCATCGCTCGCGTTCGCAGCGGCAAGCAGCCAGGCGGCCTTGTATACGAATAGTTTCGGAACGAATGCCGGCGCAAATCCCGGCCAGCCCAGCGACTGCGATGACTGCTATTCCGGCGAATGGAGCTTTGGCGCAGGCCACAGCATCAACTTTTTCGGTAATACGTATACCGGGCTGTACGTGGGATCGAACGGTTATGTCACCTTCGGCAACGGCGCGACCAACTACACCACCAATCCCCTCAACACCCAGAGCGTTGCGCCGATGATCGCAGGCTCATATACCGACCTGGATTCGCGCGGTGACGCCATCTCCAATGTGTATGTCAACCTCTCGACCCCCGGCCAGATCATCGCCACCTGGGACCGGCTCGGCCACTATTCGCAGAACTACTCGGTACGCAGCCTGTTCCAGCTGGTGATCCGTTCCGACCAGTCGCTGATCGGGCCCGGCGAAGGACAGATCGGTTTCTTCTATGGCGAAATCACCGATCCGAGCACGACGTCCGCAGGTTTTGGCGATGGCCTGAGCGCGGTGAACCCGGGCGAGGTGGCATTCGCGTCGCTGGTGCCCGGCACCCAGCTGAGCAACAACGGTCCGCGCTGGTTCAACCTGGAAGACGGCCGCCCCGACCCGGTCGATGTTCCTGAGCCGGGCAGCATGGCCCTCCTGGGCCTGGGCATCTCCGGCCTTGCCTTCCTGCGCCGACGCAAGAACGCAGCGTAAACAAGAACGGCCGGAACAGACTTCCGGCCTTTTTTGACGGCGCCCGCTCCTACGGCACCAGTCCTGCGTGCACTTCGTGGAGCGCCGTCCCCGGTGCAAGCAGTTCGATCAGGCGCACGTTGAGACGAACGTTGCGGTAGTGGTAGGACGCCCATTCGGCATCCGTTTCCGCGCGCGACATCTCCATCCGCAGATCCCTGTGCAGGGCATCCAGGAGGGCTTGCAGCTCATGCGGAAACAGCTTCGCTCCCATTGGGTTCATGACGGCCTCCGATTCACTGTCGTCGCCATCTCCACCTCACTGACCGGTGCGGATCGTCGGTGTGACGGACATGCCCACGCGCAGTCTTGCGGCGGCCGGCTGGCCGGGATCGATGCGAATGCGCACAGGCAGGCGCTGGACGATCTTGGTGAAATTGCCCGTGGCATTGTGTGGCGCAACGCTTGAGAAGCTCACTCCGCTGGCCGGCGCCAGGCTATCGACCGTTCCCTTCAGCGCTTCACCGGGCAAGGCATCCACCTTGATTTCCACGGCCTGCCCCTTCTCGACACGCGCCAGTTGCGTCTCCCGGAAGTTGGCCGAGATGTAGACCGCATCGAGCGGAACGATCGCCAGCATGGGTTTCCCGGCATTGACGTAGGCGCCGACACGAACCGATTTCTGTCCGACCATGCCACCCGCCGGCGCGGTGATGCGGGTATAGGAAAGCTTCAGTTCCGCGCCTGCCTGCGCCGCTTGCGCTTGTGCGAGCGCCGCCCGGGCTTTTTCGAGGTCCGCTCGCAGGATGTTCACTTGATGGCGCGCTGCCTGCAGGCCTGCCTGGTTTTTCTCTCTGCCCGCCAGCAGGATGCTCAGCTGCGCCTCGGCCTGCTGCAAGGCTTGCAGTGTTCCCGACCCGTCGCCGGCCAGGTTGCGGTAACGCGCGTGATTGGCCCTGGCCAGCGTCAGTCCCGCCTCGTCCGCGGCAACGGCGGCTTGCGCCTGCCGGATTGCGGTGTCCTGCCGGATCAGTTGCGCTTCCAGGCTGGCAATACCGGCCCTGGCACTGGCAACCTGGGCTTTCGCCGCGGTCACGGCGACGACGAAATCGCGGTCGTCGATGGTGGCGAGCAGATCGCCCTCCTTCACCTGCTGGTTATCCGCGACCAATACCCGGTCAACCGTTCCCGACACCTGCGGCGCGATGGTGGTGAAGTCGGCCTGCACGTAGGCATCGTCGGTGGACTGGGCCGATCCGCTCGATTCAGGGCGGTCGAGATAGAGAACGCCGCCTGCCGCCACGGCGAGCAGCAGCACGGCGCTGATGATCTTGACTTGCTTTGGTAATGCCATGATGGGTTACCCCTGTGAGGAAGATGAAAGAGATGACGCGGGCGCCGGAACGTAGGCAAGGCGCAGCGCGAGCGGAATCAAGAGCAGCGCCAGGATGCCGAGCACGCGATAGGCGTCGGCGACCGAGAGCACCAGCGCCTGCTGGCCGACGATGCCCTGCAGCTGCGCAGGCTCGGGCAGGAACAGGGCATTGCCTGCCTGGGCGGCATGGTCCAGCAGCATTTCTGCATGGAAGCGCGACCGCAGCGTCATGAGCTGCCCGACCACCGCGGCGCCGAGCAGCGACCCGAAGGCACGCAGCGTGTTGACGGTGCCGGACACGTAAGGCCCTTCATCGGGCTGCACGACGCTGGTGGCGAGGAACAGCATCGCTACCACTGCCATCGGCTGGCCGAGGGCTTGCAGCGCCTGCGCCAGGATGAACTGGTCGCGGTTCCACTCCGACGTCAATTGCGCGCCTGATAAACAGGCCAGCGCGATCAAGGACAGCCCCGTGGCGAGAACGAGGCGCGCATCGGCCCAGCGCTGGTACAGCAGCAGTGCCACCACAGGACCCAGGAGGAGTTGCGGCATCGCGACGGTGAGGCCGATCGGCGCCATCTGCCGGGGCCGGTAGCCCTGGAGCGGCCCAAGATAACTGGCCGGCAGCAGCGAGCCGGACATCAGCACCACCAGCAGGCAGACAAACAGGATGAAGCCCAGTCCCAGGTTGCGTCGGCCGAGGATCTGCAACTTGATGAACGGCGACGGGTGGTACCACTCGGTCAGCAGGTAGACGGCCAGCAGGGCAAGCCCGGCGGCGAGCGATAGGGTGATCAAGGGGGATTGGAACCAGTCCAGCCGCGTGCCCTGGT
>Ga0196970_1001764_pt1 | contig 13053 bp, 12 predicted proteins | sample S1v_513CmetaG_FD_148672 | JGI IMG/M metagenome (GOLD analysis project Ga0196970, IMG submission 148672) | Soil microbial communities from Anza Borrego desert, Southern California, United States - S1+v_5-13C | ecosystem: Environmental > Terrestrial > Soil > Desert | place: USA: California... | reverse complement strand
CTGTTCGGCGGCTGGGAACCGGAGATCGCCTTCTGGGACGAGCGGCTGTCCACCGTGGCGGTGCAGCGCTTCATGACCGACGAGGCGGACATGACCCGCAAGCGCCGCGGCGAGGTCGTGGACAAGATGGCCGCCGCCTACATCCTGCAGGGCGCCATCGACTCGCTGGCCCACGCCCGCCGGCAGGCCGAGGCCGCCGCCCGCGCCGACGAGGACGATGACCGGGACGACGACTGACCGCGGATGGGCACCGTCGTCGGCGCGCTGGCGCCCATCTTCCTGCTGATCCTCGTCGGCCACGCCCTGCACCGGTTCGAGTTGGTCCCGGCGGCGTTCTGGCTGCCGGCCGAGCGCGTCACCTACCTGCTGTTCTTCCCCTGCCTGATCGTCGATGAGCTGGCGCGCGCCAACCTCGCCGCCTTCGACGTGCTGCCGATGGCCGCGGCGCTGGTGGCAGCGACGCTCGCCGCGGCGGCACTTCTGCTGGGCGGGCGCCGCCTGCTCGGGCTGGACGGCCCCGCCTTCACCTCGGTGTTCCAGGGCGGCATCCGCTTCAACACCTACGTCGGGCTGGCCGCCGCGCGGGCATTGTTCGGCCCGCCGGGGCTGACGCTGACGGCAGTGGGCATCGCGCTGCTGATCCCGCTGGTCAACGTGCTGAGCATCGCCGTGCTGTCCGGCCACGGCCGCGACGCCCGGGGAGCGAGCGCCAAGGCGATCCTCGGCGGGCTGGTGCGCAACCCGCTGATCGTCGCCGCGGTCATCGGCGCCGTCCTGACGCTGAGCGGCATCGGCAAGCCGCCGCTGGTCGGCGACGTGGTGGAGATCCTGGCGCGCGCCGCGCTGCCCCTCGGCCTGCTGTCGGTCGGCGCCGGGCTGGACCTCGGCGCCGCCCGCGCGGCCGGGCGCGGCGTGCTGGTGTCCAGCGCCGTGAAGCTGGTTTTGCTGCCGGCGCTGACGGCGGCCGCCTGCATGGCGTTCGGGGTGGAAGGGCTGGCCTTCACCGTGGCGGTGCTGTTCAACGCCCTGCCCTGCGCGCCGAGCGCCTACATCCTGGCCCGCCAGATGGGCGGCGACCACACGCTGATGGCGACCATCATCACCGTGCAGACGCTGCTGGCCGCGCTGAGCCTGCCGCTGGCCCTGGTGCTGTTGGGGTGAACGGACGCCGTTGGCTCCGACTCAGGACACCACCGTCGAGCCGCCGTCCGGATCGGTGCTTGCCTTACGCGGCAAACCGTCGTCTCCGATCTCGTAATAGTCGCCCTTGAAGTCGACGTAGATGTGCCTGTCGGCGTGCAGCCCGGTGGGCGCGTCAAGCGTGCCGGCGGCCACGTCGATGCGCGGCAGGCCGAGCCCCTCCCAGATCACGCCGGAGCCGCAGCGGGAGCAGAACCCCCGCCGCGCCTTCTCCGACGACTGGTACCAGGTCAGCGTCTCGTCCTTCACCAGGCGCAGCCCCTCCCGCGGGAAGGTGGTGTAGGCGCCGACGTGGCTGTGCTGCTTGCGGCACTGCCCGCAATGGCAGAACGAGACCGGGCCGGGCTGAACGGTGATCTCGTAGCGGATGCCGCCGCAGGCGCAGCCGCCGGTCCAGATGCGCTGTTCTCCGGTCATGGATCAGCCCCGCCAGAACGGCTTGTCGGCCTCGCACCCGGCGTCGGCGCGCGAGATGCCGATGTCGTGCAGCAGGTGGTCGGGCAGCGCCTCCAGCGCCCGGCGCTGGCGGCGCCGTTCCTGCCAGGTGGCCAGCGTGTCGGTAACGCCGACCACCGCGCGGCCGACCGCCTGCATCAGGCCGTTCGCCGGCCGCGTCGTCGTGCGGGTGAAGACGGTGTTTGTGCTCTGACCCATGGCTTCGTCTCCCTATCGGACTGCGTGGCGATGAGTGTGTCTCTGCCAAGGAAGATGGCCCACCCGGTTCTTGCGGACAAACGACGCTTTCTCATAGGATCGATTAGGAAACCTAATCCGACAGGAGCGTCCCGTGAGCCGCCGCCTGCCCCCGCTCAACGCCTTGCGTGCCTTCGAGGCGGCGGCCCGACTGCTGTCCTTCACCAAGGCCGCCGACGAGCTGCACGTTACCCAAGCTGCGGTAAGCCATCAGATCAAGGGCTTGGAGGAATGGCTGGGGGTGCCGCTGTTCCGCCGGGTGAACCGCGGGCTGGTGCTGACCGACGCCGGACAGACCTACCTGCCGCCGTTGCGCGAGGCGCTGGACCTGATGGCGAACGCCACCGAGCGGGTGATCCGCCGTGACGCCACCGGCACGCTGACCATCTCCACCATGCCGAGCTTCGCGGCGAAGTGGCTGGTGCTGCGCCTCGGCCGGTTCCAGGCGACGCACCCGGAGCTGGACGTGCGTCTGCACACCACCTCGCAGATGGTGGACTTCAACCAGCAGGACGTGGACGTGGCGATCCGCTTCGGCAGCGGCAACTGGCCCGACCTGCGGGTCGAGCGGCTGCTGAACGAGAACATCTTCCCGGTCTGCTGCCCCAGCCTGCTGCCGACGCTGACGACGCCCGCCGACCTGAAGAAGCACACGCTGCTGCACGACGACTACATCGTCACCTGGGGCGACTGGCTGGCGCTGGCCGGGGTGGACGGGCTGGACGCCACGCGCGGCCTGCACTTCACCGATTCGTCGCACACCATCCAGGCGGCGATGGAAGGGCACGGCGTGGCGCTGGCGCGGCAGGTGCTGGCCGCCGACGACCTTGCGGCGGGGCGGCTGGCGCGGCCGTTCGACGTGGCGCTGACCGGGCTGTACGCCTACTACTTCGTCGCCCCGGCGCACTACTTCCAGCGCCCCAAGGTCAAGGCGTTCCGCGAGTGGCTGTTCGCTGAGGTCGAGGAGTACGCAGCGCGCATGGGCCTGCCGGAAAGGACCTGAGCACCGTCTTGCGGGCCGCCCCCGCCGCTCCTATAGTCGCGCCCCATGACCGGACCAGCCGCAACGCGATTCCCGCACCGTCACCTGCTCGGCATCGAGGGTTTGACGGCGGGTGAGATTTCCCTCGTCCTCGACCTCGCCGACGGGTACGTCGAGCACAACCGCAAGCCCGTGGTGAAGGAGTCGCTCCTGCACGGGCGGACGGTGATGAACCTGTTCTTCGAGAACTCCACCCGCACCCGCACCTCGTTCGAGTTGGCCGGCAAGCGGCTGGGCGCCGACGTCATCAACATGTCGGTGGACGCGTCCTCGGTGAAGAAGGGCGAGACGCTGATCGACACCGCGGCGACGCTGAACGCCATGCACGTCGATGCCCTGGTGGTCCGGCATTCCGAATCGGGCGCGGTCAAGCTGCTGTCCGACAAGGTCAACTGCGCGGTCATCAACGCCGGCGACGGCAACCACGAGCACCCGACGCAGGCGCTGCTGGATGCGCTGGCGATCCGCCGCCGCCTCGGCCGGCTGGAGGGGCTCATCGTGGCGATCTGCGGCGATATCCTGCACAGCCGCGTCGCACGGTCGAACATCCACCTGCTGAACGCCATGGGGGCGCGCGTGCGCGTCGTCGGCCCGCCGACGCTGGTGCCGAGCGCCATCGAGCGCCTGGGCTGCGAGGTGCACCACACCATGCTCTCGGGCCTGAAGGACGCCGACGTGGTGATGATGCTGCGCCTGCAGAACGAGCGGATGAGCGGCCAGTACGTGCCCTCGACGCGCGAGTATTTCTACTTCTACGGCCTCGACTACGAGAAGCTGGCGGTCGCCAAGCCCGACGCGGTGATCATGCACCCCGGCCCGATGAACCGCGGCGTCGAGATCGACTCCGAGGTGGCCGACGACCTCAAGCGCTCGATGATCCTCGACCAGGTGGAACTCGGCGTCGCTGTGCGCATGGCCGTTCTCGATATCCTGACCCGCGACCGCCGGGGAGCCAACTGATGTCCACCCGCGTCGCTTATGTGAACGCCCGCCTGCTCGACCCCGCCACGGGCCTGGACGCCCCCGGCGCGCTGCTGACCGACGGCACCAGGATCGCCGACCTCGGCCCCCGCCTGTTCAACGACGGCGTGCCGGAGGGGATCGAGGTGGTCGACGTGCGTGGCCAGTGCCTCGCCCCCGGCCTCGTCGACATGCGCGTCATGGTCGCCGAGCCCGGCAACGAGCAGAAGGAGACGATCAAGAGCGTGTCGCGCGCCGCGGCGGCCGGCGGCGTCACCTCCATCGTCTGCCTGCCCAACACCAACCCGGTGCGCGACGACGTGTCGGGCCTGGAGTTCCTCGCCCGCCGGGCGCGCGAGGTGCGGCTGGTCAAGGTTTTCGCCTACGCCGCGGCGACGCGCGGCGCCCAGGGCTCGGAAATCACCGAGATGGGCCTGCTCTCACGGGCCGGCGCGGTGGCCTTCACCGACGGCATCCGGGCCATCGAGAGCGCAAAGGTGATGCGCCGCGCGCTCAGCTACGCCAACGGCTTCGGCAAGCTCATCATCCAGCACCCGGAGGAGCCGAGCCTGGCGTCGGGCGGCATGATGAACGCCGGCGAGATCGCCACGCGCCTGGGCCTGACCGGCATCCCGCGCGAGGCCGAGATCATCATGATCGAGCGCGACCTGCGCCTTGTCGAGCTGACCGGCGGCCGGCTGCACTTCGCGCACGTCACCACCTCCGAGTCGGTGGATATCATCCGCCGCGCCAAGGCGCGCGGGCTGGCGGTCACCTGCGACACCGCCCCGCACTACGTCGCGCTGACCGAGACCGATGTCGGCGAGTACCGCACCTTCGCCAAGGTCTCTCCCCCCCTGCGCGGCGAGATGGACCGCCGCGCGGTGGTCGAGGGACTGGCCGACGGCACCATCGACGCCATCGCCTCCGACCACATCCCGCAGGACCAGGACTACAAGCGCCTGCCCTTCGGCCAAGCCGAGTTCGGCGTGATCGGTCTGGAGACGCTGCTGCCGCTGACGCTCGAGTTGGCGCACAAGAAGAAGCTGACGCTGCTCCAGGCTCTGGCCTGCGTGACGTGCAAGCCGGCGGACATTCTCGATCTGCCCGCCGGCCGCTTGGCCAAGGGGGCATCGGCCGACCTCGTGGTGTTCGACGCGGAGGTGCCGTGGACGGTGGACCCCAGCACGTTCAAGTCGAAGTCGAAGAACTCGCCCTTCGAGGACCGCCCGGTGCAGGGTCGGCCGCTGCGCACCGTGGTGGACGGGCGCACGGTGTGGCAGGCGGAAGGCTGAGGCGGTGCTGACTCTCGCGGCAAGCGCCCTGCTGGGCTACCTGCTGGGCTCGATCCCGTTCGGGCTGGTGCTGACGCGGCTGGCCGGCTACGGCGATATCCGCAAGATCGGCTCCGGCAACATCGGCGCCACCAACGTGCTGCGCACCGGCAACAAGCCACTGGCGCTCGCCACGCTGCTGCTCGACAGCGGCAAGGGCGCCATTGCGACGCTGCTGGCGCTGTACCTCGCCGGGCACGACGCGGCTCTGTTCGCCGCCGGCGGATCGCTGCTCGGCCACAGCTTCCCGGTGTGGCTGGGCTTCAAGGGCGGCAAGGGCGTGGCGACGACGCTGGGCGTGCTGCTGGCCGCGGCGTGGCCGGTCGGCGTGGCCGCCTGCCTGACGTGGCTGGTGGTGGCGGGGCTGTTCCGCATCTCGTCGCTGTCGGCGCTGGTCGCGGTGGGGCTGAGCCCCGTCAGCGCGTGGTTCCTCGCCGGGCCGGACGTGGCGGTGCTGTGCGTGCTGATCGCGGTCCTGGTGTTCATCCGGCACGAGGCGAACATCCGCCGCCTGCTGAAGGGCGAGGAGCCAAGGATCGGCGCCAAGAAGAAGGCGGCGTAATACCCTCTCCCGCCCCGGAAGAGGGGGTTCAGCCGCCCAGCCGCACGTTCTCCTGGAAGGCGAACTTCAGGAACGCCTTGAGGTCGTCGCCGTAGCGCTCGAAGCGCACCGACACCTGTCCCTTCTGCGGATTGACCGAAAGCACGATGAACTCCGCCTGGGCGTTGATGTCCATGCGGTCGGCCATCGTCAGCGTCGCCTTCACCACCTCGCCGCGGCGGAACACGGCCTCCTGGTCGTAGATGCGGAAGCACATGCCGCCCAGCGACCAGTTGCGGCTGTGGTGCACGCCGCGCTCGGTCTGCACCATGATCACCGGGCGGACATAGCGCTTCTGCTTGCGCTGCTCGGTCGGCGTCGACGGGCGCGGCGGCGGGACGGAGTCGGGGGACGGCGGCGCGATCCCGCTGCCGTCCAGCTTGGCGCCGTCCAACTTGGTGTTCAGCAGGATGGCGGCGCCGAAGTCAGCGTTGCGCAGGTCGGCGAAGGACAAGTCGGCGCCGTCCAGGTTGGTCGGCCACGGCTTGCCGCCGGCCAGCATCAGCGGCTTGGCGTTCGCCCCCGCCAGCTTCGCGGCGCCCAGGTGGGCGCGGCGCAGCGTGGTGCCGCGCAGGTCGGCCTCGCTCAGGTCGCCGCCCTCCAGGTCGCAGTACGACAGGTCGGCCATCTCCAGCCCCACCTTGCGCCACTTCGCCTTCGGGAAACGGCAGCGGCGGATGCGCGCCGCCGACAGGATGCGCCCGGACAGGTCCGTATCCGGCACCATGACAAGGTCGAGGTCGAGCCGGTGCCCCTCCCGCCCCTCGCTCTCCACCCAGCGCTCGTGCGCCGCCACCGCCTCCATGAAGGCGTCCTTGTCCATGGCGGCGTAGGAGGGGTGCGCGATGGCGTCGGGCGGCAGCGCGAAGGGGATGTAGGTGCGGCTCAACGTCGCGGGGTCGATCACCGTGCCGTTGAAGGCGGCGCCGTCCAGCGTGGCGCCGCTGAGGTCGGTGCCCACCAGCACCGCGCCGGTCAGCTCCGCACCCGACAGGTCGGCGTCGGCGAGGTCGGCGCCCGACAGGTCGCAGCCGGCGAAGTTCGCCCCGGCGAGGATCGAGCGGTCCATCTGCGCCTCGGTCAGGCGGGCCGCCCCACCCTGCCGGCTACCGGCGCCGCCGTCGGCCATGATGGCGCCGGCGCGCAGGTCGGCGCCGCGCAGGGTGGCATCCGTCAGCGCCGCCTTGTGCAGGTTGGCGCCGCGCAGGTCGGCGGCGGAGAGGTTGGCACCGGTCAGGTTCGCCCCCTCCAGGTCGGCGCCGAACAGGTCGCACTGCGACAGGTTGGCGCCCATCAGCTTGGCGCCGCACAGGCTGGCGCCCGACAGCTTTGCGCCGGTCAGGTCGATCTTCGGAAGGTTGAGGCCGGTCAGGTCGCGGAAGCTGAGGTCGGCGCGCTTGCCGCCCTTGCGCTTCAGCCAGTTCTGGTGGGCGATGATGATGCCCTTGATGTTCTCGATCTCGGCCTGCGTCCGTTCCGCCATAGGCTTGCTCGACCTGTCCAGAGGGGTGAACCGGATGATCCGGGGAGCGGCATGATACACTCAGCCGCGGGCTTTCCTCACCACCAAAGCGCGCATATCGACGCGTCGGTTTGGCGCTTAGACCATGCAGACAATTTTAACCAATTGGAAGCTATATCGCGGATCGTGGATTCATCTCTTGTCTTGGGCCGAAGCCGATGACCGATGCGAAGCCGTCGCTGAAGGCGCGCCTGGAAAAGGTCAAGCAGACGCTGCTGCCGCTGAACCGCGGCGTGAAGGCCCAGCTGTTCGACTATCTGGTGGACAAGCAGCTGACCAGCGACCCCGTGGGTGCGCACATCGCCGCGGCGCTGCTGGAGGTGCTGAACGGCAGCCGGACGGAGCATGCGCGCCGGCTGTGGACCGGCTGGCTGGAGCCGGTGATCGTCCGCGAGGACGATCTGCTGTACTCCGAACGCCGCCTGCCCGGCTGCGTGCACATCGCCGACGCCGGCGGCTGGTGGAAGGCGCTGTCGCCGCGCCTCGCCCACGTCGCCGTGGCCATCCAGGGCACCATCGAGGAGCGCAGCCGGGCCATGCCGCTCGACGCCATCTTCGCGTCGGAGTCCGCGCGCCAGTGGGCGGACATGCTGCGCCTGGAAAGCCTCGCCAGGCTGTCCGCCCTGCGCGCCGCCCCGCAGGCCCGCACCAAGTTCCTCGCCGCCGCCAACGCCGAGCGGCTGAAGCTGCTGCCCACCGCCGACCAGGGCGCCCCGGCGCCGCTGGATGCCGGCGACTTCGACACGCTGTTCGCCGTTCTGGAGGCCGCCCCCTCCTGGACCGACGTTCCCCGCCCGGCGCACCAGGCCGAGGCCGGCGAGATCGTCGCCCTGATCGAGGGGCTGCTGGAACGCTCGGCCCGGCGGCCGGAGGCGGCGGCCCTCTACGCCGCCGCGCACGTCCATGGCCGTACCGAGCCCTCAACCGCCGTCGTGCTGCACCACGAATTCGCGCTGCCGCTGGTTGATTCGGCCATCGTCGGGCACCTGCGCCTTGCCGGGCAGCGGCTGCGCGAAGCCATGCGCCAGGGCCTCAGCGCCCGCGGCGCCGGCGGGGCGCGCACGCAGCGTGCCGCCAACCTGGACACGCTGCTCGACCGCTACTTCGGCTGGTACGACGCCGCGCACGCCGCCCACCTCGACCAGAACCAGCGCTCCGAGGCCGAGATCCGCGCCTCCATCGGCGAGCTGCTGACCCTGCTGGAGGAGGAACTGATCCCCGCGCTGACCCGCCGCATCCTGGAACTCAACGAACACGTGCCGCCGGCCGCCGCGCTGTCCGGCGTGCGGTTCGTGCGGCAGTTCAAGGACCGGCTGTGGCGTCGCGGGCTGGTCGCCTCCCCCAACCCCTGGCCGCTGTCGGTGGGCGAGCACCTGACCGGCCTGTTCCGGCAGATCGTCGCCTCCCCGCGCGAGGACCGGCTGGCCACCCTGTCGCACCTGACGGAGATCGCCGACCTCGTCGGCTACCCGGTGGAGATCACGGCGCTGGACGAGGGGCTGCTGACCGTGGTGCGCGAGGCGTTGCCGAACCGCGACCGCTGCGGCGCGGCCGAACGGCGGCTGATCGAACGCGTTCTGGCTGTGGCGGTGAGCGAACGGCGCAAGTCCCGCTGGTGGATCTCGGAAGAGATGCGTACGTTGTTGGCGGAGACCGAACGCCTCGACCCCGAGCTGCTGCGCGCGGCGGCCGCGGCGTCCACCTCGTGAGGACCCGGTAGACGCCGCCATGCCTGACGTACGAATCCGCTGGAGCGAGGCGCTGGCCGTCGGCGCCGCCGCGCTCGACGCCGACCACCAGCACCTGTTCGCGCTGACCAACGAGGTGCTCGCGGCCATGCTGGACGGCCGCGGGTCCAGCGTCGTCAAGGCCGCGCTGACCGAACTGGAGACCTACACCCGCCAGCACTTCAGCCGGGAGGAGGCGCTGCTCGTCGAGACCGGCTATCCCGAGGCGGAGGCGCACCGCGCCTCGCACGCGCACCTGCTGACCCAGTTGGAGAAGATCCGCGCCATGGCCGGCGAAGGCCAGCCGGACCGCGTCGCCCGCTTCCTGCAATCCTGGATCCTCGACCACATCCTGGTCGCGGACATGGACTACGCCCGCTTCCTGCGCAAGCGCGCCCGCAGCGAGGTGCCGGCCGAGGTGGCGCAGAAGATCCTGGTGGTCGAAAGCTCGCGCTTCTTCGCCGCCGTGCTGCAGGAGGAGATCCAGGCCGCCACCGGCCTGACCGTCGAGACCTGCGGCACCTTCGCCGAGGCGCGGCTGGCGCTGCGCGCGCATGGGCGGGAGTATCTGGTGGCGGTGCTCAACGTCATCCTGCCGGACGCCGCCGACGGTGCCGTCGCCTCGCTGTGCCGCGAAACCGGGGTGCCGACGGTGGTGTTCTCCGGCACCTATTCCGAGGACCTGCGCGAGCGCCTGACCGCCGAGGGCGTCATCGACTACATCGTCAAGGACACGCCGGCCAGCATCGGCCAGCTGGTCTCGGTCATCCGCCGGCTGGTCCGCAACCGGCACGCCAAGGCGCTGGTGGTGGACGATTCGGTCACCTCGCGCTCCTACATCGGCGACCTGCTGCGGCAGTACAATTTCCGTGTCCTGCTCGCCACCAACGGGCTCGAGGCGCTGGAGCTGCTGGCCGAGAACCCGGACATCAGCCTCGTCATCAGCGACTTCCACATGCCGCGCATGGACGGGGTGGAGATGGTGAAGCGCATGCGCGCCACCCACTCCAAGGAGCGGCTGTGCATCATCGGCCTGTCGTCGGGCGGCGGCACGGCGATGTCGGCGCGATTCCTGAAGGCCGGCGCCAACGACTTCCTGCCCAAGCCCTTCCTGCGCGAGGAGTTCTACTGCCGCGTCGCGCAGAACATGGAGCTGCTGGAGCTGATCACCTCGCTGCGCGAGGTGTCGACCACCGACTACCTGACGGGCCTGTACAACCGCCGCCACTTCTACGATGTCGGCGAGACGCTGTTCGCCAGCAAGCAGCGCGGCACCATCGCGCTGACCGCCGCCATCATCGACATCGACCATTTCAAGCGGATCAACGACACGCTGGGCCACGACGCCGGCGACGCGGTGCTGAAGGCGGTGGCCCGCAACCTGCGCGCCATCACCCGCGAGGCGGAGATCATCGCCCGCATCGGCGGCGAAGAATTCGCGCTGCTCGCCATCAACCTCGCGCCGGAGGCGGTGCGGGACTTCTTCGAGCGGCTGCGCGCGGCGATCTCCGCCATCGAGGTGACCATCGAGGGCACGGCGGTCCCGGTGACCGCCAGCATCGGCGTGTGCACCGGCACCGCCGGCAGCCTCGACGCCATGATGAGCAGGGCGGACGAGATGCTGTACGCGGCGAAGCGGTCGGGGAGGAACCGGGTGGAGGTGGGGTAGGCGCGCATGGCCCCCACCCCGGCCCTCCCCCGCTTCGCAGGGGAGGGTGCCTCTGTTCCCCTCCCCTGCGCAGCGGGGGAGGGATAAGGGGTGGGGGCAAGTGGCCCGCTACCCCCGCCTCCCCTCCCACACCTCGGGATTGACGAGATGCAGCGGCCGGCGCCCGGCCAGCGCGTCGATCACCGATTCCGCCACCATCAGCGCCATGCGCACCAGGCACTCCTCGGTGGAACTCGCCGTGTGCGGGCTGAGCGCGACGTTCTCAAGGCCCAGCAACGGATGCCCGGCCGGCAGCGGCTCGCGCGAGAACACGTCGAGCCCCGCCCCGGCGATGCGCTTCTCCCGCAGCGCCTCGACCAGCGCGTCCTCGTCCAGCGTGGGTCCGCGGCCGGTGTTGATCAGCAGTGCCGTCGGCTTCATCAGCGCCAGCTCGCGCCGGCCGATGAGGTTGCGCGTGGAGTCCCGCAGCGGCAGGTGCAGCGACACCACGTCGGCGGCATGCAGCAAATCGTCCAGGCTGTCCACCTTGGCATAGCCCAGGGCCTCGATCTGCTCGCGCGGCGCCGAGGGGCTGTGCACGATGACGCGCATGCCGAAGCCGTGGTGCGCCATGCGCGCGGTTGCCCGGCCGATGTCGCCGAAGCCGACGATGCCCAGCACCTTGCCCGAAACCTCGGTGAACGGCAGCCGGTAACGCACGTCGAAGTCGCCGGCCTGCGCCGCCCGGTGCGCCGGCACGATCTGCTTGGCCAGCGCCAGCATCAGTGCGATGGCCTGCTCGGCCACCGACACCGTGTTGCCGCCCGGCGTGTTGGTGACCGGGATGCCGAGGCTGGTGGCGTGCGGGATGTCGATCTGGTCGACGCCGACGCCGTGGTTGGCGACGATGCGCAGCTTCGGCGCGGCGTCCATCGACGCCGCCTTCAGTCCGGCGTTGCGGGTGATGGCGGCATCGACCTCGCCGATCAGCGGCACCACGTCCTTGGTGTCGGCCGACGGCGCGCGCTTCAGCGCGATTCCCGCCTCCTCCAGCCGGCGCTCGCCGGCGATATGGATCGGCTGGACGATCAGGCAGACGGGTTGGGGCATGGCTTCTTCCCTCTTCCGTTCCCGCCCAAATGCCGTCGTGGCCGGGCTTGACCCGGCCATCCACGTGCAAGCCTGACAGCGTCCGCGTGGATGCCCGGGGCAAGCCCGGGCATGACGGCAATGGAGAGGGCGTGGTTCAGACCGACTTCGTCTGCCCGCCGTCGACGCGCAGCTTCACGCCGGTGATGTAGCGCGCCCGCTCGCTGGCGAGGAAGGCCACGGCGTCGCCGAACTCCTCGGGCTCGCCGTAGCGGCCCATGGGGATGGCGCCCCGGGCCGAGGCGGCGACCTCGTCCTGGGTCTTGCCCAGGCGCTTGGCGTTGGCGCTGTCCAGTTCGCCGATGCGCTCGGTCTGGATGCGGCCGGGCAGCACCATGTTCACGGTGATGCCCTTCGACGCAACTTCGTTCGACAGCGTCTTCGACCAGCCGAGGATCGCCGCGCGGATGCCGTTGGACAGGCCGAGGTTGGGGATCGGCTGCTCGATGCCGGACGAGCCGATGGTGATGATGCGGCCCCAGCCGCGCTCCTCCATCGGCGGCAGCAGGCGCTGCGTCAGGTGGAACAGGTGCCCGGCCATCATGGCGAACTGCTGCGTCCACTGCTCCAGCGAGGCGTCGCGGGCCATGCCCGGCGGCGGGCCGCCCGAGTTGTTGACCAGGATGTCCACCCCGCCCTCGGCCAGCACGGCGTCGGCCAGCCGGTCCACCGACGCGCGGTCGGCGAGGTCGAGCGGCATGGCGCGGGCACGGCTGCGCTGGTCCTCCGGCAGGGCGTCGATCCACTCCTGCGTGCGCGCCTCGGTGCGGGCGGCGGCGATGACGGTGGCGCCTTCAGCCAGCAGCGCGCGGGCGGAGGCGGCGCCCAGGCCGCGGCTGGCGCCGAGCACCAGGGCGCGACGGTTGGCAATTCCCAGATCCATCAGGCGATCTCCTTCAGGCGCTTCTCTTGGCGGGCGAGCAGGCGCTCGATGTCGGCGACGTCGGCGGGCGAGAGTTTCCCGCCGGGCTTGCGCAGCGCGGGCGAGGCGATGGCACCGCGCTTGGCCAGCACGTACTTGCGCGCCACCAGCCCGATGCCCTGCTGCTGCTCGTAACGGGCGTAGGGCAGGTAGGCGTCGAAGAGGTCGTGGGCGCGCTCCACGTCGCCCTTGGCGTAGGATGCCACAACGCCGGTCATCATCTCCGGGAAGGCAAAGCCGGTCATGGCGCCGTCG
>Ga0196970_1001763_pt1 | contig 13058 bp, 13 predicted proteins | sample S1v_513CmetaG_FD_148672 | JGI IMG/M metagenome (GOLD analysis project Ga0196970, IMG submission 148672) | Soil microbial communities from Anza Borrego desert, Southern California, United States - S1+v_5-13C | ecosystem: Environmental > Terrestrial > Soil > Desert | place: USA: California... | reverse complement strand
ATAGCCTTTTTCCTGGGAGGAACCGTATTGTCGATAGCAATGGCAGTCACCGGATACCTGATCACCTATGCGGCACTGGCACTGCTGCGGAAGAAACCTACCACGGTCTAGCGCTTAATGGCAGTATTGATCATTAGCCTTATTTGACTAACCTCATGTGAAAGGCGATAACGTCTGAAGAATAACATCATAGTGTACGCCAACGTAGCGGTGTACAACAGAGCAATGGCGCGGGAAGAAAAGAAGATACGATGGAGCGGGATGCCGAGGAAGTTAGGGAAAGTCTTCTCGAGGCTCATGAGGTAGGCTATGGAAATAAGGATATAGGGGATATAATTCCTGGAATAGACTGCATAGAAGAAGAAAAGTATTACAGCAGGCTGCATATAGCGCTCATGCATCTGTGTATTGAAATAGAAGAAATAGAAACACAGCAGCCCTACTGTTATAAACATAAGCTCCTTCAGTCCTGCATCGGGTACGAGCCTGCTGACCCGCATGGTGAGGAGTCTTGAGAGGAAGGGAATGAGCGTAAGTGTGCTCGCAACCAGGAATAGGAGCAGACCGGTTTGCTTGTAGGTGAGGATGAAGAACGTCTCATAATCCTGAACCTCGAAAGGGTTGCCCCAGATGAGGAGATACCAGATATTATATGCCTGTACTGAAACATGGGACATAAAGTCGACCGTGTGGGTGGTGATATAGAATACATCACCCACCTTGCCCGCCAGGATAAAAGGCAGCAGAATGACGAAGGCAGTGCCTGCGGCCAGGAGGATGCACCTCTGCAAAGTTTTGAGACTTCTGATAGAGTAAGCAAGCACCAGTAGCAACGGCGGAAGGAACATGATGCTCTGGAACTTGGTGTAAAAGGAGAGGGTATATAACACTACGGCCACTTTGGGATTGTAAAGCCCGATGACCAAAGCCAGAAAGCAGAGTGAACTGAACATGCCATCGGCTTGTCCCCAGCAGACGGAATTGTACAGGTAAGCGATGTTCAGCAAAAGGAACAAGTAGGGGATCTTTGCTTCTATGAACCTTTGACGGAAACAACAAAGAACGATGACGGGCAGGAAGTCGAACAGGATGGGGACTACCTTAATGTAATTGATATGGGCAATGATCTGCTCCGGCGTACCCATAGCCAGATCGTAGAGGTAGATAATGTAAGGGATGACGGGGTGGTAGTTGATGCCATGTTCGTAGATATTAGTGATGCCATAGTGGTGAATGGCGAGCGCCCATTCTGTCCAGTAGGCGAAGTCTGTCTCTGAATGGCGCTGAGGGAGCAAAAAGAGCACGAGGAATAAAGTAAGCAGTACCTCGATCCTTGCTTTGGTGGTCTCCTTCATTGGAGGGGTAAGATAGTGAAAGTGGGTGGGATGTCTGAACTGTGGGGGATTTTATCCTTCATTCATAACTCTTCACCTGAAAGAAGTCCAAAAGAAAGAATCATTTTGTGTTTCCTACCATATTCCTTTTTCTTCTCATCATGATCGAGACTGCTAATCCCGAGTTTCTCACGGCAAGCGTCAATAAATCCCCGATCAAATGGAATTTCATCATCGCACCCCTCCAGCCGAACGATAGCATAAGATTTCTGCTTCTTCGGCAAAGGACATTTTAATCTGTACATCGGGAAATAATTTGAAGTCGCCATATCGTACGCTTTGTCCTTCAGGTCGCAATATGACTGGTCGTAAATACACGCGTATAATCTGGGGTGTATTTCGCCTCGCTTTACAGACTCTAGCAGCTCCTTTTGTAAAAAAGCGAACCCGCAGCCATGATGGTAGAACTGATGGATAATAATTGGTGAGAAAATTAGATCGTCGTGGATCTGCCCTTCGTCATCTGCAATTCCAATAGTCTTCTCACCTGGTACAAAACCTAGTTGTTTACTTACTTCTGCCACCGCTTTTATGTTCTCTTCAAGCACTTTTACAAAAGCAGTATCCCACCGATTCAATGGGCGATAATGCTTCTCTGCCAGACGCTTTAATTTGCTGTAAAAGGGGTCATTTGCAAAATCTCTGTGGTTTTTACGGTAATTCCGCAAAATAAGATGGTCATTTACGTCGTCACTATAGCGGGCGATAAAACTGTCACGGTTAGCATCTCTCCAATTGGAAAAACGTCTGATTGCAGCCCATGCAGCATTTCTCGCAGTGTCATCAATACGGGAGTAGGTTGTAAATTGCTTGCGGAGTTGCGGGTCGATTGAACGAAAATATTTCGGTCTCAATAGTGTATACCGTTGTTCCTGCGTTTGTTTATAAACGGGAAACCTGGATAAGACTTTGCCAATCTGATAGCTGTTGGATATAATACTCCAAGGAATTCCGACTCTAAAACAATGATCTAAGAATAACGTTAGACTTGCGGTATCATTAAACTTTGCGGCTACCTGCGCGGCTATAAAAGCATCCCTGGCAAAGGGCCGATACTTCGAAAAAGTTTTTCTGTAGAGCTCCAGAGACTGAGCGTGTCTATCACGCAGAAATAGGTACTCCGCCGCAATAACGGTTTTATGATAGGCGAAATAATCCGTTTGCGCGCTACAGGACCACCCAAGGCAAAAAGTAAGTAAAATGACAAGTGTGCACCTATGGAACGACATAGAGCTAAAATACCATAGTTTATCTGGAAGAACGAACCAGTGATGTTGTGGCGTTGCAACGCCGTTCCCGGTTATCCACGTTGTAAACGAGGACCAGTGGGTGGATAATATAACCCGACTATCATTTGCGTCTTAAAAGATTGAAACGATATCCAAGGTTAACATTCGTATAGTATTGAACCGGAAGGGTGGGGTAATAACGAATTGCAAGGGAAGCGCCTATGTTGATTCTTTTTTTGGATAAGAAATAATTATAGCCAGCCTGAGCCAGACCACCCAGGTAACTTTTCTTTTCTGTTCTGGAGTAGATAAGCCAATCCGGGTAGCCAGGATGTCGATAGACACCTTCAGTTACTGTATTCTTTCCGGCTGTGATGGAGATGCCCACACCTGCAAATACCTCATGGCTTTTATGGGATTTATAATAGTCTCCGGTGACCTCCCAGAAATTATAATCATATTGCGCTCTTACATCACCGTTTTGCCAGGTAGTGATAGGGCCCGCATCTACGTAATACCCATTGCCGTCTGTTGGTATGAAATTGTCAAGTTGGTGCCAGTTATACCATCTGTTATACTGCAAACCGACCCTGATATTTTTCGATACGTTCATTTGGTAAGACACCCCTACGTTCCGCAAGAACGGTCTGAATAGCTTTTCATCTATGCTGTTTCCGGGAACAAAGAAGTTGCCAATATTAACCTGGACTTTTTCGCTATACTGCTTATCCTGGGAATAAGCTCTGTCAGGTAAGAAATCTAAAAGAGCGATGAACAATATTATGTTTCGCATGACACTAATTATTTTGAACAATTTAAAAGTAACACCTATTCTTCGTCCTGCAAACGTCTTCGGTGGCTTGCCTCTGCTGCCTGGCGAGGGATGTACACAACCGTGAAAGCAACACCTAATGAGTATAGATGCTCATCGAGCATGACAAAAGGTAGCGTCATAAATTCAAACACTCTCGCTTTGTCATCCTCAAAGGGGATCTAAAGGCGATGAGTTGAGGGTACACACCACTGCGAAGACAGCCCCCAATGAGTGTAGATGCTTTTCGGGCATGACAAAGGCGGAATCATAAAACCACGCATCTGTTGTATATGTGGTCCGGTAGCGGGCAATAAAAAAAGCCACCTCTCACAAGGTGGCTTTCAAAAGCTACTAGAATGGTTTATCCCAGATAAACCTTCAGTGCATTACTGTAGCGGGCCTTTTGCAGGCGCTTAATGGCTCTTTCTTTGATCTGGCGGATACGCTCTTTGGTAAGGTCGTACTTTTCGCCGATCTCTTCGATGGTGGGGCCACCGTCGCCTTCCAGTCCGAAATAAGCGGCGAGGATCTCTGCCTCACGGATGCTCAGGGACTTCAGGATGCGACGGATCTCGTTGCGAAGGGAGTCTTTCATCACATCATCGTCGGTATCATTAGCACCTTCCAGCAGGTCGCCCATTGCCACGTCTTCAGCTTCATGCACAGGGGCATCAAGGGAAGTGTGACGGGTATTGCTGGTGAAGATATTGGTTACTTCGGTTTCGCTCATTTCGAGGATATCGGCCAGTTCTTCAGTAGATGGTTCGCGCTCGTGCTCCTGCTCAAATGCTATATAAGCTTTGTTGGCCTTGTTGTAAGTGCCAATCTTGTTTTGAGGAAGACGAACCAGACGACCCTGCTCGGCCAGAGCCTGAAGGATAGACTGACGGATCCACCATACGGCGTAAGAGATGAACTTAAAACCCTTTGTTTCATCGAAGCGCTGTGCAGCCTTGATAAGTCCCAGATTACCTTCATTGATCAGATCGCTGAGGGAAAGACCCTGGTGCTGATATTGCTTAGCAACCGAAACAACGAAGCGAAGGTTAGACTTAACAAGCTTTTCAAGTGCCCGCTGATCACTCATACGTATCCGCTGAGCAAGCGTAGTCTCTTCCTCAGGAGTGATCATTGATATCTTTGATATCTCCTGCAGGTATTTTTCGACAGCTTGTGAGTCCCGGTTAGTAATCTGAGTGGCAATCTTTAACTGCCTCATAAATGGTATAGTTTAGAATATAAAACAAAGAACGAAATACTAAATAAAGACAATGAAATTGGCAGTTTGGTTTGTTTCTCCTAATTTCATCGTGTCAAGAACAAAGCCGCAAAAAACGTTCCCAGGAATGGCAGAATCTTTATTGAAATCTGTCATTAGCTACAAAGTAACGGCAAACCCGCTCCAGAACGTATATACCGAGGCTATGCTTTTCATCTATAGCTCAATAGGTTATTAAGGGCTTTCAATCTATTTTGGCAGACCTGACACAAAACTAATCTGCATCTGTCAAAAATGCTACCTTTGCGACCGCATTTGCTAACCTTTAACATTTTATGCAAAAAGATTTGTACCAACATCCTGATTACTATCAGATGGATGAGCTACTCTCGGACGAACACAAACTAATCCGCGACTCCGTACGGGCTTATGTAAAGAAAGAGATATCTCCTATTATTGAAGACTACGCACAGCGTGCTGAGTTTCCGGAACAGATAATCAAAGGCCTTGGTGAGCTAGGCTGTTTTGGACCGTTTGTGCCGCAGGAGTACGGCGGAGCAGGGCTGGACTATACTTCATACGGGATTATGATGCAGGAACTGGAGCGGGGAGACTCGGGCGTACGCTCGACCGCCTCGGTGCAGGGATCGCTGGTGATGTACCCGATCTACAAATTTGGCAGTGAGGAGCAGAAGAAGAAATTTCTGCCAAAACTGGCCACAGGAGAGTGGATGGGGTGTTTTGGACTGACCGAACCCAACCACGGCAGCAACCCTGCCGGGATGGAAACCAGGTTTACCGACGCGGGAGACCATGTGGTGCTGAACGGAGCGAAGATGTGGATATCGAACGCACCGTTTGCCCAAGTAGCCGTGGTATGGGCGAAAGACGAGAGTGGGGAAATAAAAGGACTGATTGTAGAACGGGGAATGGAGGGATTCACTACACCTACCACCCATGGCAAATGGTCGCTAAGGGCGTCTGCTACTGGTGAGCTGGTGTTTGACAATGTAAAGGTGCCTAAGGAGAATATCCTTCCTGGTGTGAAAGGCCTGAAAGGACCATTGAGCTGCCTGTCGAGCGCAAGGTATGGTATCGCCTGGGGTGCATTGGGATGTGCTATGGACTGCTATGATACGGCACTGAGATATTCTAAGCAACGCGTACAGTTTGACAGACCGATAGCCGGATTTCAGTTGACCCAGAAGAAACTCGCCGAGATGATCACGGAGATCACCAAAGGGCAACTGCTGGTGTGGAGACTAGGCGTGCTGAGAGATGAGGACCGCGCTACACCTGCGCAGATATCCATGGCGAAGAGGAACAGCGTAGAGGTGGCCCTGAACATAGCCCGTGAGGCGAGGCAGATATTGGGTGGTATGGGTATAACCGGAGAATTCAGCATAATGAGACATATGATGAACCTGGAGAGCGTGATCACTTACGAAGGTACCCACGACGTGCACCTGCTGATAACGGGAATGGATGTGACAGGTATCAATGCCTTCAAATAGAAGCTGACTAGTATATAAAGATGATGAGTAAGGCTGCCAGACAGGGCAGCCTTACTTATTTAGGGTAAGGATAATATTCAGGGCACATCCTGTGACGTCCCGGTGAAGTCCCGGTGTAGTCCCGGTGAAGTCCCAGTGTAATCCCGATGCAGTCCCGGTGATATCCCAGGTGCCTTTATGATTTGTGTAATATGATGTCAGGCATGATTGTTCCTTTGCTCCAGCCATTCTTCCATCCTTTCCTTTTCGTTGATGGAAACAGATAGCTCTATTTTCCATTTGTCCTGCTTGTCGAGCCGGAGGATGTACTGGTAGTCGCAGGAATAGATGGGCTGATTGTTTGCATCGTAATAGTGCCAGGAGACCTTTACCTTGGCTATCCTGTCTGTCCAGAAGCGCTTGCTCCATACCTCAGGCCGGGCATGAGCGATGCCATACTGCCTGTAGAACGCAGTGCCCTGGTTGAACAAACCTTCGAGCTTACTGGCTTCAGAGAAAACAGTGACAGAATCATCGCTGAGAAAAGTGCAGGGGACGCTATAGTGCAGAGCCATCAGCTTAGTGTCATATTGCTCGAGGGCATTGGCGTAAGACTCAAAAAAATCATTAACTAACTTGAAGGGGCTATTGCTCATGGATCGTCTGCTTAAACCTGGAATGCAAAGGTAACAGATAAGGAGAATGGGTGAAGGATAAACTATTTTCTGAAGTGAGTTAGAAATAATAGCCTGTACTGATTATTTTTGAGCTAAATCTGCCTGGATTGAAGACGCTGCTGGACAAGGATCAACTACATATAACGCTTCAGCGATTGGCCCATCAATTAGTGGAGAACCACCTTGACTTTACCCAAACAGCTATAATAGGTCTGCAGCCAAGAGGCGTACTGCTCTCTGACCGGATAGCGCAGATAGTGAGGGAGATTACAGGTCAGCAGAATATATTGTACGGCCGGCTGGATATCACCTTTTACAGAGACGACGTGCATTCGGGATCGGGCGTGATAGTGCCCTCACAGACAGATATAGACTTCACCATTGAGGACAGGAAGGTGATACTGATAGATGACGTGCTGCACACCGGGAGAACGATAAGGGCTGCTATGGACGCACTGATAGACTTTGGCAGGCCGAGGAATGTAGAGCTGATGGTGCTTATAGACAGGCACTACAGCAGGGAGCTGCCAATACAACCAGACTATGTAGGGCGGACAGTGGACACGATTATTACCCAGAAGGTGAAGGTGAACTGGAAAGAGAAGGATAATTTGGACGAAGTGATACTACTTGATTAAACCAAGAAAAGCTAATAACTTAAAATACTAAATGTCGCTATCGGTAAAACATCTGCTGGGAATAAAGGAACTGAACACTCAGGATATAGAAACTATTTTCCAGACCACCGATAATTTTAAACAAGTACTGCAGCGCCCCATCAAGAAAGTACCGACACTGCGGGATACCACCATTGCCAATATATTCTTTGAGAACAGCACCCGGACCAGGATATCCTTTGAATTGGCTGAAAAGAGATTGAGTGCGGATACCATCAACTTCTCGTCTTCAGGATCATCAGTATCGAAAGGTGAGACACTTATAGACACGGTGAACAACATACTGGCGATGAAGGTGGACATGGTGGTGATGCGCCACTCAGCTAGTGGAGCCCCATGGTTTCTGAGCAAGCATATAGACGCCAGTATTGTAAATGCCGGCGACGGCACCAATGAACACCCAACCCAGGCATTGCTGGATGCCTACTCGATGAGGGAAAAGCTGGGCGACCTGAAGGGCAAAAGGGTAGCCATAATAGGCGACATCATGCACTCGAGGGTGGCACTGAGCAACATCTTTTGTCTGAACCTGCTGGGTGCTGAAGTAACCGTGGCAGGACCGCCAACGCTGATACCAAAACATATAGAGCACCTTGGCGTAAAGGTAGAGTACAACGTAAGGAAAGCATTGGCCAACTGCGATGTGGCCAATGTGCTAAGAATACAGCTGGAGCGCCAGCACAAACCATTATTTTCCACCCTGAGGGAATATGCCCTTTACTACGGTATCAACAAACAGATGCTGGACGCATTGGAAAGGGAGATAGTCATCATGCACCCTGGCCCTATAAACAGGGGAGTGGAGTTGAGCTCAGACGCTGCCGATAGTAAGCAATCTATCATCCTGGACCAGGTAGAGAACGGTGTGGCTATAAGAATGGCAGTGCTTTACCTGCTATCTGGCAAGAGGGAAATGCCGGAATAAAATGGAGGGTAGTTCTACCTCCTGAATGTCATGTATTTTTTACAGTATGAAGACGGGAAGTTTAGTAATTTAATACTTCTAAATGCCCGTGTATGTTTGACAAGACAACCTTGATAGCGGCATCTGTGCCAGTACTTCTGCTGATAGCCATTATAGTATTTGTGGTGTATAAATGGAGGAAGGGCAACCTCTACTAGACCTGCTGCGCCACCGAGGCATGAGGCTGCAGGCTTTTTACCAGACAGTAAACGGGATTTCCCATGAGGCGACAGACTTGTCAGGGAATAACATTCCATATTGTATCTTTACCGCCCGTTAACCGAACTGGTAATTAATCTGAACAAGTATGTCTACGTGGTTTCGTCGAATAAAGAAAGGAGTACTAACATCAACTACAGAGAAAAAGGAGGCACCGGATGGGCTGTGGCATAAGTGTCCTGAGTGCAAGACCACGATGACTGTGAAGGAGCTTGAGGACCATTTTTATGTTTGCATCAAGTGTAACTACCATAATAGAATAAACTCAGCAGAGTACTTCAGGATACTATTTGACAACGAGGAGTGTGAACTGTTATTTGAGAACATTGCCCCAGTAGACAAGCTAGGCTTTGTGGACGCCAAGCCGTATGACAAGCGTCTTGTGGACGCACAAAAGAGCACCGGCCTGAAGGACGCTATGACAGTGGGAGTAGGAGATCTGGACGGAAAAAAGCTGGTGGTAGCTTGTATGAATTTCAACTTCATAGGCGGAAGTATGGGTAGTGTAGTGGGGGAGAAGATAGCCAGAGGTATTGACTACTGCATAGAACATAAATATCCCTTCATGATCATCAGTAAGTCAGGTGGGGCACGCATGATGGAAAGTGCCTTCTCACTGATGCAGATGGCCAAGACCTCAGCAAAGCTAACCCAGCTGGCAAAGGCAAGACTGCCCTACATTTCCCTGATGACCGACCCTACTACAGGAGGGGTTACTGCATCGTACGCAATGCTGGGAGATATAAACATAGCGGAACCAAAGGCTTTAATAGGTTTCGCAGGCCCCAGGGTGATCAAGGAAACGATCAAGAAAGACCTGCCTGCAGGCTTTCAGAGAAGTGAGTTCCTGCTGGACCACGGCTTCCTCGACTTCATAGTAGAACGCCAGAACCTGAAGGAGAAACTATCAGGTGTGATAAGCTGGTTTACTAGGAATTAGTATTATAGTCTATTCTCCCTAAAACCGATATTCAGCGAATTGGCACAAGATAAAGTGTATATAAAGAACCGGCCTGCCACTTTTGAATATGCAATAGAGGACAGAATAACGGCAGGTATTATGCTTACCGGTTCTGAGATCAAGTCAATCAGGAATGGTAAGGTGAGTTTTAACGACAGTTACTGCCTTATACAAAAGGGAGAGGTTTGGATAAAGAGCCTGCACATAGCTGAGTATGTAAATGCCGGATATGCAGGGCATGAGCCCACAAGGGAGCGGAAGCTGCTGCTAAACAAGAAAGAGATAAGGAAATGGGAGCAGAAGATGAAGGAGAAGGGCTACACCATAGTGCCGCTGGCCGTGTTTATAAACGAACAGGGGTACGCTAAAGTAGAGATAGGCCTGGGTAAAGGAAAGAAACTGCACGACAAGCGGGACACTATAAAAGCCCGAGATGCCGATAAGGAGCTGAAAAGGTATATGAAAAGATAAAAGAATGGTCAGACAGTAGCGTAAGCTTTGCCTGACCATTCTTCATTATGGGTCTACCCAACCTTTATCTCCGGCCGGTGTGTACCAAAGCCAATTAACGTGCGCTCCGGAGCGGCAAACGATCGCTCTTTCATATTAACGATCTCTGTTACCGTCATTGGCTGAGTAATAATGTGCTTATGGCCAAGTTGATTACTCAGCTCCTGTGCTTTTCTTACAGACAGCTTCTTAAACTCATAGCTGGCAATCAGCCTGCCTTTCCTTAATAGCGCCTGATCTACGATGTTCATATTGCTATTGAAGGTGCAGACGATCTGAACGTTGAGGAAGTCAGAAAGCAGACCGTCTGAGATGTTGAGCAGGTTGCTTACCGCAGAATCGTTCCCTGCCTGGCGCTGCATAATGATATTCTCTGCGTCTTCTATTACCAATACGCTATTAGGATTGTCAATCAGCAGTCGTACTAATTCCGGGTTTGCTATCTGTGTCGCCATATCCGGGGGAATGAACAATACACGTTTCCTGATCTTGCCCAGCAAATACCTCAGGTAGGTTGTTTTGCCAGTTCCAGGCAACCCATGTAGCAGCACAATGCCCTTGTCGTCCTTCTTATTTAATCGTTTGAGCACAGTCTGGTGAACAGGTGCAAAGTCATCTTCGTAGAACAGGTCCAGCTTTATGCGTGTACGCTTCACATCCATCTTGGTAAGCTCCAGGCCATAGTCTCCTTTGGTTATCAGGTTTATTTCCTGGGGTTTGTTGCGCCGGATGCCCCTTAACGAAGACACCCTAGCCACAAGTTGTTTTAGCAGTGCCTGGTCAGGACTATGGTAGTAGAATTCGCAGTATCCGTCCCCAATCTCCATCACTATTTCATCTTTCAGCAGAATGATTGACTCCTCCTTCTCCTGATCAGCCTTTTTCTTGCTTATGGATGAATAGTGGTATTCTGCCTCAAGCTGGGCTGCGAACTCACTTTTCAGCATACGGTACACCTTGTCGTGGTCTACATTGCGGACTACCGTAATGCTAGGTAATTTCTTAAACTGATATAGGTAAAACGACTTACTGTCGATAAAGTGTTTAGAAAACAGGTCTCCTTTGAATTCAATCTCTCTCTGAAGTATATTGCGGTCCATGGTCGTGTGTTTTAACGTAAACAATGCCGCTGTTGCCTGAATGAAAAATCCCGGTGATTACCGGGATAGCTATATTGAGATCTTTAAAGGACGTCAAACTATACCCGGTGAAGCCTGGTGAAAGCTTCTACACAACTGAATTTATGCACTAAGAACAGCATAGTTTGTGAATTATCTGGGGTATGGCAAAGGTACCGTTAGTGGGAACAAGCCCCAAATGATCCTTGTAGAATTATTGTTATAATGTATTACTAGAGGGCTTCCAGTCGCTTACCTTTATGCTGGGCCCAGTCTATATCTTTACCCATAGTACCTCTGAACCGCTGGAACATACCTTGTTTTTCCTTAATGGATGTAAAGTTGTCTACCGCTGCAGGAGCCGGATTTATGTCAGGATTCAGGGAACGATAGACTCTGATTGAGTCAATGACAAAAGGAATATGGAAGATCGGTGACGAAAAACGCTTTCTGGTAAACCCCCGCAGCATAAAAGACTGGAAGGGATCTGTAGCAAGGGCAAGGGATTTGAAGCCCTGTTTCTTGGCTATTAGGTAAGAATAATAGATGTTTTCTGTGCTGTGCTCAGCCAGCGTATCGTAGAATATATGCTCTGGCCTCACGCCTAGTTTCTGGGCATAAAGCCCCATGATAACTGCCTCTTTATAAGGGGAATATACAGCTCCACCTGAATAGATGATGTTCTTCACGTAGCCGTTCTTATAGAGCACCCAAGACCAGATTACCCTGGCCTTCATTACGGAGTCCCAATGACCGTTTTCAAACGGTACCCCGGGAACAATCACCGCATCAAATGCCTTCATTTTAGAGGCTGAGGAGAGTGCCTGTCTGGTCTTCTTTTGGGAAGTGTAGCACCCCGACGATGAAAGTGACACCAGGATTGCCAAAGTACATACCACCGCAACAGATAACAGGTTTTTTTTCACAGGTGATGCAATTTAAGCACACTTAGTCAGCATGCTCATTAGCTATAGCAATATAGTGCCATTTAGCACAAGAAGCTCATTCTGAGTATGGTGCTGCGGATGCCGTGTTCGTTTTTTACATTATCATGATGATGGTAAGGGGAGACGTACACATGTGGTGGACGTGGAGGCCTTGGCGGCTTGCGTGGATGACGCGGAGGCGCACAGCTACCAACCAGTAAAGCGGTAACAAGAATGGTAACTACAGCTTTCATAACTATGTTTTACCATCAGGAGTTAAAAAAATAAGCCATAAGTAGCGATGGGTGGGGTTACTGGTATTGTTTAACAATACTTTTCAATTCGTTCAGCTTTAGCAGCGCCTCCACAGGGGTAAGAATATTAATGTCGGTGTTGTCCAGTATCCCCTGCACTTGGCGGAGGTCGGCAGTGAGTCCGTCAAAGATATTGAGCTGCAGGCCCGAGGGGCTCTGTATTCTCTTGACTTTTTGGGCTGTTTCTCCTGCATTGCCGTGCTTTTCTTCCAGTAGTTCCAGTATCTCCTCAGCACGGGAAAGCAACCCTGGTGGCATTCCAGCCATACGGGCCACCTGTATACCGAAGCTATGACGGCTGCCGCCGCGCTCCAGCTTGCGCAGGAATACTACTCTGTTGCCTGTCTCCCTATGGGTGATGTGGTAGTTGCGCACTCGCTCCAGCTGATGTTCCAATTCGTTTAATTCATGGTAGTGGGTGGCAAAAAGGGTCTTTGGCTTCGCCGGGTGGTTGTGCAGGTGCTCTACGATGCTCCAGGCAATGGAGATTCCATCATAGGTGCTCGTGCCCCGGCCAATCTCGTCCAGCAGCACCAGGCTCCG
>Ga0196970_1001762_pt1 | contig 13060 bp, 12 predicted proteins | sample S1v_513CmetaG_FD_148672 | JGI IMG/M metagenome (GOLD analysis project Ga0196970, IMG submission 148672) | Soil microbial communities from Anza Borrego desert, Southern California, United States - S1+v_5-13C | ecosystem: Environmental > Terrestrial > Soil > Desert | place: USA: California... | reverse complement strand
TGTGGTTCGGCCTTGGTGCGCAGCATGCCCAGGTCGGTGCCGCAATGCGGTTCGGTCAGGCACATGGTGCCGGTCCATTCGCCGGAGACCAGCTTGGTCAGATAAGCGTCCTGCTGCTCAGGGGTGCCGTGCTCGGAAATGGTGTTCATCGCACCGTGCGACAGGCCCGGGTACATGCCCCACGACCAGTTGGCCTCGCCAACCATTTCGCTGACTGCCAGACCCAGCGACTCCGGCAGGCCTTGACCGCCATGCGCGACGTCATGGGCCAGGCTTGGCCAGCCACCTTCGACAAATTGCTTGTAAGCCCCTTTGAAGCCGGTCGGGGTTTTCACGCCGGACTCGCTCCAGGTGCAACCTTCGAGGTCGCCCACACGGTTCAGCGGTGCCAGTACCTGCTCACAAAACTTGGCGCCTTCTTCGAGAATGGCGTCAACCATGTCCGGAGTTGCGTCTGCGCAAGCCGGAAGGCTCTGATAGTGCGCTTCGTAGCCGAGCAGTTCCTTGTAGTCAGGCATAGCGATAAACCTCTGCTGATGTAACCGGGAATGAACGACCGCGTTGAATTGTTGTGGCGGTCAAACAGTTGTTTGAAACATACGTTTACGCCGAAATCTTGTCAAGCGGCGATCTTTTGCCATTTGTCTTCGGGTTTTTTTTCAGAGGCGCGCACGGCAAATAGCCACAGACTCGAATGAGTCGTGGGTGCCTGGAAAAGATTAGTTGAGAGAGAAGGACTTACAACGAAAACGCCGCGACAAGGCGCGGCGTTCAATAGCAAAACGAAAAGCGGATCAGGCGAAGGTGTCGATGATAGTCCCGAGCATTTCGTCGGAAGCCTTGGCCACTTTCACACCCAGCTCCGCCTGAATCTTGCCCTGGGACATTTCGACCATATTGCTGGCCAGATCCGATTGTTGAGCGCGATCCACCCCACGCAGGCGATCGACCTGCACTTCGGACGACTGGCTGGTCACCGAACGTTCAATGGTGTTGTTGGCGATCTGGCTGGCGGCCTGGTCGACGCGGTTCTGCCCGCTCTGAATCGAGCTCAGACCTGCATAAAAAGCGGTACTGCCGGAGATTTCCATAACGACTCTCATCCCTTGAAAGGATCAATAGGCGCCATTGAAGCAGAGGCGTCAGAAAAACACCCGTCAAAAACACTAATGGCACAGTGCCTGCCCATAGAGAAAAGCTTAGTCGAGCAAATCCAACTGCAGATGCGCGGCCACGGCTTCGCCGCTCGGCGCCTTGAGTTTCGGCACGCGGCCCAGGCATGGTGCGGGAATCCGCTCAGCCAGTGTCGCCAGGTTCTCTTCCAGCCGCGACGTCTTTGGATCGATGATATTTGCCACCCACCCGGCCAGCTGCAGACCATCCCGGGCAATTGCCTCGGCCGTGAGCAAGGCATGGCTGATACAACCCAACCGCACGCCGACCACCAGAATCACCGGCAGCTTCAGCGCGATCGCCAGATCCGACAGATTATCCTGATCGGCCAACGGCACCCGCCAGCCGCCGGCACCTTCGATCAAGGTGAAATCGGCGTTCATCGCGAGGATCCCGTGCATCGGCGCCAGCAACGATTGCACAGTCAACGCCACACCCGCTTCGCGCGCCGCCAGATGCGGAGCGATAGCCGGTTCGAACGCCAACGGATTGACCTGTTGATAAGTCAGCGGCAACGAGCACTCGGCCAACAACGCCAGCGCATCGGCGTTGCGCAAACCCTTGGGCGTGACTTCGCACCCCGACGCCACCGGTTTGCCCGCCGCCGTACTCAACCCCGCCGAGCGCGCCGCGTGCAGCAAACCGGCGGCGACGGTGGTCTTGCCGACATCGGTGTCGGTACCTGTAATGAAATAGGCTGCGCTCATAAGGGTTTCTCCAACACGGCGTAGACCACCTGATAAGTCGCCGGCAATCCCGACGCCTTGCGGAACCGCTCGTAAGCCTCGACCAGCCCGAGAATCCGCGCGCGCCCGGTCAAACCACCTGGCCGCCCGGGATTGAGGTTGTGCGCACCCAGCGCCTTCAGCTCATGAGTCAAACTGCGCACATCCGGGTAATGCAGCACGTGCGGCAGATTCGCCAGACTCAGCGTGCGCAGGCCACTGGCTGCGCACGCCTGCTCATATCGAGCAAATTCGCGGAAGCGATTGACGTGCACCAGTCCGTCGACCTGCCGCCAGCTCTCGCGCAGTTCAAACAATGTCCCTGTGCAAAGACTAGCAAATGCAAAAATCCCGCCCGGTTTCAGCACGCGAAAAGCCTCGCTGAGCACCGCCTCGAAATCCGCACACCACTGCACCGCGAGGCTGGAGAAGATCAGATCACAGGTCGAATCCTGCAACGGCAGGCGCTCCGCATCGCCGGCAATGAAATGCTCGGCGCCGCCCAGCGGCCGCGCGTGGTTTAGCATGCCCTGGGCAATATCCAGCGCCAGCCCCTGGCCTTCGGTAAAACGTGAGCCCAGCGCGCGGGTGAAATAGCCGGTGCCACAGCCCAGATCCAGCCAACGTGCGGGGACGAAATCCGGAGGTAGACGCGCGAGCAACTCTGTACCGACATCACGCTGCAACTCGGCGACGCTGTCATAACTGGCCGCTGCACGTGAAAAAGATGCGGCAACCTGACGCTTGTCGGGCAAGCCGCCAGGCGGCACAAGGGACAAATCAGTCATCAGCGCACTCGTGTAAAAAAGCCTGGATCGCGCCCGCCAGTCCGTGGGGGTCTTCCAGAAGAAACGCATGGCTGGCCTGTTCGATCAGGCCAATTTCGATATCCGGCAAAAGCGCAAACAAGGCCCCGGCGGCTTCCTCAGGCACCAGACCATCGTGGCCGGCGAACAGGTGCAACTGCGGACCGCGAAATGCTTGCAGCGCCTCGCGGATATCCATCTGCGCGAGCAACTCGAGCCCGGCCATCAATACGGCAGGCGAGGTGCCTGGTGCCGCGCCGAGCAGCAGTCGGGACAAGCCGCGCGGATCTTGTGCGCCTTGGGCACACAGCAGCGAAAAACGCTTGAGAGTCGTGCGCGGGTCGGCCTGGCAACCGGCCAGAAACGCATCGAACGTCTCGGCCGGCATCGCACTCGGCCACTGCTCATGAGCAACAAAACACGGATTGCTCGCCAGCGTCAGCACACCGCAGCAATGCTCGCCACGGCGCGCCGCCAGTCCGGCCGCCAGCATGCCGCCCAGCGACCAGCCGCCAAGCCACACGTCTTGAGGAATACGTTCATCGAGTTCATCGAGCCAATCCTGCGGGTCGCTGGAATCCAGCTCAGGCAACGGCTCGATGCTGACCGTCAGATGCTCGTCCAGCCCGTGCAATGCGGCCGCCAAGGGCTCCATTGGCGAAATGCCAAGACCCCAGCCGGGCAACAGAATCAGACGATCACGCATGGCTTGGCTCCGACGATAGCCGGGCGTAGCAATCGGCCAGCCCCTCTAACAATAGCTGCACCTGCGCCTCGCTGTGGGCGGCGGTCAGGGTCACACGCAGCCGCGCGCTGCCGGCGGGGACGGTCGGCGGGCGGATCGCCGTGACCATCAACCCACGCTCGCGCAGCATCTGCGACAGGCGCAGCGCACGTCCGGCATCGCCAATCAGGATCGGCTGAATCGGGGTGAAGCTGTCCATCAATTGCAGGCCGATCTGCTCGGCGCCATGGCGGAACTGGCGAATCAACGTCTGCAGATGTTCGCGACGCCAGTGTTCGCTGCGCAGCAGTTCGAGGCTTTTCAGCGTCGCGCAGGCCAACGCCGGTGGCTGGCTGGTGGTGTAAATGTAGGGGCGGGCGAACTGGATCAGGCTCTCGATCAGCTCTTCGCTGCCGGCCACGAATGCGCCCGCTGTGCCGAACGCCTTGCCGAGGGTGCCAACCAGAACGGGGACGTCTTCCTGGCTCAGGCCGAAATGCTCGACGACGCCTGCGCCCGTCCCGCCGAGCGGGCCGAAACCGTGGGCATCATCGACCATCAACCAGGCACCTTTGGCCTTGGCTTCACGGGCCAGTGCCGGCAGATCGGCGATATCGCCGTCCATGCTGAACACGCCATCGGTGACCACCAGGGTATTGCCGGTGGCTTTCTCGAGACGATTGGCCAGGCTTTGCGCGTCGTTATGCAGATAGCGATTGAAGCGCGCGCCCGACAACAGACCGGCATCCAGCAGCGAAGCGTGATTAAGCCGATCTTCAAGCACTGTATCGCCCTGCCCGACCAGCGCCGTGACCGCGCCGAGATTGGCCATGTAGCCGGTGGTGAACAACAGCGCACGCGGCCGACCGGTCAGGTCCGCCAGCGCTTCTTCGAGTGCGTGATGCGGGCCGCTGTGGCCGATCACCAGGTGCGAGGCGCCACCGCCGACGCCCCAGCGCTCGGCCCCGGCGCGCCAGGCTTCGATCACTTGCGGATGATTGGCCAGGCCCAGGTAATCGTTGTTGCAGAAGGCCAGCAACGGTTTGCCGTCGACCACCACTTGCGGCCCTTGCGGGGAATCAAGCAGCGGGCGCTGCCGGTAGAGGTTGTCGGCACGACGGGTGGCAAGGCGTGCGGCGAGATCGAAAGACATGCAGGCCTCGAAAAAATCAGAACACATGAATCCAGATAGACACGGCACCTGTGGGAGCTGGCTTGCCAGCGATGAGGGCAGCACATTTAACATCCATATCGACAGTCAGTCCGCTATCGCTGGCAAGCCAGCTCCCACAGGTGCTTGCATCGCTTCAAAAAATCAAATGGCAGCGTTATAGAACTGCTCGCTGCTCTTCTGCTCCACCAACGCCTGCTCGATTGCCGCCTGATGCACTTCATCGGCATGTTCTTCGCGCGCTTCCGGCTGGATACCCAAACGTGCGAACAACTGCATGTCCCTATCCGCCTGCGGGTTGGCGGTGGTGAGCAACTTGTCACCGTAGAAGATCGAGTTGGCGCCGGCGAAAAACGCCAGCGCCTGCATCTGTTCGTTCATCGCTTCGCGGCCGGCGGACAGACGCACGTGGGATTGCGGCATGAGGATGCGCGCCACCGCGAGCATGCGAATGAAGTCGAACGGATCGATATCTTCAGCATTTTCCAGCGGTGTGCCGGCAACCTTGACCAGCATGTTGATCGGCACCGATTCCGGATGCTCCGGCAGGTTGGCCAGTTGGATCAGCAAATTGGCGCGGTCGTCCAGCGACTCGCCCATGCCGAGAATGCCGCCGGAGCAGATTTTCATACCCGACTCACGCACGTAAGCCAGTGTCTGCAACCGCTCGCTGTAGGTGCGCGTGGTGATGATGCTGCCGTAGAACTCCGGCGAGGTGTCGAGGTTGTGGTTGTAGTAGTCGAGGCCAGCCTTGGCCAGCGCTTCGGTCTGCTCTTGGTCCAGTCGCCCCAGAGTCATGCAGGTTTCCAGGCCCATGGCTTTGACGCCTTCGACCATTTTCAGCACATAGGGCATGTCCTTGGCCGAAGGATGCTTCCACGCGGCGCCCATGCAGAAGCGCGTCGAGCCGATGGCTTTGGCGCGCGCCGCCTCTTCGAGGACTTTCTGCACTTCCATCAGCTTTTCTTTTTCAAGACCGGTGTTGTAGTGACCGGACTGCGGGCAGTACTTGCAGTCTTCCGGGCAGGCGCCGGTTTTGATCGACAGCAGCGTCGAGACTTGAACGCGGTTGGCGTTGAAGTGCGCGCGGTGCACCGTTTGCGCCTGGAACAGCAAGTCGTTGAATGGCTGTACGAAGAGTGCTTTGACTTCGGCCAGAGACCAATCGTGACGCAGGGTGGCGGTGGTGCTCGCGCTCATGGGCAATTCCTTGGTTATGCTTGGCTGGCGCCGGGGGAAATGGAATACCCACAGGCGCTACACGGATGTTCGGCATATTTAAGGAAGTGACATGCGCTGTCAACCACGATACGAAGGACAGGTTTACATCTGTTTAAATACTGTACAAACCTGCTTGTTATGCGATGAGCGCGCCGAAGCAGAAATGCAAATCTGCGTGGCCTGCGAAACCGAGTTGCCCTGGCTCGGCAGCCATTGCCAGCGCTGCGCTTTGCCCTTGATTGCCGAGGGTCTGACGTGCGGAGCGTGCCTGCTAGAGCCTCCGGCCTTTGCGCAGGTCGCCGCGCCTTGGCTGTATGGCTTCCCGGTGGACAGTCTGATTACGCGTTTTAAACACAACGCAAAATGGCCGTTTGGCCACCTGCTCGCCGACGTTCTCGGGCAATACCTGCAACATCGCTTCGATGAAGATCTGCCGAGGCCCGATGCGTTGGTGCCGGTGCCACTGGCGCGAAAACGCTTGCGTCAACGCGGGTTCAACCAGGCCGCGATGCTCGCACGGTGGTTGGGCAAGTCGCTGGATCTGCCTTGCGAAGAACAGATCTTGCGTCGCGTCAAAGAGACTGATGCGCAGCAGGATCTCGACGCCAATGCGCGCAAACACAATTTGCGCAACGCCTTCGATCTGGTGCCGAATGCCCCGGTAAATGGGCGGCATTTCGCACTAATTGATGACGTGCTGACTACCGGCGCCACCGCTCAGGCGCTGGCGCGGTTGTTGATGAGCGCAGGGGCGGCGCGAGTTGATGTGTATTGTCTGGCCCGCACGCCGAAACCCGGAAGCTGATCTGCTCACAATCCCCTGTAGGAGTGAGCCTGCTCGCGATAGCGGTAGATCAGCCAGCATAGATGTCGCCTTTGATGGCGCCATCGCGAGCAGGCTCACTCCCCTATAGGTTTTGGGCCTGACTTGACTCCGGCGCTCGAAGCCGCCAGCTTCTGTAGCAACTGCCGCAGCAAATCTGACCGATATGTCCCTACCCTCCCTCCTCTCCCAGCACATCGTGCGCCGTCCGCAGCGCATCGCCCTGCTGCAACACATTGCCGAGCAGGGCTCGATCACCCGCGCAGCGAAAAGCGCAGGCTTGAGCTACAAAGCGGCGTGGGACGCCATCGATGAGTTGAACAACCTCGCACACAAACCGCTGGTCGAACGGATCATTGGCGGCAAGGGCGGTGGCGGTGCCAAACTGTCCAGCGAAGGCGAACGTGTGCTGCGCCTCTATCAAAAGTTGCAAGCCCTGCAGGCGCAAGTGCTCGAGGCGGCGGAAGACGCCAGTGACCTGGACCTGCTCGGGCGGCTGATGCTCAGGACCAGCGCGCGCAATCAGTTGCACGGCAAGGTGGTAGCGATCGGCAGTCAGGGCCGCAATGACCTGATCCGCCTCGAACTGGCCGAAGGCCTGTGCCTCGACGCGCAAATCACTCACGACAGCACCCTGCACCTCGATCTGCAGATCGGCACGCCAGTGGTCGCGCTGATCAAGGCGGGCTGGCTGGAATTGCTCGGCCGTGAGCAAGTCGCAACGCCGGGACACAATTTGCTCGACGGCAACATCGAGGCGATTCTCGATGCCGAGGACGGCCCCAGCGAAGTGCGTATTTCTTTGCCCAACGGCCACATTCTCTGCGCGCTGGCCGAACCGCTGGAGTTGCGCGAACGCAGCTTGGGGGTCGGTCAGCCGGTGCGTGTGCAGTTTTCGCCGAGCAATGTGCTGATCGGCACGCCGCTCTGATCGGGCGCTGCAACGAAAGCGTCATCGTTGCTCATTAAGGTGGCTGCCAAAACCATGCAGGGAGCCTGAGATGAGCCTGTTAGAAGAAAACCAATCCACCGATCTGGAAAAAATGGTCGGCCTCAGCCGTCGCGGTTTCATCAGCGCCGGTGCATTGTGCGGTGCCGCGATGTTTCTGGGCGGCAACCTGCTGAGCCGCAGCGTGATGGCGGCGAGTGTCAGCGCCGGCAACAGCCGTCTGCTCGGTTTTGAAAGCATTCCCGCCGCGACCAGCGACGCGATCAGCCTGCCCAAGGGCTACAAGTCTTCGGTGCTGATCAGCTGGGGCCAGCCGCTGCACAAGAACGGCCCGGCCTTCGACCCGAGCGGCAATGGCACCGCGGCCGCACAGGAAGTGCAGTTTGGCGACAACAACGACGGCATGAGCCTGTTCGCCTTCCCGGATGACCGCAACCGCGCGCTGATGGCAATCAACAACGAATACACCAACTACCGCTACCTTTATCCGCACGGCGGCATGCCGCAGTCGGCCGAAGACGTGCGCAAGGCGCTGGCCTGTGAAGGAGTGTCGGTGATCGAGGTGCAGCGCAAGAACGGCCAATGGCAGTTCGTTCAGGGCTCGCGCTACAACCGGCGCATCCACGGCAACTCGCCGCTGCGCATCAGCGGCCCGGCGGCCGGTCATGACTTGATGAAAACCGCTGCCGACAAGCACGGCAAAAAAGTGCTCGGCACGTTCCAGAACTGCGCCAACGGCAAAACGCCGTGGGGCACCTACCTGACCTGCGAAGAAAACTTCACCGATTGCTTCGGCAGCAGCAACGCCCAGCAGCAGTTCGACGCCGCGCAAAAACGCTACGGCGTAACGGCCGCCAGCCGCGAGATCAACTGGCACCCGTACGATCCGCGTTTCGACATGGCCAAGAACCCGAATGAGCTGAACCGTCACGGCTGGGTGGTCGAGATCGATCCGTTCGATCCGCAATCGACCCCGGTCAAGCGCACCGCGCTGGGCCGTTTCAAACACGAAAACGCCGCCCTCGCCGAGACCGACGACGGCCGTGCCGTGGTGTACATGGGCGACGACGAGCGTGGCGAGTTCATCTACAAATTCGTCAGCCGCGACCGCATCAATCACCGCAATGCCAAAGCCAACCGCAACATCCTCGATCACGGCACCTTGTACGTGGCCAGATTCGATGCCGGTGACGGCAATCCCGATCACCCGAAAGGCCAGGGCCAGTGGATCGAACTGACCCATGGCAAAAACGGCATCGACGCCAGCAGCGGTTTCGCCGATCAGGCCGAAGTACTGATTCATGCACGCCTCGCCGCCAGTGTCGTCGGCGCGACGCGCATGGATCGCCCGGAATGGATCGTCGTCAGCCCCAAGGATGGCCAGGTGTATTGCACCCTGACCAACAACGCCAAACGTGGCGAGGACGGCCAACCGGTGGGCGGCCCGAACCCGCGCGAGAAGAACGTCTATGGACAGATTCTGCGCTGGCGCACCGACCGCGACGATCACGCCTCGAAGACTTTTGCCTGGGATCTGTTCGTGGTCGCTGGCAACCCCGGCGTGCATGCCGGTACGCCGAAGGGCGGCTCGTCCAACATCACTCCGCAGAACATGTTCAACAGCCCGGATGGCCTGGGTTTCGACAAGGCCGGACGCCTGTGGATTCTCACCGACGGCGATTCGAGCAATGCCGGCGACTTCGCCGGGATGGGCAACAACCAGATGCTTTGCGCCGATCCGAAAACCGGTGAGATTCGCCGGTTCATGGTCGGGCCTGTGGGTTGCGAGGTGACGGGGATCAGCTTCTCGCCGGATCAGAAAACCCTGTTTGTCGGGATTCAGCATCCGGGCGAAAACGGCGGTTCGACCTTCCCCGAGCATCTGCCCAATGGCAAGCCACGGTCGTCGGTGATGGCGATTACCCGAGAGGATGGCGGGATCGTCGGCGCCTGATAAACCCTTATCGCGAGCAGGCGAAGGCCTACATTTGGAATGCATTCCCCTGTAGGCGTGAGCCTGCTCGCGATAGCTTCAGCCCGGACACCAATCCCTAACTGCCTGCCATCTGCGCTACCATGCCGGGCCGGACGCAGCAGCCTGCTGCGCGCAGGAGTCAGCATGGCCCACCCGTTTGAAACCCTCACACCCGATCTCGTCCTCGACGCCGTCGAAAGCATCGGTTTTCTCAGCGATGCGCGCATTCTGGCGCTCAACAGCTATGAAAACCGCGTCTATCAGGTCGGCATCGAAGACTCCGAGCCGCTGATCGCCAAGTTCTACCGCCCGCAGCGCTGGACCAACGACGCCATCCTTGAAGAGCACCAGTTCACCTTTGAATTGGCCAATGTGGACATCCCGGTGGTAGCGCCGCTGATCCACAACGGCGAAACCCTGCACGAGCATGCCGGTTTCCGCTTCACCCTGTTTCCGCGTCGCGGCGGCCGCGCGCCGGAGCCGGGCAACCTCGATCAGTTGTATCGCCTCGGCCAGTTGCTCGGGCGCATCCACGCAGTCGGCGCGACCAAACCGTTCGAACACCGCGAAGCCCTCGCCGTGCAGAATTTCGGCCACGCTTCGCTGAGCACCCTGCTGGAAGGCAACTTCATTCCGAAAAGCCTGCTGCCGGCTTACGAGTCCGTCGCCCGCGACCTGCTCAAGCGCGTTGAAGATGCCTACGCCAGGACGCCGCATCAGAACATCCGCATGCACGGTGATTGCCACCCCGGCAACATGATGTGCCGCGACGAAATGTTCCACATCGTGGACCTCGATGACTGCCGCATGGGCCCGGCGGTGCAGGACATCTGGATGATGCTCGCCGGTGATCGTCAGGACTGTCTGGGGCAGTTGTCGGAACTGATGGATGGCTACAACGAATTCCACGATTTCGACCCGCGTGAACTGGCGCTGATCGAGCCGCTGCGCGCCCTGCGGTTGATGCACTACAGCGCGTGGCTGGCGCGACGCTGGGATGACCCGGCGTTTCCGCACAGCTTCCCTTGGTTCGGCACCGAGCGTTATTGGGGCGATCAGGTGCTGGCGCTGCGCGAGCAACTGGCGGCGCTGAATGAAGAACCGCTGAAGCTCTTCTGATTCATCTCCATCCTCTGTAGGAGTGAGCCTGCTCGCGATAGCGTTTTATCAGGCAACGAAAATGTTGAATGTCAGAGCGCTATCGCGAGCAGGCTCACTCCTACATTTGTTCGGTGTTCACAATTTCCCGACCTATCCGCTAAGGCATCTGCGGACAAATCTCCTTACAATCCCTCCTTTGTCAGCTGCCAAAGCAAGGATTCTGCATGCAAGCCGCCAACCCGCGTCGCGGGTACATTCTGGGCCTGAGTGCCTACATCATCTGGGGCCTGTTCCCGATCTATTTCAAAGCCATCGCCGAAGTGCCGGCGGTCGAGATCATCATTCATCGAGTGCTGTGGTCGGCGCTGTTCGGCGCGCTGTTGCTGATGGTGTGGAAGCACCCGGGCTGGCTGCGCGAACTGCTCGATAACCCCAAGCGTCTGGCGATTCTGGCGTTGAGCGGTACGCTGATCGCGGCCAACTGGCTGACCTATGTGTGGTCGGTGAATAACGGGCGCATGCTCGAAGCAAGCCTCGGTTATTACATCAACCCGTTGATCAACGTGTTATTGGGCATGGTGATTCTCGGGGAGCGGCTGCGGCGCATGCAGTGGCTGGCGGTGGGGCTCGCCGCGGTTGGCGTGGCGCAGCAGGTCTGGCAGGTCGGCAGTCTGCCGTGGGTGTCGCTGGCGCTGGCGTTGACCTTCGGCTTCTACGGACTGATTCGCAAACAGGCACCGGTCAAGGCCTTGCCGGGGCTGGTGGTGGAAACCTGGATGCTGGTGCCGATTGCGATTGCGTGGTTGTTGTTCAACCAGACCGCGACGAGCGTGCAGCCTGAGTTCTGGAGCACCTCGCAAGCCTGGTGGCTGGTAGCCGCCGGCCCGGTGACGCTGGTGCCGCTGGTGTGTTTCAACGCCGCGACCCGGCATCTGCCCTACACCACCATCGGCTTCCTGCAATACATCGCCCCGACCCTGGTGCTGTTGCAGGCGGTGCTGCTGTTTGGCGAGCACTTGTCGTCGAGCACACTGGTCGCGTTCATGTTCATTTGGGCCGGCCTGGCGGTGTACAGCATCGATGCGTGGATAAGTTTGCGCCGACGCAGCTGATCAAAAAACGTACAAACCTCTACAGGCCACAGTTCGCGTGGCCTGTATCGTTCCTTCCCAAGGTTATCCACAGCGTGATCCCCGCCGTTTGTGCGCAAGTCTCTGAATACTGGCGGTTTTTTGATCAATCGCCGCAAAGCCGCGACGGACGTGGCGTAGCGCTTGGTCTCTACAGGTTATCCACAGGCAGGTGCACGTTTAAACTGGATAACCTGCGCGGCTCAAACTTCCGTGCGTAACACCAACTCGACCATCAAATCATCGGCCAGGGTTTCCAGGCGCGCCTGCAATACGTCCAGCGACAACGTCAGCGGCACGGCAAGAATCGCTTCGGCGTGAAACAGCGGCTCGCTGCTCATCGGCGCCGGGCGCACTTCGGTGACGAGCCTCTCGAGATTGACTCCCTGCTCGCTCAACAGCCGGGTGATGTCGCGGACGATGCCGGGGCGGTCATTGCCGACCAGCTCCATGGCGATCGGCTTCCAGGTGCAGGACTGCTCGATGCCGCTTTCGGCGACCAGTACACGGATACCGTGCGCCGTCAGTGCTTGTAAGGCATCGACTAATTCATCGTAAGCCTCTGCCGGCACGCCAACCCGCAGGATCCCGGCGAACTGCCCGGCCATCCGTGACATGCGGCTTTCCAGCCAGTTGCCGCCGTGCTCGGCGATGCATTGGGCGATGCGCTCGACCTGCCCGGGCTTGTCCGGGGCGAAAACGGTGAGTACGAGATGGTCCATGGCGCAGCCCTCTGTGCATGACTTTTGTGATCGAAGGGCAAGTATAGGCAAGGGCTTGTCTTGCGTTGGATGGACCGGCGCTTTAGCGAGCAGCCGCACCAGCGCGAGATCTGACAAAAGAAATCGTGTACAACTTTCGATATTTAACTGGAACAATCCGATGCTTTTTTGAGAACATCCCGTTCCGCGACGTGACCGCAATGCGTCATGAGGTCGCAGAACGACGTAATTAGTCTGATTTTCACAAGCGCAACTCATCATGTAGTATGCCGCAGCGCGCACTACATAACGCCGGATCGATGTCCGCCCAGGCCTGTTCGCAACCCTGAAAGCCCCGTCAGCAAGGCCCTCAAGCCGTTGATTGGTCCTAGCCCAGCCGCCAGCAATGGCATGTACTGGTCGGCAGGTTTGTGGTTTAAATGGCCAGAGGCTTCATTGTTTAAATTGAAGAGCTGAAAAGCGAAATAGCTGAGCAGAGTGAGGCAAGCAATGACTGAACACGTTCAAGTCGGTGGCCTGCAGGTCGCCAAAGTCCTGTTC
>Ga0196970_1001761_pt1 | contig 13060 bp, 9 predicted proteins | sample S1v_513CmetaG_FD_148672 | JGI IMG/M metagenome (GOLD analysis project Ga0196970, IMG submission 148672) | Soil microbial communities from Anza Borrego desert, Southern California, United States - S1+v_5-13C | ecosystem: Environmental > Terrestrial > Soil > Desert | place: USA: California... | reverse complement strand
CCGGTCATGGTCGCGGCGATCATCGTGGCGGTGCTGGTGATGATGCTGGCCTCGGGCAAGATCAGCGAATTCATCGACAAGCACCCGTCGCTGAAAATGCTCGCGCTGTCGTTCCTGCTGGTGGTCGGTACCGTGCTGATCGCTGAGTCGTTCGACGTGCATGTACCGAAAGGCTACGTCTACTTCGCCATGGCGTTCTCGCTGGCGGTCGAAGCGATCAACATCAAGATGCGCGGCGCGATCGCCCGCAAGAAAAAGCAGCAGGATCCGGTGAAACTGCGCTAGAACACTGCATAGCTTCACGCCTTGTAGGAGTGAGCCTGCTCGCGATGGCGGTCCGTCAGTCAACAACGATGTTGAGGCTGACGACCCTATCGCGAGCAGGCTCACTCCTACATTTGTTTCTGGGTTCAGCCATTCGATTGTGGTGCTCCCACGTTTGTCCTGTGCAGCCAGGAACGCCGTTGCTAGCGGGCACAACGGTTGACGCTCAAAGGCCTGACCAATGCGCAGGGCATGACCCAGAGCGTCGCGACCCTACAGCCCGACCTCGCCGTTGTACGCTGGACAGCCTGAGCTTCAAGGAAGAAACAATGACTGCACAATGCATCGCGCCAGACGACCTGGACATGAAAAAACTCTGGGACAGCACCTGTGAGCTGCCCACTTGCAAACGGGAAACCAGCACCGCCGGTCCCAACCCGAAAACCCGCGTCGAGGTCCCGCTGCTGACCTGCAACTGCCTGTGGCGCCGCTTCCAGAAAGAAGCCGAAGACTGGGTCGCCCCCGGCGGCGTCCTCATCGCCGACCCGCAGGCACGCAACCGCAAGATCAACGCCGCGTATGCGCAGTTGTGGCTGGCGGATAACCGCTTTCAGTGGGCAGGGTTGGCGGCGTTTGCTTCGAAGCAGGTGGGGTGTGGATTGATTCACGCCACCAAACTGCAAACCGCCATTGCTGCGCAGAAAGCTGCGCAGGAGAAGGTCCGAACCGCGCCATCGGAAACCCTGTTCGAAGGCTTTGGGTTCAAGTTCAGCAGGACCAATCCCGAGGCGGAACAGGAGCTGGAAAAGGCTCGGGCGGCCAATCCGATGCCGACCGAAGACATCACCTTCGGCGATAACCCACGTTCAGTGGTTCAGCAGCAGCTGGACTATGTGTACGAGATGTTGGCGCTGGGTAATACGTCGCTGTTTCTGGACGTTTATCCGTTGCACCGGTTTTTTATGGTGCGGGGGTACAAGGAAATGGAGAAGTGTTTGAGAAGCCGGCGTGGCATTGAGAAGGATGTAATGTGGCCGATAGCGAATAAGGTGCAGTTTGGGATTGATGCGGGTGAGATTTACCGAACCTTTGAAGCGATTGATGCCGGTGAAATTGCCGAAAGCGTTCAACAGATGGCACGACACGAACAGTTGAATATCTTGCAGCCCGCAATGTATGAGGACACGCAATTTGCAACACTGATGCGCGGTACTCATGCGGGCAACTACGTATCCGTGGTGACTGGCATGTTGTCTGGTGCAGCAGAGGAAATTCAACTAACGCTTGCTAGTCAGTGCAAGGCTCCCGATAACAGACAAGTTTCATTTTCCAAGAATCCTATCGCTAATCTCGCGGACAGGGATCAGCGAATGGAGTTCGTGTTACGAGCTGCTGGCCAATTTGATGCTTTGCTCAAGAACCCAGCGACTCGTGCTCAACTGAAACAGTCAATTACGGAATATTGCTAACGGGGGCGGAATAAAGTGACGACTATTTCGCGTCGACTGGCATTTGCCGGGACTGGGATAGCGCTCGTTATGGCGGTTGTTGTCGCCTACTCCATGTCCGGTGTCGACAGGATCTATGCTCATATTGGGAAGCCATACGCCGAAGTCGTCAAAGACTCCAGTTTCCCTGTTGAACGAAAAACAGCCATATATCCAAGTGACCCTCCCAAGGTCGACTCGACTTGGATAAGCAGCCCGGTCGTGATTACTTTTGATGATCCCGAGCATGGCTTTACCTTGCCCAAAACAATTTACGGCGCGGTGGGCTATACCAAGGGAAAAGTAGACGGCATAACGACGTCGCCAATGGTTGAATCGCTTCCCTTTGATAAGACAATTGCGCTCTTGGCCGAGCTGCAAACGATGTTCAGGAACGCCAACTGGACTCCTGAACCCGTTGAGGGAAATGATTGGATCAAAGTGCAGAGTGATGATGAAAGGCGACAGCTACAAGCGAAGCTTTTTGATCAGGCGGATGGGGTCATTCTTCTGGTTCCACACAATACAGCCTGCTGATGCACATCAAGTGCTATGCGCGATGTGATGAGCGGAATGTGAAGACGGCCAGGTATTTAATCGACGTTGGCCTGAGCAGGGACCACTTCAGCGATTGATCCTGCAAAACCACAACCCTGTAGGAGTGAGCCTGCTCGCGATAGCGGTCCGTCAGTCAAGAACGATGTTGAGGCTGACGGCCCTATCGCGAGCAGGCTCACTCCTACATTTGTTTGTGCTGTATTCAGAAGGTACCGACAAACCCGTTTTTCATGACACTTTTGTTTCAATCCGCGCTTTAGCTGTGCAATGCTGGCGCCGAGACCGTTCGCCAACTACAGCTTAAGTATCAAGAACGTAGAAACCGCGCGGTGCCGTCCACTTGCCCCTCTGGGGCGCTGCTATCAGAGGGGGTCTGCATGCTCACCCTGCTCAATCTTCTTTCTGCCGTGGCCCTGCTGATCTGGGGCACGCACATCGTCCGAACCGGCATTCTGCGGGTGTACGGAACCAACCTGCGGCATGTGATCGGCCAGAACATGTCGAAGAAATGGCTGGCGTTCGTCGCCGGTATTCTGGTCACGGCGATGGTGCAGAGCAGCAACGCTACGGCAATGCTGGTGACCTCTTTTGTCGGTCAGGGCCTGATGGCGTTGACGCCGGCGCTGGCGACCATGCTGGGGGCCGATGTCGGTACGGCGCTGATGGCGCGGGTGCTGACGTTTGACCTGTCGTGGCTGTCGCCGTTGCTGATTTTCCTCGGGGTGATTTTCTTCCTGTCGCGCAAACAGACGCGGCTCGGGCAGATGGGCCGGGTGTCGATAGGTCTGGGGCTGATCATTCTCGCGCTGCAACTCATTGTCGAAGCGGCGGCACCGATCACACAGGCCCAAGGGGTAAAGGTAATTTTCGCTTCGCTGACCGGCGACATTTTGCTCGACGCCCTGGTCGGCGCGTTGTTTGCGATGATTTCCTACTCCAGCCTCGCCGCCGTGCTGCTCACCGCCACCCTCGCCGGGGCCAGTGTGATCAGCCTGCCGGTGGCGATCGGTCTGGTGATCGGCGCCAACATCGGCAGCGGCATCCTCGCGTTCATGAGCACCAGCATGCAGAACGCTGCTGGCCGACAAGTGGCGCTGGGCAGCCTGTTGTACAAACTGATCGGCCTGCTGCTGATCATTCCGGTACTCGATCCGCTGGTGCATTGGATCGACAGCCTCGATTTCAGCCCGCAGGAAATGGTCATCGGCTTCCACCTGCTCTACAACACCGCGCGCTGCCTGATTCTGTTGCCGAGCGTCGGGCCGATGGCGCGGCTGTGTGCCTGGCTGCTGCCGGAGCGGCCGGAAGTCAACGGCACCGCCAAACCGCGACACCTCGACCCGACGGCGCTGGTCACGCCGAGCCTGGCGCTGGCCAATGCCGCGCGAGAAACCCTGCGCATCGGCGACCTGCTCGACAACATGCTTGATGCTACCCTCGATGTGTTGCGCGGCAAGCAAACGGCGGTGACCCAGGAAATGCGCCGGATCGCCGATGACATCGAGTCGCTGTACAGCGCCATCAAGTTGTATCTGGCGCAAATGCCCCGCGAGGACCTTGGCGAGCGCGACAGTCGACGTTGGGCCGAGATCATCGAACTGGCGATCAACCTCAAGCTCGCTGCCGACCTGATCGAACGCATGCTGCGCAAGATCCAGCAGCAGAAAACCTCGCAGCGCCGCTCGTTCTCCGAAGAAGGCCTGGAGGATCTGGCCGGGTTGCACCAACAATTGATCGCCAACCTGCGCCTGGGGCTGTCGGTGTTTCTCAGCGGCGATCGCGAAAGCGCCCGCCAGTTGTTGCGCGAGAAACGCCGCTTTCGCGCACAGGAGCGGCGTCTGGCTCATGCGCATGTCAGCCGTTTGCAACGCAAGATCGTGCAGAGTATCGAAACCAGTTCGCTGCACCTTGAGCTGATCGCCGACATGAAGCGCTTGAACTCGCTGTTTTGCGGGAGCGCCTATGTGGTGCTGGAAACGGCGGATACCGGGGCTTTGGCGGTGGACGATATGACTGACATTACGCATTCGCCTTGAACGACTGGGGCTGGGGTCAGTCAGTTACAGTGGTTCAGCCTTGAGACCGCTATCGCGAGCAGGCTGGCTCCCACAGGTAAATGCAATTCAAATGTGGGAGCCAGCCTGCTGGCGATAGCGGTCTGTCTGACGACACGGATCTCCACATCAGCCGTATGGAAGCCTGTTATGCGTTGCCTGTTGTTCGCCTGTCTGTTGCTCGGTTCCCTGCCCGCCCTTGCCCTGGATCGGTTTCAGGTCGAAGGCTATGCGCTGCCCAACGGTTTGCAGTTGCTGCTCAAACCCGGCTCCGAGCGTGGTCATGTGGCGATCCGGCTGGTGGTCGGCGTCGGTCTCGACGATTTCGATTGTGATGAAAAAGAGCTGCCGCACTTGCTTGAGCATCTGCTGTTCAGCGGCATCGACGCTACCGGCGAAGGCGGACTGGAAGAACGCATGCAGGCGCTGGGCGGTGACTGGAATGCGTTCACCAGCAATGCCGACACCACGTTCGTCATCGAGGCGCCGGCGAAAAACCAGCGCAAGGTACTCGACCTGTTGCTCGATCTGCTGACCCAGACGCGCATCGACGACAACGCGATCAACGCCGCCAAGCGCGTGGTTGAACGCGAGGACGGTGGCCATTACACCAAACTGCGACGGTTTCTCGATCGCCAGGATCTGGGGCACTCCGCGAGCAATCAACTGGCTGTCGAGCTGGGTCTGAAATGCCCGCAACGCGCCGAGGTCGAGCACCTGACCCAGGCGCAACTGGAGCAGGTCCGCAAAGCCTGGTATGCGCCGAACAACATGACCCTGATCGTCGTCGGCGAACTCGACAAGCTGTTGCCGGCCTATCTCGAACGCACCTGGGGCGCGCTCGAAGCGGTCGACCCGAGCGAGCATCGGCCGCTGCCGGACATTCGCGCCAGCGCCGCCCATGAGCGCACCCTCACCCGCGGTTTTATCGGCGACAACGCCAAGCTGCACTGGCTGGTGCCGGAGCCGGTGCTCGACGATCAGTACGACCAGACCTTCGACATCCTCAAGGATTACCTCGACTGGGCGCTGTACCGGCAGATCCGCCTCAATCACGGTTTGTCCTACGGGCCGTGGGCCGAGCGCGAAGTGTTCGGCGGCGTCGGTTTCATGAGTCTCAACGCCGATCTGGATCGCGACGACGTCGACGAAGCAATTCAGGTGCTCGAAGACCTCAAGGCCGATCTGCTGAAGAACGGCCTCGACCCTAAGACCTTCGCCCGCATCAAACAGGCCTCCATCGCCCATCAGGCCTGGGCCGTGCAGGGCAACAGCGCGTTGGCCGACTATTACTGGAGCGCCCTGGCCGATTACCAGGACGGCCGCTTCGCCAATCCTGCCCGCGAACTGCAAGGCGTGACGCTGGAAGCGGCGAACAAGGCCATGCGCGAGTTGTTGTTGCAGCCGGGCTATTTGCGCATCGAGAAACCGTTGATCGGTGACGATCAGGTGCTGTGGATAAGTGCCGGTGGGTTGGGTGTGGTGTTGCTGATCGTGATTGGCTGGCGTGTGAGTAACCGCCGAAAAACCGCCGAACACTAATCCCCCTGTAGGAGTGAGCCTGCTCGCGATAGCGGAATTACATTCAACATTGATGTTGGCTGATATGGCTATCGCGAGCAGGCTCACTCCTACAGGGGGGATGTGTCGGTTTTAGTGAGCCCAAACTCGCCACATCGCCCGACGGACGCTACTCTGTCGGAGTATTTCCCCACTCTGTCGTGAACCGTCCCCATGTCGAAAATTCCCCTCCTGATCCAGCGCCTCCTCGAACTGATGAAGCGCTACCCCGGGGTCATTGCGCTGGGTGGTTTCATCTCCGGGGTCGGCAGTTTCATGCTGGTCGATCGCCAGCAGGGGCTGGCGAGCTGGATCACGGTGATCATGCTGTTGAGCTGGATCTGGCTGATGCTGGAAAACACCCTCACCGGGCTGTTCACGCGGATCTTCAAACGCGAGATTCCCCAGCCGCTGCTGCGCTACGCGACGCAGATGATCCATCAGGAAAGCCTGTTTTTCGTCCTGCCGTTTTTCTTCATCACCACCACCTGGAACAGCGGCCAGTTGTTTTTCACCGGCCTGCTCAGCGTCGCCGCCCTGATCTCCATCGTCGACCCGCTGTATTACAAATGGCTGGCGCCACGGCGCTGGGCGTTTCTGGCGTTGCACACCCTGACCCTGTTCGCCGCCCTGCTCACCGCGTTACCGGTGATCATGCACCTGACCACCGCGCAGAGTTTCAAATGGGCGCTGGGTATTTCCGTGTTGTTGTCGTTTCCGAGCCTGGCGTCGATCTTCCCGATCCGTACGTTGCGCAACGCCTTGGCCATTCTGTGCATCACCGTGGGCATTGGGGGTGTTGGCTGGGTGCTGCGCTCGTGGGTGCCGCCGGCGACGCTGTGGATGACCGACGTGGCGATCAGCACCACCCTGCAGGATCGCACCCCGGGCGCCAGCCTCGACACGGTCAGCGCCGAGCAGATCCGCGCCGACGGGCTCTACGCCTACACCGCGATCAACGCGCCGCGCGGCCTCGATGAGCGGATCTACCACGTCTGGCAGTTCAACGGCAAAGAGGTCGACCGCATCGCTCTCGATATCCACGGCGGGCGCAAGGAAGGTTACCGGGCGTGGACGCACAAGCAAAACTTCCCCGGCAACCCGGCAGGCAAGTGGCAGGTGCGGGTGCTGACCGAAGACGGTCAACTGATCGGTGTGCTGCGTTTCGCCATCACCGACAGCACACCGGCCAAAGAAAAGTAATCCGGTTCGTGCTATTACGTAGGCTCTCGTAACAGCCGTACAAGCACGGAGCTTATGACCAGCAGCCCAACGCCCGGCAGCGCCCGCCTGGACACCTCGCTCAGCCCTGCCCGCCTGCGGGTCAGCGGCGACTGGACGCTCGCCCATTACACGGCGCTCAAGTACCTGAGCGAAAAGCTCCACGGCCAGTACGACGCCAATACCCCGATCGATCTCAACGACCTTGGCGCGCTCGACACCGCCGGCGCCTCGCTGCTGGTGGAGTTGCTCGGCGCCGAACGCCTCGGCAAATCCGCAGAACACCCCGATTGCACCCTGGCTGCGGCTGATCGTGCCTTGCTGCAGACGGTGTATTGCTCGCTGAGCGATTTCTGCGTGCCGCTCAAGGAACCGGAAGTCAGCGTCAGCGTGCAATTGCTCACGCGCATCGGCCGCGCGGTCGACACCGTGTGGCAAGACACCCTGCAACTGCTTGGCTTTGTCGGCCTGATTCTGGAAACCCTGGCGCGCGGGTTGTTCCGGCCCAAGCGCTGGCGCATCACGCCGATGATCGCGCACATCGAACAGACCGGCCTCGACGCCGCGCCGATCGTGGCCTTGCTGACGTTTCTGGTCGGCGCCGTGGTGGCGTTTCTCGGCGCTACGGTGCTGGCCGGTTTTGGCGCGACGATTTTCACTGTGGACCTGGTCGGCTTCTCGTTCCTGCGCGAATTCGCAGTGCTGTTGACGGCCATTCTCATGGCCGGGCGCACCGCCAGTGCGTTCACTGCGCAAATCGGCTCGATGAAAGCCAACGAAGAAATCGACGCGATCCGCACCCTCGGCCTCGACCCGATGGAGCTGCTGGTGGTGCCGCGGGTGCTGGCGATGCTGGTGGCGCTGCCGATGCTGACCTTTCTGGCGATGCTCTCGGGGATCATTGGTGGTGGCGTGGTCTGCGCGGTGTCGCTGGATATCTCGCCGGCAATGTTCCTCTCGCTGCTGCAATCGGACATCGGTGTGCAGCACTTTCTGGTCGGCATGGTGAAAGCGCCGATCTTCGCTTTCCTGATCGCCGCGATCGGTTGTCTGGAAGGCTTCAAGGTCAGCGGCAGCGCCGAATCGGTCGGTGCGCACACCACTTCCAGTGTGGTCCAGTCGATTTTCGTGGTGATCGTGCTCGACGCGGTGGCTGCGCTGTTTTTCATGGAGATGGGCTGGTGAGTCGTCTACCCCGCGCGCCCTCCGGGGCGGTGATTGAAGTGCGTGGCCTGTGCAATCGCTTTGGCAGCCAGAGCGTGCACGAGAACCTCGATCTGGATGTGTACAAAGGCGAAATCCTCGCCGTGGTCGGCGGTTCCGGCACCGGCAAATCGGTGCTGCTGCGCAGCATTGTCGGGCTCAACCGGCCCAGCGAAGGTGTGGTCAAAGTGTTCGGGCAGAACCTGCCGAATCTGGCCGAACATGAACGTTCGTTGATCGAAAGGCGCTTTGGCGTGCTGTTTCAGAAAGGCGCGCTGTTTTCCTCGCTGACCGTCACCGAAAATGTCGCCCTGCCCCTCATCGAACACGCCGGCCTCAGCCGCCACGACGCCGAGCATCTGGCGGCAGTGAAACTGGCGCTGGCCGGGCTGCCGCTGTCGGCGGCGGACAAATATCCGGCGTCGCTGTCGGGCGGCATGATCAAACGCGCGGCACTGGCGCGCGCCCTGGCACTGGATCCGGACATTCTGTTTCTCGACGAACCCACCGCCGGCCTCGACCCGATTGGCGCGGCGGCCTTCGATCAGTTGATCCTGACCCTGCGCGATGCGCTCGGCCTCAGCGTGTTTCTGGTGACCCACGACCTCGACACGCTCTACACCATCACCGACCGCGTGGCGGTGCTGGCGCAGAAGAAAGTGCTGGTTGCCGGACCGATCGACGAAGTCTCGGAAACCGGCGACGCGTGGATTCACGAATACTTTCACGGCCCGCGTGGCCGCTCGGCGCTGGACGCCGCCAAACTGCTCAACGAGGTCTGACATGGAAACCCGAGCCCATCATGTGTTGATCGGCCTGTTCACGGTGATCGTGGTGGCAGGCGCCCTGCTCTTCGGTCTGTTCCTGGCCAAGTCCAGCGTCGACACCGAGTTCAAGGATTACGAAGTGGTGTTCAACGAGGCGGTCAGTGGTCTGTCCAAGGGCAGCTCGGTGCAGTACAGCGGGATCAAGGTCGGCGACGTAGTCAGCCTGCGCCTCGACCCGCAAGACCCGCGCCGGGTGCTGGCGCGGATTCGTCTGGCGGGCGACACGCCGGTGAAGGAAGACACCCAGGCCAAACTGGCGCTGACCGGGATCACCGGCACCTCGATCATCCAGCTCAGCGGCGGCACGCCCGAGAGCCCGAAACTGCGCGGGCATGACGGTCAATTGCCGACCCTCATCGCTTCGCCCTCGCCTATCTCGCGCCTGCTCAATGACAGCAGCGATTTGATGACCGGCATCAGCGCGTTGCTGCAAAACGCCAATCACATGTTCTCCGCCGAGAACGTCGAGCGTGTGAGCAAGACCCTCGCCCATCTCGAACAGACCACCGGCACCATCAACGACCAGCGTGGCGACATCAAGCAGGCCATGCAGCAACTGGCGAGCGTCGGCAAACAGGCCGGCAGCATGCTCGAACAGACCTCGCTGCTGATGCGCAACGCCAACGGCTTGCTCAACGATCAGGGCAAGCAGGCCTTGGGCAGCGCCGAGCAGGCGATGAAGTCCCTGGAGCAAAGCAGCGTGACGATCAATGGCCTGCTCAGCAAAAACCAGAACTCGCTGGATAACGGCATGCAGGGCCTCAATGGCCTGGCGCCGGCAATCCGCGAACTGCGCGAGACCCTGACCTCGTTGCGCGCCATTTCCCAACGCCTCGAGGCCAACCCCAGCGGCTACCTGCTGGGCAGCGACAAGAACAAGGAATTCACCCCATGAAACTGACCCGAATCGCCCTCCTCTTCGCAGGTCTGACCCTGCTCGGCGCATGCTCGATCCTGCCGCAGGCAGAACCCTCGGACGTCTATCGCCTGCCCGCCGCACCGGCCCCCGCCTCGGCCAATGCGCTGACGCAGTCGTGGTCGTTGCGGCTGAACAAATTGCAGGCCAGCGAAGCGCTGAACCGGCCGAGCATCGCGGTGATTCCACAGGGTGACGTGATCAGCAGCTACAAGGGCTCGCGCTGGAGCGACCCGGCCCCGGTGCTGCTGCGCAATCGCCTGCTCGATGGCTTTCAGCGTGATGGTCGAGTGACGTTGCTCAGCACCGATGACAGCAATTTTCAGGCGGATCTTGAACTGGGCGGCAGTTTGCAGGCCTTTCAGACCGAGTATCAGGGCGCCCAGGCCAGCGTCGTGGTGCGCGTCGATGCGTTGCTGGTGCGCGGTTATGACCAGCGGATTCTCGCCAGTCGGCGCTTTGAAGAGCGCCAGCCGTTGAGCGCTGTGCAGGTACCCGCAGTGGTGGCCGGGTTCGGTCAGGCCAGTGATCGGCTTACGGCCAAAGTCGTGGCCTGGGCGGTCGAACAAGGCCAGAAACTGGCCCCGCAACCGCGCTGACACACCACAATTCCTGTAGGAGTGAGCCTGCTCGCGATAGCGGTCTATCAGTCACCGATTATGGCGATTGATACACCGCTATCGCGAGCAGGCTCACTCCTACAATGGGATCTGTGATTAGCCGAAGAACCAGTAGCAGACAGCGATAGCGCCGACCACCCCGGCAAACTCCGCGAGCAACGCACATCCCACCGCATGTCGCGCGCGCTGAATCCCCACCGCGCCGAAATACACCGCCAGCACATAAAACGTCGTTTCGGTACTGCCCTGCACTGTCGCCGCCACCAGCGCCGGGAAGCTGTCGACGCCTGACGTCTGCATGGTTTCAATGAGCATCGCCCGTGCGGCGCTGCCGGAGAACGGTTTGACCATCGCCGTTGGCAACGCATCGACGAAGCGCGTGTCCCAACCGGCCCACTCGACCAGATGACGGATGCCGTCGAGACCGAAATCCAGCGCGCCCGATGCACGCAACACGCCCACCGCGCAAAGCATCGCCACCAGATACGGCAGCAGATTCTTCGCCACGTCGAAGCCTTCCTTCGCGCCTTCGACGAACGCTTCGTAGACCTTGACCTTGCGCAGTGCGCCGATCACCAAAAACAGCAGGATCAGGCCAAACAGCGTGAGATTGCCGAGGATCGAAGACAATCCCGCCAGCGCGGTGGCCGACATTGTCCCAAGCAAGGCCATGAAGCCGCCGAGGGCGAGCGCGCCGGGGATCAGGTAGGCCAGCACCACCGGGTCCCAGATGCGCAGACGCTGCATGAACGCCACCGAGAGGAAACCGACAATGGTCGAGCAACTGGTCGCCAGCAGGATCGGCAGGAACACCAGGGTCGGGTCGGGCGCGCCTTGCTGGGCGCGGTACATGAAGATCGTCACCGGCAGCAGGGTCAGGGAGGAGGCGTTGAGCACCAGGAACAGGATCTGTGCGTTGCTGGCGATGGTAGCGCTGGGATTGAGCTCCTGCAGCGCCTTCATGGCCTTCAGGCCGATGGGCGTCGCGGCGTTGTCGAGGCCCAGACCATTGGCGGCGAAGTTCAGGGTGATCAGGCCGAGGGCAGGGTGGCCGCGCGGGACTTCCGGCATCAGCCGCAGAAACAGCGGCCCGAGCACTTTGGCCAGCCATTCGACAATCCCGGCCTTCTCGGCGATGCGCAGAAAACCCAGCCAGAGGGTGAGGGTGCCGAACAGCAGCACCATGACTTCGACCGAAAGCTTGGCCATGGCGAAGATGCTTTCCACCATCGCTGCGAAGATCCCGGCGTTGCCGCCGATCAGCCACTGCGCCAGCGCCGACACGGCTGCCACGATGAAGAAGCCAAGCCACAGGCCATTAAGCATCAGTCAAATCCCCCGAAGAATGCCGCGAATGATAGCGGGGTGGCCAGAAACGACAAACCCCGGATTGCTCCGGGGTTCGTATGGCTGATGCGGTCCACTATAGGCCTTCGCCTGCTCGCGATCGCGGTGTATCAGACAACAGAGATGTTGAATGTACAGCCCTCATCGCGAGCAGGCTCACTCCTACAGGGATTTGTGTCAGTTCTTGGAAATTTCGCCCGCCGGCAATTTTTCCTTGCTGCGCCAGTGCGGCAGGGAGTTCCAGTAGCGCTCGCCTTTGGCATCGTCGTACATGCCTTCCCAACGCGAGATCACCAATACCGCCAAGGCGTTACCAATCACGTTCAGTGCGGTACGGGCCATGTCCATGACACGGTCGACACCGGCGATGAAGGCCAGGCCTTCCAGCGGAATACCCACGCTGCCCAACGTTGCCAGCAGCACCACGAAGGACACGCCCGGTACACCGGCGATGCCTTTGGAGGTCACCATCAGGGTCAGTACCAGCAGCAGTTGCTGGCTGATCGACAGGTCGATGCCGTACAGCTGGGCGATGAAAATTGCCGCGATCGACTGATACAGGGTCGAGCCGTCGAGGTTGAACGAGTAACCGGTCGGCACCACGAAGCTGCAGATGGCTTTCGGTGCACCGTAGGCTTCCATCTTCTCGATCACCCGTGGCAGCACGGTTTCCGAGGAAGCGGTGGAGTAGGCCAGCACCAGCTCATCCTTGAAGATGCGCATCAGCTTGAGCACCGAGAAGCCAAACAGTTTGGCGATCAGGCCCAGCACCACGAAGGCGAAGAAGGCGATGGCGACGTAAACCAGAATCACCAGTTTGGCCAGCGGCACCAGGGACGCGAAGCCGAAGTTGGCAACGGTCACCGCGATCAGTGCGAACACGCCGATCGGCGCATAGTTCATGATCATGTGGGTGACCTTGAACATGCTTTCCGAGACGCCCTGGAACATCTTCACCAGCGGCTCGCGCAGGTCCGACTGCAGGCTCGACAGGCCGAGACCG
>Ga0196970_1001760_pt1 | contig 13099 bp, 11 predicted proteins | sample S1v_513CmetaG_FD_148672 | JGI IMG/M metagenome (GOLD analysis project Ga0196970, IMG submission 148672) | Soil microbial communities from Anza Borrego desert, Southern California, United States - S1+v_5-13C | ecosystem: Environmental > Terrestrial > Soil > Desert | place: USA: California... | reverse complement strand
GTCCGACGTGCTGGCCGCATTGCTGGCGTCGCGCGACGGCACGCTGAAGCCGGAGGACGTGCAGTGGCACGACGCGGCGGCGCTGTGCGTGGTCATGGCCGCCCAGGGCTACCCCGGCGACTACCTCAAGAACACCGAGATCAAGGGCCTGACGGAGGCCAACGCGGTGGAGGGCGTCACCGTCTTCCACGCCGGCACCAGGGCGGACGATGGGCGCGTACTGGCGACCGGCGGGCGCGTGCTGGGCGTCACCGCCATGGCGCCGACCGTGAAGGAGGCGCAGGCGCGCGCCTATCAGGCGGTGGACCGTCTGGACTGGCCGGAGGGCTTCTGCCGGCGCGACATCGGCTGGCGGGCGGTGGGGCGCTGAGGCGTCCCAGCTTCACGGCACCGCGGCCACGGCCGCCGGGCTTTCCGGCGCAAGTTCGGCCCGCGGCAGGCGAACGGTGACGGTCGTGCCCAGGCCGTCCCGGCTGTCGATGGCGATCTCGCCTCCGAGCGGGCCGACCACGGCGCTGTGGACGATGGACAGCCCCAATCCGCGGCCGCCGCCGATGGCGCCGTCGGTGTAGAAGGGGTCGAACACGTGCTCCAGGTGTTCGGCGCGGATGCCGCATCCGTCGTCGGTGATGGTCAGCACCGTGCCGCCCTCGCCGCCCGGCCCGGCCCGCACCGTCACGGTTCCACGGCGGCCGTCGGGAAAGGCGTGCTGCACGGCGTTGCTGACGGTCTGGTAGAGGACCGTCTCCAGAAGGTTCGGGGTGCCCTGGACGGTGAGGCCGGTGGGCGCCTCGACGACCAGCGCGATTCCCGGTGGCATGCTCGTCGCCAGGAACGGCTGGATGCCGGCCAGCAACCGGCCGAGATCCATGGCGGTGACGGGTTCGTCGGCGTTGGCCTCCAGCTGCTTGAACGCGTCGATGAGGCGGGCGGTCTGCCGGGCGTTGTCGAGGACGAGGGCGCTGGTTTCCCCGGCCGTCTCCACGAACCGCGCGAGGTCGGAGCGGCGCAGCCGGCCGTCCGCCATGGTGCGGGAGAACCGTTCGGTGCAGTCGGCGAGGTGGCTGGCCGCGCCCACCAGGGTGCCGATCGGCGTGTTCAGCCGGTGCGCCACCCCGGCGACCAACCGCCCGAGCGCCGCCGTCTTCTCCGCCGTCACCAACCGCGCCTGCGTCGCCTGCACGGTCACGTAGGCGGCCGCCAGCTCCCGGTGGGTGCGCCGCAGGTCCTCGTGCGAGCGCGCGAGGTTCCGTTCCAGCAGGAACGCCCGCCGCCACTGCCGTTCCAGCGTGCGGCTCCCCAGCAGCGCTATGCAGGAAATCGCGCCGATGATCGCCAGGCGCGACGGCAGGCTCACCGCCGCCAGGCCGGCCATCGGCATGTGGACGGTCGCCATCACGACCGCCATGGTTCCGAGCATGAGCACCAGGGGCCGCCCGAACGACAGCGGGCTGAACAGCAGCATGGCGACCACAAGCGCGGTCATCGCGAACTGCGTCTGGACGGGGAGCCCGGCGAAGGCGTTGATCAGGAAGGCGCTCCCCGTCAGGAAGCCCGCTGCGGTCAGCACGTGCAGGTGGGCGCCGCTGGTGCGCAGGAACGTCACGGCGAACAGCGCCGCGAAGCACAGAAGGCCGCCGAACCGGTACGGCAGCCCGGCGCGGACGAGGTCGGGCACCACGTTCCAGTCGAGGAAGATCCGGGTGGTCTGGGCGATCACGATCAGCGCGGCGATGCAGCGGACGACGATCCGGTCGCGTTGCCGCGCCCGGTCCCGGTAGATCGCTGCGTCGTCGCCCTGCAGGCGCGGGAGGTCGACGAGCAAGGATCGTATTCGCATCACCCTTCCCGGTACCCTGTGAAGACCGGAGTCCCAATCATACGTGGTTAAGCTAGGGCTGGACAATGCCGATGCCTAGGCCCCGCCCCGCCGCATCCTGAAGAAGCCCTTGAGGAGGTCCGCCGCCCGCGTCTCGTCGATGCCGCCGTAGACGTCCGGCGCGTGGTGGCAGGTCGGCTGGGTGAAGAAGCGCGGGCCGTGCTCGACCCCGCCCCCCTTCGGGTCGTAGGCGCCGAAGTAGACCCGGCGCAGGCGCGCGAAGCTGATCGCCGCGGCGCACAGCGCGCAGGGCTCCAGCGTCACGTACAGGTCGAGGCCCGGCAGGCGCGGCTCGCCCAGCGCGGCGCAGGCCTCGCGGATCGCCAGCACCTCGGCGTGGGCGGTGGGGTCGTTCAGCTCCTCGGTGCGGTTGCCGGCGCGGGCGAGCACGGCGCCGCTCGCCGGGTCCACCACCACGGCGCCGACCGGCACCTCGCCGCGCGCCGCGGCGGCTTCGGCTTCGGCGAGGGCGAGCGCCATGAAGGACGGGGGCTGGGCGGACATGGCGACGACCCTGCCCCGCGGCAATCCGCCGGTCAAGGCCGGGTTGATCCGGGCGGCGTTCGGGGCCAAGCTGGCACCGGAACCGTCATAAAAAGAGGAACGCAGCCCATGGAAAACCACATCTACAAGAAGGTCGAGATCGTCGGCACCTCGGACGTCTCCATCGACGAGGCGATCAAGAACGGCATCGACCGCGCCTCCAAGACGCTGAAGCACGTGGACTGGTTCGAGGTGATGGAGACCCGCGGCAACGTGCGCGGCGGCAAGGTGGCGCAGTTCCAGGTGGTGATGAAGGTCGGCTTCCGCCTGGAAGAGTAGGCTCCATCCGCCATTGCGGGCGGGCACGGCAGGCCCTATGGTCCGTGCCCATGGACACCTCCTCCGACACCACTGCGCCGCCCGAGGGATCGGGCGGCGAGCGCATCGCCAAGCGGCTGGCGCGGGCCGGCCTGTGCTCGCGCCGCGACGCCGAGCGCTGGATCGCCGAGGGCCGCGTCGCGGTCAACGGCAAGACGCTGGACAGCCCGGCCTTCGTGGTCCGGCCCGGCGACGACGTGATCGTAGACGGCAAGCCCGTGCCCGAGCCGGAGCCGACCCGCCTGTGGCGCTACCACAAGCCGGCCGGGCTGGTCACCACCGCCCGCGACGAGAAGGGCCGCGCCACCGTCTTCGACAAGCTGCCGGAGGGCATGCCGCGCGTGGTGTCGGTCGGCCGCCTCGACCTCACCACCGAGGGGCTGCTGCTGCTGACCAACGATGGTGAACTGGCGCGCTTCCTGGAGCTGCCGGCCACCGGCTGGACGCGGCGCTACCGCGTGCGCGTGCACGGCGCGGTGGACGAGGCGCGGCTGGCGGGCCTCGCCAAGGGAGTCACCATCGACGGCGTCCAGTACGGCCCGATCGAGGCGATCCTCGACCGGGTGCAGGGCTCCAACGCCTGGCTGACGGTCGCCATCAAGGAAGGCAAGAACCGCGAGATCCGCAAGGTCATGGAAAGCCTGGAGCTGACCGTGAACCGCCTGATCCGCACCGCCTACGGCCCCTTCCAGCTCGGCAAGCTGCCGGAGGGCGAGGTGGAGGAGGTGCCGAAGCGCGTGGTCAAGGACCAGATCTCCGGCTTTTTCACCCAGCGCGACGGCGCGCCCGAGGCGCCGAAATCGGCCGGCGGCACCGCCAAGGCGGCGCCCAAGCCGGCCCACCGCGGCCCGCACAAGGCCGGGCCGAAGCCGGAAGCGAAGGTGGTCAACAGCCCGATCCGCGCCCCCAAGGCGAAGCCGAAGGCGGCCGACGCCGCCATCGCCGAGACGGCGGAGCGGCCGGCCCGCAAGGCCGACGCGCGTCCGCACGGCGAGCGTCCCGGCCGGGCCGCCGGCAATCCCATGGGCGGCAAGCCGGGCGCGCCGGCACGCCGTTCGGAAGAGCGCGGCGACCGGCCCTTCGGAAAGGGCAAGCCGGCCGCCGAGGCGGACCGTCGCGCGTCCGACGGGCGTCCGAAGGGGGAGCGCGCGGCGAAGCCGGCCGGCAAGCCGGCACGGCGCCCCGACGAGCGCGGCGAGCGCCCCTTCGGCAAGCCGGCGGGCGAGCGCGCCGGCCGGCCGGGCGGCGCCCCGGCGGACAAGCCGGCCGGCCCGGCGCGTGGCCGGCCGCAGGGCGAGCGTTCGGCGAAGCCGGGCAGCAAACCGGAGCGGAGCGGACCACCGTCGGGTGGCGGCCCCCGCAACGGCGCTCCACGCGGCAGCGGCTCGCGCGGCGGCGGAGCCGGAGGCGGCGGCCGTGCGGATCGTCGGCGGTAGGCACCGGGGGCGGCGGCTGCAGGCGCCGGCCGGGCGCGACACCCGGCCGACCACCGACCGCACCCGCGAGTCCATCTTCAACATCCTGGCGCATTCCGGATGGGGGCCGGACGGCGGTTCCCCGGTCGAGGGCGCCGTTGTGGTCGATGCCTTCTGCGGCACCGGGGCGCTGGGCCTGGAGGCGCTGTCGCGCGGAGCGGAGCGGGTGTCGTTCCTCGACCTCGGCCGCGGCGCTCTCGACGCCGTGCGCGCCAACATCGCCGAACTGGGCGAAGTCGGGCGGACCACCGTGCTGCGCGCCGACGCCACCAAGCCGCCGGCGGCACGCGAGCCGGCGACCCTCGTCTTCCTCGACCCGCCCTACGGCCAGGACCTCGCCCCCAGGGCGCTGGCGGCGCTGGCCCGCGCCGGCTGGCTGGCGCCCGGCGCGGTGGCGGTGGTCGAGGAGGAGGCCGGCGCCGTGGTCGAGCCGCCGGAGGGGTTCACGCTGTTGGAGGACCGGCGGTACGGCGACACGCGGGTGCTGTTCCTGACGTACGAGGCATAGATGGCGTGGATCTACCTGCTGATCGCCGGCCTGCTGGAGACCGGCTGGGCCATCGGGCTGAAGTACACCGAGGGCTTTTCCCGGCTGTGGCCGTCGCTGGCCACCGTGGCGGCCATGGCGGTGAGCTTCGTGTTCCTGTCGCTGGCGCTGAAGACGCTGCCGGTCGGCACCGGCTACGCGGTGTGGACCGGCATCGGCGCGGTCGGCACGGTGATCCTCGGCATCGTCCTGTTCGGCGAGCCGGCGTCCCTGCCCCGGCTGGCCTGCATCGCCCTGATCGTCGCCGGAATCCTCGGGCTCAAGCTGGTCAGCCCGGACTGACGCGCCGTCACGCCGCGCTGCGGCGCAGGCCGTGGACGATCTCCAGGTAATCGGGATGCTCGGGCGTCAGCCAGCCGTGGCGGACCAGGAAGTCGAGCACCACGAGGTTCACGTTGAACTTCCAGTCCAGCGTGTCGCGCACCGACGACGCCACACGATCGAGCGGCCAGCGTTCGAACGCCTCGACCTCGCCGTCGGTGTTGCGCGGCACGAAGTCGGGGGCCAGTTCCAGGTCGTAGAGGAACAGCGTGTCCGGCTTCAGGCCGTGCTCGTTCTCCATCAGGTAGGTCACGGCGCCGACCGGGACCGCTTGGCCGATCAGCTCGGGGCCGATGCCGGCCTCCTCCTCGGCCTCCTTGACGAGGTTCTCGGCCAGCGTCAGGCCGATGGGCTGGCCGCCGGCGATCAGGTTGTCGAACTGGCCCGGCGCCACGCCGCGGTCCATGGCGCGGCGGCCGACCCACAACTCCAGCCCCGCGGGCGTGCGGACGAAGCCGTTGACGTGCAGGCCGTAGGCGGCGATGCCGAAATGCGCCACCACCGCGCGGTCGATGCGGGCCAGCGGCTCCGCCCCCCACTTCGGCAGCACCGGGTAGAACTCGCCGCGCAGCTTGCGCGCCAAGCCCGCCTCGACGACGTATTCGGCGGCGTGCGCCAGCACGGCGGAGCGCGCCTCGAAGTCGCGCACCTCCGGCGCCAGGGTGACGCGGTCGGCGCTCACCACGAAGCCGGGATCGACGCCGGGCAGCTCCTCGGCGAGCGCGTGACGGATCCAGCCGATGCGGACGCCATCCACCTCGAAGGGGCGGTAGGCGCTGAAGTCGTGCGCGTTGCAGGCACGGATGCGGTCGAGGAAGGACATGGCAGCGAGTTTAGGGCCGCCGGGCCGCCGCGCAATAGGCATTGCGGCGTCGGCCGGATGGTTGCATTTCCGCGGTTGCGTGGCGTACACCGGTCTTCAGCGGCTGGAGGAGGCGGGTGATGACGGCCACGGCGTTCGACGACTTTTCGGTGCTGGTCATCGAGGACGAGGCGTTCACCCGCATGGTGCTCGCCAAGATGCTGTCGACCCTCGGCTTCAAGGCCGTCCACCAGGCGCAGGACGGCGAGAGCGGGCTGGCCGCCGTGCGCACCCACGCCCCCGACGCCGTCATCTGCGACGTCGAGATGACGCCGATGGACGGCCTGGGCTTCCTTAGGGCGTTGCGCACCAGCGACGACCAGCGGCACAAGGAGCTTCCGGTGGTGTTCATGACCAACCGCGTCGATGAGGGCCGGGTCGCGGAGGCGCGCGGCCTCGGCGCCGACACCTTCCTGGTCAAGCCGGCGACGCCCGACGCCCTGCGCCGGACGCTGGGCGAACGGCTGGGCTGAGCCGCCATCCGCGCTCCACTGTGGCGCGGATCACATACCCCTCCGGCAAAATACGCTGTCCTGGCGTGGCGCACGGGCCACCCCGAAGGGACAGGCGGATCGACCTCGGTCTTAACCTTTCGCATGCACCCGAATGCGCTGTGCCCGCACGCGTTGTTGGCATGGGATAAGGCTCCCCATCTCTCTTAGGGATGGGCGGATCAATGGGTGCCGCCCGAGCGTTCATGTCATCGGAAGTGGCCGGCGCTTCGGGCCGGCATCCTTCGGCTTGGCAGGGAGTTGTTAACGATTGATCCTAAAGCTGATGGTTGTCCTTTGCGCACATATCGTTTGATGGTGCGCAGCGGCTCTGGAGGATGATGGCGTGACCTGTGGCGCCAGAGACACTCTGAAGGAGCGGTGCACGGGGGAGCTCCCCGGTGCCGGCAGGCGGCTACGGCCGGCGTTCCCGGCGGAATCGGCCGGTCGGCCGAGGATCGGACGGACGGTCTATGGGCGGCTGAACGGGCAGGCCGAACCGAACAACACTCCCGAACGCCTGGAAAGCCTTGAACCGGGCATTACATTGAAAGTGGGCGCCCCTGCGGGTCCGCTGCGATTTGGCAATCACTTAAGTCTGGGCTTCGACGGTGAGCGGGGTCGGCACGGGGCTTGTCCAACCGTGTCCACCCTTGGAACGCGGTGTCTTCCGCCTGCGCCGGGGTACGGCCGCACAGGAGGATCCGACGCATCGGACTAGGAATACGGAGCGAGGCATGTTCCCGAGCGACGAACTGTTCACCCGCTACGCGCAGTCCTACGAAGGGCGCCGTGAGCATGAGATGACCCTCACGGAGTACCTTGAGGGCTGCCGCAACGACCCGATGATGTACGCGTCCGCTCCGGAGCGGATCCTGGCCGCCATCGGCGAGCCGGAGGTGGTCGATACCGCCCGCGACCAGCGCCTCGGGCGCATCTTCATGAACCGGACCATCAAGGTCTATCCGGCCTTCTCCGATTTCTACGGCATGGAGGAGACGATCGAGCGGATCGTCGGCTTCTTCCGCCACGCCGCCCAGGGGCTGGAGGAACGCAAGCAGATCCTCTACCTGCTGGGCCCGGTGGGCGGCGGCAAGTCCTCGCTGGCCGAGCGGCTGAAGTCGCTGATGGAGAAATGCCCGGTCTATGTGCTGAAGGCCGGCAAGGAGGTCTCGCCGGTGTTCGAGAGCCCGCTGGGCCTCTTCAACCCGGAGGAGATGGGCGAACTGCTGGAGGAGCGCTACGGCGTCCCGCGCCGCCGCCTGACCGGCCTGATGAGCCCGTGGGCGGTCAAGCGCCTGGACGAGTTCGGCGGCGACATCTCCAAGTTCCGCGTCATCAAGGTCCACCCGTCCAAGCTGCGGCAGATCTGCGTCACCAAGACCGAGCCCGGCGACGAGAACAACCAGGACATCTCGTCCCTGGTCGGCAAGGTCGATATCCGCAAGCTGGAGGTGTTCAGCCAGAACGACCCGGATGCCTACAGCTTCTCCGGCGGCCTGAACCGGGCCAGCCAGGGCATCATGGAATTCGTCGAGATGTTCAAGGCGCCGATCAAGATGCTGCACCCGCTGCTGACGGCGACCCAGGAGGGCAACTACGTCGGCTCGGAGAACATCGGCGCCATCCCCTTCCAGGGCATCATCCTGGCGCACTCCAACGAGGCGGAGTGGCAGACCTTCAAGAACAACAAGAACAACGAAGCCTTCATCGACCGCATCTGCGTCATCAAGGTGCCGTACTGCCTGCGCGTGCAGGAGGAGCAGCACATCTATGACAAGCTGATCCAGGGCTCCGACCTCGCCACCGCGCCCTGCGCGCCGGCGACGCTGGAGATGCTGGCCAAGTTCTCGGTGCTGTCGCGCATGCGCGAGCACCCGAACTCCAGCCTCTACTCCAAGATGCGGGTCTACGACGGCGAGAGCCTGAAGGAGACCGACCCCAAGGCCAAGTCCATGCAGGAGTACAAGGACCAGGCCGGCGTCGATGAGGGCATGGACGGCATCTCCACCCGCTTCGCCTTCAAGGTGCTGGCGGCGACCTTCAACTACGACTCGACCGAGATCTCCGCCGATCCCGTGCACCTGATGTACATCCTGGAGCAGTCGATCAAGCGCGAGCAGTTCCCGGACGATACCGAGAAGAAGTACATCGAGTTCATCAAGGCCGAACTGGCGCCGCGCTATGCGGAATTCATCGGCAACGAAATCCAGAAGGCGTACCTGGAATCCTACTCCGACTACGGCCAGAACCTGTTCGACCGCTACGTCGATTACGCCGACGCGTGGATCGAGGACCAGGACTTCAAGGATCCGGACACCGGCCAGCTGATGAACCGGGAACTGCTGAACCAGGAGCTGACCAAGATCGAGAAGCCGGCCGGCATCGCCAACCCGAAGGACTTCCGCAACGAGGTCGTCAAGTTCGCGCTGCGCGCCAAGGCCGCCAACCAGGGCCGCAACCCGTCCTGGACGTCCTACGAGAAGATCCGCGAGGTCATCGAGAAGCGGATGTTCTCCCAGGTCGAGGACCTGCTGCCGGTGATCTCCTTCGGGTCGAAGAAGGACGGCGAGACCGAGAAGAAGCACACGGAGTTCGTCTCGCGCATGATGTCGCGCGGCTACACCGAGCGGCAGGTCCGCCGGCTGGTCGAGTGGTACATGCGCGTGAAGCAGGCCGGCTGAGCGGCCGGTGGCATGGTTCGGTAGCGTGAGGGCTCCCCATTGATGAACATCATCGACCGACGCCTGAACCCGCAGGGCAAGAGCCTGGCCAACCGCCAGCGCTTCCTGCGGCGAGCCAAGGAGCAGGTGGTCAAGGCGGTCCGCGACGCCTCCTCCAAGCGCTCGATCCAGGACGTCGAGAGTGGCGACAAGATCTCCATCTCGACCGGCGGCGTGCGGGAGCCTTCCCTCCACCGGGCCAACTCCGGCGGCCTGCGCGACTACGTCGTGCCCGGCAACAAGGAGTACGTGGAGGGCGACACCATCCCGCGGCCCGAACAGGGCGGCGGGCGCGGCAGCGAGGGGTCGCCCGACGGCGACGGCGAGGACGATTTTCGCTTCGTCCTCTCCCGCGAGGAGTTCCTGGACATCTTCCTGGAGGACCTGGAACTCCCCGACCTCGTGAAGCAGAAGGTCAAGCAGTCGGAGAGCTTCTCGCTGACGCGGGCGGGGTTCACGCCCAGCGGCTCGCCGGCCAACCTCAACCTCGTGCGCACCATGCGCAACAGCCTCAGCCGCCGCATCGCGCTGAAGCGGCCGAAGCCGGCGGAGATGGAGGAGCTGGAGCGCCTGCTGAAGGAGGCCGAGGAGCGCGGCGATTCCGAGGAGATGCGGGAACTGCGCGAGGCGCTGGAGCACAAGCACCTGCGTTCCAAGCGCATCCCCTTCATCGACCCCATCGACGTCCGCTACAACCGCTTCGAATCCGTGCCGAAGCCGATCGCCCAGGCGGTGATGTTCTGCCTGATGGACGTGTCGGGTTCGATGACCGAGCACATGAAGGACCTCGCCAAGCGCTTCTTCATGCTGCTCTACCTGTTCCTCAAGCGGCGGTACCGCTCGGTCGACATCGTCTTCATCCGCCACACCCACGAGGCCAAGGAGGTGGACGAGGAGACGTTCTTCTACTCCACCGAGACCGGCGGCACCGTGGTGTCCACCGCGCTGGAGGAGATGCAGCGCGTCGTGCAGGAGCGCTACCCCGAGAACGAGTGGAACATCTACGCCGCGCAGGCCTCGGACGGCGACAACATGTCGTCGGACAACGCCCGCTCGGCCGCCCTGCTGCGCGACGTGATCCTGCCGCTGTGCCAGTACTTCGCCTACATCGAGGTGGCGGCGGAGCACAACATGGGCCTCTCGGCGCTGGGCCGCGAGACCGAGCTGTGGCGCACCTACAAGATGGTGCAGCGCCCCGACCTGCCGCTCGCCATGCGGCGCGTGCGCTCGCGCCGCGAGATCTTCCCCGTCTTCCGCGACCTGTTCGCCCGCGACAAGGTCGCGGCCCCGTAAGGAGCCGTACTGCATGACCGCCGTCATCACGAAGCCGGAAGGCCTGCTCTACGACGGGGCCGACTGGGACTACGACAAGATCAAGCGCGTGTACGACGCCATCGAGGACATCGCGCTGGGCGAGATGGGCCTCGACGTCTACCCGAACCAGATCGAGGTCATCACGGCCGAGCAGATGCTCGACGCCTATTCATCCATCGGCATGCCGCTGATGTACAAGCACTGGTCGTTCGGCAAGCACTTCGCCCGCGACGAGATGATGTACCGCAAGGGCTACCGGGGCCTCGCGTACGAGATCGTCATCAACTCCAGCCCCTGCATCAGCTACATCATGGAAGAAAACACCATGACGATGCAGACGCTGGTGATCGCCCACGCGGCGTTCGGGCACAACCACTTCTTCAAGAACAACCAGCTGTTCCAGCAGTGGACGGACGCCAAGGGCATCCTCGACTACCTGGAGTTCGCCAAGGCCTTCATCTCGCACTGCGAGGAGCGCCACGGCCACGCCGCGGTGGAGCGGGTGCTGGACGCCGCCCACGCGCTGATGAGCCAGGGCGTGCACAAGTACCCGAAGAAGCGCCCGCTCGACCTGCGCGAGGAGCAGAAGCGCGAGCGCGAGCGCCGGGAGTACGAGGAGCAGACCTTCAACGACCTCTGGCGCACCGTGCCGAAGCCGTCGGGCAGCAGCCGGCCGTCGCGCAGCATGTCGGAGCGCAAGAAGCTGCTCGGCCTGCCCGAGGAGAACCTGCTGTACTTCCTGGAGAAGAAGGCGCCGCGGCTGGAGCACTGGCAGCGCGAGATCCTCCGCATCGTCCGCCACATCAGCCAGTACTTCTACCCGCAGAAGCAGACCAAGCTGATGAACGAGGGGTGTGCGACCTACACCCACTACACGATCATGAACCGGCTGCACCAGAAGGGCATGATCTCGGAAGGCGCGATGCTGGAGTTCCTGCACTCGCACACCTCCGTGGTCTTCCAGCCGGAGTTCGACGACCCGCGCTTCTCGGGCATCAACCCGTACGCGCTGGGCTTCGCGATGATGCAGGACATCCAGCGCATCGCCGAGAATCCGACCGAGGAGGACCGCGCGTGGTTCCCCGACCTCGCCGGGTCGGGCGACGGCATGGCGGCGCTGCGCGAGGCGTGGCACAACTTCCGCGACGAGAGCTTCGTGCTGCAGTACCTCAGCCCGCACCTCATCCGGAAGATGAAGCTGTTCACCGTGCGCGACGACGCCGAGGACCCCTACCTGCTGGTCGAGCACATCCACAACGAGCGCGGCTTCCGCCACATCCGCAAGCTGCTGGCCCGGCAGTACGACCTGGGCTACCTGGAGCCGGACATCCAGATCGTCGATGTGGACCTCGCCGGCGACCGCAAGCTGATCCTGCACCACCGCGTCACCAACGGCGTGCTGCTCGACGAGAGCGACGCCAAGGCGGTGCTGCGCCACATCGCCAACCTCTGGGGCTACGAGGTGCAGTTGGTCGAGGTGTCGGCGGTGTCGGAGGCAATCCTCAAGGAGCACGCGGTCACGGCGCCGAGCGGGGGGTGATCCACCTCTTGCCCCCACCTAACCTTCCCCCGCGCAGCGAAGGGGGGATGGGGTGGGGGCAAGCACGCTCCCCTTCGCAAAAACTTCATCGAAGCGTCATCGCGGTGATGCGGGCGCGGGCGTAACGGAATCGCCCCGTACACCCAAGGCCGCGCCGGACGCCATGACCACTCTCCACGCCCCCCGCCGTTTCGGCATCAAGGCGAAGATGCTGTTGGCCTTCGCCGCGGTGGCGGCGCTGCCGGTGCTGGCGGCGGCGATCGGCTGGCTGTCCTACGCCTCCGTGCGTGAACGCGTCGCCGACATCGCCGAGACGCAGATGCCGGTTCTGGGCGCCGCCCAGGGCATGGCGACGGCCACCGCGCGCATCCTGGCGCTCGGCCCGCTGATCGACGCCGCCAAGGCGCCGGCGGAGCTGAAGACCCTGGCGGCCGATGCCGACGCCCGGCGCGCCGAACTGGCCCGCCTGATCGACACGCTGGACCGCGGCCCGGTGGACCCCGCGCAGGTCACCGTCCTGCGCGGCGCCGCCGGCTCGGTGCTCGGCAACGTGGAGGCCCTGGCGCAGGCGACCGCCCGCCGCCTCGACCGCCGCGAGCGCCGCGCGCAACGCCTCGCCGAACTGGCCGCCGTGCACGGCGAGCTGCTGACGGTCCTGAAACCCGCCATGGCGCGCTCCGGCCAGGACCTCGCCGAGGCCATCGGCACCATGGCCGAGGCCGCCTCCCACTCCTCCACCGCCATCGGCGACGAACTGGGGCAGGCGGTGCTGCCGCTGTTCCAGCTGCGCGGCGCCTTGTCGGCACTGACCAAGGCGCTGCTGATCGGCGCCTTCGAGACCGACGGGTCGCGGGTGATGTCGGCCTCCACCGACTACGACTCGGCGGTTTCGGACGTGCAGGGCGCGTTGCGCCCGCTGGCCGGCGACGCGGCGGCGGCCCCGGTGGTCGCCGCGGTGCGGACGCTGGAAGCCTTCGGCGACGGGCCGCAGAGCGTCTACACGCGGCGCGTCCGCCAGCTCGACCCCGCCACCGACCCGGCGGCGGCCCGCGCGCTGGGCCGGGAGATCGCCGCCGGCGTCGCCGA
>Ga0196970_1001759_pt1 | contig 13100 bp, 16 predicted proteins | sample S1v_513CmetaG_FD_148672 | JGI IMG/M metagenome (GOLD analysis project Ga0196970, IMG submission 148672) | Soil microbial communities from Anza Borrego desert, Southern California, United States - S1+v_5-13C | ecosystem: Environmental > Terrestrial > Soil > Desert | place: USA: California... | reverse complement strand
TCACCGAGAATGGTCCCCCATTCCGCAATGCCAGAGGTGACCATGTACTGGTCACGGCCGCCTCTGTCGACGACAGTCATGACACCGCCGCCGACCATAATCCCGAAAATCGCCAACTGGGCAATCACCACCAGGGCCCGGGCCATTTCGGCGGCCGACAGCTGAAGAATGACCGGCCACAGATGCGGGAAGAGATGGCTGCGGAACAACTGCCAGCGGCTGTTGCCCACCGCAATGGCGCCTTCCACGAAGGGCTCGGCCAGCAGCGATGCGGCCCGTCCCTTGAGCACCACGGCCACCCGGGGCCATTCCAAGAGGGTCAGCAGGGTGACGGTCAGCACCACGGAGGGCCAGAGCCCAATCAGCCGCAGCTTTGTCGAGGACAGGAGCAGAATGTAGATGACCAGGGGCGGGACGGCACTGGTCATGACATAGAGCCTGTCCAGGGCCCAGCTGACCCGTTTTGGGCCAAAGGCTGAAAGAAACGCCATGGGTATGGCGACCAAGAGGCGCCCCGCCATGATCAGGAAGGCGAATAACATTGACCAGCGGGCGCCGAAGGCGATGCGGCTCCATACATCCCGGCCGAACTGGTCGGTGCCGAGCCAGTGCAGTTTATCCGGTGCAAAGGGCGGCATACCGTCAAGAATCGAGGAACGGGCATCGCGGTAAAGCGGCGAAACGGAGGTGAGCTGCTCGGCAAAAAGCATGACGAGGATGATGAGACCGATCAGGATGCCACCGGTGAGCAGGTAAGCGAGGCGGGGGCGTTTCATGCTTCTTCACGCTCCTTCACACGCGGGTCGAAGAAGAGTCTCAGCACCGCGATGACAAAGTAGAGCAGCGTGAAGATGAGGCCCAGGGTTACACCGGCGGCGATCAGCAGGTCTGAATCCGGCGGGACCGGTGGCAGGTTGGGGTTGACCCACGCGGCGGAGAGCGGGTTGGCCGCTTCTTTCAGCAGTGTCGTGACGCCCGGGTAGTGGAACATCGACTCGATAATCAGAAGGTTGGAGAACATGACAGCCAGGGCGTTAGGGAGGCCGTCCAGAATCTGAACGACCGCGTTGCGCAGCACATGCCGGTAGATCACCGCCCCCTCGGACAGACCCTTCGCCCGCGCGGTGCGCACGTATTCCTGGTCATGGACGGATGCCATGGCCGTGGCGGTGATGCGGGCCACGTAGGCCATGGGCACCAGGAAGAGGCAAAACACCGGGTACACCAGGCTGCGGACGGGCTGCTCGTCCAGGTAACCGACGGGAAACGGGCGCCACCCGATGCTGCCAACGAGCAGGACGGCGAGCACCTGGATGAGCAAGACGATCCAGAAGTCCGGGAGGCCTTGTACGATCCCGGTCATCACGGGGCCCAGGCCAATTCGGCCCCGGCGCAGCTGGTGAAAGTCACGGATGCCCTTGATCGTGCCGAATACGAGGGCAAGGCCCAGAGAAATGGACATGAGCTTTACGCTGTTGCCCACTCGCACCGGCAGCAACTGGGTGACTGGGAAGCCACGCCGGTCGGTCCCCAGCGAGCCGCTGCGAATGGTCTCCCAGTATTCACGCAGACGGTTGCCCCACTCGGCCGTCTCCACCTTCACCTGATACCCTGTCAGGGTCTCCGGGTTCGGCGTGATGTTCAGGGGCGGCATGGTGCATACCAGGACGATAAAAGCGACGAGCAGGCTGAGGCCAAGCACTTCCCAGGCAAGGGTTTTGAGCAGGCGTTTGATCAACGAGCGCTGGACCTCCCCAAATTCGAACATTCACAAGCTACGTAGATTTGACGGTGGCAGGATAACTCCTGTTCGGGTCATCGTGATTTCGGGCAGACTCAATCTGTTGGAGGTGAGGAGGCTGCCCATTCCAGTGATCATCGACACCGATCCGGGCATTGATGATGCTCTGGCCATTGCGCTGGCGATGCGGTCGCCGGAAGTGAAGGTGCTCGCGCTCACGGCTGTGTACGGCAATGGCGAGGTGCAAGTGACGACGCGGAACGCACGCCATTTGCTGGACCGGTTGGGTGTGAAGGATGTGCCGGTTTTTGCGGGCGCGGCCCGGCCCCTTGTGCGCCCCCCGGCCGTAGCGGTGGAGACCCACGGCGAGGAGGGGCTGGGGTATGCACCGGTGCCCGGGGCAGGAACCAGGGGCGCGGGGGGAGGCACTACGGGCGTCGAGGCACCGGGCGCCCTGCTGCGAGTGCTGGCATCAGCGGGCGAGCCTGTCACGGTCCTGGCACTTGGCCCCCTGACAAACTTGGCCCTCGCCCTGGCGCTCGATCGTGAACTGTGCTGTCGCATGATCCGGGAGATTATGTGGATGGGCGGCTCGGCCGGAGCGCCAGGCAACACCACCCCGGTTTCAGAGTTTAACGCCTGGTGCGACCCGGAGGCAGCACGGGCCGTGCTCGATTCGCCCGTGCCCGTCCGTATGGTTGGGCTCGATGCGACCCGCTGTGTCTTCATGCCGGCGGCCCTGGTCGGTCGCATGGCTGCCCACCCGGACGCTGAAATCCGCTGGTGGGCTGAGATGTGGCGTTTCTATGTCGATTTCCATCGCCGGTCGGAAGGGCTGGACGGCTGCATCATGAACGACCCGCTCGCGGTTGGGTTGCTTGTCCGGCCCGACCTGGGACGCTGGGCTCCCATGTATGTCGAGGTCGACTGTGGGTGGGGGCTGACCCGCGGACAGACGATCTGTGACCGGTATGGCTTTACCGGTCGGCCCGCGGCGGCGCAGGTCTGCCTGGAAGCGGACGGCGAGGGTGCTCTGGCGCTGGCGCTGGAGCGAGCGCTGGGGGTGAAGCTGTGAAGGCCGGCATCATCGGCGGGGGCATGATCGGAGCCGGTTGGGCGCGGTTGCTGCGGGCCCATGGCCATCAGGCCGCCGTGTACGACGAACGCCCCGCGCTGTGCGACGGGGCATCGTCGGAAGCGGAGGCTGTTGCCGGTGCGGACGTGGTCTTTGAGGCGGTGGCCGAACGGCTGGAGGTCAAGCGCGCGGTTCTGGCCGCAGCCGAGGGTGCAGCCCCGCCGGGCGCCCTCATTGCATCGGCCTCTTCGTCGTTGCTCCCCAGCGTGATGCAGGAGGGCATGCAGCACCCGGAGCGGTTCCTGGTCATCCACCCGCTCCACCCGGTTGACCTGCTCCCGGTGATCGAAGTGGTGCCCGGGGGTGCAACGGCGCCGGAGGCCGTGGCCCGGGCGGAGGCCCTGGTCGGCGCCCTGGGCAAGCACCCCGTCATCCTGCGTCGGGAGGTGCCCGGTTATGTAGTCAATCGGCTCGCTGCGGCCCTCTGGCGCGAAGCGATCAACCTGGTGCTGGCCGGCGTGGTTGACGTGCGCCAGCTCGACCTGGCTGCATCACGGGGGCCATGCCTGGGCTGGGCGGTTCAGGGCCCCTTTTTGACCTATCAGTTGGCTGCGCCCGGTGGCCTCCGGCCGTTCATGGAACACCTTGGCCCCGCCTTCCAGGCGATCTGGGCCAGCCTGGCCACCTGGACAGAGGTGGAGCCGGCTGACCTGCAGCGTCTGGCGCGGGGCACTGAAGTTGCCTACGGTGAAACCGGGCGCGAAGCCCAGGAAGCAGTGCGTGACCGGTTACTCAAGGCGGTGCTGGGCGCCCTGACGCTACCGCATACCTGACCGCAGATCCTTCGACATCATCAGCATGTGCAGGCGAAACCCGTGCTTCTCAGAAGCTCTCTGCCCCAGGGGATTGTGTGCATGGGTCCAGTTCGTCAGCTTTGTGAGACCCAGTTTTCGCAGGTATGCTTCGCCCAGGGTGTGCAGTTGCCGGCTGACACCGCTGCGCCGGTCGCCGGGCTCTACGTAAATATCCGCCGCGTAGCCGTGTGGCTCGCCGGTCTTGTCGTTGTGCTGAATGGCAAGGAGGAAGTATCCCACCAGACGTCCGCCATCCTCCGCCACCACTGCCGTGCCGTACGGCGCGCTCAGCACGCGCATCAGGTTCTGTTGTGCGTTGGCCGCCACGGTCTCGAACCGGGTATGGGGCTTATCATCGGGCGGGGTGATGTTCCAGGCAGTCACCGCCGCCATGCGCATCAGTTCGGGCAGATCGGACTGCTGCCAGAACCGGACCTTTACCATCGCGCTCACCTTCCGTTCCCTCGCTCTGCCCCCAGGGTACGCCGACAGAGCGGCGATGGTACCCGGCTGGCCCGAATCACATACGCTGGGGTTGCCGTACCGACGCGGCAATCCCGTCATCGACTGAGGAGGGGCGGCTTTGTACTCCTTCCGACATGCACATCCGCTTGACATCCCCTGGCTCGACCAGGCGTGCATCGCCGGCGCACACGAGAGCCTCTCGCCCGAGGAACACGGGCAGGCTGAGCCCGAATCGGTGGCCCAGTTAGCCCGGCAGCAGATGCAAGGGGTCATGTCCGACCCCGGTGGCGTCGTCATCGTCGCGACGGCCTGGAACCAGCCGGTGGGCTTCCTGGCCGCGGCGCTAAGCCCCGACTCCACGACAGAGGAGATCAACGGGGTCCTGCTCACCCTGTGGGTGGCACCTCACCACCGGCGGCGTGGCGTGGGGCGGGCCCTGCTGGCGCTGGGAGAAGCACAGTTCTTGCGCCGGGGCGTGCGCAAGATGAAGGTGATCGCAGGCGTACATAACCCGGTCGCCGTCCGTATGGCCGAGCGAGCGGGGTACCACCCTGAGGGACTGATCGGGCTCAAGACTCTATAGGCGGGTAACAGGCGAACCCGGTGCCTGTGCACCGGGTTCACGGGTGTTGACCTAGATGTTTCCGAAGATTCCCTGGCCCTGCTGGCCCGCTACACCGCCGAAGGCTCCGGCGCCGCCGCCAAAGAGTCCGCCCAGTCCGCCAAGACCGCCGGGGAACCCGGGAAACTGGGGGAACTGCGGGAACCCAGGGGTCGGAGCCGGCGCCGGCGCCCCGCCGCCACCGCTGGTCGTAATGTTCACCAGCTGGCGCTGGCGGGCTTCGAGCGCCACCAGCGACTGGGCGATGGAGCTGAGCGACGCAACGAGCATCTGGGCAGCGGCCTGGCTGATGACCACCGCGCCGCCCATGGCGTTGGCCTGGGCCAGCAGCCCCTGAATGGCCGCAACCTGGGCGTCAATGGCCGCAGCGGCCGCAGTAAGAGCTTCGAGGATCTGGTTTTGCGTGGCCGTTACATCAATGCCGCCGACAACGACGCGAACCATTTGCGTCTGCTGGCCGCGGAAGGCAGCCAGAGACTGGGCCGCCGCCCGAAGTCGAACGAGAACGGCCTGGAGCGTCGCCGCCGTCAGCGTGACGTTGCCGCCGCCCGCCTGCTGTACCGCCGCCTGCAGCAACGCCAGAGCAGCGTTTACTTCAGCCCGGGCCGCAACAATGGCCTGCAGAACCTGTTCTTGCAGGATCATGATGGAGGTCTGATTCACCCGAAGTAGCCTCCCTTTATGGGCTCTCTTCCTGGGCATGGCCCGTTTTCAGGTTATGTGGACTGCCTGCGACTGGTTCCTGCGGCACAGCGGCGCAAGGCCGCGCTGTCTACATAAAATGAAAGGGCTGCGACCCGGATACAGGGAAGGGAGAGGACCATGGCCAGGGGGGAAGACGCAAAGACCCGCGTCAATCAGAACTTCCACAAATCGGTGCTGCCCAAAGATCTCTCCATTCCAGAAGACTTCAAGGGCGTTCTTCAGATTAACGTGCAGCGCCAGCGGGAAACAGAGACCGAGACCGAAAACGTGAACCAGACACAGACCCAGAACACCGCCATTGCCGTCAGTCAAATGCAGGCCCAACTGCAGGCAGTCTCTGTGCAGATCCAGCAACTGCAGGAGCTAATGCAGCCCATTACCGTACAGGTCCAGCAGGCCCAAAGCCAGCAGCAGGCCATCGGGGCCCAGACCGCCGCCCAACTGCAGGCCCTTCAGGGACAGTTGCAAATGCTCTTCATGGCGATTCTGGGCGCCCCGGCAGGCATTGACGCCGGAGAGCGGCAGCAACTGCTGCGGGAGATCGTCGCTGCGCTGCGCAACACTTCACAGTAAGACGCTCGCAAGGGCTCACCCCGCCGATGGTTGGGGTGAGCCCTTGTCTCTCTTCAGCGAACCGACCCCGGCGAAATGGCGTTCACGCGGTCCAGCATAAGCAGGTACTCCCGGAAACGAAGCGGGCTGGTGCCGGGGCGGGGCGCGTAGGCACGCGGTCCGCCGTCCCGGTCTACCATCGTTCGGATGACATCCGCTGCTACCTGACGGCCCAGGGCCATGCCGGCGGTAAAATCGGTACGGTAGTGAATGCCAGCCTTCAAACGTGACATGCCCGAATCCTGTGCGAGGGCTTCGATGACCCCGGCTTCAGCGGGAAAGAAGCGGGTGAGCACCGTGGAGGCCGCACCTGCCGCCAGCGCGTGGCCGGAGGGGTAGGCGGGGTGGGACGGAACGGGGATGATGTTTGGGTTGACGCGGCGGTCCAGCGCACTGGGCCGGGGGCGGAGGTACTGATACTTGGCCTTCCAGCCGGCCAGCAACGCTCCGTGGACTGCAGTGGTCAGCGCGTAGTTGATGCGAGACGCGGCCGGCGGTGACAGTTCGTACCGCTGGGCCAGTAGGTTGGCCAGCGTCTCCCAGTGGGCCAGTACGCTGCGCTCGTTCAGTGACCAACGCATGATCTGCTGCACGTCTTGCGCCGTGCGATTCTGTGCCAGGATACGTAGTTCCGCCAGTTCGGCAGCCGTTGCGGCCGAACTATTGGCTGGGGGCGGAGGCAGTCGGTAGTCGACGGAGTCCGGGGCACACATCATCCGCCAGGTCCCGGCCTGGGGCTCAACCGGTGTGCTGCTGGTGAACTGCACCTGTCCTCTGCCAGAAGGCGCAGATTGCACAGGCTACCAACTCCTTGCCATGTTTGCGAAACCGTACATAATATGTCTCGCCTGAAACACGTGTGCCCTCATCGGAGCCCACCATGATGCCTCCGCCGCCGGGCGACCTTTCGTGGCTTACTATGCACCTGTTCCCGGCGGTGACATAAGCTGAAACTGGAGACGTACCACCCTTGGGTGGCGCTCATCTCTGGTACAGATTGAGAGGAGGTCCCAGTCGTGAGCAAACGTTCCCGGGTTGTGACTACGACTTCGTGCCCGGCGACCGTTACTTCGCCGGTTACGGTCACTTGTCCGACCTTTTCCACCCGCACCCTGCCCGCCACGGTGGCACCCACGGTGGCGACGACCCCGGTGGTTACGACTCCCGTGGCAGCAGCCCCCGTTGTGACCGCAGCGGACATGGCCGCCATTGAGGCCGCTGCTGCCGCCGCTGCAGGCGCTGCCAATGCTGCGACGACCGCCGCTGTTACTGCCGCACCGGTTGCGGCCACCTCGCCCCTGGTCACCACGCCGCTTGCGACCGACCTGGCCGGTGCCTTCAACCCGACCCAGACCATCTTCAACAACCCTATCGCTCAGTTGGGTGCCCTCAGCCCGTTCGCAGCGCTCGCCGCCACCAACCCTTCCGCCGCTCTGGCCAGCCTGAGCCCCGCACTGAACATCTTCAACCCGGCGGTCAACCCCAGCGCCGCCTTGCTTGCCTTCAACCCGGCAGCCTCGCCCACCCTGGCGCTGACCAGCAAATTGGGCAAGACCGCCCTTCCTTTCGGCAAGCTCGGCAAGGCAGGCAAGGCCGGCAAGGGCTTCGGGAAATTCCCGTTCTTTGGCATCTGAACATGTACACGTGACCGGGGGGCGCTGCGCTCCCCGGTCCATGTGGGGAGGTGCCCCGTATGAACCTGGGAGCGTTCACCCCGTTTCTCAATCCGGCAGCCCAACTGGCGGCCTTCAGCCCATATGCCGCGCTGGCGGCCAGCAACCCGGCCGCAGCGCTGACGGCAATCAGCCCGACCCTCAATATCTTCAATCCGGCGGTTAACCCCAACGCTGCCTTCCTGGCCTTTAACCCGGCGGCGTCGCCCACCCTGGCTCTCACCAGCAAACTTGGCAAGACGGCCCTTGGTTTCGGTAAGGCGCCCTGGTTCGGCATCTGATGAGACCGCAGATGATGGCGGGGAGTGCCTGCACCTTTGGCACTCCCCCATCTCCTTTGGAGGTGACTCGGCTTGAGCTTTTTCCTGCCGGTCAATACGCCGGCCGAGGTCTTCACTGATCCGGCAGCCCAGCTGGCACCCTTCACGACGCTGGGGGCACTTGCCGCATCCAACCCGCCTGCCGCGCTGGCATCGCTGAGTCCCACGCTCAATATCTTCAATCCGGCGATCAATCCCAACGCCGCATTTCTGGCTTTCAACCCGGGGGCGGCACCGACGCTGGCCCTTACGAGTACCTTTGGCAAGGCGGCCAAGCCCTACGCCAAGCCGGTCGGATATGCGAAGCCGGTCGGATATGCGAAGCCGGTTGGGTACGCGAAGCCGGTCGGATACGCAAAACCGGTTGGGTATGCGAAGCCGGTTGAGTATACCGTTCCGGTTGGGTACACCTTTCCGGCCGGGTACACCGTTCCGGCCAGGTTTCGTGGGTACACCAAGCCTGCCGTCTACGGAAAGTACGGCAAGATTTAGTTGAGGGGGGCGTTGCCCCCCTCTGCCTGTCCGAGCAGCGCCCGCTCTGCTGGAGGAGGTGTCACAGACCCATGCAGAGACAACCGGAGGAGCATGTGACCCGCGAGGTCTTCACCGATCCAATCGTACAACTGGCCGCCCTCTGTCCGCTCTGTGCGCTGGCCGCCCTCTCGCCGGCAGCAGCCCTGGCAGCGCTCTCTCCGGTCCTGCGCATCTTCAACCCAGCCATCAACCCGGCTGCCACCCTTCTCGCATTCTCCGCGTCCGCTGGGCCTGCAGCCATTAGGTCCCGGGTGCAGCCCCGTGTTGCCAACCGTCTGACCGGCGTGATGCTCAAAGTGCATCAGCGCCGCCGAATCGGTAGTTAGTTCGGTGTAGATCGAGTAGCTATAACAGGCAGGACTATCAGAATTACAGAGCGAAACGTGACGTGACAGATTTTGCGACGAGGGGGGAGTTGCATGTCACATCAGGAACGGAAGGATCGGTTTGCCGGCGTGTCCGACCGGGAAGTGAGGCGAACCTACACACCGGCCGATGTAGCCGGCGTGGACTACGACCGGGATTTGGGGGATCCCGGTGAGTACCCGTACACCCGGGGTGTCCACCCGACCATGTACCGCGGCAAACTCTGGACCATGCGCCAGTTTGCCGGCTTCGGCACGGCCGAGGAGACCAACGCCCGCTTTAAGTACCTGCTGGCCCAGGGCCAGACCGGGCTTTCGACCGCTTTCGATATGCCCACGCTGCTCGGCTACGACTCGGACCATCCTTACGCCAACGGGGAAGTTGGCAAGCTTGGCGTTGCCATCGATTCGCTGCGCGATTTCGAGGTTCTGTTTGACGGAATTCCGCTTGATCAGGTCTCCACGTCGATGACCATCAACCCGCCCGCTTCGATCATGCTCTGCATGTATCTGGCCCTGGCAGACCAGCAGGGCGTCGGCTGGGACAAGGTTTCAGGTACGATTCAGAACGATATTCTCAAAGACTATATCGCTCAGAAAACGTATATCTATCCGCCGGAACCGTCGCTGCGGCTGATTACCGACATCATGGCCTTTACCGCGAAGCACGTGCCCAAGTGGAACACCATCTCCATTTCGGGTTACCACATTCGCGAGGCAGGTGCTACGGCGGCGCAGGAGCTGGCCTTCACCCTGGCCGACGGCATGCAGTATGTGCAGGCCGCCATCGCCGCGGGAATGGACGTGGACGAGTTCGCTCCCCGGCTCTCGTTCTTCTTTGATGTGCACAACGACTTTTTTGAGGAGATCGCCAAGTTCCGGGCGGCACGCCGGATATGGGCGCGGTTGATGCGGGAGAAGTTCGGGGCCAAGAACCCCCGTTCGTGGATGCTCCGGACACATGCCCAGACCGCTGGCGTCAGCCTGACGGCGCAGCAGCCCGAGAACAACATCGTGCGTGTCGCCATGCAGGCGCTGGCGGCCGTTCTCGGGGGCACGCAGTCGCTGCACACCAACTCCTACGACGAAGCGCTGGCACTGCCTACGGAGGACGCGGTTCGCATCGCCCTGCGGACCCAGCAGGTGATTGCCGAGGAGACGGGCGTTGCCAGCGTGGTCGACCCTCTTGCCGGCTCTTACTACGTGGAGCACCTGACCAACAAGCTGGAGGAGGAGGCCCTGGCCTACTTCGACCGCATCGAAGCCCAGGGTGGCGTGGTGAAGGCGATTGAGAAGAACTTCTTCCAGCGTGAAATCGCCGACTCCGCCTACCGGTTCCAGCGCCGCATGATGAACGGCGACTACCGGGTGGTGGGCGTGAACGCTTACGTTGACGCGGAGGAGAAGAAAGAGACCAGCATCCTGCGCATCGACCCGGCCGTCCAGCGCCGCCAGGTGGAACGGACCCAGCAGGTCCGGGCCACCCGGGACCAGGCCAAGGCCGCGGAGGCCCTGGCCGAGCTCCGCCGGGCGTCCCAGACCAGCGAGAATCTGATGCCCTATATCCTGGCCTGCGTCAAGACGTATTGCACGGAAGGCGAAATCTGTGGCGTCTGGCGCGACCTCTGGGGCGAGTACCGAGAGGAAAGTGTGTACTAGGGACAGCAGGCTCAGTAACCGCAAGCAGCGTCCTGGAGGCCCGAGTTTGGCGGCACGGCACCGGCGCGCCCGACGAGTGGATGGGACGTACCACGACCAGGGGCTGGCACCGGTATCCCCTCACTGCCGTTCCGGGGTGGCGCGTACGGGCAGTTAGCCCCGCTACCCGACTGCTGAGCCGCCGCCGGCGAAATGGCTAGGTATAGGCGGCGGCGCCCGCCCGAAGGGCTTACTGCCCATTGCGACGCCCCGGGGGCAACGAGGGGGTGCCGGTGACAGCCCCTGGGCCCAGCACAGACCACAAAAGGAGGGAAAGCAGCACATGGAACGCAAGCTACGAGTCCTGGTAGCCAAACTCGGCCTCGACGCCCACGACCGGGGAGCCAAAGTCGTCGCCCGCGCCTACCGCGACGCCGGCTTTGAAGTCATCTACACCGGCATCTACCAGCGCCCTGAGGCCGTCGCAGAAGCGGCCATCCAGGAAGACGTCGACGTCGTCGCCATCTCCACGCTGGCCGGCGCCCACCTGACGCTCATTCCGCAACTGATTCACCTTTTGCGGGACCAGGGCGCCGATGATATGCTGGTCCTGGCGGGGGGTGTCATTCCCGAGGAGGACATTGCGCCCCTGTTGGCCGAAGGAGTAGCCGGTGTTTTCGGTCCGGGCAGCGACCTGGACGAAATCATCCGGTTTACGCGCGAGCACGCCCAGCGAGCCTGAGCGGCCAGCCAGTATTTACAGTAAGCGAGGTTTTCACCCGTGGACCTGACGACTCTGCTCCAGCGGTTCCAGCAAGGCGACCGGCGCGCCCTGGCCCGGGCCATCACCTGGGTCGAAAACGGCACACCTGAAGCAGGCGAACTGATTCGCAGCACCTACCCCAGCACCGGCCGGGCCCATGTCATCGGTATCACCGGGCCGCCCGGGGCGGGCAAATCCACCCTCGTCGACCGTCTTGCCTACCGCTACCGTGAGCTTGGCCAGTCGGTGGCCATCGTCGCAGTCGACCCCACCAGCCCTTTCTCCGGCGGCGCCATCCTGGGCGACCGCATCCGCATGCAGCGGACGCTGACCGACCCCGGCGTCTTCATGCGCTCCCTCGCCTCCCGGGGCCACCTGGGCGGCATCTCCATCGCGACCGGCGATGTGGTGGGCCTGCTGGATGCCTTCGGCTTCGACGTGATCCTGGTGGAAACCGTCGGCGCCGGTCAGTCGGAAGTGGAGATTATGGAACTGGCTCATACGACTACTGTCGTCCTGATTCCCGGTATGGGCGATGACATTCAGGCGATTAAGGCCGGCATTCTGGAGATTGGCGACGTCTTCGCCGTCAACAAGTCCGATCGGGACGGCGCCGACCGGACCGTCATGGAGATTGAGATGATGCTCGACCTGGGCCACATGGGCGAGGCCGGCATCAACCGGTGGGAAGGGGATGCCCAGGCCAACTCGGGCGCTGCCCGGCGCCTGGACCGGACCGGCCACCACGGCCCCGTCGACCTGTCCGCCGCCGTCGCCCCACCCAGCCCCTATTCCACCTCAGCCTCGGCCCGCCACGCCGCCGACCGGCACGGCACAGCCAACCCGGGCGACATCTCCTGGCGGCCGCCGGTGCTCAAAACCACGGCCAAGGACGGCCAGGGCATTGAAGGACTGGTCGACCGGATGATGCAGCATCTGCAGTTCCTGAAGGAGACCGGGCGCTGGGAGCAGTTCAAGCGGCATGACGCCGCCGCCAAGCTCCGTGAACTAATCACCATGCGCACCGCCCGCACCGTCATGGAGCGCGCCACCGCCGCCGGCGACCTCGACCGCCTCACGGCCGCCGTTGCCGACCGCACCCTGGACCCCTACACCGCTGCCGAGGAGGTCCTGCAAAAGCACCTCGGCACCTGAGCCCCGCCATATGGAGGTAAGACGTATGAATTTCTTCCTGACCGATGAGCAGAAGGCGTTCCAGGCTGAGATTCGCCGCCTGTGCGAAAAAGAGATCGCACCCAGGTCGGCCGAGTTCAACGCCAAGCATGAGTTCCCCTGGCCCAACTTCAAGCTGCTGGCCGAGAACGGGTACCTCAACATGCACCTGCCCGAGCCCTACGGCATGGGCGCCGACTGGGTCAGCTACGCCATCGTCATCGAAGAACTGGCCCGCGCCTGCGCCGTCACCTCCGTTATCTTCGAAGTACACTGCTCGCTCCATTCGGAGGCCATCTACCACTTCGGCTCCAAGGAGCAGAAGGATCATTACCTGCCCCGCCTCACCCGGGGCGAGATTCTCGGCGCCTACGCCCTGACCGAGCCCGGTGCCGGCTCCGACGCCGCCGCCCTGCGGACCACCGCCATCAAGGACGGCGACAGCTACATACTGAACGGCGAAAAGACCTTTATTACCAACGGCGGCCAGGCCGGGCTCTATGTCGTATTTGCCCGGACGAACCCCGACCCCGCTTCCGGCCACCGGGGCATCAGCGCCT
>Ga0196970_1001758_pt1 | contig 13103 bp, 9 predicted proteins | sample S1v_513CmetaG_FD_148672 | JGI IMG/M metagenome (GOLD analysis project Ga0196970, IMG submission 148672) | Soil microbial communities from Anza Borrego desert, Southern California, United States - S1+v_5-13C | ecosystem: Environmental > Terrestrial > Soil > Desert | place: USA: California... | reverse complement strand
GCCTCCTCGACCATTCGGACCTTCTCCGCCGGCGTGTAATTTCGCCGCCGCTCCGTCCCCGTCAGAACCTCGACCCGCTGATAAGCCATGACGTTTGCAACTCGTTTGCGTCCGCGCGATGACGCGCTACGCAAAACTCAGACGTCGGACCCTATTTTGCCAAGGCGGCACTCACCGGAGGCGTACCGCGCTCCTGGAGTTCCCGCCACAGCGCCGCGGCGTTCCGGCAACCCGCCTGCCAGCGATCCTCCAGATAACCATGGTACGGATTGAGGATGCTGGTGCCGCGGTCTGCATGCTGCCATGTCGGGGCATGGCCGGCGCGCAGCCAACGGCGCACCGTTTTGCGCTCGACACCGAGCGAGCGGGCAACCGCCCGGGTGGACAGGCCCTGGTCTCGCAAGCGAACCGCTTCCGCATAGCGGGCGTCGCGGCGCTCCTGAGCGGCCTGCGCCCGCCGTTCTGTGCTGCGCAGCCGCCGCTCCGGTTCGGCGGCGACCGGCTGGGGAGCTTCGCTCATCTCCCTCGGCGGCTCCGATGGCGTGGTCGCCATCCGGGCGGCGGCGCGGAGGTCACGATGATGGTGCTTCAGAACACCGCGAAGGGCATCGCTGGCGTTGCGCAGGAGATGCCATCTGTCGGCGATCTGGAGGGCGTCCGGCGCCCCACGCGCTGCCCCTTCGGCATAGGCGCCGGCGCGGTCGCGCACGACGGCGGTGACGCTGGGGTGGGCTGCCAACCACGTCGCCAGTGTGTCGGCGCTGCGGTCGGGCAGCAGGTCGATGACGCGCCGGCGTTCGAGGTCGCACAGGATCGTTCCGTACCGGTGGCCCTTGCGCCAAGCCCAATCATCCACCCCCAGAACCGTCACCGGAGCGACCGCCATGTCGGTGCCCACGCGCACCCTGTGCACCAGCGTTGTCCGGCTGATCGGCACGCCCATGGCCCTGGCATGACGGGAGCCTGGGTTGCCGCCGAGTGCCAGACCAATGGTTCGGTGCACGGCCCGCAGCCGGTCGGTCTGGCGCGCCCGCGGGCGGGCGACACCGGGCAAGGGTTCGGCAAAGGTGCGGCGCGGACATGTGGGATTGGAGCAGCGGAAGCGCCGGACGCGGATCAGCAGCACGGTGGGGCGGCCGAAACACGCCACATCACCAAGGCTGCGCCAGTAGGCGCCGTGAACGCGACATGACGGCGTGCCGCAGCCGGTGCAGGACACCGAGGCAGGAACTGGCTGTGCACGCACGGTGATCCGATGGAAGCTGTGATCGATGTGATCCAGGACCTGAAGATTGGGCAGAAAGCCGACTGACGGCAGAGAGATGTTCAAGGGCGCGACCATGGTGAAGGAGGTTTCCTTCCATGTGGCAGTCCTGCCCCGCGAAAGAGATTGCGCGTACCATCGGATATTCAGATCCGCTCGCTCAACCTCTGCTTGGTCACACAAAACTTGGAAGAGCCCAGCGTTCGATTCCGTTGACAGGTGGTAGACCCGGCGCCCGCCACAGGCGGTCCGTCGGGTCCACAAGGATCAGGCCGTCGCCACCAGCTTTGGGTTCTTCTTCCACTCTTCCATGATGACCTGGGCCTTGTGGCGGTCCTCGCTGGTCAACTGATTGCCCAGCGCGTGGGCCTTGGCCTCCAGCCCGTCGTGCTCGGGTCCGGGCTGGGTGCCGGCGGCGGCCATGATGTACCAGACATAGGCCTGGACCGGGTTGTAGGCCTTGCCGCCCTGGTCGGCGTAAAGCGCACCCAGGTTGCTCATGGCGCCGGTGTGGCCTTGGGCTGCCGCCTTGCGCAGCCAGTCCACCCCCTCCACCAACTCGGGCCGCCCGCCCCAGCCATGGATCAGCATCAGGCCCAGATTGACCTGGGCGCCGACATTGCCCTGCGTCGCTGCCTTGCGGTACCACACCGCCGCTTCGGCATAATCGGGGGCACCGGCCAGCCCGTTGGAATGGATCAGGCCCAGATTGAACTGGGCGTTGACGTTGCCCTGCTCAGCCGACAGCCGGCACCATTTCAAGGTTTCGCGGTAGTCCTTCGGCACGCCGTGGCCGCGGGCATAGAGCAGGCCGAGATTGACCTGGGCCACCGGATGGCCCTGTTCGGCCGCCTGGCGGTAGAAGGCCGCCGCACGGGCCGGATCGGCCTCCACCCCGCTGCCCTGCTCGTGGAGGATGGCGAGCGCCAGCTGGGCGTTGACGAAGCCCTGGTCGGCGGCGCGGCCGTACCAGGCGACCGCCTGGTCCATGTCGCGCTCCACCCCCTGCCCGTTGGCATAGAGGGAAGCCAGCGCATGCTGGGCCACGGCATAGCCTTGCTCGGCCGACATCCGGTACCAGGCGGCGGCGGCGGCATGATCCTGCGGCACCCCCTGGCCGAAGGCGTGGAGCAGGCCGATGTGATGCTGCGCCTCGGCATGGCCGGCGTCCGCCGCCAGCCGGTACCAGTGCAGGGCCTGGGCGATGTCCGGCGTGATGCCGAGCCCGTTGGGATAGAGCAGGGCAAGGTTCGCCTCGGCCGCCGCCGGATTGGCCTTGGCCACCGTCTTGTACCAGCGCACCGGCAGGGCCGTGTCCTGGGCTGCCCCTTCGCCGTTGGCGTAGCACAGGGCGAGCGAGAATTGTGCCTCCCGATGGCCCTGCTCGGCCGCCTTGCGGAACCAATGGGCGGCATCGCCGAAATCGCGCACCACGCCCAGGCCGCGGGCATAGAGCTGGCCCAGGCGGTATTGCGCCTCGGCCTCGCCACGCTCGGCCAGCGGCAGCCAGTCGGCGACGGCGGCGGTATAGTCCTCCGCCTCGAAGGCGGCGAGGCCGCGCTGGAAATCGGGTTTGCGGGGATGGGTGGATTTGCTTCGCTTCAGCAGCTTGCCGAACACAATCAGGGCTCCCGCAGGCTTTCGTCGACCCCGCGCAGGATGGGGCGCAGGAAATAGGTGATGATCCGGCGTTCGCCGACCTTGATGTCGGCCGTCAGCGGCATGCCCGGGATCAGGCGGAAGTTGGAGGGCACATTGTCGAGCGTGGTGCTCAGCAGCTTGATCCGTGCCCGGTAGAAGAGGACCCCGCCAGCGTCATCCTTGTTCGAGAAGGAATCCTCGCTGATCGTCGCCACCTCGCCGTCGAGCGAGCCGTGCTGCATGTAGGGGTAGGCGTCGAGCTTGACCCGCACCTTGTCGCCGATCTGGACGAAGGCGAGGTCGCGGGCGTCGATGTTGGCCTCGACCTCCAAGGGAGCCCCGACCGGCACCAGGGTGAAGAGCGGTTCCGCCTCCTTGGCGATGGAGCCGGGGGTGGCCTTGGGCGAGACCTCCAGCACGATGGCATCGACCGGCGCATCGAGCTGGACCAGCGACTGGCGCTTGCGCGCCTTGGTCAGCTGCTCGCGCAACGCCTCGCGCTCGTTGTGCTGGGTGGTCAGCTCCTCGATGATCTTGCCGTTCCACTGCTGGATGAAGACGTCGCGCTCGGCCAGCTGGGCCTGCAGATCGTGGCGGTTGCCCTGCAGCTCGTTCTGGTTCAAGACCAGGTTGCGTTCGATGTCGATGCGGTCGCTGGTCGCCTGCAGCAGGTTCAGCTTGCTGCCGACTTGCGTCGCCATCAGCGAGGAGCGCATGCTCTCGATCTCGCGCACCACCTTCAGCCGCTCGTTCAGATGGACACGGTCCATCTCGTACTTGGTGACGTTGGACCGCAGCCGCGCCAGCTTCTCCTCGTAATTCTGCATCTGCGACTGGTACTGGGCCTGGCGCTCACGCCACAGCGCCTGCTGCAGCGTGCCGTAGCCATAGCGGTCCGCGGTCGGCACGAAGGGCTTGCCGTCATGCTCGGCCTCCAGCCGGGCGATCTGCGCGTCGGCGTTGGCGAGGCGGGATTCCAGCTGCAGCACGTCGGCCTGGGTGAAGGTCGGGTCCAGCGTCGCCAGCACTTGGCCCCGATGCACAACGTCGCCGGCACGGACGAGAACCTGCTTGATCGCCGCCATCTCCAGCGGCTGGACCATCACGTTGGGCTCGGTCGAGATGACCTTGCCCTGGGAGGCGACGATCTTGTCCAGATAGGACAAGGACGCCCAGGTGATCGCCCCGATGACGAACAGGGCCAGCAGGTGCAGCGTGATGCGCGCCAGGAAGGGATCGGGGGCGTTCTGGATCGCCTCGGTATCCTTCTGGAAGGCACCGATCGCCGCCTTTCCGCGTGCCTTGGCCCGCTTGTCGAGCGTCTGGCCCGGCCCTTGCGGCGCCACGTCGTTGGCGGGAACGCGCGTCGTCTGGATGGTCGCAAGCTTCTGTGCGGTCGGCTTGTGTGCGGACACGGGCGCGTGCTCCTAGAGGTGCCGGTTCTGCTGGTGCCAGAGATGCTGGTAGATGGCGCAGCGTTCCAGCAGGTCGTCATGGCGGCCGCTGTCCACCACCTTGCCGCGGTCCATCACCAGGATGGTGTCGGACGGCACCAGCGACGACAGGCGGTGCGAGATGATGATCACGGTGCGGCCGCGCGCGATGTTCATCAGGTTGGCCTGGACGATGGCCTCGCTTTCGGCGTCGAGCGCCGAGGTGGCCTCGTCCATGATCAGGATCTTCGGGTTGGTCAGCAGCGCGCGGGCGATGGCGAGGCGCTGGCGCTGGCCGCCGGACAGGTTGGACGAGCCTTCCTCCAGCATGGTGTCGAGGCCCTTGGGCAGCCGCTCCACGAACTCGTCGGCGCCGGCCAGATGGATGACCTTCAGGATCTCTTCCGTCGTCGCCCCCGGCTTGGCGGCCGACACGTTCTCGCGGATGGTGCCGGTAAAGAGGAAATTATCCTGCAGCACCACGCCGATCGAGGCGCGCAGATGGTCGAGGTCGTATTCGCGCAAGTCCCGCCCGTCGATGCGGATCAGCCCTTCCTGCGCCCGGTGCAGGCCCTGCAGCAGCCTGGTCACGGTGGTCTTGCCCGAGCCGGAGCGGCCCATGACGCCGAGGATGGTGCCCTCGGATGCGGCGAAGGACACGCCGTCGAGCGCCGGCGGTGCCGTGGGGGCGTAGCGGAAGCGCACCTCCTGGAACTCCACCGTGCCGCGCAAGGGCGTGCGCAGGCCGCGGCCGGTGCGGCCCTCTTCCGGCGGGTGGTTCATGATCGTGCCCAGCATCTGCATCGAGATCGACACCTCCTGGAACTGCTGGACCAGTTGGGCCATCTGCAAGAGCGGCTGGGTGACGCGGCCGGCCAGGATGTAGAAGGCGATCAAGGCCCCCATCATCAGCTCGCCGTTCAGCGCCAGATAGGTGCCCAGGCCCAGCAGGCAGGCCATCATCAGCTGGTTCAGCGGCATGGCGATCGTCTGGCCGATGATCATGATGCGGCCGACGTCGAAGCGCTGTTCGGCGGCGCGGGCGACGCGGTGGTCCCACTCCTGCTTCTGGCGGGCATCGAGCGCCAGCGACTTCACCGTGCGCATGCCGTGGATGTTTTCGATCAGGAAGGACTGCTGGCGCACCTCCGCCTGATAGAGGTCCTTCAGCCGGCCTTTGATCAGCGGGATCATGATGCCGATGTTGAGCGCCATCAGCAATGCGAAGACCAGGACCAGGACGGTCAGCGGCACGCTGTACATGAACATGATCGGCAGGAAAATGACCAGCGAGACGGTGTCGAGCAGCGTCATGAAGAGCTGGCCGGTGAGGAAATTGCGGATGCGCTCGGCCTGCTGGACGTTCTTGACGATCTCGCCCGACGACACCCGCTCGAAATAATGCATCGGCAGGCCGACGAGCTTGTTGAAGACTTGGACGTTCATCTTCGCGTCGATCTTCTTCGTCGCATACAGCATCAGGTACTGGCGCAGGTAGGAGAAGACCGTCTCGAACAGGATGACGCCGACCATGCCGACCATCAGCACGCCGAGCGTGCCCAGGCTGCGGTGGACCAGCACGCGGTCGATCACCAGCTGGAAGAAGATCGGCACGGCGAGCGCGAACAGGCTCATCAGGATGGCGGCGATGCCGATGTCGCGGAAGATGCGGCGGTGGCGCAGGATCTCCACCAGGAACCACTTCAGGCCGAAGGGCTGCTCGGCGTCGGTCAGGCCGTAGTCGCGCTTGAGCAGCACCACCTCGCCGGCCCAGGCCTGGCTGAGGCGGATGCGGTCGACCGGCAGGATCAGCTCTTGGCCTGCCAGCGGATCCTGCAGGATGGCGACGTCGGTGTCGCCCTGCTTGCCGAAGCCGACCACCACCATCGAATTGCCGTTGCGCAGGCGCAGGATGGCGGGAAAGGCGTCCTGGAGCTTGCCCAGATCCTCCCACTCCAGCGTCGTCGCCTCGGCCTTCAGGCCGATCGACTTGGCAACGCGCAACAGGCGCGCAGTGTCCAGCTCCTCGTTCCCGATGACGTTGCTGTGCTGAAGCCGCTCGGCCGAGACGTCGAGACCGCGCTGACGCGCGACCGCAGCCAGGGAGTGCAGCCCGGTGTGGGCGCAGGGGACTTCCGCAGCAAGGGTCATGGGAACCGCCGTGAAAAATGTGAAATGCGTCGCGCAAGCAAGGTCTTCATACCGTTCGGTCACCCGGTCTCGATCGACCATGCGCTCCTAAGGATCCGAGGGCGCGACGAAGCGCGGTTCGCGTCCGCGACTTGCGGACGATGCAACCCCACGCGATTCCGTTGAGATAGCAGAACTGGCCCAACAGCGGCAAGCCATCTGTCCCAGGGTGCATCCGCCATCCATCATATGTCTCCGCCCGCTGTGTCCGTTGCGGCACATCCGTCCAGGGACGAGATGCCGCTTGCGGACACCGCATGGTCGTTGCTATCGACCAGCAAGGACGGTTCTTTGCCGACGAAGACTTGAAAGCCAAGCGGTCAGACGGATGAAAAAGCCCTCACGCAAGCAGGCCAAGGCCAAACGCCCGGCCATTCCGGCCCCCACCCCGCGGAGCGCGGCCCCGGCTGCCGCTGCTGCTGCGGATGCCGGCTTTGCCCGGGCGCTGACCCTGCACCGGGACGGCCGGACGGCGGAAGCGGAGGCGGGATACCGCGCCGTTCTGGCCGCCGATCCGGGCCATCCCAACGCCAACAACAACCTCGCCATCATCCTGCGCGCCCGCGGCGACTGGGAGGAGGCGCTCGGCTGCTACCGCCAAGCGCTCGCCCGCAACGCCGACGATCCCTTCGTCCACAGCAACCATGGCTGCCTGCTGCTGGACATGGGCCGGCCCGCGGAGGCGGAGGAGGCGCTGCGCACCGCCGTCCGGCTGAAGCCCGACTATGCCGAGGCCCATTTCAACCTGGCCAACCTCCTGCGCACCCTTGGCGACCGCGAGGGCGCCCGCGCCGCCTACGGCGAGGCGCTGCGCCTGAAGCCGGACATGTCGGCCGCGCTGTGCAATTTGGGCGACCTGCACAAGGGGGCGGTCGAGCTCGCCCGCGCGGTGGAGTGCTTCGTCGCCGCGCTGAAGGCCGATCCGAAATCGGCCGAGGCCTGGAACAACCTGGGCGAGACGCTGAAGGAGATGGGCCGCATCGAGGAGGCGATCACCGTCTTCCAGAAAGGGCTGGAAGCCCATCCCACCCACGCCCTGATGCACTCGAACCTGCTGCTGGCCCTGCACTACACCCCGGCCGTCCCGGCCGAGACCATCTTCAAGGCCCATGCGGTGTGGGCGCAGCGCCATGCCGATCCGCTGCTGCCCGCCGGCAAGCGCCACGCCAACCCGCGCGATCCCGACCGCCGCCTGCGCGTCGGCTATGTCTCGCCCGATTTCTGCGCCCATTCCGTCGCCTTCTTCGCCGAGCCGCTGATCCGCGAGCATGACCGCGGGCACTTCGAGGTGTTCTGCTACCATGCCGCCACACGGTCGGACATGGTCACCGACCGGTTGAAGGGGCTGGCCGACGGCTGGCGGTCGCTGGCCGGGGTGGAGGATGCGCAGGCCACGGCGCTGATCGAGCAGGACGGCATCGACATCCTGGTCGACCTGACCGGCCACACCGCCAACAACCGCCTGACCCTGTTCGCCCGCAAGCCGGCACCGGTCCAGGTGAGCTGGCTGGGATATCCCGACACCACCGGCATGCGCGCCATCGACTGGCGCTTCAGCGACGCCGTCGCCGAACCGCCGGGGGAAGCCGACCGGCTGAGTGCGGAGCGCATCGTGCGGCTGCCCAACGGCTTTCACAGCTACCGCCCGCCGGTGGCCGTCGCCCCGCCGGCCGAACCGCCGTTCCGCGCCAACGGCCATGTCACCTTCGGGTCCTTCAACAACACCTCCAAGGTGACGGGGGAGGTGGTGCGCGTCTGGTCGGAGATCCTGAAGCGGGTGCCAAACTCCCGCCTGATCGTCAAGAGCGCCCAGATGGGCGACGCGGAGACGCGCCGGCGCTATCTGAACACCTTCGTCCAGTTCGGGATCGACGCCGGCCGCATCGAGCTCTTGGCCCGCATCGATGCCGCCGACGGGCACCTGCGCGCCTACGACCGCATCGACATCGCCCTCGACCCCTTCCCCTACAACGGCACCACCACCACCTGCGAGGCGCTTTGGATGGGCGTGCCGGTGGTGACACTGGCCGGCGCCACCCATGTCGCCCGCGTCGGCGCCAGCCTGCTGACCCATTGCGGGTTGAGCGAGCTGGTGGCATCCGACGAGGCGGGCTACATCGCCACCGCGGTGGCGCTCGCCGGCGACGCGGACCGGCTGGCGGAGCTGCGCCGGACCATGCGCGACCGGCTGAACGCCGCGCCGCTGACCGACTACACGGGCTTCGCCCGCGGGGTCGAGACGGCCTACCGCGCCATGTGGCAGGACTGGGTGGCCCGCAGCGTGCCGCCCCTGGGGTGACGCCATCGGGTGGGCGAAAAGCCACGCCAACGCCGTCGCACATCTGGCGAGCTTTCATGCCGCCGGCCGGAGCGGTCGGCGGGCGTCTGGCGCGGGCAGGTGGGGCAAGCGGTGCGGGGCGAGCCGTGCCCTTCAGCAACGCTGGACGCCCTCCCGCAGAGACCAGCGCCTGTGCTGGTTGGCCTCCATGCGCCAGGGCCGCAGGCACCGGGATCCGACCACAACCGCCACCACATCCACTTGGCATCGGCAGAGATCCCCCCCCGAACAGGCCGCCCCACGGTCTGCGCCCCCTGGCCCACAAACTGGGGCAAGATCCGTCGACAGACCACGCTTGCCTTTAACCGGTTGTTAGGCACCGCCGCCGCTTCCTTTCCCCGCGTCGGGTTGCCCGGGAGGGGTTGGGTGAAGCGTTGGGTGCGGATCGATCTTGCCAAAATACTGGCCACGGCGCTGCTGACGATGGCCGTGCCAGCAACCGCCCCGCCGGCTCTGGCCGAGCGGCCACCGAAGGGCATCGCCGCCGTGCCGCCCCAATGCCTTGACATGGCGGCGGTGGAATGGCAGGTGCCGGCCGATGCGCTGCGGCTTATCCTGGCGGTGGAACAGGGAGCGCCCGGCGCCTGCTCGGTGAACAGCAACGGCACCAAGGATTGCGGACCGGGGCAGATCAACAGCATCTGGTTCCCGGTGATCGCCGCCGGCCGCGTCGCGCCGGAGGTGGTGCAGCAGGCGCTGACCTTCGACCCCTGCTACAACATCCGGGTCACCGCCTGGATCCTGCGGCGGGAGATCGACGCGGTCGGTTGGGAGAATTTCTGGACCGCCGTCGGCAACTATCACAGCCGCACACCGGAATTCCACGCCCGCTATCTGCGGCGTGTCGTCGAGGCGGCGAAGGCGTTGTCCGCCCCGCCGCGGTAAACGGCGCTCAAAACGACTTCCGCACCAGGTCCACCTGCATGCTGATCTTGCCGCCTGGGCCGCAGGACAGGCCCAGGCAGAAATAGGACAGCGTCATGTCCGGGCAAAAGGCCAGCAGACCGGACGCATCGGTCAGCGAGGTCCGCTGGTCGACCGCCTCCGGCAACACGACGCGCAGCCCCTCCGGCGTCACCGTCAGCTCTCCCCCCATCCGCCGGGCGGCGCCCAGGCACACCGCCTCCGACCGGGTGCCGCCCTCGGCCACCGCCGCGCCCAGCAGATGGCTGCGGACATGCAGGGCGGCCCCGATCCCGGCGGACAGGATGCCGCAGACCGACAGGGCGATGCAGGTGGTGCGGGCCGATCCGGGGGCGAACATGGCGTCGGGCTATCCTGAGATCAGAGGGGCTGGCGCGCGATGTGGTCGGCAAGCTGCAGGATCGGGACGATGGTCAGCCCGAACATGACGATGCCGGCCACCCCGACCACCACCACGGACAGGCCGCGCAGGACCGGCTCCGCCACCGTGACGGCGTGAAGGTAGAGGTCGCGGTACTGCTCGGCCAGCGCCGACAGGCTCTGCGCCAGCTCGACCCGGTTCTCCGCCGCGGCGATGGAGGCCCGGTCGGTGCCGGGCAGCACCCGCATGGCGTCGGTCCAGGGCAACCCGGCGGCGATGGCCCGCGTCGCCTCCTCCAGATCGGCGGCCAAAGCGCCGGCGGGGGCGCCGTCCGCGGTCAGCCGCAGCGCCCGGTCGATCGGCACGCCGCCGGCGACCAGCAGCGACAGCTCGCGGAAGATCACATGATGCTGGATGCCGAGTGCGATATCGCGGTACAGCGGGATTTGCATCACCAGCCGGTCGACCCGCTGGGGTGCGGCTTGGCGGCCGATGGTCGCCAGCCCGCCCAGCAGCGCCAGCACGGCCAGCACCGCCGCGACCAGCCCGGTGGTCAGGTTGGACAGCAGATAGACCCAGTCGACATTCACCTCCTCCCCCGCCCGCCGGAACACCTCGGTGTCGAGCAGAAGCGGCGTCAGGAAAAAGGAGGTGCCGACCATCACCACGCCCGACGTCACGACATAGAGCACCGCCAGGGCCAACCCGGACCGGAAGCCCCTGCGGGCACCGGCGATCTGCCGTTCGAACTCGGCGGCGGTGCGCAGCGCCGTCGGCGTGCCCTCGCCGAAGCCGCCGGCCCGCACCAGCGCCACCAGCACCGGCGGGAAGCTGCGCGGCTGGCGCAGCATGGCGTCGGCAAGGTCGTCGCCCAACTCCACCGCGTCGGCCATGCGTTCGGCCGTGCGCCGAATGCGCCCGCGGAAGGCGGCGGCGATCCGGCGCAGCGCCTCGGCCAGCCCGACCCGCGACTCCAGCATGGCCGCCAGCCGGATGAACAGGATGTGCCGCTCGTTGCGGTCGAGCGGACGGCCCCAGCCCCCGATCTTGCGGCGGCGGCGCACCGACAGCACGCGGCCCCGCCCGCTGATGGCGTCGCGCGCGCGGCGTTCGTCCACGGCCTCCACCGCGATGGAGCGGGCGCGGCCGCCGGCGACCAGCCTGACCTCGAACCACGCCATCGCCGCCGCCCGTCAGCGCGCCGCCGGGCGGAAGATCGTCACGGTCGGCCGCAGGATCAGGAAAAGCGCGTCCTTGCTGATGTCCTGCGCCTGCTTGCCGATCCCTTTGTCGATCACCCCCCGGGTCACCGTCGGCTGGTTGCCACTGAAGCCGCGGCTGTCGGTCTGCAGGCCGCCCAGCACCACCGTGTTGCCGGCGACCACCCGCACGATGTCGTTCAACGCCTGTTCCTGCGTCACCGGCTGGGTCAGGATGCCCACCTGGTTGCCGGCGTTCAGGTCGCGGAACTCGATCAGGTTGTTCAGCAGCAGGTTGAGGTCGATGGTGACGATCTCGGTGTCGGCGTCGAAATGCGGCGTCAGCTTGATGGTCAGCCCGGTCTGCACCGTGCCGGTCTGCGCCGATCCCACCACGCCCGGTGAGGCCAGCGCGGCAGGTCCGGTGGCGGCGGCGGCGGTGCCGAGTCCGCCGACGGCGGTGACGCCGACCCCGGTGACATAAGGGATGGTCTGGCCGCTGCGCAGCGTCACCTCCGCCCCTGACAGTGTGTGCACCTCCACATTCTGGCGGGTGTCGGTGTTGCCGAACCTCGACAGGAAGGAGATGGCGCCGGCCACGTTGAACACACCGCTGACCCCCAACAGCGTGCTGGGGGTGGCGATGTTGACGGAGATCGGCGGCTGGGCCGCCGTCGGTGCGCCGGTGACCGTCGTCGTCCCGGTCGTGGTGGTCCCCGACTGCAGCCGGTTGAACTGCACGGCCAGGGCATTCCAGTCGAAGCCGCTGGCCGACTGGTCGGTCAAGCTCAGGCTAACCACCGCCAGTTGGATGCGCACCATCGCCATGTTGCGGTGCAGCCGGTCGATGTAGGGCTGGATCACCTCACGGTAGACAGTGGGCGAGGCGGAGAAGACCACCTGCCCGCCGCGCAGCGACTGGGTGAGGTCGGTGGCACCCAGCGTTTTCAGGTCGGTCATCACCGAATCGATGACGGCCTGGTTCTGCGGCACGGTGAAGGCGAAGCGGTCGCGGTTGCTGAGGAACAGCGTGCCGTTCTGCCACCAGGCCACCACCCCCATGCCGGTTTCCAGCACCCCGGCCAGATCGACGAAGCTGCCGGTGAAGGCACGGATCGGCAGGGTCTGGCGCAGCATGGCGGCACCGTCAGTGCCCTCGAACCGGGTGGCGACCGGCACACCGGAATAGGTCATCATGCTGGTCAGCCGGTCCAGCGTGTTCTCGCCCGACGGAAAACTGACCGAGATCTGGCGCGCCGCGAGACTGGCCGGCAGTGGTTCGCGCAAGGATTGGGCGACCAGCATCCCCCGCCCCACCGGCACCTCGGTCACCGCCGGCGACGTGTCCTCCGTCAGGCGCTGTTCGGTGGCGGCGATCACGGTTTCGCGCTTCGGCAACTCTCCCACCTCCGGCAGGGAACAGCCGGCCAGCGAACCGACCGCCAGCAGCCCCAGCGCGGTGACCATGAAAGAGCCGGCTTTGCCGGCAAAGGTCATCGTGCGCATGTGGCGGGGCCCCCGCCCGTCGCCGGGAAGGCGCGCGGGTCGATCAGGAACGGCGTGCCGGCGCGATCTTGGAAAAAGGCGCGGCCGTCGAGGCACCCGACGAAAGTGGCGCCCGACGGCACCAGATCCGCCGCCGGCATGGTGGGCAAGGGCGGCAGCGGTGGCGCACCCGGCGGGCTGCCGGCCAGCACGGTTCCGGGACGACGCCCGCCCGACGCCAAGGCGCCCGCCGAGGCGCCGCCTGGAC
>Ga0196970_1001757_pt1 | contig 13106 bp, 6 predicted proteins | sample S1v_513CmetaG_FD_148672 | JGI IMG/M metagenome (GOLD analysis project Ga0196970, IMG submission 148672) | Soil microbial communities from Anza Borrego desert, Southern California, United States - S1+v_5-13C | ecosystem: Environmental > Terrestrial > Soil > Desert | place: USA: California... | reverse complement strand
CTTCTCCGGCCCGCGGTCGGTCGTTGAGCCGATGCCCAGGTAGAGCATGCCGTCGGGTCCGAACAGCAGCCCGTCGTTCTGGTGCAGGCCATTGGGCACTTCTGGCAAGACCGCCCTTGGATCCCCATAGCTCCCGTCCGGCTGTCGGGTGTAGGCCAACACCCGGCCCGTATCGGAAACGTACAGCGTATCGTCCTTTAGGGCGATGCCCAGGAGGTCGTGGCTTGCCTTCGCCACCTGCTGGCGCCCCGTCTCGGCGCCATCCCGCAAGGTAACGGCAATCACCTCACCGGTCTGCTGCGCGATGTAGAGCCGCCCGTCCGGCCCAAAGACCAGCCGCGTCGGGTGATGCACGCCCTCCACCACCGGGGCAATGCGGAAGCCCGGAACTGCAGGCCCCGGTGCCGCCATCGCAGGGCCTGGCACCAGCAACAGGCAGAGGCACAAGACCAGGATGATCAACCGGTTGGGCATGAACCTGGACCTCCTTTGGATACGGTGCACCTAAACAGATATACGTAAATTGCCTTGCACAAGTTTTGACTTGCATGCAAATTGCAAAGTTGCACGTCGGACTTCGTACGGTCGTACCAGACCGAATCGACCTCGAAGCCAGCCTGACTTGACAGACCCACAGCGGTTTGGTAGATTCTTGGATACAGCGATGAACGGGAAGAGTACCTGTCATCTGCCTCTCCAGAGAGCCCTGCACCTGGTGCAAGCGGGGCGTGGCAGCGGCGGGGAACGGCGCCCGGGAGCCAAAACTCCATACCTCAAGGTGGGCGCCGCCCCGGGGCGCCAATCAGGGTGGAACCGCGGGAGCGCAAGTGTAAGGCTCTCGTCCCTGGCCAATCTGCGATTGGCCGGCGGACGGGAGCCTCGTTATTTTCCCCGTCACCGGCCCGAAAGGAGGAACCGTCCCGTGTATATGCAGGATCTGATTCTGACCCTGGACAAGTTTTGGGCGGAGAAAGGTTGCATCGTAGGCTTCCCGTACGACATGGAGAAAGGCGCGGGCACCTTTAACCCCCACACCTTCTTCCGGTCGCTCGGTCCGGAGCCCTGGAACGTGTGCTACATCGAGCCCTGCCGGCGCCCGGCCGACGGCCGCTACGCCCAGAACCCGAACCGCATGCAGCACTACTTCCAGTACCAGATCATCATGAAGCCCAGCCCCGAGAACATCCAGGAGATGTACCTCGAAATGCTGGAGCGCATTGGCATCGACCCCAAGAAGCACGACATCCGCTTTGTTGAAGATAACTGGGAAGGCCCGACCCTGGGCGCCTGGGGCCTCGGCTGGGAAGTCTGGTGCGACGGCATGGAGATCACCCAGTTCACCTACTTCCAGCAGGTCGGCGGCTTCGAATGCCGGCCCGTGGCCGTGGAAATCACCCTGGGCTTGGAGCGCCTCACCTCGTACATCCAAGGCGTCGACAACGTCTGGGACATTCAGTACAACGAGAAGCTCCGGTACAGCGACATCTACGAAGCCTCGGAGATTCAGCACTCCGTGTACAACTTCGAGGAAGCCGACACTCAGATGCTCTTCAGCATGTTCAACATGTTCGAAGGCGAAGCCAAGCGGCTCCTCTCTCTGGAGAAGCCCCTGGTCTACCCCGGCTACGACTACGTCATGAAGTGCTCGCACACGTTCAACCTGCTCGACGCCCGCGGCGCCATCGCCGTGAGCGAGCGGCAGGGGTACATTCTGCGGGTGCGCAACATGGCCCGCATGGCGGCCAAGGCCTACCTCGACCTGCGCGAGTCGATGGGCTACCCGCTGCTGAAGTCCGTGGAAGAGCGCCCGACCTGGGACTCCCGCTTTGGTGCCAAAAAGAACGTTGTGGCCCCCGGCCCTGAAGCAAAGCCCGACGAGGAAGGAGGCAAGTAGCCATGGCTGACACCCGCAACCTGCTGCTGGAAATCGGCACTGAAGAGATTCCGTCCCGGTTCTGCCAGCCCGCGCTCAATCAGTTGAAGGCGAACGCCGAAAAGGCCCTCGCCGACGCCCGCATTGACTTCAAGCTGGCCGACACCTTCGGCACGCCCCGCCGCCTGGTTCTCTACGTGAAGGACATGGCGCTGGTCCAGAAGGATGTCGAAGTGGTCCAGAAGGGCCCGGCCAAGAAGGCCGCCTTCGACGCCAACGGCAACCCCACCGTCGCCATTCAGAAGTTCGCCCAGTCCCAGGGCGTTGAAATTGGCGCCCTTGAAGTCCAGAAGGACGAAAAGGGCAACGAGTATATGTACGCCCGTAAGCTCGTGAAAGGCGAATCCATCGCCAAGGTCCTGCCGCCCCTGCTGGCGAGCCTGGTCCTGTCGTTTGAGTGGCCCAAGTCGATGCGCTGGGCGGACCGCTCCATCCGCTACGCCCGGCCCATCCGCTGGATGCTGGCCATGCTCGGCGACCGCCGTGTTCCGTTCGATGTGGATGGCATTCAGACCGTCAACACCACCATGGGCCACCGGGTGCTGGGCCCCGGCGCCCCCATCGTCGTGGACAACGCCGACGACTACTTCCCCAAGGCGACCAAGGGCTACGTCATGGTTGACCAGAATATCCGCAAGCAGGTAATCTGGCAGCAGATTACCGACTGCGCCTACCGCCTGGGCGGCCACGTCGAGCGCGACGAGGACCTCCTCGAAGAGCTGAACTGGCTGGTTGAGCAACCCACGGCTTTCTCGGGCTCCTTCGACCCGGCCTTCCTGGACGTGCCGCCGCAGGTGCTGGTCACGACTATGAAGGAGAACCAGCGGTACTTCCCCGTCTACAAGGACGAGAGCCGCACGGAGCTTCTGCCCCACTTCATCGCCCTGCGCAACGGCGAGCGTGACTTCATTGATATCGTGCGGGCCGGTAACGAGAAGGTGCTCGCTGCCCGCCTCTCCGACGCCCGTTTCTTCTGGGATGAAGACCGCAAGCACGACCTGGCCTCCTACAACGACAAGCTGAAGTCCGTCGTCTTCCAGGAGAAGCTCGGCACGCAGTACGAGCGGGTCGTCCGCCTGACCGCCCTGGCGGAGAAGGTGGCCAACCATTTGAACCTGCCGCACGCCGAGCGGGCCCAGGCCACCCGGGCCGCCCAGCTCTGCAAGGCCGATCTCGTCACCCGCATGGTCTTCGAGTTCCCCGAAGTCCAGGGCTACATGGGCCAGCAGTATCTGCTGCGCGAGGGCGGCGACCCGGCGGTCGCCAAGGCGATTTACGAGCACTACCTGCCCCGCGGCGCCGGCGACGAGCTGCCCCGCACCGGCCCTGGCATCGCCGTGGCGCTGGCCGACAAGCTTGACACCCTGGCCGGCTACTTCTCCATCGGCATGATTCCCACCGGCTCGCAGGACCCCTTCGCCCTGCGCCGGGCCGCCCAGGGCGCCGTGCAGACCATCATCGAAAACGGCCTGACCGTGGACATTGCCGACCTGTGCGCCCTGGCCATTGAAGGCTACAAGCTGGAGAACCCCGCCGAACTGAAGACCCTGGGCGACATGCTCGAGTTCTTCAAGGCCCGCATCAAGGTGATGATGGAAGCCCGCAACTACCGCTACGACGTCATCGACGCCGTGCTGTCCGCCGGCTTCCGCGCCCCGTACGATGCCATGCGCCGGGCCGAAGCCCTGGCCACGATGCTGACCGAGCCCGAATTCGCCGCCGTGACCGGCGCCTTCAAGCGGGTTTCCAACCTCGCTTCCAAGGCCACCGAGGCCGGCGTTGAGCCTGGCGAAGTTGACGTCGAACTGCTCACCGAGGCCGCCGAGCGTGACCTTTACGGCGCCTTCGTCGACGTGCGGCCCGACATGAAGCAGGCGCTGGACGCCCTGGATTACGAGAAGTTCTACCGCATTGCCACCCGGCTGAAGGCGCCGGTTGACGCCTTCCTCGACAACGTCCGCGTCAACGCCGACGACGAGAAGGTGAAGGTGAACCGCTACAGCCTCCTGACCGCCGTGGGCGGGCTCCTCTCGGCCCCCGCCGACCTGGGCCGCCTGGCCGGCTAAGGTGAATGAAGTCGGGGGAGGTGGAGCGCCACCCCCCCGACACCCCCCACGCCTCAGGCATTCCCGTCACTGGTCGTGGCGCACGTGTCACCACGACCAGTTCTGCCCCGCCAGAGACATAGAGAACCCCCTGAGTGCAAGCACTCAGGGGGTTTTTGCGTAGCGCTTAGGCTGTCTGTTGCGGGAGCCCCGTAATGGTTCCAGCGGCTTCGACCTGGATACGGACCTGGTCTGCACAGTCCTGGCAAACGAAGTCGACCTGTCGGGCCAGCAGAGCCTTCTTATGATCCTCGTTGATGGGCATAATCGCCCGGGCCTCACCGCAAAGGGCACAACGACGGATTACCGGAGCAAAAGAGTTGATGCGTGTACGTTTACGAGTAGCCAATGAACATTCATCCTCCTACCAAAAGATTGGCGGAAGGAGATTGCCGCGCCAGTGCGCGCAACTGACCGGCGATTCCTTCGACCTGCGCTTACGAGGTTAGCTGCCGGATTCGGGCGGTCAAAGTTGCCCTACCCACCGCGATCAGTGGGATTCACCCCAGAGTTGGGTCCCCCGTTCTCTAATCGAGATTCAGCGTAGCTTCTGCGTCCGAACCCAATGGTACACGAAATGCCCGCTTCTGTACAGAGAGGGCAGGCCCGATTTCACGAAATTGTAATAGGAATTATGTGCTAAACGCATGTATGTATACACCTTCCCCAGTCAGGAAAAACCGGCGCTGCGGGCAAGCGGGACCCGTTCTGCACTTTCCTATCGACTTTTCCGCACCCCATAGGCCACAATATAGAATGTACGGATATCAAACGGAAAAGGTGGGGGTCTGGTTGTCCTTCTTGGAACGCCTTAAGGCGGCGGTAGCAGGCTTCAACGGCTATGCCGACCTGGGCCGGGATCGAGCCAGCGGATTTGGGTTCATGGCTCTCATTCTGCTACTGGTCATGACCATCTCCTGCATCGGAAGCACAGTCAGATTCAGTTCCGACCTGGGCGGGGCCGCCGTCCAACTGCAACAGGCGCCTGATTTCCGCATCGTCAATGGCGAAATCGAGTACGACGGGCCGATGCCCGTGGTTGCGGAAGACGGAGACTCGCTCTTCATTCTGGACACGACCGGCCAAACGGGGCCCGAAGCGATCGAAGGCCGTCCCAACAGCATGCTCGTGACCCGGAACGTGGTCTATCAGTATCGCACGGGCAGGCTGGAACAGTTCGATCTGCCCAGCACCCTGCCCATTACCCTGACCAAGGCCGATCTCGTCGGCATGCTGCAGAAACTCTGGATTGTCGTGCCCATCGGTTATGTCTTCATGTTCCTCTTCCAGCTCGGCTTCAAGGCGCTGGACGCCTGCATTCTGGGTGCGGTTGCCCTGATCTGGGGCAGCTCCACCAACCGTAAGGTTGACTTTGGCCTGGGTTTCAAGCTCGGCCTGTACGCGATGACCATTCCCATGGCGCTCCAGTGGCTGGTCCCAGAGTACTCCACGGTGCCCTTCAGCCTGAAGGGCACCATCGGGTTCGCCATTTGGTGGGTCCTGGCGATCGTCTACCTGATCTTCGGCCTGCAGGCCTACTATCGGAATGAGGAATCGAACGGTCAGGGCTATTACGGCCCGATCCAGTAATACACATAGAGCAAGGCGGTACGCAACGTCGCCCCTTTCGCCACCCGATCTGCCGGATCGGCCGTGGCGGGAGGGGCGTCTTCCTTTTCAAAACGAGGAAATCTATGGCAAAAGTCTATCCGATAGATAAACCTTTGAAGGTCCCATTAAAATCTTTGTAACCGTCTTTAGCAAAAGTCGGTTTCCGCCTTGGGTTGTTATGGTATACTCATTACCGGCAACAGGAGGAGACGCGTGTGTCGACTCGTCCCGTTGTGTTCCTGGTCTCCGATTCTGTGGGGGAAACGGCAGACCTGGTAGCACGCGCTGCCATGTCCCAGTTTGGCGGGCCTGCAGTGGAGATGCGAAGGTACCCAATGGTGGATGATCGGGCCAGTCTGCGCGAGGTCATGGAGGCCGCGCGCCTACAGCCGACTCTGATCGTCTTTACCATCATCGTGCCGGACGTCAGGGAAGAGATGAAGACCCTGACCAACCAGTACGGCGTTCCAGCGGTGGATATCATGGGTCCCATGCTAGATGGGCTGGCAAAGGTCCTGGGGAGGGCGCCCATCCTTGAACCCGGTGCAATTCACAAACTGGATGAAGACTACTTCCTGCGCATCGAAGCGGTAGAGTTTGCCGTGAAGTACGACGATGGCAAGGACCCGCGCGGCCTGTCACGGGCCGACGTGGTTCTGCTGGGAGTTTCCCGATCTTCGAAGACGCCGGTTTCCATGTACTTAGCGCATCGGCGCATCAAGGTCGCGAATCTTCCGCTAGTCCCGGAAGTCACCTGTCCCAAAGAGCTTTTCCTGATTCCGCCACGAAAAGTTGTGGGCCTTCGGGTCGCTCCTGAAAAGCTTCATAGCATACGTGAGGAACGGGTGCGCACAATGGGATTAAGGTCGGATGCGAACTACGCCAACATAGAGCGCATCCTACTAGAACTTGATTACGCCGAAGAGGTGTTCAAGAAGGTAGGCTGTCCGGTGATCGATGTGACGAACAAAGCTGTTGAAGAGACCGCTGTTCGCGTTTTGGAGATCATAAACCGAGGAGTGAGATTCGGTGACTAAGAAGTTCGTCTATGCCTTCCATGAGGGCCGGGCAGACATGAAGGCTCTGCTCGGCGGCAAGGGTGCAAACCTCGCCGAAATGACCAACATTGGCCTCCCTGTTCCTCCCGGCTTCACCATCACCACCGAGGTCTGCAACGAGTACGCGCAGACCGGCAAGATCAACGCTGAGACCGCTCAGCAGATCGACGCCAACCTGGCCGCCCTCGAGGCGAAGCTGGGCAAGAAGCTCGGCGACGTCAAGAACCCGCTTCTGCTCTCCGTCCGGTCCGGCGCTCCCCTCTCCATGCCGGGCATGATGGACACCATCCTGAACCTCGGCCTGAACGACGAGTCCGTCGTCGCCCACGGCAACAACACCAACAACGAGCGGTTCGCCTGGGACTGCTACCGCCGCTTCATCCAGATGTTCTCCAACGTCGTGCTGGAGACCGGTCTGCACAACTTTGAGCAGATCCTGGAAGAGCACAAGCACAAGAATGGCGTCAAGCTCGATACCGAGCTGACCACCGATATGCTCAAGGCGATCGTGAAGGACTACAAGGCCGCCGTCGTCAAGCTGACCGGCCGCGAGTTCCCGCAGGATCCCAAGGAGCAGCTCAACATGGCGATCGTCGCCGTGTTCCGGTCCTGGAACAACCCCCGTGCCCAGGTCTATCGGAAGATCAACAAGATCGCCGACTCCCTCGGCACCGCCGTCAACGTGCAGTCGATGGTCTTCGGCAACATGGGTATGGACTCCGCCACCGGCGTCGTCTTCACCCGTAACCCGAACACCGGCGAGAAGGAGTTCTACGGCGAGTACCTGCCGAACGCCCAGGGCGAAGACGTCGTGGCCGGCATTCGTACCCCGTTCCAGATCGCGCACCTGAAGGAAGAGAAGCCCGAGTCCTACGACAAGCTGTTCGAGCTTTGCGAGCTGCTCGAGAAGCACTACGGCGATATGCAGGACATCGAGTTCACCATCGAGCGGGGCACCCTGTACATGCTGCAGTGCCGCAGCGGCAAGCGGGCTCCGATCGCCGCCATCAAGATCAACGTCGACCTCGCCAAGGAAGGCAAGATCTCCAAGGAGCAGGCGGTTCTGCGCGTTGAGCAGAGCCAGATCGACAAGATCCTGCACCGCGGCATCGACCCGAAGGCGAAGCTCGACATTCTGGCCACCGGCCTGGCCGCCTCCCCGGGCGCCGCTGCCGGCGTCTGCTGCTTCGACCCGGAGCGGGCTGAGAAGCTCGTCGCCGAGGGCAAGAACGTCGTCCTGGTTCGCCCGGAGACCTCTCCTGACGACATCCACGGCATCGTTGTCGCCCAGGGCATCCTGACCAGCCGTGGCGGCATGACCTCCCACGCGGCCATCGTCTCCCGCGGCATGGGCAAGCCCTGCGTCGTGGGCTGCGAAGCCATTAATATCGACCTCGAAGCCAACACCTTCACCGTGGGCAACCGCGTGATCAAGGAAGGCGAGTTCATCACCATCGACGGCGCCTCCGGCAACGTGATGCTGGGCCTGGTGCCCACCGTCGACCCGGAGATCACCGGCGAGTTCCAGCAGTTGCTGGAGTGGGCCGACGAGATCCGCACCCTGAAGATCCGCGCCAACGCCGACAACCCGCAGGACGCCGCCAAGGCCCGCGAGTTCGGCGCCGAAGGCATCGGTCTTTGCCGGACTGAGCACATGTTCGGCCAGGGCGGCCACCATCCCGAGCGTATGGAAGTCGCTCGCGAGATGATTCTCGCCGAGAACCTCGAGGAGCGGAAGAAGGCCCTCGAGAAGCTGCTGGTCATGCAGCAGGACGACTTCTACGGCATGTTCAAGGCGATGGCTCCGTACGCCGTGACCATCCGTCTGCTCGACCCGCCCCTGCATGAGTTCCTGCCCGGCGAAGAAGAGCTGGCCATCGAAGTCGCCGTCAACAAGGCGACCGGCAAGGTTGATACCGCGAAGGAAGCCCTCCTGAAGAAGGTCAAGGCGCTCTCCGAAATCAACCCGATGCTCGGCTTCCGTGGCTGCCGCCTCGGCATGATCTTCCCCGAGATCTACGAAATGCAGATCTACGCCATCTTCCAGGCTGCCGCTCAGTGCAACAAGGAAGGCGTCAAGGTTGAGCCCGAGATCATGCACCCGCTCATCGGCCATGTCAATGAGCTGAAGTTCCTGACCGACATGACGCACCGCATTGGCAAGGAAGTCATGGAGAAGACCGGTACGAGCTTCAAGTACCTCGTTGGCACCATGATCGAGATCCCGCGCGCTGCGCTGACGGCCGACGAGATCGCCGAGCATGCTGAGTTCTTCTCGTTCGGCACGAACGACCTGACCCAGACCACGTTCGGCTTCTCCCGTGACGACGCCGAGGGCAAGTTCCTGGCGCAGTACGTCGAGAAGAAGATCCTGCCGGAGAACCCGTTCGTCACGATCGACCAGGTCGGCGTGGGCAAGCTGATGAGCATGGCTTCCGAGCTGGGCCGCAAGGTCCGCCCGGAGATCAAGCTCGGCATCTGCGGCGAGCATGGCGGCGACCCTGCCTCCATCGAGTTCTGCCACAAGATCGGCCTGACCTATGTCTCCTGCTCGCCGTACAGGGTGCCGGTGGCCCGGATCGCGGCCGCCCAGGCTGCGGCCCGTGCCAAGGGCGCTGCTGCCACCACCTCGACCCTGTAAAGCCTGTCACCAAGAGACCCACCTCCCTGCGAGGTGGGTCTCTTTTTATGTGGAAAAATCCACACACTTACGTAAAATTAGCTACGCTAATGTTGACCGAATTGTTGGTTTAGACTAGTCTGATAAGTGTACAGTCGCACCATCGACAAGGGAGGGGACCAGATGCGGCCGTTAGTCGCTCCGACCGATATGCTGCGTGCTCATCCGACCTACACGGTCAACCCAGCCACGGATGTCAATTTGCTGAATGCGATCACGGCACTTAGGCTCAATGCCCAGGAAGAAGGGTTGCTCTATGCCGAGATCGAGCGCCTGCGCGGCCTCGGCAAGAAGCGAGGGAAGATCGACGAAAGCGAGCTTCCGAAGGGCGCTGACCAAGCCCTCACGTACATCCGCACGAACTGGCTGACGAACTGGAACGACAGCCAGCGCCTCACGCTGATGCTCGACTACATGCCGGAACTCTACAAGAAAATCCGGACCCGGTACAAGTCCGAAATCGAGAAGTACAAGACGGCCCGGGGAGATCTGCTCAACACGCTGGGCTACTACTGCTCCTACTGTGAGATTCCCGTCGGCATCGGCGTGCATGTGGAGCATAAGCTGCCCAAAGTCGATTTTCCCGCCAACGCAGTGGAATGGGACAACCTGCTATTGGCTTGCGACAACTGTAACTCCAACAAAGGAGAGCAGCCGGCCCGCAGCATCGGTGTGATGCACCCGATTCCCAATACCACGGTGATTCCCCAGCCCCCGCTGGTCGGCCCCCTGCTGGCCACTACCGAAACCGCCATTCAGGCCGGGTCCATGAGCCATTATCCTTGGCCCGACGACCCCAACTACCCGGGGTACGGCGCCTTCTCCTACCGCATGATGAGGGTGGCCTATGACGTGGGCGGCAATCGAACGGCTGCCGAGCCGATCGATCCGGGCGACCTTGATGTCTGGGTTCTGAACGGTAAGGTCAGCCAGGTCCCGCCGTACTTCGGCAAGGATATTCGGGGACGATTTAACGGCCAGGTATGGGAAGTTGAGTTGCACATGGTGCCCAGCCGGGCCCTTGGCGATGACTGGTACCAGAAGGCCGACAATATGATTCGGACCTTTGACCTGAATCGGGACAAAAAGAAGGATCTGCGGCAGATCTGGAACTCGGATTTGCGTGTGCCGCTACGGACCGTGGCCTGGTTCAAGGCGGTCGCTGCGCGGCCCCGGCTGGTCAACGCCTATCTCCGTGACGCCAGGCTGCACGACCTGCAACTGACCGGCTTTAACGAGATGGTTACGGCGGTCATGGATACTGCCATCAGTTCCGGTTTTTGGTCCGTCTGGCGGCATGTGTTCGCCTCGTACGTAAGCAATGACGTCATTCGGCAGGCGATGCTTGCCCCGCTGTACAGGCAGGAGTATTTCCCTGCAACCCGCCAGCCCCAGTAGCAGAGGGCTGTAAACTGCACTCGAGAGGAGGGGCGGTGGCGCATGGGCGAGATGACCTTTCCGTTTCGCGGGCTGAGGCAAATCATGCAGTTGCCTGGCGATCATCTGGTTGTCAAAGATCCCACGTTGACGATGGATGGTGCCACAATCACCATTGCCGGCACAGCCGCTTGCTATGGCGATGAGAACCGACCGCTGCGCGTGATTTTTACCAGCAACGCGAACCAGTTTGTCAGCACGGTGGCCGTGGACTTTGAAACCCTGAGCCTTCAGCAGGCTGCCCAATTCGGCCTCTTCGGCGATTTTTCCAACGGAGGAATCAACGAATTACCGGCGGTTGCGTTCGATCACGCAGAGGTTCGCATTGGCGTGGACGCCCGGGTGCTCACCCTGACGAGTGACACCCATGCAGGCCGGCTTGACCTGGGCGTTTCGGACCTGGATGTCCGGAACACAGCCCTGGGTGGCACAATCCGCTACGATGAGTCCGGCGCCGTTGTGGACCGGAGCACAGGGATCAAGGGTACCTGGCAGATCAGCGGTGGTGTGCCGGCGCTGATGCAGGCATACCCCGCGCAGGGGTGGCTGCTTCGCCTGGAGCCAGGTGCGGCGGCCGTCAGTCTGGGGGGCGGCCTGGCTGACCTCACCGGTTTTCTGGGTGACAACCTGGCCACTTCGACCCTGCTTCCAGCCGGCCTGGCTGCACTGGGCAGCTTTGCCCTTCAGGCGGTCTCTGTCCGCTTTGCGGTCAATCCCGGCCGGGTGCGGCAGGCGACCCTGACGATCGGCACCACGGAGGGCTGGACCATTGTCCCCAATGCGCTGGAGCTCAAGGGCGTCACCTTCACCCTGACATACGACCGGAGTCACGGCGCCGGGCAGCCCGTCGTTGTGACCGGCAACGTCGTAGGCAGGGCCACGATCCTAAACGTGGAGACGGTCGTAACGATTCCGATTCCGGCGCTGGCCCGCACCTGGATGCTCGATGTGTACCTAAACCTGGCCCTGCCCACCCTGGGCGACCTGGCGACGCTTGGAGCATCCCTGATCGGCGGCGACGCCGACACGGCGGGCAGTTTCCCGGCGAGCCTTGGCTCGGTGGGCGGATTGACGGTGCAATACGTCGGCATCACATTTGACCCCGCTGCCCGGACCCTGGGGCAGGTCTCCTTCCAGATCGTCGCCACCGATCAGTGGACCGTTGTGCCCAACTACGTGGCCGTCGACTCGGTCCAGATTGCGCTGACGGTCGCAAAACCGCTCACGGATCAGCGGAGCCTGTACGGGGCGGTCAACGGCTATCTGGTGATCAACCAGATTCCGATTGGCGTAACGGTCTTCAAGCCGGGGCCGGAGGCTGACTGGTGCCTGCGAATCAGCGCCCGTGAAGTGCTGCTGCCCGGGATTCCCGAGGTGGCCGAACTTGTGGGCGGCGCCGACTTTGCCGCCAGTCTGCCCGAAGGGCTCCGGCAGATCACCAACATCTCGATCACCGATGCGGAAGTCGGCTTCAACCTGAGTCAGGCCAAGCTCTCGCTTGTCCAGTTCACCATCCTGTCACCGAATGAGTGGCAGATCATCTCCGGCTACTTCGGAATCGGTGACGTATATATTCGCCTCCGGCTCGACTACGGCCAGACGCCTGCGCTCGTCACTGGCCAGATTGGCGGGACCGTGGTGCTGGTAGGGGTCGCCATCGGCCTTTCGGCTGAGAGCGACGGGGGACCGGAAGGCTGGGTCCTGAAGGGCGAGCTGGTTCCGGGCGATCAGATCGTCCTGAACGATCTGATCGACTGGGCGCTGGGCAAGCTGCTTCCCGGTGCCTTCACCCTGCCGGAGTCGTTCCCGACCGTGGCTCTGACCGAAGCCGAAGTCTCCTTTGCCACCGGCTCCGATCGGTTCCACATCAGCGGTACGTCGACGGCGACGTGGAGCCCGACCTTCGCGGGCAACACGATGCCTGTGGCCAGCCTGAAGGCAACGCTGGACACAGCAAAGGCGGGGGACGACGGGAGCCGGCCCTATACCTTCAAGGCCGAGGGCGACCTGGCCTGGGAGACGGTAAACGCGCATGTCACCTTCCAGACCAGCAACATGGCTGACGACACGGTGCTGACGGCCACCCTGACGGCGCAGCAGGCACAGACACTAAAGCTGACGGGCGTCGCCGACGCCCTGACCGAGCGGGGCAGTTGGGCTGCGCTCCCCATGCCGGCCTACACGCCTGCTCTGGCCACGGCGGGACTCTACCTGAACCTGACCAGACACGCGTTAATCCTCTACGGCGATGTCACCGCCTGGGGCAAGGGGGCCCTCTTGGT
>Ga0196970_1001756_pt1 | contig 13107 bp, 13 predicted proteins | sample S1v_513CmetaG_FD_148672 | JGI IMG/M metagenome (GOLD analysis project Ga0196970, IMG submission 148672) | Soil microbial communities from Anza Borrego desert, Southern California, United States - S1+v_5-13C | ecosystem: Environmental > Terrestrial > Soil > Desert | place: USA: California... | reverse complement strand
GCAATGCTTTTTTCATTATTCAATCCCTAAGAACCAATATGAGCGCTTGTGGCGCAGAATTATTGTTACTGCAACGCTTACGACCTATAGAAAGTAGCAATTTCCGAACCAGAGTGCCGAACAGGTGTTTTAAAAGATTGAGACACGAGGGCGAGCACGCGATTGGTGCGCGCGCTTGGCTGGGTCTGGATTCTTGCACAGTTTTGGGGCTTTGCACTGCTCGGCGCTCGACTGCTCACCTTGATCGTTCCCACGCTCTGCGTAGGGACGCAGCCCGGGACACTCTGCGTCCCTTCCAAAGCCGAACGCGGAGCGTCCGTTGAGGCATTCCCACGCAGAGCGGGGGTACGATCACCGCGATCACCGCGATCACCGCGATTACTGCGATCACCGGTGCGGGGCAAGGATCAGGCCAGCAGATCCTGCAAGGTAGCCAGGCTATCGGCCTCTTCGACGCTTTTATCCTTGCGCCAACGCAGCATGCGCGGGAAGCGCACGGCGATTCCGCTCTTGTGCCGCCGTGACAGGGCGATGCCTTCGAAACCCAGTTCGAACACCAGGCTCGGTTTGACGCTGCTGACCGGGCCGAACTTCTCTACCGTGGTCTTGCGCACGATGCTGTCGACCTGGCGCATTTCTTCATCGGTCAGCCCCGAATAGGCCTTGGCAAACGGCACCAGCGAGCGTTGGCTCGACTCCGGCGGGCCGTCCCACACGGCGAAGGTGTAATCGCTGTACAGGCTGGCGCGACGACCATGACCGCGCTGCGCATAGATCAACACCGCATCGACACTGAACGGATCGACCTTCCACTTCCACCACACGCCCATGTCCTTGGTGCGCCCGACGCCATACAACGCGTCGCGTGCCTTGAGCATCATGCCCTCGACCCCGAGGCGCCGCGAGGCCTCGCGTTGTTGGGCAAGATCGGCCCAGTCGCCGCCGGTCAGCACTGGCGACGGCAACAGCACCGGACTGTTGCAGCGCGCGATCACGGCTTCCAGTTGTTCGCGGCGTCTGGCCTGGGTCTGGTTGCGCCAGTCTTCGCCCTGCCATTCCAGCAGGTCGTAGGCGAGCACCACCACCGGCACGTCTTCGAGGATCTTCTTGTCGAGGGTCTTGCGGCCGATGCGTTGTTGCAGCAGAGCGAAGGGTTGAACCGCCGGCGGCGCCGTGGACTGCGGATTGAAGGCGTCTTCGGTGCTCGGATGGGTGCTTTTCCAAACCACAATCTCGCCGTCGATGACCGTGCCGTCGGGCAAACCATGCACCAGCACATCAAGTTCGGGAAACCGTTCGGTAACCAGTTCCTCACCCCGCGACCACACCCACAAACGGCCGTCACGCTTGACCACCTGCGCACGAATGCCATCCCACTTCCATTCCACCTGCCAGTCGCTGACCGGGCCGAGCAATGCCTCGAACTGATCGACCGGTTGCGACAAGGCGTGGGCGAGGAAGAACGGGTAGGGCTGACCGCCGCGTTGGGCATGTTCGTCAGCCGACTCAGGGGCGATCAGTTTCAGATAGCTGGCGGCACTCGGCCGGTTGGACAGGTCGGTGTAGCCGACCAGGCGCTGCGCGACACGTTTACTGTCGAGCCCGGCCATCGATGCCAGAGCGCGGGTGACCAGCAGTTTCGACACCCCGACGCGGAAGCTGCCGGTGATCAGTTTGATGCACAGCATCAGGCTCGCCCGATCAAGTTGCACCCACAGTGCCGGCAGTTGCCGCGCCAGAGACTCCGGGGTTTCGCCGCGCAGTGGCAGCAGCTTGTCTTCGATCCACTCAGCAAGGCCGGCTTCGGAGCTGTGCGGGTTTTCAGGCAACACCAGCGAAATGGTTTCCGCCAGATCGCCGACCGCCTGATAACTTTCCTCGAACAGCCACGGTTCCAGCCCGGAAACCTCGACCGCCAGTTCACGCAGGATCTTCACCGGCACCAGTTGCCGGGGCCGGCCACCGGAAAGAAAGTACACCGCCCACGCCGCATCCTGTGGCTCGGCCTGGGCGAAGTAGGCCTGCATCGCTGCCAGTTTGGCGTTGCTCGAGGTGGTCGCGTCGAGTTCGGCGTACAGCTCGGCAAACGCTTTCATGTCGGCACCTCGGCCAGGGCGGGCTCGCTGGCGGCGTTTTCTTCTTCGTCATCGCCGTACTCGGTGTTGAAGCCTTGCGCATCCAGACCTTTTTCACGCAGGTGGCGCACCAGCACGCCGATCGAACCGTGAGTGACCATCACCCGTTCCGCGCCGGTCTGTTCGATGGCCCACAGCAGGCCTGGCCAGTCGGCGTGGTCGGAAAGCACGAAACCGCGATCGACGCCACGCCGCCGCCGAGTGCCGCGCAAACGCATCCAGCCGCTGGCGAAACCGTCGCTGAATTCGCCGAAACGACGCATCCATGTACTGCCGCCGGCCGAGGGCGGGGCGATGACCAGCGCCTGGCGCATGATCGGGTCGCTTTTCTTTATATCTCCTGCGTAAAGCGTCGGTGGCAGATACACGCCGGCCTCGCGATAGACCCGGTTCAGCGGCTCGACTGCGCCGTGGCTGAGGATCGGCCCGAGGCTGGCGTCGATGCCGTGGAGAATTCGCTGAGCCTTGCCGAATGAATAACAGAGCAACACGCTGGCTTTGCCGGCGGCGATGTTGGCGGCCCACCATTGATTGATCTCGGCGAAAATCTGCGCTTGCGGCTGCCAGCGGTAGATCGGCAGACCGAAGGTCGATTCGGTGATGAACGTGTGGCAGCGCACCGGTTCGAACGGCGCGCAGGTGGCGTCCGGTTCGACCTTGTAATCGCCCGACGCGACCCAGACTTCGCCCCCATATTCCAGACGCACCTGCGCCGAACCGAGCACATGGCCGGCCGGGTGAAAACTCAAGGTGACACCGTGATGCGTCAGGCGCTGGCCGTAGGGCAGGGTCTGCAGGTTGATGTCCTGACCGAGGCGCGCGCGCAAAATCCCTTCGCTGGCGCTGCTGGACAGGTAATGCTGGTTGCCGGTTCGTGCATGATCGCCGTGCGCGTGGGTGATGACCGAACGTTCGACCGGGCGCCACGGATCGATATAGAAATCCCCGGCGGGGCAATAGAGACCTTCGGGTCGGGCGATAACAAGATCCATGTCGTGACCGGAATGGGGGGCTTGTTACGTATGAGGCGGGCGTGAGGCTGGAAGTTCGATCGGTTTTGCCGCGCTACCCTCACCCCAGCCCTCTCCCGGAGGGAGAGGGGGCCGAGCGAAGTGTCTGACGAGGTGCATCGACCTGATGGACCGAGCTGAATATGGGGCTGACCTCGCCTGGAAGCCGAGCCACTCTGATCGTTCCCACGCTCTGCGTGGGAACGCAGCCCGGGACGCTCCGCGTCCCCTCCAGAGCCGAACGCGGAGCGTCCGTTGAGGCATTCCCACGCCGAGCGTGGGAACGATCAGTGCCGGTTTCGGCAAAATGAAATCCATGCCGGATTCAGCCTCGCTCGATCAGGGCGGCGAATTTCTCAAGCATCCCCCAATCAGTCCCCTCTCCCTTTGGGAGAGGGCTAGGCGGGCGGCGTTCCGATGAGGGGCTTTTGATCTTTGGCCTATTTCCCGGGAGTAAGTGTCAGTCGAGTCTTGCCATACACCCGGTCAAAGTTCTGCGGCTGCATCGGCAACCCGATGTACTGCCCCTTCAGCCACGCATCGATGCCGTTGAGGTAATTCGGGCTGAGCGGATTACCCGACTGCCCGGTACCGTTCTGCCCCATCAGCGGTTCCGCCTGGCCGAAGTCGACGATGAAACGCATCGACGGTGCCCGCGTGGTCGCGAAATCCTGCCCCCAGGCAAACGCAGCGGTGTTCAGCGTCGTGTGATCACCACCCGCCGCCAGCGGCCCGCGCACGGTCTGGCCGTTGGCATCGCGCCATTGGTAGCTGTGCAACTTGCCCCACTGCCAGGCGCGGTGATCGCCGCCCAATTGACTGTCGCCCGCACTGATCGCAGCGGCGAGGCTGCGTGCAAGAATCTGCGCCTTGTCTTCTTTCTGCGGCGTGCGCACGTCATCCCAGAACGGGCTGTCCTCGCGACCGAGCAAATGGTCGGCCTGCGCTGCGTACGACGTATCCCCGTTGGCGACAAACGCTTTCCACGCCGGGCTCGATTGCGGGCCGAGTTCGTCGAGGAAGATCTGCTTCATGCTTTCCTGCAGAAACAGTTCATACAGCGCCGCATCCGCCGAGGTCGGGCTGAGCTTGCCGTCGAACGCCATCAGCCGCGTAAAGGCTTCGCGGGCCTTGCTGCGCTCGGCTTCCGGCAGGGCATCGATCGCCTGCTTCAGCGGTTGTTTCATGCCCGGCGCTTCAAAGACTTTCTTCAGTTTGGCGGCAAAGGTTGTGGTCTGATCGTACTGCATGGCGATCACGCTGCGGCTGTCGTGTTTGCTGCCGCCAGCCAGTTCCGCCAGGCGCTCGCCGCGCTCCGGCGCCGCCCATGATTTCGACAACTGCATGCCGTAACCGTCGGGGATCACGCGCTGGTTGGCGGTGCCGAGCCAGCCTTGCGCCGGGTCCTGATCGTAGGGGTGCAGCATCGGGTCGGCGTAACCGTCCCAATCATAACGACCCTCCCAACCCGGCGAGGGCAGCAGGCCTTCGCCTTCACGGCGGTTGGGGAAGCGTCCGGTGACCTGCCAGCCAATGTTGCTCGCATCGGCGAACACCAGATTGGTGGTGATAGCACGGATTTCGCGGCTGGCGTCGGAAGCACGTTCGACGGTTTGCGCACGGGTCAGGTCAAAAAACGCGTCCAGGGATTTGTCGTCGGTGAAGCTCGGGGTCTGCAAGGCCAGGCCGAAACCGCTGCCTTGCGCTGCCGCTTGAGCGCTGTTGAGGAGCGCGCCGTGACGGGTTTCGTACACCGCTTCACGAATCGGTCGCTGGCCTTTGACGAAATAGGTTTCGTTGCGCACGCCCAGTGGCTGCCATTTGCCGTTGACCTCGTAGGTCAGGCTGCTGCCCTGGCGGCGGATTTTTTCCAGGAACAGGTCCTGATTGTCGCCGAGCACGCTGGTCATGCTCCACGCCACTTTGCCGTTGAAACCGCCCAGCACCATCGGCAAACCGGCGATGGTCACCCCGGCCGCCTGATATTTCGGCGCGCGGATCTGCACGAAGCTCCACAACGATGGCGCCGTCAGCGGCCCGTGGGCGTCGCTGGCCAGCAGGCTCTTGCCGCTGCGACTGCGTTGCGGGGCGATCGCCCAGTTGTTCGCCGACGTCGCACCGAGCAGGTTCAGCGTCGACAGTTGCTGGCTGGCGTTGCTCAATTCGCTCAGCCCGGGAATCTGCCCGTTGAGCTTGAGGCCTTGCAGCTTGTCGGCCTCGGCCAGCGGCAGGTTTTCATCCGGAGCAGACGGCGTCAACCAGGCAAGTTTGTCGCTGGTGACGGTTTGCGCGAGCACCAGCGACTGGATTTCTTCCGGCAGGTTGGCCGACTGGCTGAAATTCAGCAGGGCGAAGATCAGCGCCGAATCTTCCGGCTTCCAGTATTCAGGCTTGTAGCCACTGGCGGCGAGATCGCCCGGCAGCTTGTCGGCGTAGCGGAACAGGTAGGCGTTGACGCCCCGCGCATAGACTTCGAAGAAGCGTTTGAGACGCGGCGATGAAGCCTTGTACAACTCGCCAGCGCTTTTCTTCAGGTTGACCGCGCGCATGTAGCGGTCGGCATCGAGCATCGAGGCCCCGGCCATTTCCGCCAGACGGCCCTGCGCCAACAGACGCAGCGTGACCATCTGGTTGATGCGGTCGCTGGCGTGGACGTAGCCGAGGCTGAACAGCGCATCGTGGAAGGTGTTGCTTTCGATCAACGGCATGCCCATGGCATTGCGGCGTACCGAAACATTCTGCGCCAGGCCCTTGAGCGGCTGCACGCCGGAGGTCGGTGGCAGGCTGTCCTGGGCGTTCCAGGTCTGGCAACCGGACAGGCCCAGGACACCGGCCACTGCTGCGGCAACGCCGAACCGGGGAAGAAAATGTGTAAGGGCTGGCGAGGCCATGGGCGAAGCTCCTGGAGGGACAAAGGCTGGGTGCGCAATAAAGGCGCTACGTTAGTGAGCAGGCGAGGGCCGCGCAAGCGGGGTGAGCGGTTATTTCTTCAGTGGTAAGGCGGTCAGTCGACGCGTTTGCAGTTGCCTGACGCGAAGCGGTGATGGTGAACTGAGGAAAACCGATCAAACCTCGTGAGAAAAATCGCCATGGAGCTCAAGGGCAACGCTGCACTGATCATCATTGATCAACAGAAAGGCATTCTGCATCCGCGTCTTGGGCGCAGAAATAACCCGCAGGCGGAAGAACGGATTCTTGATCTGTTGGCGCTATGGCGCCGAACCGCGCGCCCGCTGATTCATGTCCAGCATCTGTCGCGCTCGCCGGAATCGGTGTTCTGGCCTGAGCAGGAGGGCGTGGAGTTTCAACAGCGATTTATGCCGCAGCAGGGCGAGTGGCTGGTTCAGAAGCAGGTGCCGGATGCGTTTTGTGCCACTGGACTGGAGGCACGATTGCGTGAGGCGGGGATTGAGCAACTGGTGATTGTCGGCGTGGCTACCCACAACTCGGTGGAATCAACGGCGCGTACCGCCGGTAATCTTGGGTTCGATGCTTGGGTGGTGGAGGACGGGTGTTTTACCTTCGACAAGGCCGATTATTTCGGCACACCGCGGACGGCTGAGGAGGTGCACGGGATGTCGCTGGGGAATTTGCACGGGGAGTATGCGACGGTGGTCAGCAGTGACCGGGTTCTGGCGGCTGGCTGAATATCTCTATTGGTTTTTTTTGTTGCTGTGTACATATCCGTTGTTTCGGGTGCTGCGGCTGGCGGTTTCGCCTGACGGCGACTCACTTTTTTTACAAACGCCTAAAAAAAGTAAGCAAAAAAACGCTTGCTCCTGCGTTCGGCCCTCGCAAGCTCGGGTTCCTTCGCTCCGGGACTGATCCGGGCGCAGCGGCTACGGTTTGCTGCGCTGCACCTCCTTCCGCTGTGTACGACTTCGTCGTACGGTCGCTGCGCTCCCACGCCCGGATCAATCCCTCCACTCAGCCTTCCGACGTCGCCGGTGGATCAAGATCAAAAGCACTCGAGCTAACGCTCATTGTTGAGTGGTGAGAAGCGCCGCATGGCTTGGGGTTTGCGGTGGGTTTGCCCCTCAGGAGAGGGAGCCGATTTGTGGGCTGTTCCAGACCTGTGTGCGACTCGGTAATTCACGTCGGCGAAGCACTCGCATCCACCGCGGTCAGTCCCCTCTCCCTCCGGGAGAGGGCTAGGGTGAGGGACTTTTGATTTTCAGGCTGATTTCAAGCCCCAGCCTTCAACGTCGCCGGTGGATCAAAATCAACAGCAGGCGAGCTGACACTCGGCCTGAAGGGGGGGACGGTTTTTGTGGGAGCTTGCCTGCAAGCGATGGCGGTGTATCAGGCGACAACCATGCTGGATGTGCCGGCCTCATCGCGAGCAGGCTCCCACAATGGACCGCGTTGCAATTGAATAACGCGGTCGAAGGTGGGAGCTTGCCTGCAAGCGATGGCGATCTAACGGGCGAAGAGATGCTCCGCCCAACGCATCACGCGCCGTGGCACTTCTTGAATTTCTTGCCGTTGCCGCATGGGCACGGGTCGTTGCGGCCGACGTCTTTCAAGGCATTGCGCACCGGCTCCTGGTGGGCGTGGCCGCAGTTCGGGCCATGCACGTGGCCGTGGTCATGCTCGTGATGATGGTCGTGGTCGTGGTTGCAGTCAGGGCCGTGGACATGAGGTTGCTGGGTCATCGGTGTTGCTCCGGAATTAAATCGGCGGGGATTATCACGCCATTGCGCTCCAGGTGCACGTAGTGGGCGATGAATAAACCGGTTTCCATTTCGCCCTGCAGGCGATAGGGAATCTGCTGATCGTTTTTTTTCAGCATTTTCACCACGTCCTTGACCTTCGGCCACAGGTTGGTGCGGATCGGCACCTTGAAATATGCACTGTGTTTCGGTCCGACGCTGAACCAATGCTCGTGTTCACCCTCAGCCAGCAGGATGTCAGCCAGATGGATACGGTATTCCAGACCGCGCACGGTCAGTTCGCTGTCGTTGGGGTTGTCGACGCGAAAATGCAGGATGAATTTCTGTTCGAGCAGTTTCGCCCGCACCACTTCGACTTTCACCAGATGCACGGCGGGTTCGACGCTGTCGTCGCCGAACCACGACGCGCAACCGCCGAGGTTCAACATCAGCATCAGAACAACCAATCGCAACGTGTGACGTTGACCGAGCATCGAGCAGAACTCCCTTTGACCCCAGTCTAGTCGCCAGCCGGTCTACGCGCCGAAATACCCCGAGCAGCATTTCTTGAATTTCTGCCCGCTGCCACACAGGCAATTGTCATTGCGCCCCAACTTCATCGGCACGGTCGGGTCGATGAAATACCAGCGGCCGCCGTTCTGCACGAACGAGGAGCGCTCGCGATGACTGTGCTCGCCCTGGTCGTCATGCCAGCGCGCGGTAAAGGTGACGAAGGCGTGCTCCGGCTGGCCGCCGAAGACTTCCGAGCTTTCCACTTCCAGACCGAGCCAGGTGCTCTGCGCGCTCCAGTCGCGGATCGCCTGCTGGTTCAGACCCGCTTGCTGAGCGGGCAGGGTGGTTGCCACCAGATAATCGATCAGTCCCAGCACATAAGCGCTGTAGCGCGAACGCATCAGCGCTTCGGCGCACGGTGCCGGGTGGCCTTCGTGATAATGGCCGCAGCAGGCTTCCAGCAGATTGCCGCTGCCGCACGGGCAAATGGCTGTACTCATTGCATTACCACCAGTATTTCCCGAAATTTTCCGGATTGGCCCAGAATCGCGAATTGAGCCAGTCAGGGACTTGTTTGTAGTCAAGCAGATCGTAGGTGAACAGGGTCAGCACCTGATCGTCGCGCTGGAAACGTTCGCTGGCCTGCAGCGCCAGCGAATAGAAGTCGGTTTCCTGCCAGCCGCTGGCGCTAAGGTCCGCCAATACTGCGATGCGACTGGCGTTGAGGTTACGGATGCCGCCCAACAGGTTCAGGCCGTCGCGCTTGGGCAAATGTTCCAGGCAATCGACGACCAGCGCCAGATCGAAGCGCTGCGCCGCCAGTTCGGCGGGCAATGTACCGGGTGCGGCATGGGCGACGACGGTATCCGGATGCGCCTCTTTGAAAGCGCTCAAGGCCGGAAACTCGCTGGCGCCGATCAGCAGCAAGTACGCCGGCGCGTAGCGATCCAGCAAGGCAGCCAACGCCTGTTGCGGCGTGCGGGAAGAAATGGCGACGTTCATCAATGCTCCTCAATCAGACCGCCAAGACTAGCCTGCCTGTGCGCGGGGGCAAAGCGTTGCGTCGGCGCGCTCGCCCGACAAGCTGGCCAAGCCCTGTGAACACGGTCGCAAACAGCAATGGCCTATTGCTGGCGGAGATTAAAACTCCGGTCTTTACTCCCTGAATCGGTTTTAAGCCGATCCCTCAGGAGAAAACTAGATGAGCATAGTTCGGACAGCATTACCCTTGGTTCTGCTAACCAGTGTGTTGACTGGTTGTGCAGGTTTGCAGAAAACCGACTGGCCGACCTGTGCGGCGGTCGGTGGTGTGGTCGGCGCCGGTCTCGGTGCCACCGAAAGCGCTGCGTGGGCCGGTTACGGTGCGCTGCTGGTCGGTGGTACGGCAGCGGCCTATTGCTGGGTTCATGGTGATGGTGACGAAGACGGCGATGGTGTGCCAGACAGCCGCGACAAGTGCCCGGGCACGCCTAAAGGCGTTCAGGTCGATGCTGACGGTTGCCCGCCACCGGCCCCTGCGCCAGTGGTTGAAGAAGCGGTCGTGGTCAAGGAAGAAACCATCGTCATCCGTGATGTGCACTTCCAGTTCGACAAGGCCACGCTGACCGGTCCTGACAAACAGGTACTGGACAAGGTTGCCGACCGCCTGAAACAGGAGTCCTCGACCGCGCAACTGACCGTGACCGGTCACACCGACAGTGTGGGCAGCGATGCCTACAACAAGAAACTCTCGGATCGCCGTGCGCATTCGGTGGTGGAATACCTGATCCAGCAAGGCGTGCCACGCGCCAGCTTCGTCTCGGTGTCCGGTCTGGGTGAAAGTCAGCCAGTGGCGGATAACAAGTCGGCCGATGGTCGCGCGCAGAACCGTCGCACCGAAATCAAAATCGTCCGCTAAGCACTCTCGCATCCGCGGCTTGTGCAGTCGCGGATGCGGGTCTTTACTCCTGTGTAACCGGTATGGGCCGGTGACACAGGAGCTTTCACCATGACTGTTTTCGCAAGGTCCGTCTTGCCGGTACTGCTGCTCGGCAGCCTGCTCACCGGTTGCGCCACGCACAGCGATGGCACTGCACCCCTCAATCAACGTACATGGCCGATCTGCAGCCTTCTCGGCGGGCTGGTCGGTGGCGGCCTCGGCGCTATCGAAAGCGCCGGCTGGGCCGGTGGCGGCGCGGCATTGGGCATCCTCACCGGAGGCTTGATCTGTTACGCCCAGGACGGCGATGAAGACAGCGACGGCGTATTCGACCGCCGCGACCGCTGCCCCGATACCCCGGAAAACACCGAGGTCGATCATCGCGGTTGCCCGCTGCCGGTGTACCCGGCTGCGACCAAAGCGCCGGAGCCGGCGCCGCAAACGGAAGTCATCACCCTCAGCGATGCCGGCGACGTGCTGTTCGATTTCGACAAATCCGACCTGACCCCGGCTGCGACGGCGCAGCTCGATACGCTGATGGACAAGTTGCGCAACGCCGACGTGGTCAGCATCAAGGTCATCGGCCACACCGACAGCAAAGGTTCGGATGCCTATAACCAGGCCTTGTCGGAACGCCGTGCCAGCAGTGTTGCGTCCTATCTGCTCAGTCAGGGCCTGGCGCCGAACAAACTGACCAGCGAAGGGCGTGGCGAAAGCGAGCCGGTGGCGGACAACGCCACGGACGACGGGCGCGCACAGAACCGTCGCGTGGAATTGCACATCAATCGTTAGCGCGCCTCTGCAGGGCGCAGGCTAGAGCTGCCGGGCGATCGTTATCGCGCCGGCAGCATTTAGCGGCACAGCGAAGTTTTTTCATTTGACCCTCTGGCTTATCCCCCGTAGAAGCCGGTACTGTGCGCGCAAAGAATAATTCGCAACACGGGGGGCGTATGAAAGTGTTCTGGTGGCTGGGGCGGTTGTTGACCCTGCTGTTCTGCTGCGTGGTGCTGGCCAATCAACTGGTGCCGTTCGTTCATCCGCTGCACCTGCTGGTCAATCTGGCCGGCGGTCTGTTGTTGCTGATCCATGTCATTGAAGTGCTGCTGTGCAACCGCAGCCTCAAAGGTCGCCCGCATCCCTGGCGTGATCGTGGCCGCATCCTGTTGTTCGGCGTCTTCCACCTGCAAACCATCCCGGCCCCGGCCGCTCCGGAGGCTTCTTCCCATGCGTAAACTCTGCCTGCTCGCTGCATTCATCAGTCCCTTTGCCTGCGCCCAGGTGGTCAGCGTCGAAGCCAACTCGCTGATGCGTCTGCCCAACACTGCCAGCACGTTGCAGCTGGAGAAGCTGGAAGTCGCCGATTACGGCACCTTGCTGATTCCCTCGAACGTGACCGAATTGAACGTCGGTGAATTGCGCCTCGGCCATGAAGCGCGCATCGCGATCGTCCCGGCCGAACAGGCGCTGGAAATGAAAGTGGCGCGCGCCGATCTCAGCGAAGGCAGCCAGATCACCGCGCGCGGGGCACCGGGCACTTATGAAAAGGCTGCTCGTGCCGGGCGCAATCTGAATCTGCAATTCAAGGCGTTGAACGCGCCGCAGCTGTTGGTTGACGCTCGTGGCGGCACGGGCGCCCCTGGATTTGTCGGGCTCGACGGCGGTAACGGTGAAGATCCAGGCTGCACTTATGGCTCGGCCGGCCATGGTTCCGATGGCAGCAACGGTAGCGACGGCCAGCCAGGCGCACCGGGAGCGCTGGTGCGCCTTGAAGTGCCGCGTGAATTTCCGGCCGAGCGGATCAAGGTCAACGTGGCGGGCGGTGCCGGTGGGCCGGCGGGTGTCGGCGGCAAGGCGGGCAAGGGCGGCAAGTCCAAGGGCTGCCTGGTGTATCGCGCCGATGGCGGCAAGAACGGCAAGGCCGGCGTGGATGGACAGCCAGGGCCGGCGGGGGCGGCGGGTGCTGTGACTGTGCAGCGCCTTTAACGTCCAACCCTCACCCCAGCCCTCTCTCAGAAGGAGAGGGGGCCGACCGAGGTGTTTGGCGTTATGCATTGACCTGAAAGATCGGGTCGCTTATGGATTCAGCGCCAATCGCTCAAGTCGGCGTATCTCTTCAATATCCCCCATTCAGTCCCCTCTCCCTCCGGGCGGTCCGACGCTTCGGGAGGGCTAGGGTGAGGGGCTTTTGATCTTCTAGCGGCAGATGGTCAGAGTATAGGCCGTGCCGCCGCAACCGCCACCAGCACCACCCCGACCAGCAGATTAACCCCCACCACCCGGCGAATCCGCCCCAGCACCGCCGCACCCGCCGGCCAGTCCTTTGCCTCCACCGCTTTGCGCAGATCAGGCAGCATCAACCCCTGGATGCGGATGAACAGCGCGGTCATCACCACATACAAACCGATCATCACCTGCACGTACTTTGGCGCGGTCTCGAACCCGACCTGCTGCAAATGCAGCATGCCCACGCCAGTGATCGGCAAGAGGATCACCGCCACCCAGACCCAACGGAAAAAACCTTGAAACACTTCCACCCACAGGGTCAGCCGGGCCGGCCCCTCCAAAGCCTTCACAGCCGCAGGGCGCAAGACCATCCAGGCGAAAAACATGCCGCCAACCCACACCAGCGCGGCGAGGACATGCAGGGGATAAACGAGGCTAAAAGGTGTCATTCGGGCACTCCGTTCTGCGCAGGATCGATTAGCGGGGTATGATAGCCGCCGAATCAAACCACTGAAAATTTATCCAGCGTTTTTGCGCCCGACACTCAATGATCAGCACTGAACTCAAAACCACGATCCAGGGCGCCTATTCGCGTTTTCTAGAGGCCAAGAGCCTCAAGCCGCGATACGGTCAGCGCCTGATGATCGCTGAAGTCG
>Ga0196970_1001755_pt1 | contig 13126 bp, 10 predicted proteins | sample S1v_513CmetaG_FD_148672 | JGI IMG/M metagenome (GOLD analysis project Ga0196970, IMG submission 148672) | Soil microbial communities from Anza Borrego desert, Southern California, United States - S1+v_5-13C | ecosystem: Environmental > Terrestrial > Soil > Desert | place: USA: California... | reverse complement strand
GCAGGGGCTGAGGCTTTCCAAGCAATCGACACAGGACCGTGGCCAGTGACAGCAGTCGACGGGCTCGTGAAGTCCCAGGAGGCGGGCTGAGCAACCTCCGAGACAACAACCCGGTAAGTAGAAGTAGCATTCGGAGCAGTTATCGAATAGGTCCAGGTACCGGCTGCCGGTGCGTTCAACGCATACCACGCTTCATGTTCGGTGGGGCTTTTCCAGTAAAGAGCCTGGTCGCCTGTCGCATTCTCAGGTGTAATGACATCTCCGCTGGGTGATGTGAGCGTGAAATCCGTGTCTCCCTGGTCCCAAGTCATCTGAACCAAAACCTGATGCAGTCCACTCGGCACCTCGAACGGCACTCGAGAGACTGGGGCTCCGATGGGCGCTGTCTCGGTCATCGCCAGGAGCGGCACCCGGTATTCGCTTGTCAACAAGATGCTCGCGGTATTCGGTGACCCTGTGTGACAATCCCATTGACCACGCCACGTCACGAGGCACCAACCTGACAGGAACGCGACCTTGGCATAAACATGTACGCCCACTGTGTCGAGCTTGAGGTCCCCTTCTCCAAGGGTCTTGCCACCGAAGAAAGGCACGCTATCGGGCACACGTACCATCGCCCAGACCGTTCCGCCAAAGTAGTTGGCCGATACGGTGATGGTCGCCCGGCCCTGAATGATGTCGAAGAAGCTCGCATCTCCGCGCGCAGTGAAGCCATCTTCCTTGCTGATAGAGAAGCTGGCCTTCAGAAGGTCCTGCTCAACCACCTGTAGTTTGCCTGATCCAGAGAGCTTGCCGCGGGCCAGATCAAGTGTCAGGGTAAGGTCGTCACCTTCTATCGCGGAGACACCGAGGATCTTCGGGCCACCGGAAATGGCCGCTTCCATGCCCAGAGTGATGTCCGGGAACTCATCAAGATTGGTCGCAATAGCCCCCACTTTTGTGAAGAACAATCCTGTGGCGTCGATGGCGAGATTGAGCTTATCTAGCGTGACGCCTACTCGCTCCAAGCGGGCATCCCGGAACCCCAGCGTCCCCTTCAGAGCAAACAGCTTCGGTATGTTAAGAGTCGCCGATCCGATGAACTGGTTCCTGTCAGAGATGTATTGTAGGGTGGCATCGTCGAGTCCCCAACTCCCCCGACCGAACGACATCGAAGGTAAAGTCACCGAGATGTTAGTTGACAATCGGCCGTGCTGTATTTGAAGCTGCTTTATCTCGGCTCCACCGCCGCCCATTGCCTTGGGGATCTTCAGCGAGGCGGCGAACGAGACACCTCCATCAATCAGTTTGAGACTTGATATCTGGACGTCCAGGCCCGCCAGCTTAAACTTGCTGTTTCCGGTGAGACTGAGCAAGGTCGCCGCATCGGCATCAACTTTGAAATCACCGTCATAGAGATCCAGGCTCACACCATTCTCCAAAACCACATACACTCGCCCCGAACCCGACAGGCGGTAGTTGCGCCGGTCTACCGACAGTCGTCCCCGGAGGTAGAGGCCGTCGTTGAGCCTGATCGTACCGGAGTACTCTTCTACATCGTTGACGACATTTGCCTGGGTTGCCTTAATCGCAACGGTTCCCACCACTGTCGACGTTGCAGGGAGAATCTGGGGCGATTCACTTGAGGACTTCGGCGTGGTACCTGTCTCGCCTGAACCGGGGGCCGGATCGAGCTCCCCGTTCTCCTCTGAAGAATCGTCTGTCGGAGCAGCGGGAGGAGCCGAAGTGTGTCCATTACCTCCTGCCACGGGCTGTTGTCCCACACTAGGTGGGGCCAAAACGGCCAGGGCACCACCAGGTCCAATTGCGACTGTGAAGTCCCCATTGCTCCAGCACCCTGTCACTTCAGCCCTTGGGGCAGGGAACGTGGTCCATGTTACTGCGTCGCTTGATACGAACATTAGCTGGGCGGTTTCCCAAGTCGAGCGATCGATAACTGCAAGTTGGCCGGCAATTTCGCACGAACCCGAGATGAGGGTGCGCAGCGGGTCTGCAGGTGGTGAAGGGACATGCTGGACAGCCCAGTTCACACCGTCGGTCGAAACGAGCAGGTCATTGATGAAGCCCTCGAATCCTCGCAGTATCCGCCCGCCGGCAACGAACTTTCCCAGGCTATAGGTCACCGTATACAGGTCCACGAGGTTACCGCTGTCCTCATCGGTCACCGCCTCAGTCCACTTCATCCCGTCCTGAGACGCATATGGTCCCCTTGACGAGACCCCAACGAAGACTCCGTCGCCAAAAGTAACCGAACGCATCTGGGCATATGTATCCGTCTGCGACCATGTCTTTCCGCCGTCCGCCGAGTAATACTGATACGGTTGACCAACAGCTACAAACATGTCGTTCCCGTAGGCCACGTCAAACAGATTCCCCAGGGTTTCCTCAGGCCTGACCGAGTAACTCGTCCAGTTGACCCCATCTGTAGAGACGAGGGCGCTATTGCGGCCCACCGCGACAAACTTCCCGTCTCCGAAGGTAACACCTGTTATGTCCTCGTCGGTGCCGGACTTGGACAAGTTCCATTTGATTCCGTCCATCGATGTGATGATGGTCCCTTTATCCCCGACGGCAACCCACCGACCATTGCCAAATGAGACATCCTTCAAATCCTTACTTGTGCCAGAAAGAACACTCTTCCAGGCCCAGCTTGAGTCAACGGCATGACCGGTTCGCGGCCAACTAAGAACTCCTGAAGATGCCAGAATAAGAGCCAATAAGACTGCCAGCCCTCTTTGCAACCCCCTGACCCCCTTGACGTTCGATGTATGTTTATAATACGCTGAAGGTATGGAAATTCCTGTTTGAACTAGATAATCTAAATACATCTTTATACGTACTACCTGTCGGGAGGTCCAGTGAAATCTCTGGAGCGGGAGGGTGCGAAAGTGACCGATTGGAGGCCTGACTGCGCACAAGTTGAAAGTCTGATGGACCATCTGGAAGCAGAAATGGACTGCGTATCTGTGCTCATGGACGTTCACTATGACAACCTGGACTGCATCCTGGCTGAGGAAGACGGTAGGCCGACTCCAATGAGCATCATCGTGGCAGTCACGAGCAACGGGGTCACGGCTGAAGCATCACTTGAGGTTGGCGTCGCGATCTGCTTGTCCCCCCAAGCCGTTGCTGCATGCCTGCTCGGAGCAGGCCGCGCCAGATGCCAGGATCGCCTACGTCACACCCAACGAGGCGCGTAGAGAAAACGTGGTTGGAGATAACTCCGGCCACGTTTTTCCGTAGTCCTTTTAGTTAATGAGGGTCCGGCTTGTGGTTATTGTACGAACGACAACATTCTCCGTTGGAATCCAGATCTGATGCCCGGCAATAACATCCTGAGCTTCGGTGTCGACCGGAGAAAAAACGACCTCACCAGTGGCTTCAGCTGCCGAGAGCCAAGTTGTGATATCCCCGTCAGAAAGCCGTAGCTCCCATTCGTGAGCCGTCTCCATAGTCGCCCGTTTGCGGTAGACAAGCCCCGGTTGTGCCGCAGCCATTAACTGGTTGATGAATAACGCCTGCCCCAAGTAAAGCAACCAGAGCTCCCCGGCCCTCTGCGACAAGAAGACCTTCATTTCAGTTCCATCCCAGTTCCCTGGTTCGCGGCCGGGGGACGGCTTGAGGGCTCGCTGGACACCCGTGAGTTGACTGAGAAGGGCTTCCCATCCCGAGGCTTGCTTGGGGAAGACATAAATGCCGGCGACGGCGGCCTCGAAGCCAGGTGGTGTGTACCGGAACAGTCCCCCCACCGTGCTTATTGACTGAGAACTGGTTGAGCTAACAGACCCGAGTCGTCTGGATGACGGGTAGATCGCATTTAGCTGACAGTCACTGGATTGTCCGATTATCGTCTGCTGGCGAGGCGCCGAATGCCTGAATCCCTGCCGTAACATCCGACCTTTGTTTTTTCCCACTCAGCACTCCACCCGGCCTTTCCAGTTGCAGTTCGGTTGGTTTGTGTGCGCTTGGTTTGCATCCAAGTCTTATACCCTTAACGGGTCGAGAGATGAAAATGTTCGATACTGCACATAGCAGTTTGAATGCGAAGTACCCTGGACGCGCTCCGGCCGCCGGCAACGCAAGAGCGTGCGGGACTAGTCGCGGGCCTTTACGACCGGCTCGCCCCTGCGTCTGGCGGCCGTAGCCGTGACCGCTCTGGCCGATTTGCCTAAGTATCCGTCCTAGGGTAACCGGTGGCTCCCCGTCGGCAGGCGACACATGTTGCCTAGCGGAGTTTCTCGGGCAGAACCCGTTCCTGACGCGGCTGCTTAACCAGACCGCCTGTGAGGAATCGCAAGCTCGTGGCCGAGTCGGCCCAACGGCGCCTGGCCGGCGAGTTTGAGTGTGACATAAGCACTCTCATCCTGGTCGATATGGCCGAGGTAACCTCCCTAGCCTCGAAGCGCTGGTGACGCCCCCGGCCCTGCTCGCGCTGTGGCCGGACGATACCGCCCGCGATGCCGTCCCGGAGGGCGGCCGAAACTGGTGCTGTGCTCTTGGACACGCTTGGGACCGAAGGCGTTTTAATCCCGGGGCTGGCGGACGGCCATCAGTTGTTTGCCAACGGCAGCGTGCTGACCGACCGGATGGGCGAAGGCTACGGAGGGCTCGCAGTTCGTCCACCGGCTTTAGGCACCTGGCAAGTCGATCCCAGACCCGGACATGGGTGGTGAGATGGCCGAAGGGCTTCAGCTGCTGAAGCAGGCCGTGCCCGAGGCCAATCATGATGTGTTCGCCGAGCTCCGGCGGTCCAGCGGACCCGTACGCCCTACGAGTCCCTCTACCAAGCCAAGGGCGACCCGATGAACCATCTGCTGCGTGTGGTGGGCGACTACCGTGACGCGGGCTAGATAGTGAGCCGGCTCCTGCATGAGCAGGCCGGCCATATTGGTCTTCACGTCCAGCCTCTGTGACCAGAATGCTGCGGCTGAGGACCCGGCCCAAGCGGCCGGAGTCCTGGGCGCCCACCTGGCGGCCTGGACCCCGGCCTACGCCCAGGAACTGTTGGCACATGCCTAGTGGCCCTTCTTCCAGGGGGGGCGCACCTGTTCCTAGGGAAGGAGACGGAACTGCTGGCTGAAGCGTGCGCCTAAGCGATCGTAACCCGAGTCCAAGGGATCGCCCCCTTGGCCCGGGTTACTTCGCGTTCGCAGCGGTGTCTCAGTTTTCCTAGTTGGAGACGGTCGAGTCCCAATCCGCACTGGCGACCGCCAGTTGTGGCCCAAGATCATTCGCTCCGGGCCGAGTGCCCCTGATAGAGGCGCATCACGGAGTGTAGGCGGCAATGGTACCATCCTGAAGGCGAGCCCAGAAAAACGTCCGCCCATCAACAATCGTTGAGGAGAAGCCAACAAAAGGGAAACACCCGAATATGGTCCCGTTGCCCGTTACAACACACGAGGTCCGCTGACCGGCGGACTCAACCTGGAAGACCTTCTCGCCCCCGGGCATGACACGCCCTGATGACACAGTCTTAGGGTCAAAGGTGATTGTCTTGACCTTGCCGCCCGCATCAACAAAATCAGTAACCCCAGGGGCTCGATCGTGCCAGATGACCTTCGCAACCGGGGACAGTTGGATATCGATCGACGGCGACACGTCGAGGTGAAATACCTTCTTTAGATCCCGGCTGTAGACATCCAGCCCTTTGTCTTGAGTGGCAATGTAGATAAACTGCCCATCAGCACTACTAGCCAGCCGGACCCGGTCGATTTGGGGTTGATACTCGTATGGGATGAATCCGAGTACACCGACTGCTGTCGTCAGCTGCACGCCAAGCTTGTCTAGCCCTTGCAACCCAAGCACCATGTCGTGGTATGGCGAGACATCCACCTCTATGCCTTCTGCTCCGTACAGGATTTCGGCATCTGCGGCAACCGGATAAACCGATAGTGTCCACGGGACGGCGCCGGATGGGGTGCTACTCTTTACAGCCAAGAATTGCCCTTCCGCTATCAGGTGAACGGAGTCAGATTCTGCATTCTCCAGACGAACACGAGTTGTTGCGATTGTGCTGCCATCGACCGTGGAGAAAACGTGGACTGTGCCATCGGCCTCAACGAAGGCAACACGTTTGCCGTTGGGGCTCACGTCAACCAACCGAACTTGACTTGCAGGCCTATTGACAACCTGCGTCCACTCGACTGAGCCATCTACCTTTATTGCCGACAGTGAAAAGGGGAGAGCGCTGCTGGTACTCTGGGTTGAGTCCGGCCAGACCAAAAGAAGGCCGCTAGGCAGCGGCTGATACCGATAGCCCTTCGGCTGCTGTGGCCATTTGAACAGGGGCTCAGGTTGGCTATCCAGCGCGGCCTTTAAGCTTGACGTCAGGTTTACACTGGCGCCAGGGTTGTCTCCTTGTGTTTTGGGGGAGGTAGGAGATAAGGAGCCGGGCTCAGGCTCACTACTTGGGCCAGCATTCGGCCCTCCAACTACATGCCGAACTAGGGAATCACTACCTCCCGATCCATTACAACCCGATGATATGAGGATACCAACTGCAAGCCCAAGACCGGCCAATGACCGGAGCCTCATTCATGACATCTCCTTCGGTTGTCAGAATTCGAACCGCCCGCGGTGGGGAAGTAGCCGGGGCGATTATTCCGCCCCGGCATAAGTCTCCCTAACGAAGATAAGGATCATCTGTCAGCACTTTCGACCTCAGGACGGAGTCTCTCCGGTTCCAAGCAGTGCTTCCACGAGAGAATGTATCCCTCAGCATTTCCAACTTGCGGATTTCAGAAGCCTGCTGGTATTCCTCAGTGGCAGCTATCTCCATCATGGCGGGAGTCGGCGTCCCATGCTGCACCATGACATCGAAGAGGAAGCCAACACCCCGAATGGTGGTAAGTCCAAACTGATTGGGGTCAAGAGCCGACTCCACCGCTGCGTCGTAGTACTGCTTGCGAACAATGCTAAGCTGAACAGCTTGACTCGCGGGCCGGGATAGGAACTGCACCAACACGTTGTTCCAGTCATCACGCATGTCGCCCGTGGCAGTACCGCTCTTCGTTACGGGCGTGTTGAGATACTTGAACATCCAATCCTGGTGAGCAAGCCCATTTCCGGATTTAATGGCAGCCACGAACTCGTCAGCTAGCTGTTGCTTGGTCTTCACCGGGATAACGTAGTTCCCGGGGTCATTGAGAAGATGCCGCCAGCCTTCTGCAACCTCTCCTCCGGGGTTGTCCGTAAGGAAGCGCTCAGCGATTTGGCGGAATGCCTTCTCCTCCTCGGGGTCGCTCATCAAGGTCTTCAACACTCCACCACCGGCTCCGCTCGGATAGGCGAAGGAGATGAGACCAAAGTTTATCCACTGGCGATCGCTGACTAAGTGGCCGCTGTTGTTGCGATAGACCACACCGCCCCAGTTAGCTCCGAACTTGCCCGGGCCTTCTTCTGCAACTGTGTGCCGGACGATCAGGCGGTCGGCAGGATTGGGGTAGTACTTCGCCAGTTGAGCATCCAGGTCATCAACAGTGACCGCCACGGGCTCGTGTGTCTGGCCGACAGGTGGCACAGTTTCAGGGACTGTCGCGTCCGGTGTGGAACCTGTATCGACTGAGTCGTAGGGCCTAGACTCGCCCTCGATCGGGGCCAGCACCACAGGTTCGGTGGGATCCACCGGGAGCCCTGTGACCGCCTTTGAGCTGACGTGAGGCTGCAGTGCCACCGCTATGTTGGCTCCGAACAGGCTCTCGGTCTTGTCCCTGCGGAACAGGGCACCCACCCTACCGGCTAAAGTCGCGTTCGCTGTGGTAATGCCATTCCAGTCTCCCTCTTCGATGGCCGCAAGCATCGCCTGCAGCTTTGCGTACTCAACATCGTTGGCGGTGTTCTTCACCTTCTCCGCCTGTGCGTACAGCGCATCGATGAGCGGCTGATACTTCTCCTTGAGCACCAGGATATCGCCCAGCCGGACTCCGCCTGCTTTCAACTCCTGGATCTCCTTCTCGTACCTGGCGACCTGTGCCGAATCACGGCGAAGGATCGCCTGGTACCGCCCCTCGACCGCCTTCCAGTAAGCCGAATAGGCATCGTCGATCTCATTCATCTCCGCCCGGAGGTCAGAAGGCAGAGGGCTGTTTAGCAGCAGGTCCATCTCGATCGGGCGCCGGCCCTCGGCCTTTCTCTGCCACCGGTCGTGGACAAGCTCGATATGTTCTTTCCAGAGAGCCTTGTACGTGTTGATGCCCACCATCACCTTGGGGTCGGGTTCGATTTTGTGTTCCCGCTGGAATGCCGCCATAGCTTCCTGGGTCCGGGGACCGTATCCGGTCTCCTTGATCCCGAAGAACGCCTGCAGCCACTCTACCTCGACGGCGCTCGGCACCCACTCTTCGCCCGGCTTAATGCTGTCGAGGGTGCGCGCTCCTTCCAGCGGAATGGACGGCCGAGTTACCCGGCCCACCTGCCGCCCCTCGGCCGGATCCAGTTGCCTTGACCGTCGGCGGAGCAGGAGCGTGGCAACAACGGCGCCGGCCAGCAAAGCAAAGCCTGAGTAGAACGGCGGCACGAGCGGCAAGGTGCCAGTCGTCACTGTAACCGCCGAGTTCACAATCACATCGGGGTTCGGCCCCACCGCACCAGGCGTACCGAGCTCAAGCATCTCGGAAGAACGCAACGGAGAACCGCTGAGGCCGTCTGTGGCGCCTGTCGGACGGCTGACGTCGGCCACGCGGTTGGCAGGAACGGCTGGCCATAGGCGGTACGGCCCCTGCACCATTGACTCGGTCTCAGATGTGGACCGGCACTGGTCAGTCTTGGTGCGCGTGAAATGGAGGTACTGCACGACCCATTCGCCCTGAAACTGGCGATCCTCATGCACCTGTTGCCAGCGGCTGAACGTGTACTCCGGCGGAACCGGGCAGGGCTGCGGCGTTGCAACCGGTGTGCTGGGAGCAGGGCTCGTGGCTCCCGAGCCGGAAGCGGCCTGCGATTGCCGGACCTCGGACAGGATCTGTGGCAGCAGGAACATGTTCCACCACGCCATGTTCGTGTACCTCCTGAACGTATAAACTTTTTCTACTCACCTAGACATGATACCAAATCCTGGATTCCCTGTCTACAATCTGTTGGGATATTTTGGTTCAGTTGTTGCGCCGCACGGCCGTGCTGTAGCTCTCAACTACGCTGCTCTGCTGACCGGCAATGCGCAAGAAGAAGAAGGGCACCGTCAGCTCGGTGCGCACGTTGACCCGATTCGACGGGCTGACCGTGACCTGTACGAGCCGTGCATCGGGCATGTTGCGGGCAAGATACTGCCTCGCCAGACTTTCGGCACCGGCGGTGTCGATGCGCACCTTTCCCGTCCACTTCCAGTGCTCCCGGTCCCAGGCTTCGGTGCCGGCCAGGGCAGCGGCATCAGAAGCGGCGTCGAGCATCTGCGAACGCAGTAGCAGGACGCCGCCGTCCAACACCAGCCCCAGGAAAGCCAGGAGCAGTGGCGCCGTCACCACGAACCAGGCTGTCACCCAGCCAGCTTGACTCCGTCTCATGTGGTGTCACGCTCGATTCGATAGATGGACTCGTGCTCCACCTGGAGTTGGTCGCCCAGCCAGGGGCGGAGCAGCGGCACGAAAACATCCGTCCGGTAGATGACGGTCACGTGTACGTCCGTGCCTGTTGTGTGGATGCGGACCTCCCGGTCTGTCCCCCTCAGGCCCGAACTCAGCATGGAGAGGGCTGCGTCCCGGGTCCGACGGTAGGCTTCGTCACGGGGCGTCGCACTGTCACCGTACAGGACGGCCCCCAGACGGGCCGCCCGGTTGGCCGCCTGCACCACGATCATGCGGGAGAAGATCATGTGGCCGAATCCGATGGTGGCCATCAGGATGAGCAGCAGAAGCGGCACGACGACGAGAAACTCGGCGACAGCCTGCCCTTCCTGGCGCCGCCGGATGGTCACCGGCTCCTCATCTGCGCCGTGAGCGCCGCGAACACGTTCATCAGTTCCTGGCGGAAAGCGATGATGCCGCCGATGCAGGCCACCAGGACCAGTGCGATGATCATGCCGTACTCACTCAGGGCCTGACCTTCCTGACGCCGCAGCCAGTTCCGGATCACTACGTAAGCCTTCAGCATGTCGGTGTCCTCCCCTTTCGCTCATTTGAGCAGGTAATCGATGACCTCCAGCACTGCCGGCCCGAGCAGGAAGATCATGAAGCCGGGAAGCGCCAGCAGTGCGATGGGCATGAACAGCTTGATGGAAGCGGTCTGGGCCATGGCCTCGGCCCGCCGCTTTCGTTTCTGCCAGGCTTCGGTCGCCTGGGTGCGCACGGTGCCCACCACGTGGCCCGAGCCCTTGGCGAACGCCTGCATGAGGCCCGTCAGCGTGACGGTGAACTCCGAAACCTCAAGGCGCAGGGCGACCCGCTCCAGGGCATCGGCCGGGGGAAGGCCCCGCTCGTAGAGGTCCACGGCCTGCCGCAGTTCGAAGGCGAGGGCGCCCGATCGTCCCCGTGTCACCTCGGCGATGGCGGCCATCAGATTGAGCCCGGCCTCCAGCGCCACCGCCAGGGCCGACAGGACGGCCGGGAGTTCCCGGCGGATCTGCTCCTGCCGCTTGCGCGCCTTACTGGCGAGCCAGATATCCGGGTACATGAAGCCCATGGCGGCGAGCCCTGTCATGAAGGCCGCCAGGAGCGCATCGCGACCCTTGAGGAACAGCAGCAGCGCATAGAACCCGCAGGCCAGGGCGGCGGCTACCTTCATGGCGAGAATGTCATCGTAGGTGTGGGTGGCGTCGAGGCGGGAAATGCGCAACTGCCGCTCCATCCGCTCCTGCCACCGTCTGGGGTAGGCTTGCCGCACGAGCGCTGACAGCGGTGCGAGCGGGAGCTTGCGCACCCAGGGCGGTTTGGTGGCGGGCACGGATCGCACAGGCGTCGCACCGAGCTTGGCGTAGAGCCGGGCGAGCGGCGTGGGGCGCCCAGGCATCGGGCCCGGGCCCAGAAGCAGAAAGACGGCCCCGCCGGCGAGCAAACCTAGAAGCGAAGGCAGCATGGCGTTACACCTCGATTTCCATCAGCCGGCGGCCAATCAGGTAGGCAGCGACCAGACAGGCCGACCCCACCACCAACAGGACCTGGCCGGCGAACCGTTCGTACAGGGGCGTCAGGTAGCCGGGCGCCGTGAAAGTCAGCAGCCCTACCATCACCGGCGGCGCAAAGGTGATCATGTTGCCTTCCATCCGCTTGCCGGCCGTGAGGGTCTGAATCTGCTGGCGCACGGAGATTTTGTCTTCAATGATCTCGGCGATGCTGGCCATCACGGCGGCAGCGTTACCGCCGCGCACCCGACAGAGCAGGACCGCCCCGACGAAGTCGTTCACGTCCTCCAGGGCCACCCGGTCCCGGAAGCGGATAAGTGCTTCTTCCAATGAAAAGCCCATCTGCAGGTCACGGACCACCCGCTCCAGTTCCGTCAGCATCGGCTTCAGCGGTTGACCGGCCAGCATTCGCTCCAGGTCTTCCGTCGACCGTTCAATCGCTGAGCGGAGCGATGCGCCTGCCCTCAGCGAGGCGGCCATGACCTGGAGTGCGAGGCCAAACTGGATGTTCAGCGCTTCCCGCCGCTTGAGCCGCAGGCTGCGTTCGAGCAATCTCGGGTAGAACGGCGAGGCCAGGGCCAGGAGCAGGCCGATCGGCCATGACTGAAAGAAGGTCCCCCCGACAAAGATGAGTACCGCTGCCGCCAGGGCAGTGAGCCCCTGACGCTGCCGCCGGGTGAGCTGACCGTCCTCAGCCCACCACCAGGGCTTGCGCTTGGCGGGCTGTTCGCCGCGCAACTCGCCGAGGAGCTTGGCCAGCCCACCGGGCGTCTCGCCATGCCGATAAGTGATGAGAGCGGCCACGAGCAGGTAGAGGGTCAATCCTGAGCCCAGCGACACAAGGGCGATCATGTCGCTCCCTCCCCCAGGTGCGGCACGGGCACGCCCGTCCGGGCGTACTTCTCCGTGCGGGTCAGCTGCCGCCCCGTCCAAACGAGGCCGCCCTCTGCTGCATCCCAAAGGAAGAGATCCGCCAGAACCACCTCGCCCTGCTTCAGCCCGATGACTTCACAGACCTGAACGACCCGCCGGACGCCGCCGGGGAGCCGGGCCAGGTGGACGATGATCTCGACGGCGCTGGCGATCTGCTGTCGGATGGCGGTCACGGGCAGCTCCATGCCACTCATCAGCACCATCGTCTCCAGGCGGCTGATCAGGTCCCGTGCGGAGTTGGCGTGGGCGGTGGTCAGGGAGCCGTCGTGACCGGTGTTCATGGCCTGGAGCATGTCAAGGCACTCGCCCCCGCGCACCTCACCGACGACAATCCGGTCCGGCCGCATCCGGAGCGACGTGCGCACCAGATCCCGAATCGTGATCTGCCCTTTCCCCTCGATGTTGGGCGGACGGGATTCCATGCGGGCCAGGTTCTCGACCTGGGTCAGCTTCAGCTCGGCTGCATCCTCGACGGTCACGATGCGCTCCTGCGCAGGAATTGCCATGCCGAGTGCGTTAAGGAAGGTCGTCTTGCCGCTGGCCGTGGCACCGGAGACCACCACGTTGATGCGGGCCTTGACGAAGGTGGTCAGCAGATCCTGCAGTGCGGGCGTCAGGGCGCCCATCTCGACCAGTTCCGCCAGCGAGTACGGGTTCTTCGGGAACTTGCGGATTGTGATCATCGGCCCGTCCAGGGCCACGGGCGGGAGGACGATGCTGACCCGGGAGCCGTCGGGAAGGCGGGCATCAACGATGGGGTCGGACTCGTCCACCTTGCGATTCAACGGCGCCACGATCTTCTCGATGACCGTGAGCATCTCGGACTTGTCGGCAAATGTAAGCGGCTGCCCTTCCCGGTCGCAGGCCCGCCTGATACGGCCTTTCTGCTCGATGAAGATGCGCTCAGGGCCGTTGACCATGATCTCAGTGATGGTCTCGTCGTGGACGAACGGCGTCAGAATGCCGTACCCGAAGATGCCGGTCAGGACCTGATCCTCGATCTCGGCCCGCTCGTGCGGGGCCAGGACCAGGAGCGGGCTCCGGCCTTCTTCCTCGGCGAGGTAGTGCTGGACGAGGGAGCGGGCGGTCTCCCTGGCTTCCGGGGCCTGGGGGTCCAGTTCGGCCGCTTCCACCAGGCGGCGG
>Ga0196970_1001754_pt1 | contig 13128 bp, 8 predicted proteins | sample S1v_513CmetaG_FD_148672 | JGI IMG/M metagenome (GOLD analysis project Ga0196970, IMG submission 148672) | Soil microbial communities from Anza Borrego desert, Southern California, United States - S1+v_5-13C | ecosystem: Environmental > Terrestrial > Soil > Desert | place: USA: California... | reverse complement strand
TCAATGCGCGCCACCGGCCATAAGACCGGCGCGCCATCGATGGGGTCGCTCGTGCGACACACCTCACCTAAGCTCGATACTGTGTCTCTTGCTTGGCTTCGGAATGCGCGGTCAAACGACCCCGTCTCGTGCCAGGCCCCTCGTCACCCGAGGTCCCCAACCGCAGGTCTCGCCGCCTGCGCATCCCTTCTCGAAACGATATTCATTTATCAAAGAACCCGCAGCTCCGGGAGAGCCGCTCGGCTGCCACCAACCCCCTAAAGGGGCGGCCCGACAGACCGGACATTCGGTGAAGAGACCCGGAGCGACACCAAGCGGCCCACCATCGGCGGACCCGGCATCGTCGGCTCTCTCTGGAAGATCGTCCGTGGCGTCACCGCCGCCGTCCGATGAGAGCTAACTTACTCACCCCGCCGCCCCGTGTCAACAACAAATCGAAGCGGCTCTTTCTTTTTTGTCCAGCGCCCAGCGAAACCGCCGAACACCCAACAAATCCGACTGCAAAACCATCAAAAGCGAAAGATGCCCGCAGCGTTTTATCCAAACACTACTTGAGCGTATCTACGCTGTTGCTGGCAATGAGCCGAACCCGAGGCAACAACAACATCCGAACCTTGGTCAGAGCAGCATCTTGTCTGACGCTGCCCGCCTTGGCTGAGCATGCCGTTGCCGGGGACGCGGCTTATATGGGATACCCACGCCCCCTGTCCAGAGCTTTTTTCGGGTCCCGTCCGCTCAGGCGCGCCGGCACTGCAGAAGGCTGAACAGCCCCAGGGGCGGCATGCTGTGCACCGCCTCCACGGTGACCGGGCAGTCACGCAGCAGCGCGTCCATGGTGAAGTCCGGGCGCCAGCCCAGCTTCTTGGAAAACGGCGCCGCGGCACGCTCGACGAAGCTGCGGATACCGGGCTTCGTGTCGGCGAAGTGGCTGACGATCAGGATCTCGCCGCCATGGCGGCAGACGCGCAGCAGCTCCGCCATGGTGGCCTGCGGGTCGGGGACCACGGTCATGACGTACATCGCGACGACGAGATCGAAGCTGCCGTCCTCGAACGCCAGCTTCTCGGCGTCCATCTGCAGAAGGCCTTCGACGTTGTCGAGGCCATCGCGCTCCACCCGGTGCTGAGCGACGCGCAGCATCTCCATGGACAGGTCGATGCCGGTGACGGTGTTGTCCTTTCGGTAGGCCGGCAGGGACAGCCCGGTGCCGACCCCGACCTCCAGAACGCGCAGGCCGCCGTGCCGGTTGATCCGCTCGACGGCGGCGTGCCGGCCGGGCGCGAGCAGGTGCCCGAAGGTGTTGTCGTAAATGCGCGCATAGCGTTTGTACGCTTTGCGAATGGACTCGGTGTCCATGCTCTCCCCTACCATTGTCCGGAGATTGATGTGCGAGACGTGCAGCGCCACTTTGCACCGCTTCGGCTTCCAGGTGTAGGAGAGACAGCTTCGCGGAGCAATCCTCCGTCACGCAGAGCCAGAGGACCACGCATGGCCAACGCCCCACAGGACCCTTCGATCGACCGCCGTCTCGTCGATCTGGAAGCCCGGCTCGCCCACCATGAACGCATGGCCGAGGAACTCTCCACGGTGATGTTCGAGCAGGGCCGCACCATCGACCTGCTGACCGTGCAGGTCCGCCGCCTGCGCGAGCGGCTGGCGGAACTGGAGGCCGGCGTCGAGCGCTCCCCGCAGGACGACCGGCCGCCGCCCCACTATTAAGGACCCTACCGCTAAGGAAGGCCCCGCCATCAGGATCGCTCCGCCGCTCGGATGGGTGGCGGCACCTCGAAGCCGAATGTGCGATGCGGTGGAATAGTTTTTTCGGGGCCGTGTTCGTCTCGGTGTCGGGTGGCGCCCGCCACCCTCCTCTCCTGACTGCCTTCCGAGCCGACACCCCCATGACCTCCCCGAAGCGTTCGATGCGGTCCGCGGCAATTGCCGCCGCGATGCTGGCCGTTACCGCCGGCCATGTGTCCTTCTGGTCCTGGCGCAATGCGCCCACGCTGGTGGAGGCGGAGCCGGGACGCATTCAGTCCGTGTCCTATTCTCCGTCGGGGCGCGACTACGACCCGACCGAATCGCCGGTGGTGCCGGTCGAACGCATCGAGAAGGACATGTCGGCCATCGTCGGCTTCGCCGACGGGGTGCGAACCTACTCCTCGCTGGGCGCCCAGGGCGATGTGCCGGCCATCGCCGCGCGCAAGGGCCTGGATGTGTCGCTGGGCATCTGGATCAGCCGCGACAAGGCCCGCAACGAGGAGGAGATCCGCCGCGGCATCGCGCTGGCCAAGGCCGTGCGCGGCGTCACCCGCGTGGTGGTCGGCAACGAGTCGCTGCTGCGCGCCGACGTGACGGACGCCGAACTGGCCTCCTACGTCAAGCGCGTGCGCGCCGCGGTGCCCAGGCGCATCCAGGTCGGCACCGCCGACGTCTGGTCGGAGATGGTCAAGGCCAGGGAAACCGTGAAGGTATCCGATTACCTGGGCGTCCACGTGCTGCCCTACTGGGAAGGCGTGCCGGTGGAGCGCGCGCTGTATTGGGTGCGCGACCGCCTGGACACCGTGCGCAAGGCGCACCCCGGCAAGCCGCTGTTCATCGGCGAGGTGGGCTGGCCCAGCGGCGGCGACAACTTCCACGACGCCTTCCCCTCGGTCGAGGCGCAGGCGGCCGTGGTGCGCGGCTTCGCCGCCGAGGCCGGCGCCCTTGGCTTGTCCTACAACGTGGTCGAAGCGTTCGACGGTGTGTGGAAGACCTCGATCGAAGGCTCGCCGGGCCCGACCTGGGGCGTGCTCGACGCCGACCGCGCGCCGAAGTGGCCGCTGGCCGGTGCCGTCCCGGCCCCGAAGGGTGAGCGCGCGGCCGCCATGGTCGCGGTTCTGGTCGGCCTGGGCCTGTCCGCCCTCGTCGCCTTCCGCCGCCGGTCCAACGCGCTGTTCGCCCTGGGTGCGGCGGTGGGCGCCAACGTCATCGGCCTGTCGGTCGGCATGGCCGTGGCCGGCGCCATGGGCGAGTATCTGACTTTCGGCACCGCCGTCACCTGGGGGTCCGCCTTTCTGCTGGGCGCCTTGATGATCGGCGTCGCCTTCGCCGACCTGGTGGACGTGGTGCGCCGCCTGTTCACCGGCCGCGCCCCCGCGCTGCTGCCGCGCGCCGTCCCGTCCGTGGAGCGCAAGCCGATGGTGTCGGTCCACGTCGCCGCCTGCCGCGAGCAGCCGGACGTGCTGGGCGCCACGCTGCGCTCGCTGGCCCGGCTGGACTATCCGAACTACGAGGTCGTCGTGCTGATCAACAACACCGAGGACGAGGCCCTCGTCCGCCCGGTGGAGGATCTGTGCGCGGCTCTCGGCCCCAAGTTCAAGTTCCACTGGTACAAGAAGATCAGCGGCTACAAGGCCGGCGCGCTCAACGCGGCCCTGCGCCACACGGCGCCCGAGGCCGAGATCGTCGCCGTGCTGGACGCCGACTACACCGTGTCGCCCGATTGGCTGAGCAAGCTGGCCCCGGTGTTCGCCGACCCGTCGGTGGGCATCGTCCAGGCCCCGCAGGAGCACCGCGACGGCCATGAGAGCCCGCTGAAGGCCGCCATGACCGCCGAGTACCGCCCCTTCTTCGACGTCGGCATGCAGGAGGGCCTGCTGAGCCAGGCGTTCATCTGCCACGGCACCATGATCATGCTGCGCCGGTCCGCCATGGACCACGTCGGCGGCTGGTCGGAAGAGGGCATCTGCGAGGACACCGAACTGGGCATCCGCATCCTCTCGGCCGGCTGGCGCGCCGCCTACACGGACGAGCGGCTGGGCGAGGGTCTGGCGCCCGACAACTTCATGCAGTTCCGCAAGCAGCGCGACCGCTGGGTGTTCGGCTCCACGCAGATCCTGCGCGCCCACTGGCGCAAGTTCCTGCCAGGCTACCAGGGCCTGACGGCGCGGCAGAAGCTGGGCTACGTGCTGAACTGGGCGCGCTGGTGGTCGGACGCTGTGGGCCTGCTCGCCGCCGGTGCGGCGGTGACCTGGACCTTCGCCTCGCTGGTGTTCCCGCTGCACCTGCCGCCGGTGGAGGCCACGGCCGCCGTGCTCGCCGCGCTCGTGCTGCGCGCCGGCTCCAGCCTCGCCGCCTCGCGCTGGGCTTCGGGCAATCCGTGGCGGGCATCGCTGGGGGCGTGCGCGGTCGGTATGGCGCTGTCCACCACCGTGGCGCTGGCGGCCCTGCGCGGCCTGATCCGCAAGCGCGACGCCTTCCGCGTCACCGCCAAGGGCGGGCAGCGGGCGCGCACGAAGTTCTGCGCCAAGCCGGAGGCCTACCTGTCCGTCGCCCTGCTCGCGGCCTCGGCCACGGCGGCGCTGGTCAACCCGCTCGGCACGGTGTCGCTCCAGCTCTGGGCCATCCTGCTCGCCGCCATGGCGGTGCCGAACCTGATCGCGGTGATGTTCGCCATCGGCGACATGCTCCCGGCCCGCGCGCCGCGCCCGGCCACGGCTCCCGTCACCGCCCCGGCCGGCCAGACGGTCAACGCCTAAGGCTCCCGGAAAACCCCTCCCCAAAGCTCGGAAGGCGGGGGAGAGGTCGTGGGGAGAGGAGGACTGCCGGCGGAAGGCGCCCGGCAGGGGCGGCCGTCGCCCGTTCCTCCGGGCGTGTCCTTCCTCTCCCCCGCCCCTTTTCCTGCCCCTTCCCGACCCTGGGAAGGGGCATTTTTTCGTCCCTTGCGGCCGGCGGCGGCGCTCGCTTAGATTGAGCGCCCATCAGCATCTCGCGTGCCGCCATGCGCCTCATCCACACCGCCGACTGGCACCTCGGGCAGGTGCTGCACGGTTGCCCGCGCGATCACGAGCACGCCCGCTTCCTCGACTGGCTGCTCGACCGCATCGGCGAGCACGCGGTGGACGCGCTGGTCATCGCCGGCGACGTGTTCGACGTGCAGAACCCCCCGGTGCCGGCGCTGGCCCGGTTCTACCGCTTCCTGGCCCAGGCGCGCGCCCGCTTCCCCTGGCTGCAGACGGTCGTGCTGGCCGGCAACCACGACAGCGGCGTCCGGCTGGAGGCCCCTTCCGCGCTGCTGGCCGAACTGGGCGTGCGCGTCATGGGATCCCTGCCCTGCGATGCCGAAGGCCGCTTCGACGCGGACGCGCTGGTGCTGCCCCTGACGGAGCGCGACGGCACTGTGGCGGCGCGCTGCGTCGCCCTGCCCTACCTGCGCCCCGCCGACCTGCCGCCGGTCACCGACGAAGGCGTCGACCCGCTGATCGAGGGCGTCCGCCGCGTCTACGCGGAGGCCGCGGAGGCCGCCCGCCGCCGCCTCCGGCCGGCCGAGGCGCTGATCCTCACCGGCCACTGCTACATGAGCGGTGGCGCGCTGTCGGACCTCAGCGAGCGCAAGGTGCTGGGCGGCAACCTGCACGCCCTGCCGGTGGACGTCTTCCCCGAGGACGCCGCCTACGTGGCGCTGGGGCACCTGCACCGCGCCCAGGCGGTGGGCGGCCGGGAGAACGTCCGCTACGCCGGCTCCCCCATTCCCCTGGCGCTGGACGAGGCGCCCTACCCGCATCAGGTAGTGCTGGCCGAGTTCGCCGACGGGCGTCTGGTCAGCCACACCGCGCTCCGCGTGCCGCGCACCGTCGCCGTCCACCGCGTCTCCGGCACGCCGGACGAAGCGCTGGCCGCCCTCGGCGCCCTTGCGCTGGACGATCTCCCCGACCGTGCCGACTGGCCCTACCTGGAGGTCGCCGTCACCTTGCCCGAGCCGCGCCCCACCCTGCGCGAGGAGGTGGAGGCGGCGGTGGCCGGCCGGCCGGTGCGGTTGCTGAAGCTCTCCGTCACGCTGACCGGCAGCGGCGACGCGCTGGCCGAGAGCGCGGCCGGCGTCGAACTGTCAGCCCTGGCGCCGGAGGACGTGTTCCGCCGCCTTTACCAGCGCAGCCACCAGGGCGAGCCGGACGCCGCCTTGCTCGCCGCCTTCCATGAACTGGTCGAGACCGTGCAGGGAGCGACACCGTGAGGATCCTCGCCATCCGCGGCTGCAACCTGGCCAGCCTCGACGGCCCCTTCGCGGTCGAGCTGGACGCCGGCCCGCTGCACCGCGCCGGCCTGTTCGCCATCACCGGCCCGACCGGCGCGGGCAAGAGCACGCTGCTGGACGCGCTGTGTCTGGCGCTGTTCGACGAGATCCCGCGCTTGCCCAGCGGAAAGGGCGTGCGCATGGGCCGCGAGGATGACCCGGACGCGCTGCTGTCCACCGACGTGCGCGGCATCCTGCGCCGCGGGGCGGCGTCGGGCTGGGCCGAGGTGGATTTCGTCGGCATCGACGGCGAGTCCTACCGCGCCCGCTGGGACCTGCGGCGCGCCCGGCTGAAGGCGCGCGGCAACTTCCAGAAGCAGACGCTCAGCCTGACCAGCCTGGACGGCGCCCGCCGCTTCGGTGAAACCAAGGAGAGCGTGCTCGACGAGATCACCCGCCGCCTGGGCCTGAGCTTCGAGCAGTTCCGCCGCTCCGTCCTGCTGGCGCAGGGCGACTTCGCCAACTTCCTGAAGGCGCCGGCCAAGGAGCGCTCGGCGCTGCTGGAGCTGCTGACCGGCACCGAGATCTACTCCCGCCTGTCCACCGCCGCCTACGACCGAGCCGGTGCCGAACAGCGCAAGCTGGAATTGCTGGACGCCCAGCGCGGCGGCATCGGCGTCCTGCCCGACGACGAGCGCACCGCCCTGGACGCCGACGCGGAAGCTGCCCTTGCGTCGGTGCAGGACCGCGAGCGCGCCGCCGAGGCGGCGCGCGCCGCCGTCGCGTGGCACGACCGCGACGCCCGGCTCGCCATCGACGAGGATCAGGCCGCCGCGCAACTGGCCGCCGCCGAACAGGCGTGGCAGGAGGCCGAGCCGCGCCGGGCCGAGGTGGCGGCGTTGCGCGCCGTCCACCCCCTGCGCCCCCTGCTCGCCGAGGCCGACCGTTGCGCCGCCGAGGCCGCCGAGGCCGACGCCGCCCGTGCCCAAGCCTCCACCCTCGCCGAAGCCGCCCGCGCCACCGTCGAGGAGACCACCGCCCGCCATGCCGAAGCCCGCCGCGCCTTCGAGGACGCGGCGTCCCGCCAGGAAAAGGCCGAGCCGGAACTGGAGCGCGCCACCGCGCTCGACAGCGGTATCGCCACCCTGACCGCGGAGTGCAAGACCGCCGACGGCGAGGTGCTCGCCACCGCCACGCGCGCCACGGCCCTGGACACCGAGGTGACGGCGCTGGACAAGGCCCTCGCGGACCTGCGCGCCAAGGCCGACTCCATCGACCAGTCCCTGGCCAACCGCGCCACCTACGCCCCGGTGGCCGAGCAGTGGGCGCGGTGGGAGGCGGCAATCGTCCGTTTTCACGACGCCTCCCGCGCCCACGCGGATGCGCAGGCGCGGTTGCGCACGCTCGCCGAGGATGCCGAACGGCACGAGCGGACCCTGCTGGACCGGCGTGACGCGCTGGCGCAGGCTCGCGCCGCGTTGGCCGAAGCCGACGACGCCCTGACCGCCCTGCGCGCCGAACCGGTGACGCCGCTGGAGGAGGTCAGCCGCCGCCGCGCCGCCCTGTCGGAGCGCCGCGACGCGCTGGCCGCTCTCGCCGTGCTGGCCGAAACCGCGGCCCGCCTCGCCCGCGAGACGGGCTCAACCGCTGAGGATCTGGCCTGCCAGACCGCCCTCGCCGAGGCCGAGGACCGTCAGGCCGCCGCCGCCGCCGCCGACCTGCACGCCCGACAGGCGACGCTCGCCGAGGCGGAGGACACGCTGCGCCGCCTGCACCTCGCCGGCCGCGAGGACGTGGCCGGCCTGCGCGCCCAGCTTGCCGACGGCCAGCCCTGCCCGGTCTGCGGTGCCGAGGAGCATCCCTGGGCCGGGTCCGGCGGCGCGCTCGACCGCCTCGCCACCGAGCAGGAGGAGCGCGTTACGGCGCTTCGCCAGGAGGTCGCCGCGCTGGGCAAGGCGCACGGCGGCCACGAAGCGGCGGCCCGCGTGGCGCGCGAACGCGTCGCCGCGCTGCAGGCCCGCGCCGCCGATCTGTCGCGCGAGTCCGCCGAAGTGGCGCAACGCTGGACCGCCGATGCCGCCGCCCACGACCTCCCGGCACACCCTGACGGCGCCGCCGTGACGGACCACCTCACCACGGTCGATGCCCAACTGGCCGAGGTTCGACGCGCCGAGCGCGCGGCGCTCGACCACAAGGCGCGCCTGGACGCCGCCCAGCAGTCCCGCACCGCGCGCGACGCCGCGTGCGCCACCGCCGCCGAGGCGGTGGAGAGCGCCCACCGCGCCGTGCAGCAGGTGGCCCACGCACGCGCGCTCGCCGAGGCCGAGCGCGAGCGCGCCGTCCGCGACGGCAAGGAGGCCCGGCGCGAACTGGCCGAGCCCTTTGCCGCCCTCCCCGGCTGGGACGACGCCCTGCGCGCCGACCCGGAAGCCTTCCGCTGCGACCACGCCGCCAGCACCGCCGCATTCCTGGACGACCGCGCCGCGCAAGCGCGCCTTACCGCCGAGATCGCCGACACCGTCACCCGGCACACCGGCAAGACCGCCGAGCGCGACGGCGCCCGCGCCGCCGAGCAGGCAGCCCGCCGCCGCGCCGCCGAGGTCGCCGACCGCCTGCGCGCCGTGCAGGCGGAGCGCGCCGCCGTGCTGCAGGGCCGCGCCGTCGCCACCGTGAAGCAGGAGCTGGCGGCGGCCCGACTGCGGGCGCAATCCCTGCTCGACAAGGCGGTGATCGCGCACCAGGAGGCGACCACTCGCCTGACCGCCGCCGAACAGGACCTCGCCAGCCGCGCCGAGGCCGCCCACCGCCGCGCCGAACAGGCCACCGCCGCCACCGCCGCGCTGGCCGAGGCGGCCGCCGCGCGTGCCATCACCGTGGATGAAGCCCGCCGCCGTCTCGCGCGCGGTGACGCGTGGCTGGCTACCGAGGAGCAGGCGCTTCAGGCCGTCGAGGCCACCCGCCGCGACGCCGCCCTGCTGGCCGGCGAACGCCGCCGCCTGCGCGCGGAGCACCGCGCGGCCGGCGTTCCGGCCGGCGCGCCCGACGACGCCCGCGCCGCCGCCGGGGAGACGGCCCGCGCGCTGGACGAGGCACGCGGCCGGCTGGGCGAGTGCCAGGCCCGCCGCCGCGCCGACGACGAGGCCCGCGCCCGCCTCGCCGAACTGGCCGGCGCCTGGGAGGCGCAACGCGCCGCCTGCGCCGTCTGGGATTCGCTGTCCCGCCTGATCGGCTCGCGCGACGGGCAGAAGCTGCGCAACTTCGCCCAGAGCCTCAGCCTTGACCTGCTGCTGGGGCAGGCCAACCGCTACCTGGAGGATCTGGCGCGCCGCTACCGGCTGGAACGCGTGGCCGGCGCCGACCTGGAGATCCAGGTGGTCGACCGCGAGATGGGCGACGAGGTGCGCGGCGTGCACAGCCTGTCGGGCGGCGAGATGTTCCTGGTGTCGCTGTCCCTGGCGCTGGGCCTGTCTTCCATGGCGGCCAACGGCGGGGCCGGCATCGGCACGCTGTTCATCGACGAGGGCTTCGGCACGCTCGACCCCGACAGCCTGGACATCGCCCTGTCCTGCCTGGAGGCGCTGCAGGCGTCGGGCCGGCAGGTCGGCGTCATCAGCCACGTACCGGCCATGGTGGAGCGCATCGGCGCGCAGGTCCGCGTCGTTCCCCAGGGCCAGGGCCGCAGCCGCGTGGTGGTCGCCTCGGCCGCGCCCGCCTTGCCGGAGCTGGCCGAGGCGGGATGAGGCTTACGCCACCTCCTGGCAGCACCCCGGACTCTCCAGATCCTTGAGGATCGGGCAGTCCGGCCGGTCGTCGCCATGGCAAGTCGCCGCCAGCTCGCGCAGCGTGTCGGCCATGGCCTGCAGTTCGGCGATCTTGGCTTCCAGCTCGTCGATGTGCGCCAGCGCGATGCGCTTCACCTCGGCGCTGGCGCGATGCTTGTCGCGCCACAGGCCGACCAGCATCTGGATGCGCTCGATCGAAAACCCCAGGCTGCGGGCGCGCTTGACGAAGCGCAGGATGTTCACCTCCTGCGCCGTGTAGACCCGGTAGCCGGACGCGGTGCGCCCGGCCTCCGGGATCAGCCCGATGCTCTCGTAATAGCGGATCAACTTGGCGTTCACGCCCGACGCCTTGGCCGCCTCGCCGATGTTCATGGCTTCCACCCCCGCAGCGTCAGCGCGTTGACGACGACGCTGACCGAACTCAACGCCATGGCCGCCCCCGCCAGCACCGGGCTCAGGTACCCCAGCGCCGCCAGCGGAATGCCGATCACGTTGTAGGCGAAGGCCCAGAACAGCCCCTGCTTGATCTTGGCATAGGTGCGCCGCGACACGTCGATGGATCCCGCCACCAGCACCGGGTCGCCGCGCATCAGCGTGACGCCGGCCGTGTGCATCGCCACGTCGGTGCCGGTCGCCATGGCGATGCCGACGTCCGCCGCCGCCAGCGCCGGGGCGTCGTTGATGCCGTCGCCGACCATGCCCACCGCCTTGCCTTCGCCGCGCAGCGTCGCCACCACGTCGGCCTTGTCGCCCGGCAGCACCTCGGCGAAGACGCGGTCGATGCCCAGCTCGGCCGCCACCGCCCGCGCGGCGCCCCGGCTGTCGCCGGTGACCATGACGGTCTCGACGCCCTGCTCCTGCAGCCGCCGGACGGCGTCGCGCGCCGCGGCCTTCACCGTGTCGCCGAACGCCACCAGCCCCAGCGCGCGGCGCTCCGGCGCCACCTCGGCCAGCCACGACACCGTGTGGCCGCTCGCCTCCAGATCGGCCGCGCGGGCCTCCAGCAGCACGTCCGCCAGGCCGTTCTCGACGATCAGCCGCCGGCTGCCCAGCAGCACGGACCGACCGTCCACGGTGCCCGACACGCCGCGCCCGGCCAGCGCCTTGAACCCGGCCAGCGCGCCCGGCGCCACGCGATCCCGCTCCGCCCGCTGCCGCACGGCGTGCGCCAGCGGATGCTCGCTGCCCGACTGGAGCGCGGCGGCGAGGCGCAGCACCTCGCCCTCGGCCAGCCCCTCGGCGGGGACGAGGTCGGTCACCCGCGGCTTGCCCTCCGTCAGCGTGCCGGTCTTGTCGAAGGCGACGGCGCTCAGCGCGTGCGCCCGCTCCAGCGCCTCGGCGTCCTTGATCAGGATGCCGTGCCGCGCGGCGGCGCCGGTGCCGACCATGATCGCCGTCGGCGTCGCCAGACCCAACGCGCACGGGCAGGCGATGACCAGCACCGACACGGCGGTGATGATCGACGTCTCGGCGTCGCCGGTCGCCAGCCACCACGCGCCGAAGGTGACCAGCGCCACCGCCAGGACGACCGGCACGAAGACGGCGCTGACCTTGTCCACCGTGCGCTGGATCGGCGCCTTGGACGCCTGCGCGCCTTCCACCATGCGGACGATCTTCGCCAGCATGGTCTCGGCCCCCACGGCGGTCGTCTCCACCGCCAGCAACCCGTCCACGTTGATGGAGCCGCCCGTCACCCGCGATTCCGGCGCCTTCTCCACCGGCAGGCTCTCACCGGTCAGCATGGATTCATCAACGCTGCCCGTGCCCTCCACGACGCGGCCGTCGACTGGGATGCGCTCGCCGGGGCGGACGACGACGAGGTCGCCGGCCCGCACCTGCTCCACCGGCACTTCCACCTCGGCACCGTCGCGGCGCACCCGCGCGGTATCCGGCCGCAGGTCCATCAGCGCCCGGATGGCGGCGGCCGTCTGCCCCTTGGCCCGCGCCTCCAGCCATTTGCCCAGCAGCACGAAGGTGATCAGCACCGCCGACGCCTCGAAGTAGAGGTGCGGCGTGTGGCCGGCGTGCGCCGTCAAGAGCATGTAGACGCTGAGGCCCCAGGCCGCCGTGGTGCCGAGCGCCACCAGCAGGTCCATGTTGCCGGCCCCGGCGCGCACCGCCTTGTACGCCGCCTTGTAGAACCGCCAGCCCAGCCAGAACTGCACCGGTGTGGCCAGCGCGAACTGCACCCAGCCGGACAGCATCAGGTGCAGGCCGAGCAGGTCACCCACCATGCCCACCACCAGGGGCGCCGACAGCGCGGCGGCGATCAGCACGTGCATCAGCTCGCGCCGGCTGCGGTCGGCCGTGTCGTCCGGCGCGCCCTTGGCCTCCTCGGTGACGGGCGCGGCGCCGTAGCCCGCCGCCTCCACCGCCTCGGCCAGCCGCGCGGCGTCCACCGCGCCTGCGTAGGCGACGACGTGGGCACGCTCGGTGGCGAGGTTCACATTGGCCTCAGCCACGCCCGGCACGCGCTTCAGCGCCTTTTCCACCCGCGCCACGCACGACGCGCAGGTCATGCCCTCCACGCGCAGCTCGAATTCCGCCTTTGCCGGTTCGTAGCCGGCTTGTGCGATGGCCTCGACCACGGCGCCGGTGTCGGGTGCGGCCTCGGCGAAGCCAACGCGCGCCTTTTCGGTGGCGAGGTTGACGGACACGTCGGTCACGCCGGGAACGGCGGCGATGGCCTTCTCCACCCGGCGCACGCAGGACGCGCAGGTCATTCCCTCGATGCCGATGTCGATCTCGGACATGGGCCGGGCGGCGGTCCCGTTTCGCTCCGCTGCAGCTTGGGCGGCCATGGCTGGCTCCTCTTCTGTTTCTGGCTGCCCTCACACATGAGGTTTCCAATGACTGGAAGGTCAAGGGGTTTTTCGCAGCCCGAAAGCAAAAACGGCGGAACGGTGTCCCGTTCCGCCGTCCTGTCGTCGTGCTCGCTCGGCCTCAGGCCACCTCGTATCCGGCGTCGACGATCGCCTTGCGGACCGCGTCGGCGTCCGCCTGGCCCTCGACCGCGACCTCGCCGGCCTTCAGGTCGACCAGCGCGCGCTCGACCGCCGGCAGGGCCTCGACCGCTTTCGTCACCGCCTGCGCGCAGTGCCCGCAGGTCATTCCATTCACCTTCAGCGTCAGCATGTCGTCCTCCTCAAACGCTTGGATGGGCCGAGCCTCCGGCTTCCAGCGATGGGAAGGTCAAGCGCTTTCACTCCGGCACGAGCGGTTTCTTGGGCACGCCGGCGACGGCGAAGTGCTCGCCGGGGACCTCCTGGATGATGACGCGCACGGCGTCGGGCGGCACCTCGAGCGAGGCCACCGCCGCGTCCGTCACCGCCTTGATGAAGGCCGCCTTCTTCT
>Ga0196970_1001753_pt1 | contig 13131 bp, 7 predicted proteins | sample S1v_513CmetaG_FD_148672 | JGI IMG/M metagenome (GOLD analysis project Ga0196970, IMG submission 148672) | Soil microbial communities from Anza Borrego desert, Southern California, United States - S1+v_5-13C | ecosystem: Environmental > Terrestrial > Soil > Desert | place: USA: California... | reverse complement strand
CCGTGAACTCGATGAGGTTGGGTGAGATGTTGTACACAACCTTGGGCAATGCACCGAGGGTCAAGCGCGCGGCGTTGAGGTTGTTCAGCGAATCGGCATACAGCGACACACCGGCGAAATCCTCGGTCGGCGCACGTCCCGTGCCGAGTACTTCGATGTCAGCGCCGGCATTGCCGCCGCGTATCGCAGCCGTACCGGTAAAACCACCCTCGGCAGCCTTGAACAACGCCTGCCCGTTGAACTGCAGGGCGATGTCCTGCTCGCCACCGGCGCTTAACCGCATGTCCAGCGTTTTGCCATCCATCGGCGCCAGTGCGCGAGGTATGCCACGGCGTGCCGCATCGCTTTGAATGAACTGCGTGAACCCGGTTTCGTTGTATTGCGAGTACCGCCGCAACACATCCGCCGAAGTCAGGATGACCTGGCTGGCGAGGCTGTCACGGACTCCGGTATTGGCAATCGACAATTGCCCGCTACCTGCCCACGAACCGTTGCGCAATGGCAACGCCGAATTCATCGCGCCTGCTGTGGCCTGGCCGTTGACCTCGACCCGGAACGCCCCCGGCAACAGCGCAAAGGTCGACGGCAACAGGGTGTAGGTGCCCGCCGCCAGCCCCGGCACGCCTGCGCCGAGGGTGATCTGCTGGCCGATACGCGGGTCGACCGCACCTGCCTCGGCCAGCATCGGCGCGTAAACGCTCTGATTGCCCGGAACGATGGCGTACACCGGGTTGCTCGCCAGACCCGGCAGGCTGAAGCTGCCGTCGCCGGCATTGCGCACCAGCGGGTTGAAACGCGCATCGGTGGAACCGCCGCGTCCGGAAACGAATCCGGCGCCACGCAAATCTCCGCCGCCTGACAGGTCGATCAGCGCGCCGCTCTGTACATCAATGAATTGCGAGTTCAGCACAACGCCATCGGTATCACCGGTGACGCCGTTCAGCACCACAGACTTGCCGTCGTAGCGATAATCGATGCCATCGGTCGTGCCGCCGTAAGGCATCACCAGTCCGGCGCCGCTGACTGACGTCACGCTGCCCGGCAGCAGGCGCACTTCGCGGGTTTTGGTGACCACATCGTCACCTACTGTAATCAGGCCCAGTGGCGCGCGGATAACGCCGCCCTGCTCAATGGTGCCCGCTGCCAAACTCAAACTGCCGAATACCGAGTACGGCACGGCAGCGGGTGCCGGTCCGCGACCGCTGATGCGCAGGGTGTGTGAGGAAGTGGCAATGTCACCCTGATAACCGACGCGCACCTCAGCCTGTACCCCCGTCGCCGGATAAATCTGCGCTGCGCCCAGGTCCAGGTCACCCGGCGTCCATAGTCGGGTTTTCGGTGCGCCATCGTTCGGCGCGAGGAAACGCAGGTCACCGCTGCTGTTGAGGGACACCCGGCCAAAAGCGCGGCGGCTGTACTCAACCGCCGGAGCCTGCAGTTGCGCGATCGAACCCTGGGTGCCGAATGACAGGCCATTGCGCAGATCCAGTAGATTGGCCGATGCGCTGAAGGTTGCGTCGGCCAGCTTCGTTGTTGGATTGAGCAGCAGTCGCGGACGCATTAAGCCAACGCCCGCGAAGTAGCTGCCGACACCTGACAGCCGCAGGTACGGAGCGCTCAACTCGACATGGGCCGTCGCCTTTGAATCCTCAACCGGCGACAGCGCTGCGGCATAAAGATTGAGGCTCTGCTTCATCTGCAGAGCGACATCACCGTCAAACGACAGCAGACCGTTGCTGAACAGACTCAGGTTATCGAAACCGCCGGCGATCAAGCTGTCCGCACTCAGGCGCGTCTGCCCATAACGCAAGCCATCGGCAGCCTCGCCCGGTTGCAGATCCACCGGCAACGGTTTGCCACCGGCGCTTTGGCCGACGATCATTTCCCGTGGCGCGCGTACCGCGTTGCTCGCCGAGTCCGCGTACAACGGCGTTTCAAGGGCCAGCTCCAGACGTCCACCCGCCGCGCCGAGACCACCGGCCGCCGCGCGCAAATCACCGTCGATGAACAGCCCGTTGTAGGAACTCAGGCTGATGCGTCCGCCGTCGCTGGCGACACGGGTCGGGCCCTGGCCCGCAACGTCGAGCACCGCCTCGCTACCGGACGCGTCGAGCCGCGCGCCCTGGCGAACAATCACGTAGGCATCGGCCGCCGTTGCGGTGGCGGCTGTTGCATTGATCTCGCCACCGACAATGATGCTGCCACCCTTGCCGACCTGGCCGTAGCTTCGGCCTAGCGCATCGGGCGCCGTGCTGGCGCGCCCGGCAACGTCGAGCACGGCCTGTTCGCCGATCCAGATCGAACGCTCGTGCGCCTTCGGGTCGGCCTGTTGATTAGACGTGGTCGGATTGATCGACCCGAACTGCTGTTGACGGATATCGATCGTACCGCCCCAGGCGTTCAGCTCACCGTCAACCGTAATCTGCCCGGCGCCACGCAGCGTGATGCGCTGCCCCGGATCGACGCTGATGCGCGATCCGCGGTCCAGGGTTAACGTGCTGTTGGCGGCATCGATCAGCCCGATCAAGCTGGCCCCGCCTTGCAGGGTCAGGCTGGCGCCGCCGCGTTGTGTCAGCACGCCTTTGAGCGGATCTTGCTGAAACAGCGGCGGTGTCCACAGTTCCAGCGCCGCCCGAGGGTCGACAGCGCTGGCCAGATTCAGCGCTTGCTCGGTAAAGCGGTACACCGGCAGGCTCACGTCGATCGCGGCGCCTTCGGCAACCTGCAGCCCGCTCAGGCCGATGAGGTTGTAAGCGGAAAAACCTTTATTGAACAAGTCGGCAGACACTTGCAGGGTATGGTCTGCCAGCGCTTTGTCAGTCTGCCCGACGCGTATCTTGTTGGCCTGCACCGTCAAAGTGCCGCCTCCGGTGACACCGTAACCGCGCAAATCGCCTTCAAGCTTGAGATGCGTCTGGCCAGGCGCTGAAATGGCACTGGACTCCAGCGTCAGGTCACCGCCCTTGCCGCCCCGGGGCTTGCCATTGGCGAGAATGGCGCCACCGGAAGAAACGTCCAGCAGGCTGCCGGCGCCAATGTCGATATCGCCACTGCTGCGAATCGACAGCAGACCACCATTGAGGTACGCCAGGCTGGCGCTGTCGTCCGGGTTGGTGCGCAGGTTGCTCCACAGACCACCGGCATCAAGCCGCACGCCCTCGGTGACGGTGACTTGCGTCGCCTTGCCATCCTTCGCCGTCAGGCGGGTGTCAGTGGTACCGCTGCTGAGGAACTGATCGAGTACGTTGCCCAGCCGCAGACTGCCGCCACGCGCGGTCAGATCGGCACCAATCTGCACATCCGGCGCATACAGGGTGATGTCGCCGCCGTTATCGACCGTGAGCGCGCCATCGACCACGACCTGATCCCTGGCCGCGACCTTGAGCGCGCCGAGGCGGAAAACGTTGAGTTGCTCGTTATCGAGGAACAACGCGCCCTTGCGTGCATCGGCCACCGCACCGGTGAGATCCAGATCACTGCCGCCGACCGGACGTTCGCTACCGATCTGCACTTTATCGAGCGTCGGATTGAGCGTGTACAACAAGCCGCCCGCCGCCGCGACATAGGTCGGCTCATAACTGCCGACGATCAATTGCGCACGCCGCGCCAGCGCCGTCTGGCTCTGATCGTAACCATCGAGCTGAGGTTTCGGCGCCTGATTCTGCCGCTCGCCCTGGTACACCTCGCCAACCATCTGTCCATCGAGCACCGCGTTGGCGGTGGCGATCACCAGTTGCCCGGCGTCGCGGCCGACGGTGTATCCCGACTCGAACCGTGAGCGCGGGGCGATCAGCGGATTGTAAAAAACGCTGGTCTGACCCCAGCGTTCACTGTGATCCTCATATCCCTTGTACAGCCCGGTGTAGAGCAAATCCCCGGGAGCGCGGGAAACTTCATAGAGTTTGCCATCCTCGCCACGCAGCCAACTCTGCCGCACTTCGCCACTCTGCACATCGAGGGTACCGCCCGACAGGTTGATCAGCGAACCGTTCTCGGTGACCACGTCGTTGCCGGCAAAACTCACCGTACCGCCCTGGGCCATCCACTCGCCAACGCTGTGACCTTGGGTGCCGAGATAACCACCGACTTCGAGCAAGCCACCTGCCGTGTACCAGCGGTCGGTGGCATAGCCGTTGGTGCCGGCCGGCACGTAAACCAGTTCGCGCACGTCGACCCAGATGTCATTGCTGTTGAGCGCGCCTTTGTCACGGTTGCCCGAGGCATCGCGCTGCTCGTTGCCCTGCACGTTGATCTTGATGCTGTTGTTTTCCATCGCCACTTTGACGCCGAGGGCTCCGGACACATCAATCATCGCGCCATCACGCACCAGACTGCGGCGCTGCGCACTGACAGCCACCTGGCCGCCAGTGGCAAGGGTAATCGAGCCATTCTGGAATTCGACGGTGCCACCGCTCTGGACCTCGATACGCGATTGATCGCCCCGAATGCGGTTGTTGGCGTTGACGCCGGTCAGCGCCGCGTCATGCTGACTGTCGAGGGCGGTCAGGTCGCTGCTGTCGAGCAGAACCGCCGTGGCACTGCCCTGCCCCAGCGTGATGCTGCCAGTGGCGTCGGTGCTGGGGTTGCTCAGGTGAATCGTGCCGCGCGTCGCGACCGAAGTGCTGGCGAGCAAGACGCCGTTTTGCACCACCTCATGACCGGCCAAGGTGATGTCACCGGTCGCCGACTGAATCAGACCGTTGTTGGTGACCTTGCCGGCAACCGCCCCGGCTTTGAACCCCGGAATGACTTCACTGCCGAACGTGGTCGACAGGGCATTGCCCTCGGTGCCAGCGCCTTTGCGGATGTAGAAGCGATCACCGGCGGCGAGTACGGTCTGGCCCTTGACGGTGTTGATGCTGCCGTCGTTCTGTACTTCATGGCCGAGCAATAACGCGTAACCGCCGGCATCGGTCGAGGCCGCCGGTTTGTGGGTTTCGATGGCCGCGCCGCGCTCCACCAGCACCTTGCCGGCCGCTTCGGTGAAGGTCGGCTGCGTGCCGTTGCTGTCAAAATACAGCCCGCGGTCACGGAACTGGATGTCCGTGATATTCGCCGCCGCGGCCACCAGATTGCGCACGTTGACCTGACTGCTGCCGCTGAAGACGATGCCGTTGCGGTTGATCAGCATCACCGTGCCGTCGCCCTTGATCTGGCCCTGAATCTGGCTTGGCCGCGCGCTCGGATCGTTGACCCGGTTGAGCACCGCCCAGTTCGATTGCTGGGCGAATTCGACCGTGGTGTTGCGCCCGACGTTGAAGGTTTCCCAGTTGAGGATCGCCTTGTCGGCGGTCTGCTCGATCTTCACCGTGGTCTTGCCGCCGCTCTGGGTCTGCTGCGGACCTTTGGCGTTCTGCCAGCCTTGGGCGAGGCTGTTATCGACCTTCAAGCCGCCCTCACCCAGCCCGTCCGGCACCCCTTGCACCGTCCCCAACGCCGCAGCCCGCCCAGCCGCCTGCGCCGCTTGCTGCGCAGCAATCGCTGCGACCGTGTTGTTGAGCGTCTGAATCGAACGCTGCAATTGCTGATTGGCCTTCTGCTGCTGCGCCAACGGCGGCGTCATCCCCGGCAACCCACCCCCACCCGGCCGCGCCGCCGCAGCCTGCTGCGCCGCGCCCTTGGCCGCAAACCAGGCCGAATTGAACGCCGTCTGCGCCTGCGCCCCACCCGCCACCAGACACAACGCCACCGCCTGCGCCAACGGCTTGAGCAGCCACAGCGCCGGCTCGACGATTTCACGCCTGGATGACTGAACGTTGGAACGACGACGGGACGGGCGAGCGAGCATCACTACGAGATCCTTTTGTTGACTGCCACACATGGCTGCAGGCATGCATAGACCTGCTGTTACGACATAGGCAGTTGGCAAGGACCACGACCGAACGGATGTCACACAAACTTCATGAAGGGGGAGTAACTGGGCGGGAAACTACGCTGAAAATCAAAAGCCCCTCACCCTAGCCCTCCCGAAACGTCGGACCGCCCGTAGGGAGAGGGGACTGACCGCAGGGGATGCGAGAGTTACGCTGACGTGCAATAGCGAGTCGAACTCAGGTTTTGAACGGCCCACAAATCGGCTCCCTCTCCTCGGGGAGAGGGCTGGGGTGAGGGGCGAATCCACCACAAATCCCAAAGCCATGCGACGCTTCTAACCACTCAACAATGAGCGTTAGCTCGCGTGCTTTTGATCTTGATCTTGCGTCACCGGCGACATCGGAAGGCTGAGTGGAGGGATTGATCCGGGCGAGGGAGCGCAGCGAAGGGACCCGAGCCTGCGAGGGCCGAACGTAGGAGCAAGCGTTTTTTGCTTACTTTTTTAGGCGCTTGTAAAAAAGTAAGTCGCCGTAAGGGCGAAACCGCCAGCCGCAGCACCCGAAAAAACGGATATTCACCCAACCAAACAGCCAAAAAAAAGCCCCAAAACCAAAAGGCATGGGGCAAAGGAATTGGTTGGTTGCGGCCAACCAAAGGAGCTCAGCCAAATCAAAAAATCAGATGCAATCCTGCGCCGCCCGCTCAAAACTCGACGGCAACAAATTGGACGCCAGCAAATGCCGCTCATAAATGAACACCTTGCCGCCATTCCCCGCCTTGTAAGCCTCAAGCACGTTGTCCGCGGAAATCTTGCTCGGCACTACAATCCGATAACTGCGCTGGGTCTGCGAAACCGTCGGGTGCAGCGCACTGCCCTGCAACTTGGGCACCACGCATTCGGCGTACTGCTCTGGCGTCTTGCTGGTCTGCAAGGTCAGGCTCGGATTGTTCGGCGCCGAAGCACAACCGGCGAGCAACAAGGAAGCAACAGCCATGGCAGGAACGAATAAAAGACGCATCGGGGTAATCCTGAAAAATAAAGGTTCGGTTCAACCGGCAACGGTCCAGCCTCACGGAGCCGCCGTTGTCATTTATGTTTTGAGAGATCAGCTCGACGCCACCAGGGCCTTGAGCGACACATCGAATTGCTTCAAGGCATCGAATTGCAGGTCGCGCTGTTTGTCGATCTGCGCCGCAATGGCCGGTGCTGCCTGGTCATGCACCCACACCGAAGGCAGCTGTTTTTCCACCGCGCCTTCAGCCTTGCCGATGTATTGCAAGTCGGCGTCGTAGAAGCGTGCGGTAAAGCGCGCCTCGACCAGGCTGTTACGCTGGGTCAACAAGCGGTTGAAGGTGTCGAGCTTGACCACCACGTCCGGATGCGCCTGCACCAGCGAATCGAGGTTGTCGTAGACCGTCACCGACAAAAACTGCTGTTGCAACGAACTCACCAACCAGTCGATCGCCAGTTCCGGATCGGAGCTGCCGACAAACGCTTCACGAATCCGCGAGTCCAGCGCATCTTTCGCGCCATTGGCCGCCATGTCGTGATAACGCTCAAGGTATTGCAGATTGTCCAGCGTGTTTGCACTGAGCAACACGCCAACGGTTTGCGAATGCTGCAAGGTCGCGCTGCTGCCACCCAGGCTCTGGAAATGGCACGCCCCGCCGTCGGCTGCGTAGGTCGGTGCGGTAAACATCGCGCCCGCTGTCAGCAGGGCGAGCAAAGCCAGTCGGGGCAGAATGTTCATCGCGCAATTTCCTTGAGCGGCGTGGTCGATGGAGGCGATTTTCCGCCGATTGCCGACAAAGCAGAACTTGCGTTTCTTGATGGTCACTATTACTTCTAGCAATAGTTGCGCTCGCGCAGACTGCGAGACACTCCAATACAACGACAAAGACCCGTGAGGTTTGCCTTGAGAACGTTTGACCTGATCCGTGACGCGGTTTTTCCCGAATATCGCGAGCGCGTGGCCGAGTATCTGGTGCAGTACGAAAGTGTGTTGCTGGACAAAAACCGCCTCGATCCACAACTGATCAAAGACACTGCCAACCAGTTGCGCGGGTACCTGCGCGGGCTCAACACCACGCGCGTGTTGGGTATGGCTTATTGGGAGGAACTGGATCGCCGAGTGGTCGACACCTGGCTCGCGCCCGCGCCATGACCGTCTAGACTTGCCGGCAGGTCGAGATGTTCCCGATGAGCAAGGTCAACGAGGCGGTCGACCACTTGCGCAGTGGCAAGGCACGCTACCGCGTGGTGCTCGACGCCAGCCAATAACGCCAAGGCGCGGCGGTGCAGGCCGACCGCGCCCTCTGCGAAAAATCCGCCCGAACGCTTACAATCGCCGGTCTTACCGCCCAATCAGACAGGCCCGCCCGTAAATGCTGCTCGACCCGCCAACGATGCTCACCATCACCATCGCGCTTGCAGCCGCTGCCGCGCTGTACCTGGCGGTCGAATGGCGCAGTATTCGTGAATCTTCGCTGCTGTTCTGGAGCGCCGGTTTCGCCACGATCAGCGTGGGCTCCACCCTCGCCCTGTTGCGCAGCAGCGGCTTCCTGTGGCTTGGCATCTGGTTCGCCAATGGCTTGTTGGTGACCGCGCACTTCTTTTTTCTGCTCGGCGTGGCGCGTTTCACCCAGACACGGCTATCGCCGGCCTGGTACCTGATTTTCCTGATCTGGCTGGTAATGCTCCAGTTACCGGACGGGCCGCTGTGGTCGAAAGCCATGCTGGTGGCCAATTCGCTGCTGGTGGCGCTTCCCACGCTCAAGGCCAGCTCGCTGTTGCGCCCGCACGGCAAATCGCTGACCGTCGGCGCAGTGCAACTGCGTTATGTGCTGCTCGGCCATGGCCTGTTCTACGTGGCCAAAGCGCTGACCGTGGTGATACCCGGCACGTTGATCGATCTGGCGGCGTTTCGCGGCGAGATCATTCAGATTTCCCTGGTCGAAGGCGCAATGGCGATCATGTTGATCGCGTTATCGATGACCGGCACCGAACGTTATCGCCGGGAAAAACAGATCGCCCGCCTCGCCGAGCGCGACCCGCTGACCGCCCTGTACAACCGCCGCGCCCTGGAAAAGCGTGCACCGCGCCTGCTGCAACAAGTGTCGCCGCAACAGCCAGGTGCCCTGCTGCTGATCGACATCGACAACTTCAAACTGGTCAACGACCACTACGGTCACACCGCCGGCGACCGTTTGCTCATCGCCCTCAGCGAAATGATCCTTGCGGCCCTGCCGCGCAATGCACTGACCGCGCGGCTCGGCGGTGACGAGTTTGTCATTCTGTTGAACAACACCTCCAGTGAGCGCATCGTTGAACTCGGCGACAGCCTGCGCGATCAGTTTTTGAACATGGCCTCACAAACCTTTGCCACGTCAGCCGCGGTCACCCTGAGTATCGGCGCCACCGCATTCGACACGGCCCCGGCCAGCCTCGCGGCACTGATCGAACAAGGTGATCTGGCGCTCTACGAATCCAAACGCGGCGGGCGCAATCGCCTTCGTCTGACCGGGCTCACCACTTCAGGATAATAAAAAACATGTCCAGCCTCGACACGCCACTGCAAGATCTCGCTGCCCCCGAAGGCGTCTGCTACGGCTGCGGTGGCCGCAACCCGCAGGGCCTGCACGTCAAAAGCCGCTGGCACGACGACGGCATCCACGTCATCGCCGAACATTTGCCGGACAGTCAATATTGCGGCTGGCCGGATCTGGTTTACGGCGGGCTGATCGCCATGCTCGTCGACTGCCACTCCAACTGGACGGCGATGGCCTACCACTACCGCGCGGAACACCGCGAAGCCGGCAGCCTGCCGCGCATCGACTGTGTCACCGGCAATCTGGGCATCAAATTCATCAAACCGACACCGATGGGCGTGACGCTGATCTTGCGGGCCAGAGTTGACGGTGAAGTCGGGCGCAAAACGCGGGTGATTTGCGAGGTGTATGCAGGGGAAGTGCTGACGGCGGTAGGCGATTCGGTGTTCGTGCGGGTGGATACCGGACAGTTGGCGGATGCGGCGCATGGGCGTTGAAGCCTCGACCATTCGATGCTGCCGATTGGGTGGTTTATCTGAACCCTGCAAATGCGACATTTTGTAAACTCATAGGACTACGCGGCCCTGCGTCGTTGCCTACAAACATCACGGAAAGCGCCGGCTTGTAAGGCGCTGGTCCAAACTCTATCGTTTGCATGTCGCTGCCAAGCAACAAATCGCAGTGGAAAAATAGGGTTGACGCTAATGTCTGCCAGATCTAATCTGCCCCCATCTCGCCCAAGGCAGTACGCCGTCCTAACCATCCAGGACGTGCCAAACCCTTGGGCGTTTTGCTATCTGGAAGAAAGCATGCCAACAGCGGTATTGGTCGACGGCGCCTTTTTCATCAAGCGCTTTCGAAAGATCGAGCCACAAAATTCTTTCAATGCCGAGCGCGCCGCCGACCTTGTTCATCGTTGGGCCACGGCTCATCTCACTAGCAGAACAAACACATCCAACAGCCATTGCGCTGCTTCTCAACCTCGCCACAGAAGAGACCTGTACCGGATCTTTTTCTATGACTGCCCGCCACTCGACACCAAGCAGCACAATCCAATCACCAAAAGAGCCATAGATTTCTCCAAATCCAACGAAGCGCTTTTTCGTCGAGAACTCCATACCCGATTGCGCACCAAGCGCAAGCTGGCTTTACGACTCGGTCATCTCTCAAAAGATGTGAAGTGGACAATCAAACCGGCGAAAATCGCTCAGCTCCTGAAAGGAATCATCCAGATTGCAGACCTTACGGAAAACGACGTCAGCATCGAAACACGCCAGAAAGGCGTGGACATGAGAATCGGTGTAGACGTGGCATCGCTCTCGTTCAAGCAACAGGTCGATCAGATTGTGCTCATCGCGGGCGATGCGGATTTTGTACCCGCGGCGAAGATGGCCAGGCGAGAAGGTGTCGACTTTATCCTCGACCCAATGTGGCAAAGCATCCCTGACGGTTTGATGGAGCATATCGACGGTCTGCGTTCAACCTGTCCGAAGCCGGCTGTACGGCTTGACTGCCCTACCATATGAATCCTCCCTGGCGCTTTAGAGGGATTCCAGGCTTTGACTGATTTCCAGAAGGCATGAAGCCTGAGATTTACCCCCAGGCCCTACCAGCGTCAAAGGGACAGATTTGCCACTTTGGCCCGCGCCGAATGCAACTTCCTGTAACTCTCAATCAAACGCAAATGCCGATCCAGCCCTTCCAGCTTCATGCTCGTCGGCGTCAGTCCATAGAAGCGTACGCTGCCGTTGACCGAGCCAATCGCTGCGTCCATGCGCTCATCACCGAACATGCGTCGGAAGTTGGCTTCGTAGTCTTCCAGTTGCAGATCTTCGTCCAGTTCCATTTCCAGCACGACGTTGACTGCTTGATAGAACAAACCGCGTTCGACGGTGTTGTCGTTGTATTGCAGGAAGGCTTCGACCAGGTCCTTGGCTTGTTCGTACTTCTGCAGGGCGAGGTAGATCAGCAGGCGCAGTTCGAGGATCGTCAGTTTGCCCCACGGCGTGTTGTCGTCGAACTCGATGCCGATCAGCGTGGTGATGTCGGTGTAATCGTCCTGCTCGCTGTTTTCCAGACCTTGGGCAAGGTTGCGCAGGCCGACTTTGCTCAGGTTGTGCAGGTTGAGGATGTCAGCGCGAAATTGCAGGGCTTTGTTGGTGTTGTCCCAGATCAGATCTTCGATCGGGTAGATCTCCGAATAGTCCGGCACGAGGATGCGGCAGGCCTTGGCGCCGATGTGCTCGTAGACCGCCATGTAGACTTCCTTGCCCATGTCTTCAAGGATGCCGAACAGCGTCGCGGATTCTTCGGCGTTGGAGTTTTCGCCATGACCGGAGAAATCCCACTCGACAAACTCGAAGTCGGGTCTGGCACTGAAGAAACGCCACGACACCACACCGCTGGAATCGATGAAGTGTTCGACAAAATTGTTCGGCTCGGTCACGGCCTGGCCGGAGAACGTCGGCTGCGGCAGGTCGTTGAGGCCTTCGAAACTGCGGCCCTGGAGCAATTCGGTCAGGCTGCGTTCCAGCGCCACTTCAAGGCTCGGGTGCGCGCCAAACGAGGCGAACACGCCACCAGTGCGCGGGTTCATCAGGGTCACGCACATGACCGGGAATTCGCCGCCCAGCGAGGCATCCTTGACCAGCACCGGGAAGCCCTGTTCTTCCAGGCCTTTGATACCGGCGAGGATGCTCGGGTATTTTTCCAGCACCGCTTGCGGCACATCCGGCAGGGCCATTTCACCTTCGAGAATTTCGCGTTTCACCGCGCGCTCGAAAATTTCCGACAGGCACTGCACCTGCGCTTCGGCCAAGGTATTGCCGGCGCTCATGCCGTTGCTCAGGTAGAGGTTTTCAATCAGGTTCGACGGGAAGTACACCACTTCGTTGTCCGACTGACGCACGAACGGTAGCGAGCAGATGCCGCGCTGGGTGTTGCCGGAATTGGTATCGAACAGGTGCGAGCCGCGCAGTTCGCCGTCGCGGTTGTAGATCTTCAAGGTGTGGTCGTCGAGGATCTCGCTCGGCAACTCGTCTTTCGCACCGGGCTTGAACCATTTTTCGTCCGGGTAATGGACGAACTCGGCGTTGGCGATCTCTTCGCCCCAGAACTGGTCGTTGTAGAAGAAGTTGCAGTTCAGCCGTTCGATGAACTCGCCCAGCGCCGAAGCCAGCGCGCCTTCCTTGGTCGCGCCCTTGCCGTTGGTGAAGCACATCGGCGAATGCGCATCGCGGATGTGCAGCGACCAGACGTTGGGCACGATGTTGCGCCACGAAGCGATTTCGATCTTCATGCCGAGGTCGGCGAGGATGCCCGACATGTTGGCAATGGTCTGCTCCAGCGGCAGGTCTTTACCGGCGATGTAGGTGCCCGCGTCAGACCCCGAATGTGGCATCAGCAAGGCCTGCGCATCGGCGTCGAGGTTGTCGACTTCTTCGATGATGAATTCCGGGCCGGTCTGCACGACTTTCTTCACGGTGCAGCGGTCGATCGAACGCAGGATGCCCTGGCGATCCTTGTCGGAAATGTCCGCCGGCAACTCGACCTGGATCTTGAAGATCTGGTTGTAGCGGTTTTCCGGGTCGACGATGTTGTTTTGCGACAGGCGAATGTTTTCCGTGGGGATATTGCGCGTATCGCAGTACAACTTCACAAAGTAAGCCGCGCACAGCGCCGACGACGCCAGAAAGTAGTCGAACGGCCCCGGTGCCGAGCCATCACCCTTGTAACGAATGGGCTGATCGGCGATCACCGTGAAGTCGT
>Ga0196970_1001752_pt1 | contig 13134 bp, 11 predicted proteins | sample S1v_513CmetaG_FD_148672 | JGI IMG/M metagenome (GOLD analysis project Ga0196970, IMG submission 148672) | Soil microbial communities from Anza Borrego desert, Southern California, United States - S1+v_5-13C | ecosystem: Environmental > Terrestrial > Soil > Desert | place: USA: California... | reverse complement strand
AGCCTGAAGGGGATCCTGGAGCCCTTCTCCACCCAGGGCAACATCGACATGCTGAAGCGGGCCGGCTTCACGGACATCAACACCGTCCAGAAATACGTCTGCTTCGAGGGTTTCCTGGCCATCAAGTAGGCTGGTTCGGACCGCCTTTTGGGATACCCCTGTTCCATGACGATGCAACAACGACGCATTTCGGTGATCGGGCTCGGCTATGTCGGGCTTCCGGTGGCGGTGGCCTTCGGCAAGGCGGGAGTTCCGGTCGTCGGGTTCGACATCGATCCCCGGCGCGTCGCGGCGTTGCGCGAGGGGAACGATCACACCGGCGAAGTGGATGCGGCCGACCTGAGGGCCGCCGGCCTGCGCCTGACCACCGACCCGGGTGACCTGAAGGACGCCGACTTCCACATCGTCACCGTCCCCACCCCGGTATCGCAGGCCAAGCGCCCGGATCTCGGGCCGTTGCTGTCGGCCACCCGCACCGTCGGGCGCCAGCTCAAGGCCGGCGACATCGTGGTCTATGAATCCACGGTCTATCCCGGCGCCACCGAGCTGGAGTGCGTGCCCATCCTGGAGGCGGAATCGGGCCTGCGCATGGGGCGCGACTTCGGGGTCGGTTATTCGCCCGAGCGCATCAACCCGGGCGACCGCGAGCACCGTTTCGAAACCATCCGCAAGGTCGTCTCCGGCTCCGACTCGGAGACGCTGGAAACCGTCGCTGCGGTCTACGCCGGCGTGGTGAAGGCGGGCGTGCACCGCGCCCCTTCGCTTGCCGTGGCCGAGGCGGCCAAGGTCATCGAGAACACGCAGCGCGACCTGAACATCGCGCTGATGAACGAACTGTCGCTGATCTTCGGACGGCTCGGCATCGACACCCACGATGTGCTGGAGGCCGCCGGCACCAAGTGGAATTTCCTGAAGTTCGTGCCGGGGCTGGTCGGCGGGCACTGCATCGGCGTCGATCCCTATTACCTGACCCACCGGGCCGAGCAGGTCGGCTATCGGCCCGAGGTGATCCTGGCCGGGCGGCGCGTGAACGACGGCATGGGCCAGCACGTCGCCCAGCAGGTCGTCAAGCGCCTGCTGCGCTCCGGCGGGCGTGGGGATCTGCGCGTCACCGTCCTTGGCCTGACGTTCAAGGAGGATGTGCCCGACGTCCGCAACACGCGGGTGGTGGACATCGTGCAGGAGCTGGAGGCGTTCGGCGTCCGCACGCAGGTCCATGATCCACTGGCGGATCCGGAGGAGGTCGCGCACGAGTACGGCCTGACGCTTACCCACCTGTCCGACCTGCCTCCAGCCGATGCGGTGGTGCTCGCCGTGCCGCACAAGGCTTTTGCGGCGCTCGACTGGTCCGGGCTCAGCGGGCTGCTCAAGGGTGGGCGCGGGCTGGTGGTGGACATCAAGGGCCGTCTCAACCGCAACGCTGTGCCCGATGGCGTCGCGCTCTGGCGCCCATGACCCGACGGGCACAGGGGAGTTGTTGGCTGGAGGACTTCCAGAATGATCTTGTATCTGTCTGTGCGTTGTCCTAGGTTAAGGGCGCCTATCTAACCAACTTGCAGCTGCGTTGCCCGCGCAGCTCCCGGTTTCTTTTAGGAAAGGCCAACGGGTCATCCCCGTTGGCCTTTCTTTTTGCAAATCTCATACATCCGGCAGTGTTGCGCAGGGCTGGCGGAGCCCCGGAGCTTTTGCCCTGCGGCATTGAAACGCTTGAGTGGGAGGGGAGGGGGGGCCTACGATCCGCCCACTCGCCCTTTTGCCCCCAGGCTTCGATCCGTACGGCGGTTCCTCACATGATTCGAGTCTTCATCGGCTACGACCCGCACGAAGCGGCGGCCTTCAACGTGCTCGCGCACAGCATCAACACGCGGGCGTCCCGGCCGGTTTCCATCACGCCCCTCATGCTCTCGCAGCTCGGCTCCCTGATGTGGCGGGAGCGGCACCCCTTGCAGTCGACCGACTTCTCCTTCTCCCGCTTCCTCACGCCTTACCTGTGCGGGTTCGAGGGGAAGGCGATCTTCCTCGACTGCGACATGCTAGTGCTGGACGACATCGCCAAGCTCTGGGATCTCGCCGATGACCGCTACGCTGTGCAGGTGATCAAACATCACCACGTCCCCCAGGAGGACATCAAGTTCCTGAACCAGCCGCAGACCCGGTACGAGAAGAAGAACTGGTCGAGCGTTATGCTGTTCAACAACGCCCGCTGCACGGCGCTGACGCCCGAATACGTCAACACGGCGACCGGTATGGCCCTGCACCAGTTTCATTGGCTGGGCGACGACGCACTGATCGGCGAGCTGCCGCACCGCTGGAACCACTTGGTGGATTACGACCCACCGGTGCCGGCCAATGAGATTTCGAATCTGCACTATACCATCGGTGGGCCGTACTTCGAGAAGTACATCGATTGCGGTTACGCCGATCTGTGGCTGCAGGAGCGCGACCGCATGCTCTACGCCACGCAGAAGTGACCTTCGGACGGGGTTCCTGCCTCCGAAGACCTTCAACTGTAGTCGGCTTCCAATTTCCAAGCGTCCCCTGTTTTCGCCCGGATCCGCCGGGAGCTGATGTCCCGTTAGACTAGGTCCCGATGAGCCCAATTCATCGGGACCTGGTTCGGCGGCACGCGCCACCGCCGGCGATTGAGGCCCAATGATCGATTACGATCATCGGACTTTGGGTATCAGCCCTTCGCCGGCAGATGCCTGGCCAAGTCGGCCTTCACCGCGGCAAGCTCCGGTTTGCCGGCCAGGTTGTTCCACTCGTTGGGATCGACCGTGTGGTCGTACAGTTCCTCGCCGCCGTCATGGTAGCGGATGTAGCGCCAGCGCTCGGAGCGGACGGAGTGGTTGCCCTCCAGCCAGGTGCTGACCGAGGGATGATCCCAGGCCGCGTCCGGATCGCGCAGCAGCGGGGCGATGGAGCGCCCCTCCAGCCCGGCCGGGGTCTTCAGGCCGCACAGCTCGGCCAGCGTCGGAAAGATGTCCAGCAGGTTGACCGTGCGCGGGCTGTTCCGCCACGCGGCCACGCCCGGCCCGGCGATCATGAAGGGGACGCGGGTGGCCTGCTCCCACAGGGTGAACTTGCGCCAGTGCAGTTTCTCGCCCAGGTGCCAGCCGTTGTCGCTCCACAGCACGACCAGCGTGTTGTCGCGGTTCGGCCCTTCCCACAGGGCATCCAGCATCATCCCCAGGCAATGGTCGGCGAAGCTGACGCTGGCGAGGTAGGTGCGCACGGCGTCGCGCCACTTGCCCCCCTTCACGATCTTGTCGTGAATCCCGGGTGAGGTGTTGGCCCGGCCGCCCGGCGGCACCCCGGCCAGCTCGTCGCCGTTGCGCATCGGCGGCATGCGGACGCGGTCCACGGGGTAAAGGTCGAGGAAGCGCTGCGGCACGTACCAGGGCAGGTGCGGCCGGTAGATGCCGGCGGCGAGGAACAGCGGCTTGTCGTGCCGCTGGCGCAGCTGGCTGGCGGTGAAGCGGGCCAGCTGGACGTCGGGCAGCTCATCCTCGGCCGCGGTCTCCACGCCCCAGTCGAACTGCGGGCCGGCGCCGAGATCCAGGCCGACGGCCGGGCGGTTCTCCGGGATGGGCTCCGGCGGGAAGGCGAGATACTCGTCCCACGCCTCGGACACCTGGCTCATCCACACCCAGGGCGCGTTCCTGGCGTGTTCGGGGAAGGGCGGGTAGGCGAAGCTGCCGTGGAAGACCTTGCCGCCGCCGACGCTCTTGTAGCCGGCCTCCCGGAACGCCTGCGGCAGGGTGACGGCGTCGGGCAGCCGGGTGCGCAGGGGGGTCAGGTTGTCGTAGAGGCCGGAGGTCGCCGGGGCGACGCCGGTCAGCACGGCGGTCCGGCAGGCGTTGCACACCGGGGCCGGGCAGTAGGCGCGCTGGAAGTTCACCCCCATGCGGGCGAGCCGGTCGAAGGCCGGGGTGATGGCGTCGGGATGACCGCGCAGCGGCGCGATCCAGTCGTTCAGGTCATCGACGCAGATGAACAGCACGTTGGGCGGGCGCTGTCCGCCGAGCAGCGCCGGGGCGGCGCCGAATGCCCCGCCCGCGCCGCCGGCCAGAGCGGCGGCGGCCGTGGCCCCGGCCATCACCGTGCGCCGGGTCACGCCCTTCGCCGAATCCTTCGCCATGAAATCTCCCGTGTTCCCTAGAGGCCGCTCACTGGCCCGTCAGATCCTGGTAGCGCAGGATCTCGTCCAGCATCTCGCCGATGACGGTGGCGTCGGTCGGCCCGTCCGGCCCGGACGCCTGCGGCGGGTCGAGCAGGGCGAGCGCGTCCGGCCCGCAATCCAGCACCCGGTAGCCCCAGCCGCGCAGCAGTTCCAGCGACAGCGCCAGATCGCCGTCGCCGAGGTGCTTCTTCTCGTAGACGATGACCGGCGGGGCGAAGCGGTTGAAGTCCAGCTGCCTGAGGATGCGGTAGTCGTAGCCCTCGACGTCGATCACCAGCAGGTCGAGCCGCGCCACCCCATGCTCCGCCAGCAGGCCGGACAGGGTCACGCAGGGCACCTCGTCGCTGACCAGGTAGTCCTCGATGTTGGGGATCGCGTCGCGGTGCTTCAGCACCACGTCGCGGTCGAAGGAGCCCAGCTGATCGTACCAGTCCGGCAGCCCGTCGTCGTTGGGGCGCAGGCGGTAGAGGCGGCGGGGGGCGGCGTCCTCGGCCACGGCGCGGGGATCCAGGATCAGGCCCGGCACGCCGGCGTAGTTGCGGCGCAGCTGCTCGTACAGGTAGGGGACCGGCTCGACCAGGATGCCGCGCCAGCCGTGGCGGCGCACCAGGGTGTGGATCGGGTCGCCGTCCACGCCGTTGTGCGCGCCGATCTGGATGAAATACACATCCGGCCGCCGGGCCGCCAGGCGGCTGAGGAAGTAGCTGAGCACCTTGCGGCGCAGGGGCCGGTTGTTCCACTGGCGTCGGGGCATCCGCTTTCCCGTAGGCTCCGCAAGTCTCGAAGGACCTCGTCGAGGACAGGCAGCAATCGCAAAAAATGCCCGGATCGTCAACCGCCGGCCGCCTTGACAATGGCGATTCCGATCTCCTACACGTCCGGTCGGACCTGCGCGTGACGGCGCCCGGCGAACGAGGTTTTCATGATCGTCCTTGGCTTGCATTTCGGGCACGACGCGGCGGTGTGCGTGGTGCGCGACGGCGTGGTCGCCGGCTTCGTGTCGCGCGAGCGGCGCTCGCGCGTCAAGCGCGCGGTCGGCCTGACCGCCGCCGAGCTGGACCAGGTGCTCGCCGACGCCGGCATCACCTTCGAGCAGGTCGATTACTGCGCCATCACCTCCACCCAGCACGTGGAGCTGGTGACCGGCCTGATCGACGACTTCGCGGTCTCCTACACGCGCCACCCCGCCGACACGGTGCGCTCCACCAAGGAGGAGATCGACCGCCGCGAAGGAGCCACCATCGAGCGCAGCCTGACCCGGTCGCTCGACCGGGCCTTCGACGGCACGGACACCTCCTACGCCGCCCAGCTCTATCGCAGGATCTTCCCCGAGGGCGAGCGTCTGGCCCGTGGCGGGCTCGCCACCGTCGGCTGCCTGGACGTCTTCGTCAGCCGCGACAGCTGGCGCCAGCCCGCCCGCCTCCTCGACCTCGCCGGGCGGCGCGCCAAGCTGGACGACGCCGTGCGCCTCGGCTTCCACCACCCGGTCACGGTGACGTGGCGCGGCGTCGCGAAGCCCGGCTGCTTCGTGCAGCACCACATGGCGCACGCCGCCTCGACCTTCTACCGCTCGGGCTACGAGCGCGCGGCCATCCTGACCCACGACGGCTACGGCAACGGGCGCAGCTATCACAGCGGCCTGATCGCCTACGGCGACGGCAACCGGATCTGGGCGGTGTCGCCGCACGGCCTGTCCATCGGCGGCGTCTACGACCGCGTCGCGGCGGAGGTCGGCCTGGGCGTCGCCGGCGGCGCCGGCAAGCTGATGGGCCTCGCCCCCTACGGCAAGCCGGCCTTCTTCCGCCAGCAGTTCGTCGGCAACGACGAGGATTTCGCGGCCCGCTTCGGCACCGGCCCGGCGCGCGCCTGGATCGACCATTGCCGCGCCCTGGCCGAGGCCAAGGGCTACGACCTGTCGGCACTGGGCAACACCGAGCGGACGCTGGACCCCATCAACGTGGACTTCGCGTCCAGCACGCAGCGCCTGTTCGAAGAGACCTACCTGGCCGCCACCGACGTCACCGAGACGATTCTGCGCCGTTCCGACCTGGCGACCGGGAACCTGTGCCTGTCCGGCGGCACCGCGCTGAACTGCCCGTCGAACTCCAAGATCTTCCGCGAGGGGCCGTTCCAGAACGTCTTCATCGAGCCGAGCTGCGACGACAGCGGCCTCGCCATCGGCGGCGCGCTCTACGTCACCCACAACCTGTTCGACCGGCCGCGTGCCACGGCGGCGCAACTGGCCTCGCCCTACCTCGGCCACCTCTATTCGACGGAAGAGGTTGACGCGGCCATCGCGCGGGCCGGTGAGCGGGTGCGCGCCGTGCCTTGCGCGGACGCCGCGGACGCAGCGGGGCGCGACCTTGCCGAGAACCAAGTCATCGCCTGGTTCGAGGGCGGCAGCGAGAACGGCCCGCGCGCGCTCGGCCACCGGTCCCTGCTGGCCAACCCGGGCTTCGCCGACAACTGGGCGCGGGTCAACCACATCAAGGGGCGCGAGCTGTGGCGTCCCTTCGCCCCGGCGGTGCTGGAGGAGGATGCGGCCGACTGGTTCGAAGGCGCGCCGCTGCCCTCGCCCTACATGCTGTTCACCGCCCTGGTGCGCGGCGACCGGCTGCCGGCGATCACGCACGTGGACGGCTCCGCCCGTATCCAGACGGTCGGCGCCATGAACGGCGAGTTCCGCCGCGTGCTGGAGAGCTTCCGCGCCAGGAGCGGCCTGCCGGTGGTGATGAACACCTCGCTCAACGGCCCCGGCGAGCCCATCGTCGAGACGCCGGACGAGGCCCTGGCCTTCCTCGCCGCCACCACCGCCGACGCTCTCTACATGGGCGGCTACCGGATCGAGCGGGCGTGATGCCGACTGCCCTCGCGGGCGAACGGCCGGTGGTGCTCGGCGCCACCGGTGGCACGGGGTCGAGCATGCTGCGCACCGCACTTGCCGGCGTGGGCGCCTACATGGGCGAGGTGCTGCCAGTCGGCTGCGAGGCCGAACTGGGACGCCCGCTGACCGGGGTGGAGGTCAACCGGCACGGCGACTTCCTGCCGTTCATGGCGGTTCTGGACCGCATCGTCCCCGCCATCCTGAGGGTCGTGCGCAGGTTGGACTATGCCGTGTCCGACCTGCCGTCCGATCTGGCGCGCGATGCCTTGGGCGCGGTGCGGCGAACGGTGGACGGCCTGCGGACCGGCAAGCCGGAGGGAGCCGCCGTCTGGGGCTGGAAGAATCCCCGCACCATCTTCGTGTTGCCGCTGCTTGCCGAGGTCATGCCCGACCTGACCTACGTCCATGTGATCCGCGACGGCCGCGCCGTGGCGATTTCGCCCAATCAGATCCAGATGGAGCGGCACTACGCCGATCTGTTCACGGAGCAGCCTGGACCGGACACGGCGGTGGCCTCCATCCGCTTCTGGGCGGCAACGAACCTTCAGGCCATGGCCTGCGGCCGCCGCCTGTTCGGCTCCCGTTATCATCTGTTCCGGCTGGAGGATGCCACCGCAACCGGGGACGGCAGCTTTCCGGCCCTGGTGCGCGACCTGCTGCCGGGCTGTCCGGCCGAACGGCTGGAGGCCGCGCGCGCCATCCTGGTTCCGCCGTCGCGCCACGGTTGGGAGGACCTCCCGCCGGACCGCCGGGCCGCCATCGAGGCCGCCGGAGCCGACGGCCTGGCCCGCTTCGGCTACCGACCACTGGGGCGCTCATGATCCATTTCGCCGTACAGCTGCCCGCGGACCTGATCGCCGGCGGCATCCGGACCATCTACCGCCACGTCGAATGGCTGAACGAGGCGGGGATCCCGGCCTGCGTGGTCAACCCGCACGGCCATCCCTCGTGGTTCCGCTCCCCGGTGCCGGTGCTGACGGAGGCGCCGGCGGGCCTCACCCCGCGCGACCATGTGGTCTTCCCGGAGGGGATCGACGACCGCGTCCGCGCGCTGCTGGATTCCCCGGCGCGCAAGCACGTGTTCTGCCAGAACCAGTACTACGTCTTCCGCAAGCACAAGGCGATCATGCGGCGGGCCGAGCTGGGCATCGAGCATGTCTACGCCAGTTCCGTCGCCATCGCGGGATTCCTGCGCACGACCTTCGGCATCGACGCGCCGGTCATCCCGTACGCCATCCCGCCGGGCTGCTTCCGGGACGAGCCCAAGCACCTCCAGATCGCGTACATGCCGCGCAAGCTGGCGCAGGACGCCGAGTTCATCCGGGGTGCCTTTCAGGCCAAGTTCCCGCAGCTCGCCAGCGTTCCCTGGGTTGCCATCGACGGCATGGGCGAGGCGGAGACCATGGCGGAGCTTGCCCGGTCCGCGGTGTTCCTGTCGCTCAGCCACCGTGAATCCTTTGGCCTGCCGCCGGTCGAGGCGATGGCCTGCGGCTGTGCGGTGGTGGGGTTCCACGGGGTCGGCGGGCTGGAGTACGCGACCACCGCCAACGGGATCTGGTTCGAGCATGACCGCATGGTGGACCTGGTGGACGCGCTTGGCGCTGTGGTCGCCGGCTGCGAGCGGGGCGCCCCGTTCGTGACGGAGATGATCGCCGAGGGGCGCGCGACGGCGGGCCACTACACGGTGGACCGGGCGCGCCGCGCCCTCATCGCCTATTTCCGCTCGGTCGGGGCCGCCTGAATCACAGCGGAAAGGATCCCCGGTAGGGGTGGATGATCCGCAGGCCGCCGGGCCGGGCCAACTCTTCCAGCACGGCTTCGCGCGGCAGGGTATCACCGACCGCATTCAAGAGCCGCGCCCGGATGGGCACATCGCGGGTGGCCGGCTCCTGCCGCCACCAGGGGCGGTAGGGATGGTCGGTGCAGAACGGAATGCCGAACTGCCGCGCCATCGTCGGCATCTTGTATTCGAGGAACCCGGCCTCCGGCGGTCCCGCCTCGACATAGAGGTCGAGGAAACGGCGGGGCAGGCAGGCGACGATGAACAGGCAGCACAGCAACTCGCCCCGGAAGCCGTAACGCTTGTCCATGTAGCTCAGGAACGCGTCGCGGTCCCGCCGCTTGGTCTCGTCCGCGCCGTTCAGCCAGCCCCACCACGCCTCGACCTCGTGCGCCGGGCGCAGGCCGGAGAACAACGCCTCCCCGGGCTTCAAGCTGGCGAAGAGGCGGTCGAGAGGCTCCAGGAGCAGCATGTCCCACTGGGTGACGAACACCGTATCCCAGGGCAAGGCGTGACCGCGGTCGCGATGCCAGGCCGCGATGAGCTGGTCGCCATGCTGCCATTTCCAAAGGGCGTCCCGCTCCTTCGGATAGATGTAGAGATCGTCGAGCCACCGGCTCAGTGCGGTGCTGGCGGCGGGGGCATCCTCTGACCGGCCCCCGAACAGGCCGTAGATCGGCGTGTCGGGGTTCTGCCGCCGCAGGGAGGACAGGCGTTCCGCGCAGACATCCAGGTCCTTGTAGAACCAGAACAGGGAAGCGAGTTGCATGATGTCCGGCGCGTGCACCTGTGGGAACCGACGGTTACCCCGTCCGCGGCGGATCATGATGGCACGGTGATCATGGCGCAACGGCCTTCCTTGCGTCTCCGAAGAGCGGCGGTATAGGGTCTGCCCTGCCTTGCGGCCATGGAAACGGCGCGATGATCAACGTCTACGTCAAGTGCTTCAGCCGGGCGGCCTATCTGGACCGCTGCCTCGCCTCGATCGAGCGGAACCTGACCGGCTATGGCCGCATCATCCTGCTCAACGACGGGCTGCCGGAGCGTTACCTGCGACGCATCCTGGAGCGCCATCCGGGCGTGGAGGTCCGCCAATCGCTGAAGCTGACGGAACCCCTGCCCCCATCCTCGGCCCCGCTGGAGGAGCGCATGCGCTTCGACCCCGCCCGCTTCTGGGTCGAGGAGATCGGCAAGGACGAAAACCCCTACATCCTCCTGCTGGAGGAGGACACGTGGCTGTCCGGGCGCCTCAGCCTGCCGCTTGCGGTGCGCAACATGGACGCCAACGATACGTTGGCTATGCGCCTGTTCTGGAACGGCAACCCGACCTTCTCCGGAGCGAGCGAGGTGTTTCTGTCCTCGTTGTTCGAGGACGGCAGCCGCATCGAGTACTACGCGCCGGCGGTTCGCTCCCCGGTTGACCTGTACAAGATCTTCTTCCTGGCGCATGGCATCTACCGTACCGACTACTGGCTGAACAGCTACGTGGGCATCCCGCGCTGGAACGAGGAGCGCTACGCCCTGGCCAAGGCGCGGGAGTATGTGAAGCGGCGGCACGACGCCGGGATGAAGTCGCGCTTTGCCAAGACCGGGGAGGAACTGATCCGCCATTGCGTCTCCTCAACCAGCCGCTCCGACAGCGGCGGCATCGGCGTCACCCGCAAGATCGACGCCAGCCTGTACAACGACGCCATGAACGAGGCTTGGTTCGACGGCGCGCTGGACCCTATGGCCGGCTATCCGCAGGACTTCCCCGAGGCAACGCTGCTCGCCCTCTTCGAGCAGCGCCTGACGGCCGAGCAGGTCACCGCGTGGCGCCTGTGGAAGGAGGATTATCTCGGCATGTACCGGCGCATGGGCTGCGAGCTGGGGTGAACCGGCGGTCCGCAGCCTGGGAAAGCGGTAAACGCTTTTGTTGGAATTTTGTTGACCAAAAACGCAGAATGTTCAGGATGACGGCCTGCGTTATCGCGTCTTTGGCATAGGTATAGTTTCTCCAATGTCCTCGCATCCCGGAAATAGTGATCGGAAGAAGCTCGGCTATTCGCAGGCGCTTATTGCGTCTCTAAAGGCCTATCGGAAGTCACGCTCCGTGATAGATGAAGCACTTCTGCGCCAGAACCGCAATGTGGCCGCTCGGCTTCTGATTGACATTGCAAGTGACAACGTTCACGAACTTTCTTGGGGAGAAAATCTCGAGGCCACCGTAGCGCTCATGAAATCTGGGCTTCGGACCCTGGCGCCAACAGGAGAAGAGGCTAAGATTATTGAAGATGCACAAAGCCGTCTTTTGGATGATGGGGCGCCGGTCGAGCTGCAAATCTCATCCATGATTGCCTTTTGCCTGTTTCTTCCGCCGCATCAGATGGAGTGGGTGCCAGATTTTTCCAGAATCCCGCTGCGATTGTATGAGCTGGTCGTGCGGGTTCTCTTTACAGAGCCTGAGTTTTTTGTTGCGATCGGTGAGGCAGACTCTCATTCACGATATCTCGAGAAAATTACATTTTCCATCGATAGCTTTGTCAGGGGCAACGCTCCGCAGCAGAACCGCATCCATTTGGCAAGCCTGTTTACACGATACGCTCGTTTTCTATCGGGGTATTTCACGGATCGCAGCCTGAAAGCCATGTATCAGGCACGGGCAGACATTATTGAATATTATTTGGAAGCGGTTGGAGTGCCCATCGAGTTCAGCTTTCCGCCACGCTCCTCGGAAAGGCGCGTGCGTGTCGGCGTGCTGCGCACGTCCTGGCTTGGTGGGGCGGAAACCGCGGCTGTCTTTGCCCACATCAACGGGCTCGACCGCAGCCGCTTTGAGATCATTTTCTATGCCTTCGGGAGCAAGGAAGAGCATCCGGTCGAACGCGAGGCCCGAAAGCGGTCTGATCGCTTTGTGACGCTGTCTGGCAAAGGTGTGCAGGAAGCGTTGGCCGAGATCAGGAAAGACGACCTTGATGTTATGCTCATTGGCACGAATATCACGGCGATCGGCTCAAACAATGTCCTTCTGTCCGCATGCCGCCTGGCGCGCAAGCAGATCGCTCTGACCTTGAACCCGGCGACATCCGGTTTCCGGTCGATTGATGCCTTCATTAACGGAGAATTGAACGAACCTGTCGGCGCACAGGAGGAGTATACGGAGCGCATCATCCTGATCCCCGGCTCGATCAACCGCTATGATTTTTCCGGAGAGCCGTCACCGGGAAACCTGGCCGTGCAGCGCCAGACCCTTGGTGTGGGTGATGACAAGTTTCTTTTTGCATCAGGCGCAAATTTCTACAAGCTGACGCCAGAACTTATAGACGCCTGGGCCGAAATACTCCGGAAGACGGAGAATAGCGTCCTTCTTCTTTATCCGTTTAACCCAAACTGGTCGGATTACTATCCCAGCGAGATGTTTGTACGGCACCTGAACGCCTTCTTCCGTGGGCGGGGGGTATCCCATCAAAGGGTTCGCGTTCTGGGTCCCCTGCCGTCGCGGAGCCATATCATGGCGATTCTGCGCAAAGCAGACCTTTATCTGGACAGCTTCCCTTACAGCGGCGCAGTTTCCATAATGGACCCAATCGCTGCTGGATGCCCTGTTCTGCTGCGGGAGGGTCGCGCTGCCCGCAACTGCCAAAGCACAGGCCTGTTTCGCGAGAAAAATTTCGCGGGCCTCCTTGCATCGACAACAGCAGACTATATAGAAAAGGCGGTGCATTTGGTCTCACAGCCTTCAGAGTTGCAAATCCTCCGGAATAAGGCGGGAAAAATGAGCGCGCTCCCGGGGGAGTGGACCTGCCTGAATCTGAGTGAGGTGCTGTCTTAGTTGTCTGATGGCGGAACGTTGTTGGGATCCGGTGTGTTGGGCCATCCAGGAATACGGCTGGATGTTCGCGGAGCTTGCTCGGGCGGGCCACGTCAAACGAAAGGGCGCACTCCGCCCATTACGGATGCAATCACTGAAGGGCGGCTCTGATGGGATGGACGCCCCCCGTCTCTGGTGAGTGATCTTACCTGAAGGGGATCGGCCCTCTGGAGACGGAGACCCTTCCCATGCAGCCCATGATCATCGGCCTCGATCTGGCCAAGTCTGTGTTCCAGGTTCATGGTGTGGACGAGTACGATAAGGTCGTTCTCACCGACCTCTGTTCGCGGTCTATGGACAGACGCTCCGAATTCCGCTGATTTTTCAGCAGCTTGCCGCAGGCGGACTCCGGGCGTGTGTCTAGGGATTTTCTGGGCTCGGAGCGGCCTCGGTGACGCTCAGAACGAGCTTGGGCGTTGGTACGCCTAGCTTTTTCA
>Ga0196970_1001750_pt1 | contig 13146 bp, 21 predicted proteins | sample S1v_513CmetaG_FD_148672 | JGI IMG/M metagenome (GOLD analysis project Ga0196970, IMG submission 148672) | Soil microbial communities from Anza Borrego desert, Southern California, United States - S1+v_5-13C | ecosystem: Environmental > Terrestrial > Soil > Desert | place: USA: California... | reverse complement strand
CATCGTGGTGCTGAAGGACGAGGACAAAGAGGTCGTGCGCTCCCTGCTCCCGGAGCTCAAGGCAGCTCAGGAGTATGCCGAGCAGAGCCGGCTCCTGCGCGCGAATGGGCCCGATGACCGCCGCGGGACCGCGCAGCACCAGTCGCTGCAGTCCTTCATCGACCACGCGAACCGCTTCAAGGCCGAGAACTCGGCGGTCTGGGCGAACCCCGCCGACCGGAAGCTGGTCTCGGTGCTCGACTACCACCCCGCGGGCGCTGCGAGCGAGGCCCGCTGGGGTCGGCATCGGGGCGTTTACCCCTGCCCCCTCTCCGAGGCGTGGGTGGCCTGGGGCGGAGGCAAGGAGATCACCCTCGACCAGGACGACTTCGCGGCGCTCCTCGATAGCCGGGATCGCGAGCTGGTCGGCGGCACCCTGCCCTCCGGCCGACAGGCGCCGGACCCCGCGTCGCTCATCTCCCTCGCCTCCAAGCTCGAGGTCTACTCGACGGCCACCGCGAAGCGGGAGCGGGACCCGAACACGGGGCGGGTGAGGATCTCCTACGCCGAGGACAAGGGGATGAGCGGGGACGTGCTCCCGCCGCCGTCCTTCCTCATCCTCATCCCGGTCTTCGAGGACGGCGAGCCTGCACCGCTCGAGGTGCGCCTGCGCGTCACGGTCGAGGACGGAACCGCGCAGTTCCGGGTCCAGATCCACGCGGCGACCAACATCCTTCGCGGGGCCTTCCTCGGCCTCTGCGAGCGGGTGAAGGCGGAGACCGGTCTTCCCCTCTTCGTCGGGACGCCGGAGTAGCGGGTGAGGCGCGTCGCCCTCCATCTCGAGCGGGCCGCGGGCATGGTGGTGCTCGCGGTCTACTTCGTCGCCCTGGAGCTGGTCCTCCGTCTGGACGAGCGCGAGCTCCGGCGGAGGGACGGCGCGTGAGCACCTCCGCCTGCGGCTGCTTCGGCCAGGCCGCGCCCCTCTGCCGGAGGTGCCAGGACGCGCAGCAGGCGCTCCTGCGGACCCTGACGGACGAGGTCATTCGTCTGGGCCGGCGGCTCTCCGTGCTCGAGGGGAACCGCGAGAGCCACCTCCATCTCGTGAGCACCACCTGCCCGGGCTGCGGCCGGCGATTCGCGCACCTCAACTCCGACCATCCGCGCACCTGCAGCAGGTGCCGGGGCGCTGAGGGAGTCCCGGCGTGACGTTCCCGTCGGACTGGCAGAAGGCGTGGTGTCGGAAGTCCGAGTGCGCCTACTCGCGGGGGCCGGTGCAGTGCGACCTCTGCAGGATGTGGCGATCGGCGCTCGAGCGCCCGCTGGGGTTCTTCGTCCCCTTCAACGGGACACACAGCGAGCGCGGTCTGATGTTCGGGGGCTGGTGGGTCTGCGGCTTCTGCGTCGCGCACATCATGTCGGTCTTCGCTCCGTCGCCCGAGAGGGGGGCTGCTTGACGCTCACCGAGCGGGCCGAGCAGGTGGAGGCGTTCGGGCACGCGGCCGCCCAGCGCCTCCAGGACTGGGATCGGGAGGGCGGAGCCGGCCCGGAGCGCTACCGCGCCAACGTCCAGGTCGCGGCCCTTATGTTCGGCCTGGCCGCCCGCCACTGGTCGGACGTCGCCGTGGAGCGCAGCCCCGGCCCCGGCCGGGATGAGGCCATCGCCCGGGCCGCGGACTGCCAGGCGAAGGCCGAGGACTTCAAGGCGCGACTCACAGAGGGGAGAGAACGGTGAGGCTGCCATTCCTGCAGCTGGACAGCGAGGTCCTCGACGTGACGGCCCCCGAGGTCGCCATCGCGCTCGACTGGACCGAGGAGGCGGCCGTCGTCGCCGTCCTGCGGATGGTGCAGTACGTCCTCGCCCGGTGCCCAGACGACGCCCCTCCGAGCGCCCACGCCGTCATCCGGGGGCCGAATGCGGCGCGGATCCTGGCCCGGGTGGCGAAGTGGGCTGGGGACCCTGACGCCTTCGTCGCGGCCTTCTGTGGCGCGAGCCACCCCGTCCTCGAGCGCCTGTCGGACGGGATCCGGCTGCGGGGGACCAAGCGGTACGACGAGGCCTGGCTGGGACAGAAGGACCGGAGCGCCAAGGCCAAGGCTGCGGCCGATGCCCGCTGGGCCCAGGAGCGCGCGAGGGAGGAGGAGGAGCGTGCTCGGGCAGAAGCCGAGCATGCCACGAGCAATGCTCGAGCATCCGCCGAGCATCCGCCGAGCACTGCTCCGACCGTGCTTGGCGATGCCAAGACGCAGATTAAGACGCAGACGCAGATAGAGACTCAGAGTCAGAACCAGAGACCAGAGTCAGAACCAGAGAGAGATGAACCGCCGCCGCAGTACGCGCGCGAGGGGTGGCAGCCGCCTGGCAAGCCCGAACCCCCGCCGGACCCGTTCGCGGATGGGATGAGCTTCTTCGCCCAGGTCCAGGTCGAGCGCCACGAGGACGGCCTACCTCGGGAGAAGCCTCCAAACCACCGGAAGCTCTCTGCGTGGTGGTCGGAGGTCCACCACGACCTCGACGGCGACGTTGCGCTCCTGGTCCCCGCCTACCGCGAGTTCTCGAAGGACCCCTTCTGGCGCTCGCAGAAGCCGCCCCTGCCCTTCCCCGCCTTCATGTCCCAGTGGAGAAAGTATGTCCCGCCTCGCCCTGTTCAGCGACGCACCGCCTGAGACGCAGGAGCCGTCCGAGCCCTGCGTTCGATGCAAGCGGAACCCCGCCGCGCACGAAATCTGGAAGTCCTGGATCTGCCGCGAGTGCGTCGGGGACTGGTTCCAGGACCCACGGTTCGAGCCCAAGTCGGTCTGCGGCGCCCTGGGGTTGAGCCCGTCCGCTCACCTCGGCCAGGTCGACGCGCAGCGACACGACGACGAGTACGTCCGCCGGACCGCCGAGTGGGCGAAGGCGGGTCCGCCGCGAGGTGAGCTGTGAGCGACTCCGCGGCCTGCGATGCGTGCGACGGCCTCGGCGTCGTCCCGATGCACGAGACCAGCGGAGGCCTCTGGTTGCCCCCGCGCGGCCACCGACAGCGGCCAGGGAGGCACCGCTGGGAGTGCGGACCGGAGAGGGCGCTGTCCCCCGCGAGCACCTGGAGCACGTCGGGGCGACGCCCTGCGCTCCCTGCGGCGGCACGGGAAGGGTGAGCGCACCGTGAGCGACCGGGAGTTTCTGGTGCGCCTCATCGAACTGGAGGCGCGGGCCATCGGGCCCGGTCTGCTCTGCGCCGGGGTACTCGTGCTGCTGGCGATCCTGGCCCGCCTGACGGGGGTGATCGGACCATGAGGTTCTCGCCATTCGAGGACGAACCGAAGGTCGGTGCGGAGCGGCATGTCCGGCGCTTCGCGCTCCTGCCCGTCCGGCGAGGCGACGGCGTGTGGCTGTGGCTGGAGCGGTACATCGCCACCGAGCGCCTGGTCTGGGAGCGACGCTTCGACGGCTACATGGGCTACCGGGTGCTCTACTGGAAGACGGTCCACGTGGGCTCGCCACCGAACGAAGAGGGGCGGCCTTGAGCCTCCACCGCCGCACGGTCCAGCGGGACCTGAACGAGGGGCCGATCGTGGAGATGCTCCGCGCCGCTGGCTGCAGCGTCCAGCGGCTCAGCATCGCCGGCGCTCCGGACCTCCTCTGCGGCATTCGCGGCGTCACGTTCCTGGTCGAGGTGAAGAACCCGGACCGCGACGGGAAGCAGCGTCGGCTCCGCGAGAACCAGGCGGACTGGGCCCGGAAGTGGAAGGGCTCGCACGTCTGGGTAGTCGAGTCCGTCGAAGAGGTGGGTCCCCTCCTCTCTCGCGTCACCGAGGGCCGCTGGAGGGACGCGCCGTGATGCTCCTCCCGACCGGACCCTTCGGGTGCATCGTCGCGGACCCGCCGTGGCGGTTCGACAACCGCGCATCGCGTGCCGCGGCGGAGAGGCACTACCGCACCATGAGCGTGGCCGAGCTGGCTGCCCGTGCGCCACGTCGCTGCGCGGGACGCTCACCTGTACCTCTGGACGACCGCGTCGCACCTCTCGGAGGCGCTGTACCTGATGGGCTGGTGGGGCTTCACGTACAAGCTCCCGCTGGTCTGGGTGAAGACGAAGGCGCCGGGCGAGAAGGTGCAGATCGGCCTCGGGAACTACTTCCGCCACGCTCACGAGCTCTGCCTGTTCGGCGTCCGGGGCCGCGCGCCGGCGCTGGTCCACAACCTATCGACCGTCATCTACGCCCCGCGGCAGCGCCACTCCCAGAAGCCCGAGGAGCTCCAGGAGCGCGCCGAGCTGCTCTCCCCAGGGCCTCGCCTCGAGCTTTTCGCGCGGCGGCATCGGCGTGGGTGGACCGGCTGGGGGAACCAACTGCGGAAGGCTGCCTGAGGAGGCCGCATGCTCTGCGACGTCGGCGACTGTCCGAACCCTGCAGCCCGGAGCGGGAAGTGCTGGGGGCACTGGAAGGCCCTCCAGCGCGGGGACACCAGCCGGCGGGAGCTGGTGAAGCGCCCAGGGAGCCCCCTCGAGCGGCTCACCGAGGCCGCGATCACGTACGCCGAGGCCGACGACGATGAGGACTTCGAGCGAGGCCAGGACAACCTCCGGAAGAGCGCCCTCGCGTACAGCCGGAAGCACGCCTCGGAGGCCATCCGGGCGGCGATGGCGCGGCTGAAGGAGCGCGGGGTGCGCCTCGGCCGCCCCCCGAAGCTCGATCCCGAGGAGGCGGCACGGCTCGTCCAGGAGCTCGGTGGCGTCTCGAAGGCCGCCCGAGCGCTCCACATCTCCCGCTGGACCGTCTGGCGGGCCCTCCGGGGGTCGACTGTTGGGCATGGTGCAAAAGGTCAACCTTCTGCAACAAGTAGGATGGTGTAACCCCGCCGGACCGGGTCCCCGCTCCGCCCCATCCTGGGCGTGTGGCGCTGACTCCCAAGCAGGCGGCCTTCGTCCGCGAGTACCTCGTGGACCTGAACGCCACCCAGGCCGCGATCCGGGCCGGATACTCGGCCAGTTCCGCTGAGGTGACCGGCTCGAAGTTGCTAGGGAATCCCAAGGTCCGCCAGGCGGTCGACGAGGCGGTCCAGCGGCGCTCCGAGCGGGTCGAGGTGAAGCAGGACGACGTGCTCCTCACCCTCCTCCGCATCCTGAACGCGGACATCGGGAAGGCCTTCGACGCCGACGGCAGGCTGCTCGCCATGCGGGACATCCCCCCGGACGTGCGTCTGGCCATCTCCGCAGTCGAGACGGACGAGCTCTACGGGAGCGAGGGCGGGAAGCGGACTGAGATTGGACTCACCCGCAAGCTGAAGTTCTGGAGCAAGGACAAGGCGCTCGAGCTCGCGATGCGCCACCTGGGCCTGCTCAAGGACCGGGTCGACGTGAAGGTCTCCATGACGCTCGAGGACCTGGTGCAGCTGTCCATGAAGAAGCCGGAGGACGGTTGAACGTCGCCGCCTCCAAGCTCCGGGAGTGGCGCGAGCGCCCCATCACCTTCGTGCGGGAGGTGCTGCGCGCCGAGCCGGACGCCTGGCAGGCGGAGGTGCTCGAGGCCTTCCCCACCCAGAACCGCATCGCCATGACGGCGTGCAAGGGACCGGGGAAGTCCGCCATCGAGGCGTGGTGCGGGTGGAACTTCCTCCTCACCCGGCCCCACCCGAAGGTCGTCTGCACGTCCATCACCGGGGACAACCTCCGGGACGGCCTGTGGACCGAGTTCGCGAAGTGGCAGCAGAACTCCGAGTTGCTCAAGAGGGCCTTCCACTGGAGCGCCGAGCGCATCGTCGCGAAGGACCACCCTGAGACCTGGTGGGCGTCGGCGCGGCAGTGGAGCAAGGGCGCGGATCCCGCGCAGCAGGCACACACCCTCGCCGGCATCCACGCCGACTTCGTCATGTTCATCGTCGACGAGGCGGGCGGCGTTCCGGATGCCGTCATGGCGGCCGCGGAGGCCGGCCTCGCGAACGCAGACCCCGAGAGGGGGACCGAGGCGAAGCTCCTCATCGGGGGCAACCCGACGCACCTGGACGGGCCGCTCTACCGGGCCAACACCCGCGAGCGGAAGCTCTGGTTCATCGTCAAGATCAACTCCATCCCCGGGCACCCGAAGCGGACGCCCCGTGTCTCGGAGAAGTGGGCCCAGGAGCAGATCGACAAGTACGGCTGGGACTCCCCCTTCGTCCTGGTGAACGTCCGCGGAGAGTTCCCTCCCGCCCAGAGCAACGCCCTCCTGGGCGTGGACGACGCCACCGAGGCGGCGGCGCGCGTCATCCCCGAGGTCGAGTTCGCCGACGAGGTGCGTGTCCTGGGCGTTGACGTCGCCCGCTTCGGCGACGACGAGACCGTCCTCTTCCCCCGCCAGGGTCGCGCGGCGATGCGCCCCAAGGTGTTCCGGAACATCGACACCATGGCGACCGCCGGGCAGGTGGCGATGGTGCTCGAGCGCTGGAAGCCTGACGGCACCTTCATCGACGTCACGGGCATCGGGGCAGGCGTGGTGGACCGTCTCCTCCAACTCGGGTTTCCCGTCATCGGCGTGGACTTCGGCGGCAAGCCGCTGAACGGGAAGTTCGCGAACCGCCGCGCGGAGATGTGGTTCACCATGGCGGATTGGGTGAAGGGCGGGGGCTGCATCCCCGACGACCCCACGCTCATCGGCGAGCTACCAGCGCCCACCTACCACTTCACGCCAGACGGCAGGCTCGCCCTCGAGAAGAAGGAGGACATGAAGAAGCGCGGCCTCCAGTCTCCGAACCGAGCGGACGCCCTGGCGCTCACCTTCGCCGCTCCGGTGGCCCACCGCGGCTTCCGGGGACAGGTCCTTCAGGGCCTTTCAGGCCCTCGCGTGCTGCACGACTACGACCCCTACCAGGAGCTGTGACCATGGGCGCAGTGGGACCATTCGGACGAGGCGACCTCTACGAGGAGCGGATGAAGCCCCGCGCGCCCCCCAGCGACCCCGCTCCGGTCGCCCCCGACTTCACGGACGCCGAGGTGCGCAAGGCGCGAGCCGCGGAGATGGCCCGCCTCCTCGCGAGGCGCGGCCGCTCCTCCACCTTCCTCACCGGCCCCAAGGGCGACACCAGCACGCCCACCCTCGGCAAGACGATGCTGGGCGGAGGTTGAGCCATGGACGCCAGCACCCCCCGGCAGCGGTACATCAAGCGGCTCGGCGCGCTGAAGAGCGAGCGGAGCACCTGGATTGACCACTGGCGCGAGCTCTCCGAGTACGTCCGCCCGCGCAAGGCGAAGTTCTTCACGACGGACACCAACAACGGCGCCAAGCAGCACCGGAGCATCATCAACGGGACGCCCATCCGGGCCTCTCGCATCCTCGCCTCCGGGATGATGGCCGGCATCTCGAGCCCGGCGCGCCCCTGGTTCCGCCTCACCACGGCGGACGCGGCGCTCGCCGAGTACGGCCCGGTGAAGGACTGGCTCCACATCGTGGAGTCCGTCCTCCGCGAGAAGCTGCAGAAGTCCAACCTCTACAACTGCCTGCACCAGGTCTACGAGAACCTCATCGTCTTCGGGACGCAGCCCCTCCACATCGAGGAGGACGTGCGGCGCGGCTTCCGGGGGTACGTCTTCCCCGTCGGCCAGTATTGCCTCGCCAACTCGGCGCAGCTGGAGGTGAACACCGTCTATCGGGAGCTGCGGATGACGGTGGCCCAGGCGGTGGAGCGCTTCGGCCTCCAGCGCTGCAGCAACAGGCTCCGGCAGCTGTACGAGCGCCAGGAGCTGGACCAGTGGGTGGACGTCCTCCACGTCCTCGAGCCCAACCGGGACGCCGAACCCGGTCGCCCCGGGCCCCGCGGCATGGCGTGGCGCAGCTGCTGGCTCGAGGTGTCCGCGGCCGAGGGGGACGGGCCTACCTTCCTCCGGGAGGGCGGCTTCGAGGAGTTCCCCGTCATGGCCCCCCGCTGGGCCGTCTCCGGCGAGGACGTCTACGGGGAGAGCCCGGGCATGGAGGCGCTCGGCGACGCGAAGGCGCTGCAGCTCATCGAGAAGCGGAAGGCCCAGGCGGTGGATCGGGTGGTCAACCCGCCCATGCGCGGCCCCTCCGCGCTCCGGGGACAGCAGGTGAGCCTGCTCCCCGGCGCCGTCACCTACGTGGACGCCATCCACCCCGGCCAGTCCTTCGCCCCAGCCATCGAGCTCCACCCCTCCGCCATCCCCGCCATCGACGGGCTCGGGCGCGAGCACGAGCTGCGCATCAACCAGGCCTTTATGGCGGACCTCTGGATGTCCCTCGCCCGGGCCGACGGGAAGATGACCGCCACCGAGGTGATGGAGCGCCACGAGGAGAAGATGCTGCAGCTGGGGCCCGTCATGGAGCGCCTGCAGAACGAGCTCCTGGACCCGATGATCTCCCGCTGCTTCAACATCGGCCTGCGGAACCGCTGGTTCCCGCCCCCGCCGGAGGAGCTCCAGGGGCAGGAGGCGCGCGTCGAGTACCTCTCCATTATGGCCCAGGCGCAGAAGATGCTCGGCATCACCGGCGTGGAGCGCTTCGTCTCCTTCGTCGGGAGCGTCGCCGCCGGCGTCGGCCCGGACGTCCTGGACAAGCTGGACGCGGACCAGGTGGTGGACGAGTACGGCAACATGCTGGGCATCCCGCCGAGCATCGTGCGGCCCGACGAGGCGGTGGAGGCCATCCGCGCGAAGCGGGCGCAGGTCGCGCAGGCCCAGCAGGCGATCGCCACCGCCGGCGCCGTGGCGGAGGGAGCGAAGACGCTCTCCCAGGCGGACACCGGCGGTGACAACGCGCTGACCCGGCTGATGCACGGGCTGAGCGGCGTGGCTGCAGGAGGCCTTCCGCAGTGACGCCAGAGGAGCAGGCCAGGGAGCAGGCGGACCAGGATCTCCGCGCCGTCCTCCTCACCCCCGCCGGGCGGCGCTTCGTGTGGCGGGTGGTGGAGAGCATGACGCGCAGTCTGGACGGCTCCTTCGCAGGGGAGGCCACCCACGCCACCGCCTACAACGAGGGGCTCCGGGCGGTGGGGCTCCACATCACCCTGGAGACGCAGCGAGTGGCGCCCGAGCTGTACGTCGTCATGCTCCAGGAGGCCCTCCAGGAGCGCGAGGACGCCCGCCGGCGGCGTGAGGCGATGCCCCAGGAGCCGGACGAGGGCTGACGCCGGACTGCGTCCACGGCGGGCCCTAAACCCTTGGGGGCATGACGACCCCCACCACCGGCGCGCAGTCGGGAACCACGTCCACGGAGACGGGGACGCCTGGCGCGGCACCGGCCGAAGGCGCCACCGGCGGCACCGGCGGCACCGAGGGCGCTCCGGGCACGCCCCCGGCCACGCCCACCACCCCGGACCCGAAGCCCGCGAGCGAGACGCCCCCCGCCACCCCGCCACCGGGAGAGGGCGCCAAGCCCCCCGAGGGTGAGAAGAAGCCGGACGACGCCCCCCCGGCCGAGCTCGAGCTCAAGGTGCCGGAGGGAGTGGCGCTCGACCCCGCTCTCATCGACGGCTTCAAGCCCGTCTTCAAGGACCTGGGCCTCGACAGCGAGAAGGCCCAGAAGCTCGTCGACCACTTCGCCGCCAGCCAGAAGGCTCGCGTGGCGCAGCTGCTCGCCGAGCACCAGGCCCAGGAGGCGTCCTGGCGCGAGGCTGTCCGGGCGGACAAGGAGCTCGGCGGGACGGCCTTCGAGGCCACCGAGAAGGACGCCGCGCGGGCGCTCTCGAAGTTCGGCACCCCCGCGCTCACCGAGTTCTTCGAGACGTCCGGCTACGGGAGCCACCCGGAGCTGGTGCGCCTCCTGGCGCGCGTCGGGAAGGCGCTCGCCGAGGACTCGGTCGCGGACAGCGCCAACCTCGGCAAGCCGCCTCCCCGCGGCGACGACGCCTTCCTCCGCCAGATGTACGACCACCCCAGTTCGGCCGCGTTGCTGCCGAAGGAGTAGACCGACGTGTCTGTCATCAACGCCACCTACGCGACCCTGCTCGACCTGGTGAAGGCCAAGGACCCCAACGGGGCCCAGGCCAAGGTGGTCGAGGCGCTCATGCAGGAGACCCCCATCCTGGAGGACATCCCCTTCCGGGAGGGCAACCTCGACACGGGGCACCGCATCACGAACCGGACCGCCCTGCCCACCGTCCAGTGGCGGCAGATCAACAAGGGGTACAACTCCTCGAAGGGCAAGACGGACCAGGTGGACGAGGCCTGCGGCTCGATGGTGGGCAAGTCCGTGGTCGACACGAAGCTCGTCGAGCTCAACGGCGGCCTCGCGTACCGGGCCAGCCAGGACCTCGCCTTCACCCAGGCCTTCCGTCACGAGTTCGAGACCGGCCTCGTGTACCACTCCACGAAGACGGCGCCCGAGAAGTTCATGGGCCTCGCGCCCCGCTTCAACTCCACCTCCGCGCCGGGCGGCTCGCAGATCATCCTCCACGACGGGTCGGCCTCCGGGAACGACCAGTCCTCGATGTTCCTCGTCGGCTGGGGCCCCAACAGCGTCTACGGCATCGTGCCGAAGGGCAGCAGCGGCGGGCTCCGCTCGAAGGACATGGGCATCCACTACGTGGACGACGGCACCGGGGCCACGTTCTCCGCGTACATCACGGAGTGGAACTGGGACGTCGGCCTCTGCGTCGAGGACTGGCGGTACGTCGTCCGGATCGCCAACATCGACACCGGCAACCTGGTGACCACCGGTCGCGCGCTCATCGAGTCCATGATGAGGGCCGAGGAGGAGAAGATGCAGTCGCTGGACGGGAACATCCGCCCCGTCTGGTACTGCAACCGGCGGATCCGCTCCTACCTGCGGCTGCAGGCGACCGACAGCGTGAAGAACAGCACGCTGTCCATGGAGTCGGTGGGCGGGAAGCCGGTGCTTATGATGAGCGGCATCCCCGTCCGCCGCACCGACGCGCTCCTCAACACCGAGGCGCCCATCAGCTGAGCGGGGTAGTCGCGCCCGCTCCATTCGGAGGCGCCTCTCGCGGGGCGCCTCCTTCCCCTCCTCCCTCCCCTTCCCTCCGTCGCCTCACCTCAGGACCCAGGAGCCTCCCCGATGATTCTGGACCGCCAGCTGCTGCTCTCCGAGAACCAGGACCTCTCGCAGACCGCTGCGAACTACCTCTCCACCAACTCCATCGACCTGGGGACCACTGGGACCATCCCGGGAGTCGGCGGCACCCCGGTCTCCGATGTCGGCCGCGGGACCCCCAAGAACCTCTTCGTCCAGGTGACGGAGACCTTCACCTCGGGCGGCGCGGCCACCCTCCAGGTGCACGTGGTCTCCGGCACCGCCGTGGACGGGAACGGGCAGCTGAGCGCTGGCGTGAAGATCCACAACTCCTCGCGCGTGTACGCGCTCGCGGACCTGGTGGCGGGGAAGCAGCTCGAGGTCGCCATCCCCCCGGGCATCGACCAGCGCTACCTCGCGCTCCGGTACGACATCGGCACCGCGACCACGACCGCGGGCACCGTGACGGCCGGCATCGTCCTCGACCGGCAGACCAACCCGACCGTCTAGCCCCCGGCCCCGAACCCCGACCTCGCGCAGGCTGACCGCGGCGCCACACACCCGACCAGGAGAGCACGGTGCACGACAAGACGAAGGACCTCGAGGCGAAGGTGAAGGAGCTCGAGGCGAGGCTGAAGCAGACCGAGGCCGAGAAGCGGGAGCTCTCGACCAAGGTGGCCGACATGGACGCCGGTCGCCACGCCCCGAACGCGGAGCACGCGGCGAAGTGCGAGGCCATCCGCACGCAGGCCATGGTGAAGGACGGCATGCGCTTCTACCGCGCGACGGTGCCGTACTACCGGGAGGGCCGGTACTTCGAGCGGGGCTCCGTCGTCCGGCTCCCCGAGGCCGAGCAGCCCTCCGTCACCTTCGAGCCCCTGAAGTCCCAGGCCGAGGTGGCGCCCGAGGTCCCGGCGCGGCACCCCGAGCCCGCGGCCCAGCCGGACGCCCCCAAGAAGCAGCGCGCGTCCGACCTCGACGTCTAGCCCTCGGGCCACCCCATGGCGACGTCCGACGCGCAGCTGTGCAGCATGGCGCTGCTCCGCGTCGGGCAGCGCCAGACCATCGACTCCCTCAACGGGCCGTCGGCGGAGGCCCGCGCCTGCAAGGCGCTCTACGCCGACGCCCGCGACGCCCTCCTGGCCATGCACCCGTGGCGGTTCGCCACCAAGCGCGCCGTCCTCGCGGAACTGGAGGACGATGAGCGCTCGGGCTGGGAGTACACCTACGCCCTCCCCACGGACTGCATCACGCCGCGGAGCCTCTGGGCCGGGGACCGCGCGCCCGCCCTCTCGGGCAAGTACCCCTTCGAGCTGGAGTGGGGGGCCAACGACACGCCGGTGCTCCTGGCGGACCAGGAGGACGCCGAGCTCGTCTACACGGCCCGCATCACCGTCGTGCCCCGCTTCCCCCCGCTCTTCGTCGAGGCCCTGGCCTGGAAGCTCGCGGCGGACCTCGCGCTCTCCCTGCCGGTGAAGCCGGGCGTCGCGAAGGTGATGGAGGAGAAGTTCCAGCGCGCGCTCGCCCAGGCCGTCGCCGCGGACGGGAACCAGGTCCAGGAGGACGCGCAGCCAGAGAGCGAATTCGTCCGAGGGAGGTAGCGTGCCGCCCATCCGCCAGACCAGCTTCGCCGGTGGCGAGCTGTCCCCCTACCTCTGGGGGCGGACGGACCTGGAGCGCTTCCTCATCGGGCTCCGGCGCTGCCGGAACTTCTTCGTCTCGAAGCAGGGGGCCGCGGTCTCCCGCCCCGGGACGAAGTACGTCGCCACCCCGAAGTTGGCGCTGAACACCGGCTCCTCGGGCAACGTCCGCCTCATCCCCTTCGTGTACTCGGACGAGCAGTCCTACGTGCTCGAGTTCGGGCACTTCTACATCCGCTTCCACACCCAGGGCGGCACCGTCGAGTCCTCCCCGGGCGTTCCCTACGAGGTGGGGACCAACTTCACCGGGGCGGATCTCGCCGACATCCGCTACGCCCAGACGGGCGACGTCCTGACGCTCACCCACCCGAGCCGGGTGCCGGTGGAGCTCCGGCGGAACGGGCACACCAGCTGGGCTCTGTCCGTGGTGAGCGCAGATCGGCCCGCCATCTCCACGTCCTCCCCGCTGCTCCGAGAGCCTCTCCCCGTCGAGGACGCGGACCACCCCGCGCGGGAGTGGCAGTGGGCGGTGACGGAGGTGCGCCGCGACTCCCGGGGCATCGCCTACGAGACGGCGCCCACCTACGTCACC
>Ga0196970_1001749_pt1 | contig 13146 bp, 8 predicted proteins | sample S1v_513CmetaG_FD_148672 | JGI IMG/M metagenome (GOLD analysis project Ga0196970, IMG submission 148672) | Soil microbial communities from Anza Borrego desert, Southern California, United States - S1+v_5-13C | ecosystem: Environmental > Terrestrial > Soil > Desert | place: USA: California... | reverse complement strand
GCGCTCCTCGGCGACCGGATGGCGGCGCTTGCCATCGCCCGCGGCTGGGCAGGCATCGTCCTCAACGGATACGTACGGGACCTTGCTGCCCTGCGCGGCCTGGATATCGGCGTCCATGCACTTGGCAGCATTCCTTCCCGCCCCGACTGGCCGTCTCCGCCGCAGTACGTGCGCGGCACGCCCGTCACCATTCTGAACTGCGCTTTCATGGAAGGCGCGTGGGCTTACGTGGACGAAGACGGGATTCTCGTTGCCGATCGCGCGCTTGTTTCGACAGCGGCCCGCTGATTTGCGCTTCCGAGATGTCTGGCACCGCCATCCAGCACTTTCGGCCAGCGCGCGCCCGGCATAAGTTACGCATCAGGAGACTCGAATGACAAGCTTGACATTTTCGCCGCGCATCCTTTTCTTGTGCGCCGATCCGCATCTGATCGACCGCCAGCTTGCGGGGGATAACCTGGACCTGCAGTCCGCCGGCGCGCTCCGTAACGATGTTTCCACGGACGAGATCACGCCCATCCCCGTGCTCACCTACTACGACGAACGCCTGGGCAGCTACCCCTATGTCGGCCTCAAGGCCGGCGACCGCCTCCCGATCGGAAAGGACGCCGTCAGGAACGGCGGATTTTCAGTCACCGTGGCCGGCAAGCGTTACGGCAAGGGATCGTCGCGCGAGCACAGCCCGGTTGCCGAACGCACTGCGGGCATACGCCTCGTGATCGCCGAAAGCTTCGAACGGATCTATCGCCAGAACGCCGACAATGTCGGCCTGTTCACCTCGACCGACTTCGGCCTCATCGAGCGCATCCGCCGCGGCGACAGCATCGGCATCGAAGAATTGGTGGCATCCCGCGACGCGCTTGCCGCCGCCATCCTGCGCAGCGGCGGCCTGCTTCGTTACGGTCAGGAACGGATGCGGTCGGTGACGGGCATTAGCCTTGCCGCCGATGAAACCGGGCCGCGCACGCTGGCGGAAAAGATCCTGGCACGGCATCTGGTCAGCGCCGAGGACGCGCCAGGCGAGCTGCGGCCGGGCGCCGGAGGATTCGTCCGTGCCGACTGGCGCTTCATCCACGAGTACTACACCGGCATGTGCACCCACATGCTGCACGCCGCGTTCGGCAAACCGGTCGCGCTGTTTGACCCGCAAAGCATCATCGCTTTCGAAGACCACCTGTCCTATTCGCACCGAAGCCCGGTACACCTCAAGAACGGGCTGATTTCCGGCGTCCAGGATCTTTCGCGTGCGCACCGGGCGTTCGCGGAGGAATACGGCGTGCGCAACCACGGTTACCTGGACGTGCTGGACGGCAGCGAGGAGGGCGGCTCGGAAGGAATTTCGCACGCAATGATGGCGGAACGCTATGCGTTGCCGGGGCAGGTTGTCGTCGGCACCGATTCCCACACCCCGCACAGCGGCGCCGTCGGCTGCATTGCTTTCGGCGTGGGTACGACCGACATGGCCAACAGCATGGTCACCGGCGCGGTACGCTTGACGGTGCCCGAGTCCCTGAGCGTCGAACTCGCCGGGCCGGTTCCGCCCGGTGTCACCGCCAAGGACATTGTCCTGCACCTGCTTGCGGACCCGAAGATCAAGGCAGGCGCCGGGGTAGGCAAGGTGTTCGAGTTCAAGGGCTCTGCCATCACGGCGTTGTCGACTGACGAGCGCGCGACGCTGACCAACATGACGGCCGAACTCGGCGGATTCACCGGACTGGTCGCACCCGATGAAGAGACGGTCCGTTTCCTGCGCGAGCGGCGCGGCGTCGATTTCGCGCTCGAGCCCTGGATGCAGAGCGATGAAGGAGCGCACTATGCCGACACGATCCGGGTCGACTGCAGCAGCCTGACGCCGATGGTGGCCGCGCCTGGAGACCCCGGCAACGGCATGCCCTTGGGCGCGCTTGCGGAACGCGCGAAAGTGGACATTGCCTACGGAGGCTCGTGCACCGCCGGCAAACGCGAAGACTTCGACTACTACCACGAAGTCCTGTCATGGGCGGCAGACCGCGGGCTGCGCGTGCACCAGGACGTCAAGCTATACCTGCAATTCGGCACCACCGCCGTCCGCGACTACTGCATCGAAAAAGGCTACCTGGACGCCTTCGAACGCGTCGGCGCGGAGATGCTGCAGCCTGCATGCGGCGCGTGCGCGAATTGCGGGCCCGGCTCATCAACCGAGCCGGGGCAGGTCACGATCAGTGCCATCAACCGGAATTTTCCCGGCCGTTCAGGACCGGGAAGCGTATGGCTCGCCAGTCCGCCAACCGTAGCGGCCAGCGCCATCACAGGGGAGTTGACTTCATTCGACGAACTGCGCGCCCGATTTTCTTCCTGAGAGCGGGCCACACATATCAAAGGAGACACCATGAATCGCTTCTTTCGCAACCGGCGCCTGATGATCGCCACTGCCGCGGTAGCATTTGCCCTGCCGGCGCTGCCGGCACTCGCCCAGCTCGGCGAAAAACCGATCCGCGTCATCGTTCCACTCACCGCGGGGTCGACGGTCGATGCCGTGGCACGCGCGATGGGCAACCAACTGTCGAAAAACCTCGGGCAACCCGTCGTGATCGAGAATCTGGTGGGCGCCGGCGGCGTGACAGGTACCGCCCAGATTGCGAGAGGCCCCAAGGATGGAACGACCATCGGCATGGTGTCTTCCAACCACGTCATCAACCCGAGCATTTACAAGTCGATCCCCTTCGACTCGATCAAGGACATCACGCCCGTGACGATCATCGGGACGGTGCCATTGGTTCTTGTTGCGCATCCCGGGCAGCCCTACAAAAACGTCAAGGATCTCATCGCGGCGGCCAAGGCCGATCCCGGCAAACTGAACTATGGTTCGGCGGGCAACGGCAGCGTCCTGCATCTTGCCGCGGAGCTTTTGAAGAGCGAGGCGGGAGGCATCGAGATGTCGCACGTGCCCTACCGGGGCACCGGGCCGCTGACAAACGACTTGCTGGGCGGACAGGTCGAGTTGGGCTTTCTGTCCGTGACGGCGGCGGCTCCCCACATCAAGGCCGGGAAGCTCCGCGCGCTGGGCATCTCCACGAAAGAGCGTTCGTCGCTGCTGCCGGACGTTCCGACGCTCGCCGAGCAGGGACTGCCGAACTACAGTTTCGACGCCTGGCTCGCCATGATCGCCCCGGCGGGTGTCGCGCCACAGACGGTCGGCAAGCTGCACGCCGCCGCGAAGTCAGCGCTTGAAACGAAAGAAGTCCAGGATGCGCTGGCCGCCCAGGGCATTTCAGTGATCGGCAGCGGGCCGGACGTCGCGGGGCCGTTTTTCAAATCCGAACTGGAAAAGCATGCGCGCTTGGTGAAGCAGTCGGGCGCGACGGCGAATTAGGCGAATGTGGGCGTGGATTGAATCCCCGCCTACCCTGGACGGATGACGTTCAAGCTATTTGGGGCAGTGGTAGGCTGGGATGCAATCCCAGCAATCATCAAAACGGCTAAGCGGTGCTGGGATTGCATCCCAGCCTACAAACTGACGCGCAAACGTCCGCTGACCTTGTCCATGATTCGCCGCTTGCACGGAGGCTTGGGAATCCCGGCAGGCCGGGATTGCATCCCAGCCCACGAACTAGAAGACCTCTCCGCTGGCGGCACGCTCCAGCAACAGCGCCGGGGGCGCAAAGCGGTCCCCGTAACGGCTGCGCAGCTGTTCCGCACGTTCCGCAAACTTCTTCACCCCGACGTGGTTCACGAACTGGATGGCGCCTCCCGTCCAGCCGGGGAATCCGATGCCGAATATCGAACCGATGTTGGCGTCGCGCGTCGATTCCAGAACGCGCTCTTCCAGGCAGCGTATCGTTTCGATGCTCTGGATGTAGAGCAGACGGTCGCGCACTTCCTCGACAGGCAAGGCATGCGTCCCGCCGAAATGCTCCTGCAGCGCCGGCCAGAGGTATTTCTTCCCTTCGCCGGCGGGATACTCGTAGAATCCGCCGCCGGCCGCTTTTCCGCAGCGCTTGAACTCGTTGACCATGCGTTCCACGATCGCTTCCGCCGGATGCGCGCGGTAGGGTTTTCCCTCGGCGGCAAGGTCGGCGCGGGTCTGGTTCATCACGTGCAGGGAAAGAGTGAGCGCGACTTCGTCCTGTACGGCAAGCGGGCCGACAGGCATGCCGGCCGACAAGGCTCCGTTCTCAATCAATGCCGCCGGCACGCCTTCGCCGAGCATGGCAATGCCCTCGTTCACGAAGGTGGCGAAGACGCGGCTGGTAAAGAAGCCGCGCGAGTCGTTGACCACGATCGGCAGCTTGCCGATCTGTTGCACGTAGTCGTAGGCACGGGCGAGCGTCTCGTCGGAGGTACTAGCGCCGCGGATGATTTCCACCAGTTGCATCTTGTCGACCGGCGAGAAGAAGTGCAGGCCGATGAAGCGCGACTGGTCGGTGGATGCCTGCGCCAGCCCGGTGATCGGCAGGGTCGAGGTATTGGATGCCATGATGCCGCCCGGCGCGAGATACAGTTCCGCCTCCCTGGTGACTGCTGCCTTGAGTTCGCGCTTTTCGAAGACGGCTTCGATGACGAGGTCGCATCCGGCAAGGTCCTGCGCAGCGGCCGTTGGGTGGATCAGCGCCAGGGTTTCCTGTGCTCTCGCTTCGGTCATCTTGCCGTTGCGCACGCGCTTTTCCAGCAGGCGCGCACTGTATGACTTGCCTTTTTCGGCCTGCTCCAGCCCGACGTCCTTCAACACGCACGGGATGCCGCGGCTGGCGTTGGCCCAGGCGATGCCCGCGCCCATCATCCCGGCGCCGAGGATGCCTACCTTGCCTGCCTTCCATTTCGGGATGTCGCGCGGCCGGCTCTTCCCGGCGCTGACTTCCTGCATCTGGAAGAAGAAGGTGCCGATCATGTTCTTGGCAACCTGGCCTGTGGCGAGCCGCGTGAAGTAGCGTCCCTCGATCACGAGCGCGTTGTCGAAGTCCACCTGCGCGCCTTCCACCATCGCACAGAGGATGGCTTCGGGAGCGGGGTAGAGGCCGCGCGTTTTCTCGCGCAGCATCGCCGGTGCGGCCATCTGCATCGGCAGCAGCTTCGGCGTGTTCGGCGCACCGCCCGGCATGCGGTAGCCCTCGCTATCCCATGGCTGCTTCGCGCCGGGATTGGCGGCGATCCATTCGCAGGCCTGCGAAAGCATGTCGTCCTTGTCCGTGGCAAGCGCATGCACGAAACCTTTGTTCAAGGCTTCCTGCGGCGGCATGCGTTTTCCCTCGACGAGATAGGGCATGGCTTCCTGCAGGCCAAGCAGCCGCACGGTCCTGATCACGCCGCCTGCGCCGGGCAACAATCCCAGCGTCACCTCCGGGAAGCCGAACTGGATCTTCGAGTTGTCGAGGCTGATCCGGTAGTGGCAGGCCAGCGCCAGCTCAAGCCCTCCGCCCAGCGCGCTGCCGTTCAGAGCCGCCACTACCGGGCAGCCCAGCTTTTCGAGGCGGCGCAGCACCGCCTTGTTCTGTTCGACCATGCGGAAGCACTCTTGCGCGCCATCCGCGGGGATCGCGATCAGCTCGCGCAGGTCGCCGCCGGCAAAGAAGGTGTCCTTGCCGGAGGTGATGATGACGCCCTTGATGTGGTCGCGTTCCTTCTCCAGCCGTTCCACCGTCGCCGCCAGCGCCTGCTGAAACGCCGCGTTCATCGTATTGACCGGCTGGCCCGGCATATCGATGGTCAGGGTAATGATGTTGTCGCCGCCGGCTTGCCATTGGATGCTCATGAGGTTTCTCCGTTTATACGCGCTCGATGATGGTGGCGATGCCCATGCCGCCGCCTACGCACAGGGTGGCGAGGCCGCGGCGCAGATTGCGTGCTTCCAGTTCGTCGATCAGGTTGCCGAGGATCATGCAGCCGGTGGCGCCAAGCGGATGTCCAAGGGCGATCGCGCCGCCGTTCACATTGATCTTTTCTTCCGGGACGCCAAGGTCTTTCATGAAGCGCATGACGACCGAGGCAAAGGCTTCGTTCACTTCGAACAGGTCGATGTCGCCGATGGAAAGCCCGGCCTTGGCCAGCGCCTTGCGCGTGGCGGGAGCGGGGCCGGTGAGCATGATGGTCGGATCGCTTCCGGTGACGGCGGCGCACACGATGCGGGCGCGCGGCTGCAGGCCGAGGCGCTTGCCTGCCGCTTCGCTGCCGATCAGTGCGAGCGCCGCCCCGTCGACGATGCCGGACGAGTTGCCGGCGGTGTGCACGTGGCGAATCCGCTCGACCTGCGGGTACTTGCGGATGGCGGCGGCATCGAAGCCCATCTTGCCCGGCATCTCGAAGGATGGCTTCAGGGAGGCGAGCGTCTCCATCGTGGTATTGGGCTTGATGAATTCATCCTCGGCCAGCACGACGACGCCGTTCGCGTCGCGCACCGGACGGATCGATTTGAAGCGGCCGGCGGCGCGCGCCGCTGCCGCCTTTTGCTGCGAGCGCAAGGCGAAGGCATCGACATCTTCGCGGGAGAAGCCTTCCAGGGTGGCGATCAGGTCGGCACCGATGCCCTGCGGCACAAAGTCCGTGCCAAAACTCGTTTCCGGGTCGGCCGCCCACGCGCCGCCGTCCGAACCCATCGGGACGCGCGACATGGACTCCACGCCGCCCGCCACCACCAGTTCTTCCCAGCCGGAACGGACTTTCTGCGCCGCCAGGTTGACCGCTTCCAGGCCCGATGCGCAAAAGCGGTTGAGCTGGAAACCGGATGCTTTCCAGTCCCACCCCGCCGCAAGCGCCGCGGTCTTTGCAATGCACGCACCCTGGTCGCCGACCGGGGTGACGCAGCCGAGGACCACGTCATCGACCTGCGCGGTGTCGAGGCGGTGCGCCGCCTCCAGTTCCCGCATCAGGCCGGTCAGCAGGCTGACGGGCTTTACCGCATGCAGGCTGCCGTCTTTTTTTCCCTTGCCGCGCGGGGTGCGGATGGCATCGTAGATATAGGCTTCGGTCACAGCGGTCTCCTGTGTAATGGGTTTGTCGAATGATAAATCGGGGCACTTTACAAAGCAATTGCTTGGTTAGTAGAATGGCTCGAAACCTGTCGTCCGCCGGTGCAATGGAGGCTGCGAAGGCCGCGAGCGATTGCATTATTTCCAAGGAGAAGCAATGAAGTATCGATCGGTATTCCGGCCGGGCCTGTTCGCCGGACAGGTCGCCATCGTGACCGGGGGAGGCTCGGGCATCGGCAGATGCACCGCGCATGAGCTCGCCGCGCTCGGCGCGCGTGTCGCGCTGATCGGCCGCAATGCCGGCAAGCTGGAATCCGTGTGTGCGGAGATTGCGGATGCGGGCGGTATCGCCACCGCCCATCCTTGCGATATCCGGGAAGAGGAAGCGGTTCGGCATGCAGTGGCGGAAGTCCTCGCCGCGCACGGCCGTATCGATGCCCTCCTGAACAACGCGGGCGGGCAGTTTCCCGCCGCGCTGCGCGACATCTCCCTGAAGGGTTGGGAGGCAGTCGTGCGCACCAACCTCACCGGCGGTTTCCTGATGGCGCGCGAATGCCTCCAGCAATGGATGCAGGACAAGGGCGGCGCCATCGTCAACATCACGGCCGACAACTGGGGAAGCATGCCGGGAATGGGGCATTCCGGCGCTGCCCGCGCAGGCATGGTGAGCTTCACCGAAACCGCCGCGATGGAATGGGCGCCGTACGGCGTGCGCGTCAATGCCGTCGCGCCGGGTTACGTCGCTTCCAGCGGCATGGATGCCTACCCGCCGGCCATGGCCCCCTTGCTGCGCAGCGCCGCCGACGGCGTGCCGCTGAAGCGGATGGCGACCGAGGCGGAGATTGCGGCGTCCATCGTCTTCCTGCTGTCCGAGGCGGCGTCGTTCATCACCGGAACGGTGCTGCGCGTCGATGGCGGCAGGCCGCAGATGCGCGCGGGCTGGCCGCAGATGCAATCCAAAGAGGGAATGGATCGGCCCGCTGTCCGGCCCTTCCAGGGATTCCCGCTCGCCCGACCACCCAAGGTTCTTCAATCCGACGAAGGGTAGACCTGCCATGGCCGTCATCGAATCCAGAATTGCCACCGGCAGCGAGCAATTTGCGCATAACCGGGCGGCACTGCTGCAGCAGATCGAGCGCCTGCGTGCACTTGAGCAGCGTACGCGGGATGCCTCCGCAGCATCGAAGGCCCTGTTCGACAAGCGCGGGCAGATGCTGCCGCGCGCGCGCGTGGCCCGCCTGCTGGACACCGGCGCACCTTTCCTCGAACTGTCCACCCTGGCCGGCTATATGCTGGACGCGCCCGATCCCGAAAAAAGCATTCCCGGCGGCGGCGTCATCGCCGGCATCGGCTATGTGCGCGGCGTGCGCGCGATGATCGTCGCCTCCGACGCCGGCATCAACGCCGGGGCGCTGAAGATGGCCGGCCTCGACAAGATGCTGCGCGCACAGTCGATTGCGCTGGACAAGAAACTGCCCTTCATTCATCTCGTCGAGAGCGCCGGCGCGAACCTGCTCGAATACCGGGTCGAACATTTCATTCACGGCGGGAGCGTGTTCTACAACCTCGCCCGCCTTTCTGCCGCGGGCCTCCCGGTCGTGACCGTCGTGCATGGCTCGTCCACGGCAGGCGGCGCGTACATGCCCGGCCTGTCGGACTATGTTGTCATGGTGCGCGGCCGCGCGCGTGCCTTCCTCGCCGGCCCGCCGCTCCTAAAGGCGGCCACCGGGGAGATCGCCACCGAGGAAGAGCTCGGCGGCGCGGACATGCACGCCACCGCCTCCGGGCTCGCCGAATACGTGGCCGAGGACGATGCGGATGCACTGCGCATTGCCCGCGACATCGTCGCCGCCCTCGACTGGAACAGGCAGTTGCCGTACGCGCCGGCACCGTTCGAGGAACCGCGCTACGACGCCGAGGAACTGCTCGGCATCATGCCCGCCGACCCGAAGAAGCCGGTGGACATGCGGGAAGTTATCGCCCGCATCGCCGACGGCTCCGACTTCCTCGAATTCAAGGCGGGCTACGGCCCGGCCACCGTGACCGGCCACGCCTCGATGTACGGGCAGCGCGTCGGCATCGTAACCAACAACGGCCCCATCGATCCCGCCGGCGCGACCAAGGCAACCCACTTCATGCAAGCCTGCTGCCAGTCCGGCACGCCCTTGCTCTTCCTGCAGAACACCACCGGTTTCATCGTCGGCAGGGAGTCCGAGCAGGCCGGGATGATCAAGCATGGCTCGAAGATGATCCAGGCGGTATCGAGCGCGAATGTGCCGCGCATCACCGTCATGTGCGGCGCCAGTTTCGGCGCGGGGAACTACGGCATGTGCGGCCGGGGCTACGAGCCCGATTTCGCCTTCAGCTGGCCGAATGCGCGCACCGCCGTCATGGGTGCGGAGCAGGCGGCGGACACGATGGCGATGGTGATGGAAGCCGGCGCCGCGCGCAAAGGCCAGGCGGTGGACGCCGGGATGATCGCCGGGCTCAAGCAACAGATTATCGCCACCTTCGAGCGGCAGACCAGCGCGTTCTACACCTCCGCGCTGCTGCTGGACGACGGCGTGATCGATCCGCGCGATACGCGCAAGGTGGTGGGAATGTGCCTGTCCGTGTGCGAGGAGGCAAGCCGCCGCCAGGTGCGCCCGGTGCAGTTCAGCGTTGCAAGACCTTAACGATAAGAGGAGACACCATGCAATTCACCCAGGAGCACCAGGAGCTGCAGCGCAGCCTCAAGCGTTTCATTGATACCGAGATCAATCCGCACGTCGACGAATGGGAAGAGGCCGGCATTTTTCCGGCGCACCAGGTGTTCAGGAAGATGGGCGAACTGGGCTTCCTCGGCCTGTGCAAGCCGGCGGAGTACGGCGGCCTCGGCCTCGATTATTCCTACTCGATGGTGATGGCCGAGGCGCTGGGCCACATCCACTGCGGCGGCATCCCGATGGCCATCGGGGTGCAGACCGACATGTGCACCCCCGCACTGGCGCGCTTCGGCTCGGACGCGCTGCGCCGCGAATTCCTGGCGCCTGCGATTGCGGGAGAGACGGTCGGCTGCATCGGCGTATCGGAGGCATCGGGCGGTTCCGATGTCGCAGCGATCAGGACGACCGCGCGCAAGGATGGCGGCGACTACGTCATCAACGGCAGCAAGATGTGGATCACCAACAGCCTGCAGGCGGACTGGATCTGCCTCCTGGCCAATACCTCGGAAGGTGCGCCGCACCGGAACAAGACCCTCATCATCGTGCCGATGAAAACCAAGGGCGTAAGCATCGCAAAGAAAATCCGCAAGATCGGCATGAATTCCTCCGACACCGGCCTGATCTACTTCGACGATGTCCGGGTGCCGCAACACCACGCGATCGGCGAAGAGGGCATGGGCTTCACCTACCAGATGATGCAGTTCCAGGAAGAACGTCTCTGGTGCGCGGCGAACGCGCTGCAGAGCCTGACCAATTGCATCGAATGGACCGTCGAATGGGCGCGTGAGCGCCAGATGTTCGGCGCACGCCTGCTGGACAACCAGTACGTCTACTTCCGGCTGGCCGAACTCAAGACCGAAATCGAGTCCCTGCGCGCCTTGACCTACCGCGCCTGCGAACTCTACGTCGGCGGGCAGGACGTCACCGAGCTGGCTTCGATGGCCAAACTCAAGGCGGGGCGCCTGCTGAGGATCGTGCCGGATGCGTGCCTGCAATTCTGGGGCGGCATGGGCTATACCTGGGAAAACCTGGTGTCGCGCACCTTCCGCGACGGCAGGCTCGGTTCCATCGGGGGCGGCGCGGACGAGGTCATGCTCGGCATCATCGCCAAGACCATGGGCATCCACCCCGGCAAGCAGGCAAGGTGAAGGCGATGCCGGCCACGCTCGAACTCCGGCGCGCAGGCGCCGTGCTCCACGTGACGCTGAATCAGCCGCAGACGCGCAATGCGCTGTCGGCGGAAATGGTGGCCGAACTGCAGGCGGTGGCGGCGGAATGCGCCGTGGATGCGCATCTGCGCTGCATCGTCCTGCGCGGCGCCGGCGGCAACTTTTGCGCAGGCGGCAACCTCACGGATTTCCAGCGGCTGATGCGCATGCCGCGTGAAGGCGCCGTCGACCCGATTGCCGCCGCGAACCGCGAGTTCGGCAGGATGCTGCAAGGCTGGCATGCACTGCCGCAGGTGGTGGTCGCCGTGGTGGAGGGCGCCGCGATGGGTGGCGGTTTCGGGCTTGCCGCCATCGGCGACATCTGCCTGGCGGAGGCATCGGCGCAGTTCGCGATGCCGGAAACCAGCCTCGGCCTGCCGCCCGCGCAGATTGCGCCCTTCGTCGCCCTCCGCATCGGACAAGCCGCAACCCGCCGCCTCGCGCTGACGGCTGCCCGTATCGGCGCGCAGGAGGCGCGCGCGGCGGGGCTGGTCGATGAGGTCCACGAGGGGACGGATGCCCTTGCAGAAGCGCTGGCCAAGACGCTGCGTGCGGTGCTGCGTTGCGCACCGGGCGCCTTGCGCTCCACGAAGGCGATCGTCGCGCGCGCCGTGGATCTCGATCAAACGCTCGACTTTGCCGCAGGAGAGTTTGCGCGCGCCTTGCGAGGCGGCGAGGCAGCCGAGGGCGTACGCGCGTTCGGCGAAAAACGCAGCCCGGCCTGGGTTGAGCAACCGGCGTAAATACTATGCACACACTCCTCATCGCAAACCGTGGCGAAATCGCCGTCCGGATCATGCGCTCCGCGCGCCGCATGGGCTTGCACACCGCCGCCGTCTACTCGGAGGCCGACCGCAATGCTGTCCATACCGAATTCGCCGACAGCGCCGTGTGCATCGGTGCCGGCCCGGCGCGCGAATCGTATCTGAACACAGCAGCGATCCTGGATGCCGCGCGCAGGCTTGGCGCCGATGCCGTGCATCCCGGATACGGCTTTCTTGCGGAGAATGCCGACTTTGCGCAGGCGGTTCTCGAAGCCGGCCTGACATGGGTCGGGCCGCCGCCTTCGGCAATGCGCGCGATGGGCAACAAGGCGGGCGCGAAGCGCTTGCTGCTGGAGCGCGGTGTGCCGCTGCTGCCCGGATACCAGGGAACGGAGCAGTCCGAGGAGGCACTGCTGCAGGAAGCGCGACGCATCGGCTTGCCGCTGATGATCAAGGCAGCGGCAGGCGGCGGCGGGCGCGGGATGCGGCTGGTGACGGATGAAAAGGATTTACCCTCGCAACTCGCGCGAGCCCGGTCCGAGGCGCAGCAGGCATTCGGCAGCGGCGAGCTGATCCTGGAGCGCGCGCTGATCTCGCCGCGCCATGTCGAGGTGCAGGTCTTTGCGGACACGCACGGCAATGTCATCCACCTCGGCGAGCGCGACTGCTCGGTGCAGCGCCGCCACCAAAAGATCATCGAAGAGTCGCCGTCGCCGGCCGTCACGCCGCCCTTGCGCGCGCGGCTTGGCGCGGCCGCGGTGGAAGCGGCGCGTGCCTGCGGCTACACCGGGGCGGGAACGGTGGAATTCCTGCTGGATGCGACTGGCGGCTTCTGGTTCATGGAGATGAATACCCGGCTCCAGGTCGAACATCCCGTCACGGAAGCGATTACCGGCCTCGACCTCGTGGAATGGCAGTTGCGCGTGGCCAAGGGCGAGTCCTTGCCGCTGACGCAGGCCGAGATCGACGCACGGCTGGCGACGGGCGGGCACGCGATCGAAGTGCGCTTGTGCGCGGAAGATCCGGCGCAGGATTTTCTCCCGCAGGCCGGCAGGATTGCCCTCTGGCGTGTACCGGCGCAGCAGCGCGTCGACCATGCGTTGCGCGACGGCGCGGTCGTACCGGCCTATTACGATTCCATGGTCGCCAAGCTCATCGCGCACGGCCCGAACCGGGAAGAGGCGCGGCAAAGGCTGCTGCAGCAACTGGCCGAATGTGTCCTGCTCGGCCTGCCCACCAACCAGGATTTCCTTGCCGATTGCCTGGCCCATCCCGACTTTGCGGGGGGCCGAGCGACGACTGGTTTCATCGAGGCCTGCTTGCCGGCGGAAAGCCGCCGGTCGGCCAGCGATCCGGCAGCCCGCGTGGCGGCGGCCGCCTTGGTGCTCGCCACCCGGCAGGCATCGGTAGAACGGCGCTACCCGCAGGCGCTGGCGGGATGGAGCAGCAACAGCATCCTGCATACCGGGATCGAGTTCGAACTCGACGGAACGCGGCACCGCTGCGAGGCGCACGCCAAGGGGCCGGA
>Ga0196970_1001748_pt1 | contig 13147 bp, 12 predicted proteins | sample S1v_513CmetaG_FD_148672 | JGI IMG/M metagenome (GOLD analysis project Ga0196970, IMG submission 148672) | Soil microbial communities from Anza Borrego desert, Southern California, United States - S1+v_5-13C | ecosystem: Environmental > Terrestrial > Soil > Desert | place: USA: California... | reverse complement strand
CCAGCCTTATCCAACCCCCTTGCGCGATGCCGATGGCAACGTGGTTGGCGGGATCAACATGCTAGTCGACGTTACCGAACGCAAACAAGGGGAAGAACGGCAGCGCCTGCTGCTGCACGAGGTGAACCATCGTGCCAACAACTTGCTCTCGGTGATGCAATCGTTCGTCACGCTCACCCAGGCAGCGGACGTGTCCAGCTATCGCGATGTCCTGGATGGGCGATTGCGGGCACTTGCCGTCGCTCACAGCCTGTTGGCCGAAAGTCGTTGGCACGGAGCCGACCTGGCACGCCTGATCAGCGAAGAATTGGCGCCCTACATGGAAGCCGGTGAAAGCGGCGTGTGGTTGCAGGGATCGACGATCCCGCTTATTCCAGCCGCCGCACAGTCCCTGGCCATGATCATTCACGAATTGGCAACCAACGCCGTCAAATATGGAGCCTTGTCGGTTCAAGGCGGCAAGCTGAACGTGCAATGGCATCCAGAGGGCAACAATGTAACGCTGCGCTGGACTGAAGCGGGAGGGCCCGCGGTGCGGCAGCCAACCCGCACAGGCCTGGGATCGTCCGTTATTGAACGCTGCGCCGCGCAGCTAGGTGGGTCATTGTCCCGCCAGTGGCCTGCCGAAGGACTGAAGGTCGAGCTGTGTTGGCCATTGCAGCCGTCCCAGCCAGCACCTGCTGGTTAAACGGCTTTGTCCATCGCCCGGAGCCTGCCGAGCGCCTTGCGCAGTTCTTTCACCTGGAAAGGTTTGCCCAGCACCTGTGAATCCGGGTAGGCCTCTACGGGCTGCGCACCATAACCCGTCAAGAACAGAAACGGAATGCCCTTGGCTGAAAGGGCAGTTGCCACCTGGTCCACCCGTTCGCCGGCCAGATTCATGTCCAGGATCGCCGCCTCGATGGTGGCATCCCGTTCGATCAAGTGCAACGCATCGCGCACCGTGCCGGCTGGACCCAGCACCAGGCACCCGAAGTCAATTAAATGGGCCTCGATCAGCATGGCCACTATCGCTTCGTCTTCAACGACAAGGACGCGGTACCCATCGAAAGATACCGGATCAGCCTGAGTCGCCATAGTGTGAATCTCCTGTGTCGTCTGTCTGCGATCAGCATTGTAGGCGGACAAGGCCGCCGCAGTGCCCGGGCACGCCATTTGCTGAAGCGTCTTGCCCCATCTGGGGCCCCATCCTTTTTCCCGGAGAAAAACAATGGCCAAGACGCACACCAGTAATGCGCAGCAAACCAACGACCTGCTCTACCAGGCGCTCGAGACCGAGCTTGGGGGAATGAAGGTATACGAAGCGGCAATCAGTTGCGCCATTAACGACGACCTGAAGAAAGAATGGGAAAGCTACCTGGACGAGACGACCACTCATCGCCAGGTGCTGCTGACGGTCTTCGAGCAGCTTGGCCTGGATCCGCAGGCCAAGGTCCCCTCGCGCGAGATCGTCGCCCACCACGGGCAGTCGCTCGTCAAGGCCATAGAGCTTGCCAAGGCGCAAGGCGACCCCGCCGCCGCGCAGATCGTGGCGGCGGAATGTGTCGTACTGGCCGAAACGAAAGACCACCAGAACTGGGAGCTTATCGGCATGTTGGCCGAGAAGACCTCAGGCACGCAGGCAAAGGTGTTGCAGCAGGCGTTCGAGGCGGTGGAAAAAGACGAAGACCACCACCTGTACCACACCAAAGGCTGGACCCGCGAACTCTGGATCGAAGCGCTGGGCCTGCCGGCCGTGCTGCCCCCGCCCGAGGAAGTCAAGAAAGTGGAAACCGCGATCGGCGCCTCGCGCGCCGAGCAGGCGCGCGACACCATGCTGCGCGGCAAGCACTGAAATCCGCCGGATGCTGCCGGGGCCACCCGCCCCACGGTGGCCCGGCAGTGGCCGGATCGGCCCGTGCGGTAACATGCCTAGCGTCTGAGACCTCGAGTTCCGCATGGACGCTTATATCGACAAAATCGGCCAGTTCATCCAGGCCCATCACGACTGGGCCGGGCCGATCACCTTCCTGCTGACGCTGGGCGAATCGCTGATCTTCCTGGGCCTGTTCATTCCCGCCACGGCGCTGATGCTGCTGACCGGCGGGCTGATCGGGGCCGGCACGCTGTCGCCCTGGAATGTGCTGGCCTGGGGCATCGCAGGGGCCATCGTGGGAGACGCCTTGTCATATGGCCTGGGCCGCTGGCTGGGCCCCGGGCTGCTGCGCCGCTGGCCATTCAGCACGCAGCGTACTGCCGTGGCCCGCGCCCGGCTGTTCTTCTACCGCTACGGCTTCGCTTCGGTGCTGATCGGCCGCTTCCTGGGGCCCATCCGTTCCACCATCCCGACCGTGGCGGGCATCATGGGCATGAGCCAGGTCCGTTTCCAGACGGCCAATGTGCTGTCGGCGCTGGTCTGGCTTCCGCTGATGCTGGCGCCCGGCTTCATCACGGCACGCAGTGTCGATGCCATGGAAGGCAGCGGCCAGATCGGCCTGCTGGCGGGCACGGCCGCGTCCGTGCTGGTCGGCGTCTGGCTGCTGGTGGCGTTCATGCGCAAGCGCCGCCAGCCCGAACGCAGCCGGGATCAGCGCAGCCGCTGACCCACGTGACAGCCGGAGCATCGCATGATCTACCGCGTTCTGGCCGATCTTGTGTTGCTGGCCCATGCCGCCTTCGTGCTGTTCGTGGCGCTGGGCGGCTTGCTGGTGCTGTGGAAACGCTGGGTGATGCCCTGGCATCTGGCTGCGCTGGCATGGGGCGCCACCATCGTGGGCATGGGATGGATCTGCCCGCTGACGCCCCTGGAAAACGGCTTGCGGCAATTGGCCGGCCAGGAAGGCTACGCAGGCGGGTTCATTGAACACTATGTGTTCGGCCTGATTTATCCCGATGGGCTGACGCGGCCGCTACAGATGGCCCTGGCCGGCCTGCTGGTGACCGGCAATGCCGTCGTCTATGCCATCGTGTATCGCGGCCGTGGACGCCGATGACGACGGATGCCCTGCGGACGGCGCCAAAGTCATCGGCGGTGCCAGCTGAATTGCGGACCGGCATGCAGGCGTTGAAAGGCATCTTCGTGCTCGATGATTGCCAGCCTCATTTTGGCTGAATACCTGACGGGAACATTCGCCCCCTGCTTCAGCCATTCGGTCGCGCGCTTCTTGAAAAGCTGCTCGATATAGACATCCCTGCCGGTGGGTGCGCCCGCGGACGGGTTCAACCGCACGCGCAGCTGATACCACTGGTCGTACTCGCCGCCTTGCTGACCGCAATTCTCGGCCACCAGAATAGTGCCGGACGTAGGCACGCCGGTTTTAAAAAGGTGCTCGGAGATGAAATCCACGATCAGCGAGCGCAACTGAAAGAACATGACGCCGACAAAGAAACAGACCAGAATGATCTTGTAAGCATGCTCGTTGCCAAAGAAGTTGCTGATCGACGCCAGCATGCCGACGTAGACCAGAAAGCACACCACCGACCCGATCATCAGGACATAGCCCACGAAGCCTGCCAGGAAGTAATAGATCATGCGCTGCGCCTGCTTGAATCGGACATGTGCAAAGCCGGCTTCAGGCCGCCAGGACCAGCACTTTCTTCTGATCCATCTTCAGGTACATGCCCAGCGTGTTCCAGAAATTCTGCAAAGCCAGGCACAGCCAGCGTATGACGAATCCGCCGCAGGCGATGACCGTGAATGAAAACAGCGCGATGGTGGTCCCCAGCATGAACAGTGTGCCCGTGGCCAGGCCCAGTACGCCCGAAGGCAGGTCGATCGTCAGTGGCGCAACCGAAAAAATATTGTGCGCAGGCTTGCGTTGAATAAAAACGTTGGTGGTCGGCAGCTTCATGCAGCTGAGCATGTCGTTCTTGGATACGCCCGTCATGTACGGGCCCAATCCTATGCTGCGTCCGCTACCCATGCATCCCCAAAACGGCATATCGGTCTCCTTGGAAAATCAAGCGCTGCGTAATTCAGCCTCGAACAATTCATCGTCACGCTCGACTGCACCGGGACGGCGTTTGATTTCGTCCGAGTCGAGCACGGCCCGATGGAATCGGGTCTGGTTCAGGGTTACTTCCCCCAGGTTGCACTGCTTCAATCCGGCATAAGAAAAATCGGCGTACTGCATATCGCAGGCAACGAAGCCGCACCGTTCGAAGGCTGCGCGATTGAAAACCCCCATGCCCAGTTCCGCACCGGTGAAATCGCAACCGGTTACCAGGGCGTTGTTCCAAAGGCTTTGGTTCAGCGTGGCGCCGTTGAACCTGCAGTTTTCGACCGTAGCGCCCACGAACAGGGCGTTGCGCATCTCGGCGGCGGTGAAGTTCACATTGGCCAGGCTCGCCTCGCTGAAATTACACATCGCCAACCGGCAACCCGAAAAATCCACATCCACCAGTTCCGCTTCGTTGAACTGCGTTTCCGACAGGTCTTGTCCGGAAAATACCTGGCCGGAAAGCGTACAGCCGGAAAGCGCCATTTCGCGCATCACGGCGCCCGCAAAGATGGTTTCCCGCAGGTCCAGTTCATGCAGCGTCGATTTCGACAGGTCGGCATTCGTGAAGTCGGCACGTTCGAAGCGCGTGCTGAATACGTTCGCCTCTACTAGCGCAACACCGCGCAGCACCGCATCGGAAAAATCGCAATCGGAAAGATCGGTCTTCTCCAGCCGGCACGCTCGCAGCGTTGCATGCTGGCATACGGTATCGTCGAGCGTGGCTTCGGACAGGTCGCATCCATCGAGCACGGCATGATTGAACCGGCATTCGATGAATTTCGTGTGGCTCAGATCCGCATTTTCAAAGAAGGCGTGATCGAAATTGCAGTTCATGAAAATGGATTCGCGCAGGCTGCTGCGCCGAACACACACCAAGGAAAAATCGACCCGATCAAAGATCATGCCGGGCAGATCTTCACCATCGAAGACTTCACCACGCAAATCCAGGCCGCTTATCCGTTCCAGCGTATGTGCATTCTTCAACACCTGAGCCTTGCTCATGCCATGCCCCCCAGCCGTGCCGTACCCGTGCTTCGATAGGGCGCCAGGCGCGTACGGCGCACATATGCACCCTCGACCCGCGTAGAAGCATCCAGCAGGGTCTCTGACATATCGGCGCGAAAAAAATTGCAATCGGAAAGATTGGCGCCCACCAGGCTGGCCTTCTGGAAATTGGCCTGCATCAAGTTGCAGCCGGACATATCCACCAGGTCGAGCTGCGCCCGCACGAACAAAGACTGCGGCGCGGCGACTTTACTGAAGCGGCAATTGACGAAGCGGCCCTGGGAAAAATCACACTGCTCCAGCCGGGAAGCTTCGAAAACAACGTTCTCGAAACCGATTGCCCGGAACATCGTCTGGTGGAATTGGTCGTCGTTGAACCAGCAGTCGGCCAGCGACACGTCATCGGAAAAAACGCATTTGCTCAGTATCGAGCCGGTCAGGCGCCAGTGCTGCAGGCGGGTCCCGGACAGCGAGCAGGCATGCATGAGGCTGTCGGCAATATGCAGGTTGTCGATGCTGGCACTTTCGAAGCTGACCTTGTTCAGCGACGAGTCGGCGATTGCCACATCGGCCCATGACAGGTTTTCGAAGGTCAGGTTCTGCAGCTTCATGTCCTTCAGCGCGCAGTGCCGGAACTCCGAATCATGCATGGTGAAATCCTCTATCACGCCGGAATCGAAACTGCAGTGTTCGAAGACCGCGCGCACTTCACAGATGAGGTTCGCCAGGTTCGCGCTGCCGAAAGAGGTGTTCATGAATACGGCTTCGCCGATGTTGGCGCGGGTAATTACCGCTCCATCCAGCCGGCAATCCACGAAGGTGCCGCGCGCCAACACGGTTTCATCGAACTTTGCACCCGCCAGGTTCGCACCGGTGAAATCGGCATTCTCCAGCCAGGTCCGGGAAAAATCGGCGCCTGGAAGATCCATGCCCGACAGGTCGGCGCCGGTCAGGTCCAAGTCCGACAATCGCTTGTTCAGGCGATATTTCTTTAGCACCTGCTCGCGGATTTCGAGCGCGCGATGCTGTCCGACACGGGCCACGCCCTGCTGGAAGTGCACCGAATAGAGATAAAGCTGCTTCACGCCGCGCTTGCTGTAGTCATACATTTGCCGCGGCGTGATGCCTGCCTTCCCGTCATCCGCGAGTGAAGCTCGCAGCGCCTGGCGCGATTGGGCCTTGCGCACGCTGTCGAAGATCGCGTTCAGGTCGGGGGGGCCCTTCTGGGGCAGCGTCAGCCTGTCCGGCGACGACGAAACACCGGCAATAGCGTCCAGCAATACCTCTTTGTTCGGCAGGTTCGTCTGCCGCAGTTCGCGTCCGGCGCCGTCAAATGCCTCCTGCCGTTCGCGCTGCAGGCGTATCAGTGTCTCGTCGTGCATCTTCTGATGCTGCTCGGCCACTTCGGCCAGGTTGTCCAGAGTCATGGGCTTCACGGGGCCGATAAATCCACCCAGTGGATATGCCCCCGTGTCGCGCTGCAAGCGGTCGGCAAGCTTGGACATCAGCGGCCGATTGTCCAGCGGTATGTCTTCGAGCCAGGGGGCCAGCATCTCCGCCGGCATCAGATCGCCATCCCGGAATGCATCGAGCGCGGCGGTGTCGATACTGGTGCGCCGCGCATAGATGTGCCTGTAGTGCTCCAGCGAACGCTCCTGGCCGCTGCGCTCCAGCGCGCCCATGATTCCGCTGACATCGAACGCATCGTCTTCGGTGATGGAAGTCTGTCCGTGAAAAAGCAGTATGTAGCTCGTGCGGTGCGGCAGGAACCAGACCGTGGTGGGCCGCAACGGCACTTCGTCGAGCTGTTCCGCGCCGGTGCGCTGGATAAAGCAGCGCGCGTGCAGCGACGGCAATGTGCCCGCCCAGCAATGGTGTTCCGGATGCATGTTCCAGAATTCGAACGACTCGTCCATGGACAAAGCAATGCGGTCGTGCCAGATCTGGTCGTCGGGCGCGGCGTTGAACGCCGAGAATTGCAGGTCGTCGAAGAACCCCGAGCCTACCGTGTTGACCCATTCTTCATCACAGGTGCCCAGCTTTTCCAGGCGCTTGGGCCAGTCTGGCCGGACCAGCCCGAAATTGTGCGGGGATACCCGCTGGCCGCGCGCCTGGATGCGTTCGGCGGGTGCCTCGAGATTGGGCAACCGGATTGCCGGCGTGCCGTTCACGTCGACTTCGTCCGAGCCCGTGCCCAGGGGATTGTCGGGCACGGTGCCGCCACCGAAAGAATTGGCCCAGGTCAGGGGCATTGCCTCGAATGGCTGGGGGTCGGAAATGCGGTTTCCCAGCCAGTAGCGCTCTCCGAAAACCAGGCCGTCCTTGCGTTTGTTTCCCACCCGCACGCTGACCATGCATTTCGTGTTGTCCGCCTGGTGCGCGGTATAGGCATGCCCGCTGACCAGGTATTCCGGGTGCGGCTTGGGCATGACCATGTCCATCATCTCGTCGGCGTCGAGTTCAGGCAACACATCGTGCACCAGAAAATGCTCGGCCTGCAGCCGGGGGCCGTCGGGATCGTGCCGGACCAGCACCGCGATGGACACCGACAGGTATATTCCGCCACGCCACCGGTACGGGCGCGGCATCACCGTCATTCGGAGCGGCTTGATGATTTTCATGGGCCCTTGTTCTTTTTCTTTACTTTGCTCGCAATACCCTTGGCAAGATTGCCCAGTTTGCCGGCGGCGCTTTTTACCGCGGGCGACGGGTTGCCGCCCAGGAACTGCAGGCCCCGGGCAATATGGATTCGTACCAATGCCCGGTCAATCGCGGCATGCGATCTCTGGAATTGTTTCTGCGCCGCCCCCATGGAAGCCCCCACCAGATAGAGGTCGCGCGTTGCCACGGTGGTCTTCACCACGCCCAGCGATGAGATGAATCCGTACGCGGAAGCTGTCGCGATCGATCCGGCAAGCGACAAGCCCGAGAATGTGAACGGGTTGGGCGAGTACATTTCGTACCCTTTCAAGTAGAAATTCATGCCCACGGGCGACTCGGAGATGTCCGTGCTGGCCTCGGCATGGTATTTCTGGCAATTGATGGTCAATTCATTCGCGGTGGTCTGGACAAAGGCGCCATCGATGTTCCACCAGGTCTCGCCTTTTACCGTCTGGGTTTCGGTACTCAGGTTGGTTTCAATGACCACGCCCTGCACCATGGCCTTCAGATAGCCCATGATGTCGAAACCCGACACACCGTCAAAACTGGCGGGATTGCTGATCAACGCCTCGGAAGCGGCGGCGGTGGCGGCGGACTCTGCCGCCATTTCGGGGCTGGCTCCATTGTCGAGCGCTTCCTGTGCCTTGCTTTCGGCGGTGGCTCGGTCCGCCCCCGCCGACTCGGCGGCATCGCCCGCCGAGTCGACCGCCAGCTTGGCCTGTTGGCTGGGGCTCATGCCTTCACTGCCTTGGTGCACGGCTTCGCGGGCATTATTGCCGGCGACGCTGGGGTCGGCCACGGTGCGGCCAACCAGGTCCGAGGCCACGGTACTCATGTTGGCGTTCGGATCGGTCGACATGACGTTATGTGCCGTCTCGCTGACCGCCTCTGCCGTGACCGGATCTATGTTGTACTTTTCCCAGATAGGGGCCACCGACGCGTCGAAATTGTCGATGGTCAGATCGGGAACCGACTGGATAGCCTTGACGGCGGCCTCCGCGTCCGAGCCTGGCAAGGGAACAAAACCGGACATCAGGGCACCTGTGTGGTTGAGCTTTGCACTTTTCCTTTACCCATCAGGCTGGTCTGCAACAGAAAGCCGCGATGGTTCTTGCTGTCTTCGATCGACTTGTTGTACAGGACAATGTCGTTGTCGAATCCCGCCATATACAGGCGCCCCAGAGTGCCGGTCAGCAGGTATCCGGAATAAACATGCCACTCGCCGCCGTATTTCAGGCTGCCGCCATACAGCGAAAATGAGGTGTACAGGGTGGCGTCATACGAGCCGTTGTATATGCCGATGCCCTTGCCGGAATGGAAGCGGAAATTCAACAACGACTGGTCCGAGTAGGTCTTCATCGTGGAACTGCAGTTGATGTGTATGTTCTTGCCGGGCAGGTCATAAGTCACCGTGTCGCTGTGCGAATGAATCACACTGCCGGTGACGTTCAGCGTCTGGGTGTCCTTGAAGTCGTAAGTGACCGCGCCGCGCACCAGGCGGACCAGATACCCCAGGATGGAAAAAGTACTGGGCGACGATGAAGCGCTGGTTGCCGCGGACTGGCCTGCGGCCGCGCCGGCAGCCGCGGGGCTGACGCCCTGGTCCATATATTCCTTGATGTTCGTACGAAGGTCGGCCGCAGACTGCGTTTCCATCACGCCCGTCTCGTCCAGCACTGACTTGGCTTCCTGGTACGCGATAGCCTCTTGCTGCGCCCTGCTCAGGCCGGACTGGCCCTCCAGCCTGCCCGCCACCTTGTTCCGGATGCGATCGCTTATTGTGCTGGGACTGGAAACCGTCTTCGCCGTAAGGTCCTGGGCAATCGCCTGGGCATTGGCGGGGTCTCTTTCCGCCATGACCTCGATGGCCCTGGCGGTCGAGGCGGCAGTCACCGGGTCGCCCGAATACCCCAGAAGCTGGCTCTTGACGTAGTCGAAGCGCGCATCCGGATTACCCCCCGGATGCGCGGCCATGTAGTCGCCGACATTGGACACGACGTTTGCGGCGTCAGAGCCCGGCTGAATGTTGTAATCGCACATGGGTCAGCCTCCCGAGAGGATCAGCCAGATGACGGTAGCCCCCAGGGAAACCATGTTGGCTGACTTTTCCCACTTGGATCTGTCGTTATCCAGGCTGACCAGCCCGCCGCCGTGCCGGCCCGTTCCGTAGTGCGACATCTGCGCGGCGGTGCCTATGCGGGCGCCGCCCACGCTGGCATTGCCGGCCGAGAAATCTCCCGAGACGATGAGCGCCGACCGATTTTTCCACGGGGTCTGCAGCATCGTATATGTCCCGCTGGACACATTCACGTAGCGGCTCATCTTCTTTGCGGCGTGGACGGTATTTTTCTCTTCGTCCGCATTGACCGCAATCGTGCCCGCCTTCAGATGGACGTCGGTCGCATTGATCGTGACGTTGCCCTTGTGGTTGTATTGCGTGGCGCCGGTCGTGTATTTTATGTAGGAGTCGAGCAAATCCACCCTGACAAAATCGTGAACCGTCAGGTTGAAGTCTTGCGATACTTCGAAACCGGCGGGGATCAGCTTGCCCCCGCTTGCCGCATTCACGCCCGCGGCCAGGGCCTGCGCCGCCACTTCGGGGCTGGCCGGCGGCCGGGCGGAGCTTTCCAGATTCAGGTTCAGGACAGAAAAACTGCGGCCGCTGAGCACATCCGACATTTTTGTCAGCATGGCATTTTCGGGCTCGGACACAGTCACGCCGTTGCTTTCGGCCAGCCTGTCTACGTCCGACATGGACGGCGTGGTTGGCGTGCTTCCCGGGCCTGGCTGCCCTTGATAGCCCAGCAGTTCGTCGGTAAGTTCGCTCAGCGTTTTAGTCATGCCGTACCTGTATGTCTACCAAGCCAGATCGCACGAACATCGAGATACAGGCGGGCTTAGCCGACATTGCCATCGATCACGATCTTGACATCGCCGACGATTTTTGACTTGTAGGCTCCTTGGAGCGAATGATCGATGTCGCCGATTTCCGTCAGCTTCTGCACGCCATCCTGCGTGGCCGTCAGCGTGCCTTTTGTCGTCGTTTCCACATCGCCTGTTGTTTTCTTGATGACCACCCCTTCAATGGTTCTGTTGTAGGGCCCCATATTGGTAGTCGTCTGCCCGACGAGCGTCAGATCGGTGGTCTTCTTGACGTGCGCTCTTAACGAGCCCGCGGTAATGCTGTACAGGCCGCAGACATCGACGGTGTAATTCGCGCCGATAGTGTGATCATGGTTGTTCACCACTTCATCGCACATGTCCTTCTGCGCGCGCATGTGCACTCGTTCGCAGCCCAGCGCGTCTTCGAAGATCATCTTGTTGCACATCGACGGGTCGCCATATACCGACTGGCTGCGGAACCCGCTTTGCGTGGCGCTGGCAGGCAGTTCCACCGGCGGCATGTTATTGGCGTTGTAGACACGCCCCAGCACCAGCGGACGGTCGGGGCAGCCGCCGATGAAGTCGACCACCACTTCGTCGTTGATGCGCGGCAGTTGCAGGCCGCCGAAGCCGCCCCCGGCCCATGGACTGGATACGCGCACCCAGCAGGAGCTGCTTTCGTTCTTCTGGCCGTAGCGGTCCCAATGGAACTGGATCTTGATGCGGCCGTATTTGTCGGTCCAGATCTCCTTGCCGGCGGGCCCCACCACTCGGGCCGTCTGCGGGCCGTGGGTGCGCGGAATGGGCGTGACGCGTGGCGCGCGATATTGCACGCTGGACGGCAGTGCCGAGAAGGACTCTTCGTAGAATTCTTCCGAGCCGCTGTTGGTGGAATAGCCGCCCACGCTCATGCGGTAATTCACCGATACCACCAGGTATTCGCGGTTCTCGGCCTTGCGCGGATGGTTCTTCAAGGTGAACAGATGCCCGGGCGCCATGCCGCGGGCATTGCTCAGGCCCAGGTCCTGTTCCTGGATACTTTGCAATTCTTCCAGGCGCACGCGCGCATACTGTTCGCCGTGCTGGGCTTCCTGGAAGCCGCCCTGCCATTCGAACATTTCCAGGTTGCCGGGCTCGGAGCCGCCGGCCCGCTTGGACATGGCGTCCAGGCTGGCGCCGGGCTTGGTGAAATCGTAGTCCACCGTGGCATAGCCGTCGGGCGTGACCTGGGCCGAGATTTCCCACATCGATATGTATTCTTCCTGCGGTGTCGATACACGGTCGGGGCCGTAATAGGGAATGGTCTCGTAGCCCGGCACCGGCGCATGCGAAGCGATGTCGTCGGTCATGACCAGCGTGTGCTGGCCCTTGTCGTGCTTGAAGTAGTAGTAGATGCCCTCGTGTTCCATCAGGCGGCTGATGAAGGCAAAGTCGGTTTCCTGGTACTGCACGCAGTATTCCCACGAGCGATAGCTGCCCGTGAGTTTCATCTCGAAGGGATACCCGTATTCCCCCAGCACTTCTTTGATGATGTCGGGAATGCTCTTTTGCTGGAAGATCTTGTTGTCCGAGGTCTGCGTCAGGTACCACAGCCAGGGTTTCACCGTGGCCTTGTAGATATAGTTGCGCGATGTGCTGCTTTCGCGTCCCACCATCACGCAGCGCACAATCTGCCCGCTCAGGTAGCGAGTCTGGGATGTCGTGGCGATTTCCAGCGTCAGCGGCTTGCCCAGCAATTGCTTCAAGTCCAGATTGAAATTGTTGGCCAGCAATTCGACTTCGAATTCAAACAACTGCGACAGGCCTTCATGGCCTGTCATCTGCTTGAATGTCAGGGTGCCTTCCAGGGGAGTATGGGCAATGATGGGACGGGACTGGATGAAGCTTGGAATATCCACAAATACTCTCCCGAGACTATCTTTCACGGTAAGTGCAGGACTACCCTGCCGATGTTCATACGAGTGTCATGCTGCCTGGATACACTGCGCCGATTAGGGATTACCCGGGCAAACTACTTGAAGAAAAAAAGTGCCTCAAGGCGGTTTTCCCTAATAGATGCAACAAATCTATAACTGCCACATCACACCCGTGAATTGCCTTGCCTGATCGCGATGCCGTGGCATGGCGTCCCGCCCGCCTGCTGCCGCTTCTGCAGCCGGCACCCGCAATTTATTGTTACCAGAAACCGGGGCCACGTTCCTGCTACAGTGTCGGCCGTTCCAGTCTTTCCGGTGCCGCCGGCGCCATTGCCGTGTCCACGCCCCGTTCGTCCCCTGCCCCGTTTGTCGTGCTGGACGCCTGCGTCCTGATGTCGGGCATCATGCGCCGCCTGATGCTGCGCCTGGCTGCCGATGGCGTGTATCAACCGGTATGGACCGAGCGTATCGGCGAGGAATGGCGGCGCAATGCCGCCCGGCTATGGGCGATTCCACCCGAAGTGCTGCAGGAACAATGGGCTGGAATGAACCAGCTCTTTCCAGAGGCCGCCGAGCTGGACACGCAGGCATACGAAGCCGGGTTGCGCTATAGCGACCCCAAAGATTTCCACGTGATCGCGGCCGGCCTGGCGCGGCGCGCGCGCTGCGGCCTGCAGCAGCCACCCCAGGTGCTGGTGGCCA
>Ga0196970_1001747_pt1 | contig 13147 bp, 10 predicted proteins | sample S1v_513CmetaG_FD_148672 | JGI IMG/M metagenome (GOLD analysis project Ga0196970, IMG submission 148672) | Soil microbial communities from Anza Borrego desert, Southern California, United States - S1+v_5-13C | ecosystem: Environmental > Terrestrial > Soil > Desert | place: USA: California... | reverse complement strand
CCCGGTCACGAGGAGGATCGACATCCAGCGCTTGCGCACGATGGCGAGGTAGTCCTTGAGTTCCACGCGAAGTGCTCCCTGCTCAGCCTGTGCGCGATCTGCCGGTCGCCATGCTCTCACGCAGAACAGCCGGCGAACATGACCGAGGCCCCGGGCGCGGCATGCGGGCCGGCCCGCTTGGGTAGGCTCGTCGCGCACGAGGTCCGGGGTGGAGGAGGACGGTATGAGCGCGAGTGAAGCGCTCGACGCCGCCGCCCCCACCCGTTCTGCCGAGCGCCGGGAACCCGCACGGCACGCGAGCGGGAAGGCGCCGCGACGCCGGGCCGCGCGGCTGGTGGTGCTGGGCGGGCTGCTGGTGCTGGTCGGCTGGGGCGCCTGGCTGGGCTATGACGCGATGACGGCCCGGCGCGAGCTCGTGGCAGCGGCGGATCTCCTCGCTGGCCTCCAGGACGACGTCCTCGCTGGCGACACGGACGTCTCTGCCACGTTGGCCGAGGTCCAGGTGCACGCCGCCGCGGCACTGGAGTCCACGCACGGGCTGCACTGGTCCGCCGCTGCAGTGCTGCCCTGGGTAGGAGGGAACGTGCGAGCGGTGCAGGCGGTGAGCGAGGTGGTGGAAACCCTCGCTGCGGACGTGCTGCCCGATCTGGCGGCCGTGGCGGCCGTGGTGGATCCTACGGCGCTCGCCCCCGTCGATGGTCGCGTGGACCTCGCGCCGCTGGAAGCCGCCGCACCGACCGTCGTCGCGGCGGCCGAGAAGGTCGACGAGGGTCAGCAGCGGCTCGACGACATCGACGCGGACGCGCTCTGGGACGTGGTGGCGTCGCCGCTAGTGGACCTACGCACCAAGCTGGACCAGCTGGCGATGACGACAGCGACGGCATCGCGTGCGGTGCAGCTGCTGCCCCCCATGATGGGCGCGGACGGGCCCCGCACGTACCTGGTGCTGGTACAGAACCCGGCGGAGCCCCGGGCGACGGGGGGTGTGCCGGCGCTTGTAACTGTCTACGCGGACGCAGGGGTCATCACTGTGGGTGAGGTCGTCTCCGCGACGATCGGTGATCCGACTCCGGAGGCCGAGCCGGTCGTCGAGCTCACCCAGGAAGAGCGCTCTTTGTTCAGCAACTTGGTCGGTGGCTACATGGGCGACGTGACGTTCACGCCGGATTTCCCGCGGTCCGGAGAACTGGCGCGGGCAATCTGGGAGGACGCCACCGGTGTGCCCATCGACGGGGTCCTGTCGATCGAGCCCGGCGCCATCGCTTCGATCCTGGGCGTGAGCGGCCCTGTGACATTGACCGACGGGGTCGAGTTGACGAGCGAGAACGCCGCCGCATGGCTCATGAACACGGTGTACCTGGACTACACGTCCAGCGTCGAGCATGATCGCCTCTTCGCGGAGGCGGCAGGTGCCGCGTTCAGAGCGCTGACGAGTGGCCACTGGGACGCCTCAGCAATGCTGAGTGCGCTTGCTCGCGGTGCCCAGGAGGGACGTCTCATGCTCTGGTCGGCGCGCGCGGACGAGCAGGCGATGCTCGCCGGGACGGTCCTGAGCGGGGAACTGGCCGGAACCAGGGGCCAGTCACCGCTCATCGGTGTGTACATCAACGACGGCAGCCAGTCGAAGATCGGGTACTACCTGGGCCTCAGTATCACAGGCACATCCGTGCAGTGTCGGCCGGACGGTTCCCAGGACCTAACGACGCGGGTGGAGGTGACTTCCAATGCGCCGCCCGATGCCGCGGCGTTACCCGCCTACATCAGCGGCGGCCGCACGGTACCCCCGGGGAACATGCGGGTGAACGTCCTCGTGTATGCACCGGCAGGCGGCCTGATCGAAGAGGTTCGGATCGAGGGTGCCGAGCCTGGCGTTCATTCACAGATGCACGATGGCCTAGCGGTAGTTGGCAAGACCGTCGTGCTCGCCCCTGGGCAGACGGCTGTCATGGAGTACGACCTGACAACCGGGCCAGGCCAGCCCGGGCCGGCCGCTGTTCGCGCAACGCCACTCGCGGACATCACCGTCGAGCCTATGGCGACCTCGTGTTGAGGCGACGACACTCCCGGCAGGGGTTAAGGGTCGCGCGCAGCGGGGCCGGAGCGCCGGCCCCAGCGACGCAGTACGCTCGCGCGCGGCGCCCGACGACTTCCTCGCCGGCGTCCGATGCGACCTCACAGGAGGCAGTGGACATGACTTCCGTGCGCGACCGTCGCCATCTGGTTCGGAGTTAGGAGTGGCCGTGCATGTCGGTCCACTCGGCGCCAGCGATGCAGTTGCCATTGCGAGGCTTCACGCGATTGCGTTCCCGGGCTTCTTCCTGAGCAGTTTGGGATCACCGTTCCTTGTGCAGTTCTATCGGGGATTCGTCCATGACCCGAGTGCCATCGCGGTTGTCGCGCGTAGCGATGCCGACGGTGCGATTCTCGGCGCCGCCGTCGGTACGGTCGACCCGGCGCGATTCTACCGTCGACTGCTGCGGCGACGGCTTGTCGGGTTTGGCCTCAGTAGCGCCCGCGCCGTGGTTCGGCGGCCGCGTCTAGCGCCGCGCCTGTGCAGGGCAGTCCGATTCCGAGGAGGGGTCGACCCAGGTCGCGACGGGGCGGTGCTCAGTTCGATCTTCGTCACCCCGTCCAATCAGCACAAGGGAGTCGGCACGGTGCTCCTGAAGGCGTGGACGAGTGCCGCGGCCGCATCCGGGGCACGGTCGGCGACGTTGACGACTGATGCCGTCGGCAACGATCATGTCAACAGATTCTACCTGGCTAACGGCTGGCGCGCGTCGAATTCACTGAAGACGCGCGAGGGACGCCTCATGAATGTATATACGATCGAACTCGGGGCACAGTGATGCATCACGGTGCAAGCACGTGGCCGCATCCCGAGAGCGGTGACCGCTGCTACGACCCACCACAGCAAGGGGGTCATCCTCGGGGGAATCCCCGCGCACGTGGTTCAGCGCGACTTCCGGGACATAAGATCGAAAGGAGTGGTCATGGGCGTTGATCGGCACGAGCCGCTGGTCTCGATTCTCAGCCCCGTCTACAACGAGGAGCTGTACCTCGGCCGGATGCTTGCTAGCGTCGTCGAGCAGGACTACCCGAAATGGGAGCTGCTCATTGCCGACGACGGATCCGACGACGCTACCGCAGCGCTAGCGGAGGAGTGGGCAAGCAAGGATCCCCGCATCCGACTTGTGGCCCACGGGACGCGCCGCGGCAAGAATGCAAGCATGAACATCGCCCGCGCAGCAGCATCTGGGGACATCGCCTTTCTTCTCGCGGGCGACGACGAGCTTCCTCCGGGCGCACTGCGGCGGCGAGTGGAGACATTCGTGGACGAGTCGTGGGCGAACGGATCGAGGACCTCGGCCTTCTTCAAGATGAGGACCATCAGCGAAGACAGCAAGTTCGACGGCCTCGTTCTGCCCAAGGGGCGCGCCTCCAGTCGGTCCGGCTCCTCCCCCACCTATACGCGAGCTCTTATGGAGTGGATCTTTCCCATCCCGGAGAGCCTTCCCAGTGAAGATCTTTGGATCGGCTTCCTTGCCGAGCACCTTGCGGATCGAGTGCACCTATCGACTAGCGTCGGCTGGCTCTATCGGATTCACCTCGGCAACTCGCACCCACGTCATCGGTCGTTCACGCAGATGAGCGCGGCGATAGCGGACCGCATGCGTGTCTGGGATGAATTGCAGAAGGCGACGCACCTGCCGCTACCCGAGGGTGCCAGACGGCAGATCTCGATTAATCGCGAGTTGGAGAGACTCCGCAGTGAAGGGCGCCCGCTCGCCATGGTCCTTCGGGGACCCGGGCGCCTCGTTGACAGGCTGGGCAACGCCGCGATGAGTCGTCCGGCACTGTTCCGAGTTCGGATGCGGTTCTACCGCGTGTTCACTGGATTGCGTGGTGCATGAGCACGGAGCGCCCGCGGCGCCGTTTTGGCCGGGCGGTGGCGATTCTCTCTGGAGGCACGGCGGTCGGTCAGGGGGTTGGCCTTCTCGCCGCTCCGGTCATTTCTCGCGTCTACGAACCCCAGGAGTTCGGCAGGTACTCGGTCGTCGCAGCGGCAGCGACCATGCTCGCCTCCGTCATCACTCTGCGGATGGATGCGGCAGTGGCTGTCCCGAAAGAGGACGAGGACGCCGACCTGCTAGCCCTGGCCGGCGTGTTGGCCGTCACGGGCTCCGGGCTGATCGTCCTGGCGTTTGTGTTGCTTTGGCCAGCTGGGGTTGGGCGCCTCCTGCAGTTGCCTGCGCAGGTGGCGTGGCTCTGGCCGGTCCCTGTCGCGGGCGTGCTCACCGCGATGTTCCTGATCCTCACACAACTGGCTATCCGCCGGCAGGAGTATGGACGGATCGGCTTGAGGAATGCCATCCAGCCCTCAGTGACAGCGGTGTCTCAGGTGGGCTTGAGCTGGCCCATGCCTGGCCTCGGTCTAGTTGTTGGGTTTGTGCTCGGTCGCTTGGTCGGCGTCGGAAGTCTGCTACGGCACGCAACCCTCTTTCGGAAAGGCGCGATTCGCAGGTTAAGGGCGCGCTCGCGCACCTTGCTTAGGAGCTACTGGCAGTTCCCGGCCTTCGGGATGCCAGCAAAGGCCCTGAATACGGTGGGCCTCCAGATCCCCCCATTACTCATCACAGCCTATTTCTCGACAGGCGACGCTGGCCAGTACGGCATGGCGTTCCTAGTGACCTCGCTCCCAGTTACGCTACTCGGTGCCGCCATCGGACAGGTCTTCCTGTCGGAGTTCTCGGCCGATCTGCACAACGACCCAAGGCGGGCGCGAACGCTGTTCGACAAGGCATCGGTGAGGCTGGGGGGGTTGGGCCTCGTCACGGGACTGGGGATTCTGCTATTCGGTCCCATGATCTTCGGTACCGTTCTGGGGGAGCAGTGGCACGAAGCCGGTAAGATGGCACAGGCGCTCGGAGTGGCGAGCGGCTTCCGGCTCCTCGCGACGCCTCTAGCGCCTGCTCTGTGGGTCCTCCGGCGACAAGGGCTCCAGCTCGTGCTCGACGCGGCGCGCTTGGCTCTCACTGTGGCAGCCTTCGTCGCCGCGTGGCGGCTGCACTACGGCGCGCTGACGGCCGTGTGGGTGTACTCGCTTGCGATGGCGGTCGTCTACGGCGTGACGTGGGCGCTCAGCCGGTGGAGCACTCGGTCCGCAATCCACCAAGTCGAGGACGATATTCGATGAGCGACCATTCCAGGCCCCCTGTCTTCATCTGGCTTGAGGGGCAGGGCGACAATCTCGGTGACTCGCTCCTTCGGCGTGCGTACGGCAACGCTTTGCGGGAGGTGGGCCCGCTGCACGTTTGGGCAGGTCGGCGGAACGACTATCGCAGCGGGCTCGGGCTCCTACCTGGAGATAAGTCGTACGGCAGTTACCTGGCGTGGATCACCAAAGCCTATTGGCTGGTCGGCCGCCGGCACGCAGTCGTGGCTCTTAACGCGGGCGAGTTTGTGATGTCCAAGCGATACGGTGCCGAGCTGCTAGGCATACTACCGCTGGTCGCATTGGCTCGTGTCCTGCGGCGCCCGGTCATATGGGCCGGCGCCGGCATCCCACGGCAAAGACCGACCGCAGCCCGGGTATTTCGATTACTCGCACTCCTCTCGTCGAGGGTTTGGTGGAGAGACGCCGTGACATCTCGACAAGTCGCCCTCGCCGCGACCATGCCCGACTGGGGCTTCGCGTCGGCGTCGCAGCCCCCGGACGAGAGCGAGCGTGACGCTCTAGGGTTGGTGATGAGGGGGGATCGGACATGGCCGTCCGATCGCTGGCTCCAGTCGATCGCCGATGCAGCGGAACGGCTCGGGCTACGGCCGGTCGTCATTGTCCAGGTTCAACGCGATGAGGTCCGCGCTAGGGAGCTGGCGGTGAGGCTGGGGGCCGAGATGGTGGCGTGGGCAGGAGGCGACCATCTCAGCGAGGAAGCGCGCGTCAGAAGCGCGTATCGTCGGTGCAGGATTGTGATCGGTGATCGCCTCCACGCACTCATTGTTGCCGCAAGCGAGGGCGCGGTTCCGCTGGGATGGTGCGAGGCTGCGAACGAGAAGATCCTCCGTCATTTCAGTGTCGTCGACGCGGCATGGGTTGCGCCCGCCGGGGATCCAGCATCGCAGCTCTCTTCTCTGGATCCTGATGTTGTCCGAGAACTGCTCGATGCCACGCACCTCATGATGAAGCGGGCGCGGGACGAGCTCGCTTCGGTCGGGGCGACGATTCAACTAGTCGCAAGCCGCCCCGCGTAGGAGGTGCCGATGGTGATAGTCCACCGCTGGTGCCCTCGGACGAGCGCCAATCGTGGCATCGTTCGGGCGCAATCATGACGAGCGATGGGAGCGCCCAATGTGGCTCGGACTGACCGTGCTGCTGGTCGTATTTACTGTCTTCGTGCAGACGACCTTGAGGACGACATCATGGATCTCGGCAACAGCGCTGTTTGCATATGTCCAGATGGTCTTCGTAGTGGGCACGGTGCCTCTGCTCGACCCGTCGAGTCACGTCGACCAGGTCTATGGTGCGATGCTCTTGGTGGTCGTGGGCGTCTTCCTTGTGGTCAGCATGGTATTTGCCCCTGCGGTCGCACGTTCAATCCCGCAGACGAGCGAGCGTTCTGAAGAGTACCTGCCCGGTCTAGGGGTTGGTGTAGCAATTGCCGTCTCCCTGGGCGTCGTGGCCTTGTACTACGCGACCGTCGGGCACGTCGCGCTCTTCGCGGGCATCGAGTCCGCCGTAGAGGGAGGTGATGCCGACGTAGCCACGCTGAGGCTGGCCTCCTACTCGGGTGAGCGCTACTTCGCCCCGGGCTACGTCAATCAGTTCCGTGTTGCACTCCTACCAGCACTAGCGGCCGTGACGATTGTTTCGTGGCGGCGTGCCGGGGTTCCGCGTAGATCCCTGAGTATTGCGCTAGCCGTGATTGCAGTGATTGCGCTATTGGGGACCGGACAAAGGGCGGCGTTCATTCAGTTCACACTCTGCGTGTTCGTCTTTCTAGTCCTGCTGAACGCGAGGAAGCCGCCGCGGGGAAGTTTGCGTTTCGGCGCCATATTCTTCGTCCTTCTGACAACAGCGACTCTGGCGCTTGCGCGAACAGCCCGAGGTGTCGCACCCGGGGCAACGGTGTTTGACCGCTTCCTAGAGTCGGTGGGCGGCGCGATAGGCCGCTTCTTTGTAGATCAACAACGCTCCGGCATAATCACGTTTCGGTACGTATACGAGATGCCGGTTCAGGACGGGCGGGAATGGCTCAGGAGCCTTCAGGGACTCCTCCCAGGCAGTCGAGGGAGTTCGCTGGCGAACGAGATCTATGCGAGCGTGTACGGCACACCTCGCGGGACTGCCACCCCCTCGATTTGGGCCTCTGCGTACCACAACTTCGGCTTGGCCGGACCCTTGGTGCTCAGTGTGGTCGTAGCGCTCTTGCTCTCCCTGGTGAGCTGGCTGGGACTGCGCGCTGCTCGGACCAATGAACTGCATAGCATGGGCGTAGCGGGCGTCTTCGTCGGGGCCGGGATGTGGGCGACGGGCACTCCAGTTACTCCGCTCAACAATGGGTTGGCGGTCTTCGTTTTGCTCTGGTTGGTCGGCTCACGCGCGTTGGCGCGCAACTCGGCCTCGCAAGCTGAACTACGGCCCGACGTGCCGTCGCGAGTGAATAGCGATGGCGCTTCACACGTGCGCCGCCACAAGGGAGAACGTTTCCCGGGGCGTCCTCGCACCGTGCCGTATGGGCAGCCGCGGCGCTCCACGGGCCAGGTTGGGCGATGAGGCGTGAGGTTATTGCCTTGTGCGGGTCCTGCGGTGTCGGCCACGCGGAGCGCAGAGCCGCACGGACCTGCTCGCGAAGCTTGATCGCTCCTGTGGTCCGAACCTCGGGCGTTCGGGTAGGGCAGCAGCTCCACGAACTTGCGCTGTAGGTTTGCATCAGGCGAGAGGGGAACTGAAGGTGGCGAAGTCGGCGTTCATTACGGGGATCACGGGGCAGGATGGTTCGTACCTCGCGGAATTGCTCCTCGGCAAGGGATACACCGTCCACGGCCTCATCCGCCGCTCGTCGACGTTCAACACGTCCCGCATCGACCACCTCTACCGGGACCCGCACGACCCCGAAGCCAGGTTGTTCCTGCACTACGGGGACCTGTCGGATGGGTCTCGGCTCGTCACGCTCCTCAACGAGATCCGGCCCGACGAGGTCTACAACCTCGGCGCACAGTCGCACGTCCGGGTGAGCTTCGAGGAGCCGACACACACGGGGGACTCGACTGGCATCGGCACGATGCGGCTGCTGGAGGCCGTGCGAATGACGGGGCTCGACTGCCGGTTCTACCAGGCGTCCAGCTCGGAGATGTTCGGTGCCTCGCCCCCACCACAGAACGAGGACACCCCGTTCTACCCCCGCTCCCCGTATGGCGCCGCGAAGGTCTACTCGTACTGGGTGACCAAGAACTATCGCGAGGCGTACGGGTTGTTCGCCGTCAACGGCATCCTCTTCAACCATGAGTCTCCCCGGCGGGGCGAGACCTTCGTGACCCGGAAGATCACCCGAGCCGTGGCCCGAATCGCGGCCGGGCTGGAGGAGCACGTCTACCTGGGTAACCTCGATGCCGTTCGCGACTGGGGGTACGCACCCGAGTATGTGGAAGGCATGTGGCGCATGCTCCAAGCAGACACGCCGGACGACTACGTGGTGGCGACGGGAACCGGGGCGAGTGTGCGCGACTTCGTCGTCGCTGCCTTCGAGCATGCGGGGCTCGACTGGGAGCGCCACGTCCGGTTCGACGAGCGGTACCTCCGTCCGACGGAGGTTGATGCCCTCGTTGGCGATGCCTCCAAGGCCAAGGCGCTGCTGGGATGGCAGGCGACCGTCCTGCCCGGGAGCCTCGCGCAGATCATGGTCGAGGCGGACCGGGCCGCGCTGGAGTGCGAGGGTCGGGTTCACATCGACACCGTTCAGCTCCCCGGCTGGCCGACTCCGGGGAGCGTTCATGGCTGAGTCCAGGCCGACGCCCATCGATCGCGACGCCCCCCTCTTCATCGCGGGGCACAAAGGCTTGGTCGGCTCTGCCATTTGGCGTCACCTCGAACAGGAGGGCTTCACCGGCCTGATCGGTCGCGGCCACTCGGAACTCGATCTCACAGACCGGGGTGCGGTCCGGGAGTTCGTCAGCGAGCGGCGGCCCCGCTACGTCGTGCTCGCCGCAGCCAAGGTCGGCGGGATTCTCGCGAACACGAGCTACCCCGTGGACTTCCTTTCGGAGAATGTCCGAATTCAGTGCAACGTCCTTGACGCATCTGCGGAGTTCGGTGTCGAGCGGTTGCTGTTCCTCGGTTCGTCCTGCATCTACCCTCGGCTCTCACCTCAGCCGATCAAAGAGGACTACCTGCTGACCGGACACCTCGAGCCGACCAACGACGCGTACGCGATCGCCAAGATCACCGGCATCTTGCACGTCCAGGCAGTGCGCCGGCAGTTCGGCCTCCCATGGATCTCGGCGATGCCCACGAATCTCTATGGTCCGGGTGACAACTTCTCGCCCACGGCGTCGCACGTGCTCCCCTCGCTGATCCGGCGCTACGACGAAGCCCGGTCGTCGGGCGTGGGCACAGTCACCAACTGGGGGACCGGCTCGCCTCGACGCGAGTTCCTTCACGTGGACGACATGGCTCGGGCGTGCCTGCACCTCCTCGACACCTACGACGGCGACTCTCACGTCAACGTCGGGACCGGAAGCGATGTGACGATCCGGGAACTCGCTGCCATCGTCAGTGAGGCGGTCGGCTTCCAGGGCGAGACCGAGTGGGATGAGACCAAGCCAGACGGGATGCCGCGGAAGCTCCTCGACGTGTCACTCCTGCAGGGTTCAGGGTGGCGGCCACGGATCGACCTACGGGAAGGCATCGCGGAGACCGTCGCCTGGTTCCAGGCGAACCGGGGCGACATCCGCGGCTGACATCGAGCGGCGTCGAGCTCACCCTCCCGCCACGGCCCGCGCAAGTGCGCGGCGGTACTCCTCAATCGCGACATGCTTGTCGAACCGCTCCAAGAAGAGTTGGCGCGCCCGCAAGCCCATCTGCAGGGTCTTCTCGCGGTCGGCCGCGAGTCCGAGGATCGCGACGCAGAGCCCGTCCACATCCCCTTGGCCGACGACCACCCCGGTCGCGTGCGCCGCCACCGTGCGGGCGACTTCCCCGTGCGGCTGCATCAAGGCGATCACCGGCTTGCCGACCGCAAGGATCGGGTAGAACTTGCTCGGCACGCCCAGGCCTTCCGCCCCCCGCTCCAGAGTCACGAGGCTCACGTCGGCAGCATTCAGCGACTCGTTCAGCGCGGCCTGCGGTTGGAAGGGCAGCACCTCAACATTGGTCAGATTCCGACGCTCGACCTCATCCGTGATCCAGTCGCGACGTGCTCCGTCGCCGACCAGGACGAAGCGCACGGTCGTCTCGTCCTTCAGGCGTTCAGCCGCCGCGAGGATCGAGTCGAAGTCCTGAAACCTGCCCATGTTGCCGGAGTACTGGACGACGAACGCGTTCCGCAGCGCTGGCTGCCGGTCGAAAAAGGGGTTCACGTCCCTCGGGACCGGATAAAACTTGCTGCTGTCCGACCAGTTGTGGATGACATCGATGGGCGTTCGCGAGCGGCCAAGCTTCGCCCGTACGACGTCCTCCATGCAGCGGCCGATCACGACCACTCTGGTGGCATGACGCAGCGCGAATCGCAGTGCGCGTTCGAAGGTCCACACCACGGGCGTGCCGGGCTTCAACAGGCCCATGGCGACAGCGACATCCGGGAAGATGTCGTAGTTCACATAGACGAAGGGCACTCGCCGCAGCCGGGAAGCCAGCGCCATGAAGGGTGGCAGGAAGGGCGGGCTCGAGAGCGAGAGGATCACGTCAGGTCGCTGGACCCGCATCGTCGCGAGGAAGGCGGCCATGCTGAACAGCAGCTCGTTCAACGCCCGGCTGATCAAGCCGCGGCGCTTGGCCGCAGGGACGTTCAGCCGGCGGATTCGGATTCCCTTGTGCTCTTCTCGCGCCGGCGCGACCGCATCGGTGTTGTAGCGGGAGTGGCCGGTGAGCACATGAACGTGACACGTCTCGTCGACAAGCTCCGCTGCCAGCTCGGTCCACAGGCGCCCACCACTCGACATGTCGGGGTGGAAGTGATCGGTGACCATGAGGACCTTCACGTACCACGGGCTCCTTGCATGGGATCTGGGGTTGGGCCGGGGCCAGCCACAGGTTATCGGTGGCGCCACCTCCCGACGCCGAGACGTGACCCACCTCAGTCACTCGCCGAGCGCCCTACGCTACGAGGGGCACGCCGGAGGCGCGAGGGAGACTGATGAGCCAGCACAGCGACTTCCTCCCCTTCGCTCTGCCCGACATCGGCGAGGAGGAGATCTCCGCTGTCGTCGAAGCCATGCGGAGCGGGTGGCTCACCACGGGACCGCAGGCGGCGGCCTTCGAGCGTGAGTTCGCCGAGTACCTCGGGGCCGGTGTCGAGGCGGTTGCGGTGAACTCGGCGACCGCTGGCCTCCACCTTGCGCTCGAGGCGGTGGGAGTTGGGCCCGGCGACGAGGTCATCGTCCCGACGTGGACCTTCACCGCCACTGCGGAGGTCGTCCGCTATCTGGGCGCCGATCCGGTGATCGTTGACGTTGACGCCGCAACGCTCAACCTTGATCTGGATGCGGCAGAACGTGTGCTCAGCCCTCGAACCCGCGCAATGATTCCCGTGCACTTCGCCGGCCTAGCCGTCGACCGCGGGCGCCTGAGTTCCTTCGCGGAACGGCATGCATTGTCCGTCGTGGAGGACGCGGCCCACGCCTTCCCGACGCTGTCCGCAGGCAGCCTCGTCGGCACCGGATCCAGCGACGCGGCCGTCTTCAGCTTCTACGCCACCAAGACGATGACCACGGGTGAAGGCGGCATGGCAGTCACCCCCGACCCGGCGCTCGCACAGCGGATGCGCACGATGCGGCTCCACGGCATCAGCCGTGACGTCTTCGGGCGCTACCGCGGTTCAGCACCGTCATGGCAGTACGAGGTCGTCGCCCCCGGATTCAAGTACAACCTGACCGACCCCGCAGCAGCCCTAGGGCGAGTCCAGCTGCGCCGAGCCGAGGCCATGCGAGGAAGGAGGGCCGAGATCGCCGCGCGGTACGACGCCGAGTTCGCGAGTCTGCCCGTCACTCTGCCCGCGCATGCCCCCGATGGCGACACTCATGCGTGGCACCTGTACACGCTTCGGTTGGACAGCTGTGCGCGGGTGAGCCGGGACGACTTCATCGCAAGAATGGCGGATGAGCACGGTGTGGGCTGCTCGGTGCACTTCATCCCACTGCATCGCCAGCCGTATTGGCGCGAGAGGTACCGGCTCGACGACAGGGACTACCCCGTGGCTACGCGCGAGTTCGAGCGAGTTGTGAGTCTGCCCATCTTCTCCGGCATGTCGGAGCGTCAGGTGGACATGGTCGTCGACAGCGTGCGCCGGGTGCTCGGGTGAGTAGGGTCGGGGCGGCGCGGAGCACGGCGGCAAGCCGCGCCATTGACCTTCTGCTGGCCCTACCGGCGCTCGTCGTCCTTGCACCGGCTTTCGTCCTGATCGCGGTAGCGATTCGCCTCGACAGCCCTGGGTCCGTCTTCTACAGGCAGGAGCGCGTGGGTCTTCATGGTGCGCCGTTCCGAATCCACAAGTTCCGTTCCATGCGTGCGGCCGCCGACGGGCCTGCAGTAACCGTCGCCGGCGACATCCGGGTAACCCGCATCGGGGCGCACCTGCGCAAGTGGAAGGTCGACGAGCTACCGCAGCTCATCGACGTCGTCCGCGGCACGATGAGCCTCGTGGGACCCCGCCCGGAGGTCCCGGCCTATGTGGCCTTGTGGCCTGCCGAGGCGCGTGACGTGATCCTCTCCGTCCGGCCCGGCATCACGGACCCGGCGTCTGTCGCCTTCCGGAACGAGAGCGAGGTTCTTGCGTCGGCTGAGGACCCTGCCCGCTACTACGTCGAGGTGCTGCTCCCGCAGAAGGTCCGCCTCTATGTGGAGTACGTGCAGAACCGCAGCGTTCTCGGTGACCTGAGAGTGATCGGTGCCACCATCGTGGCGGTGCTGCGAGAGCGCGGCGCTTCGCCC
>Ga0196970_1001745_pt1 | contig 13149 bp, 10 predicted proteins | sample S1v_513CmetaG_FD_148672 | JGI IMG/M metagenome (GOLD analysis project Ga0196970, IMG submission 148672) | Soil microbial communities from Anza Borrego desert, Southern California, United States - S1+v_5-13C | ecosystem: Environmental > Terrestrial > Soil > Desert | place: USA: California... | reverse complement strand
ACCAGATCGTCAACCACGCCGCCAAGTCCTGCTATCTCACCAGCGGCGAGCGGCCGGTGCCGCTGGTCATCCGCGCCTGCATCGGCCGCGGCTGGGGCCAGGGCCCGACGCACGTGCAGAGCCTGGAAGCCATGTTCGCCATGGTGCCGGGGCTGAAGGTGGTCATGCCCTCCTCCCCCGCCGAGGCCAAGGGGCAGCTGATCGCCGCCATCGAGGATCCCAACCCGGTGGTGTTCCTGGAGCACCGCTGGCTGCACGACGAGACGGGGCCGGTGCCGGCCGGCTACTACCGCACGCCGCTGGACGGGCCGCGCGTGGTGCGGCCGGGCCGCGACGTCACCGTCGTCGCCACCTCGCTGATGGTGCTGGAGGCGCAGCGCGCCGCCGCCGCGCTCGCATCCGTGGGGGTGGAGTGCGAGGTGATCGATCTGGCGGTGCTGCGCCCGCTGCGCATCGAGCCGGTGGTCGCGTCGGTGGAGAAGACCGGGCGGCTGGTCACCGTGGACACCGGCTGGCGCACGCTGGGCCTGGGTGCGGAGGTGGTGGCGCGGGTGACGGAGCAGGCGTTCGGCGCGCTGAAGGCCGCCCCCGCCCGCCTGGGCGTGCCCGACCACCCGTCGCCCAGCTCGCTGGCCTTGCTGGAGGGCTACGACCCGACGGCGGCGGCGATCCTGCACGCCGCCGGTGCGCAGGCGGGCCTCGACCCGGCCGAGCTGGAGCGGGCGCAGGCGGCGCTGACCGCCGCCATCGGGGAGTGGCCGGTGGACGTGCCGGTGGGTGGCTTCCGGGGGGCGTTCTAGGCGCGGCGCCGGGTCGAGCCCCAATGACGCCGCCCGGCGCACCGAACCCTTATCGCGTCATGGCAGAGGAAAAGACGATGATCGACAAGATGAAAGAGCGGCGGGAACAACTGAAGGCGGAACTGGCGACCGGCGCTCGACGCCTTGCCGAACTGGAGAGCGCCACGCAGTCAATCAAGGAGACGATGACGCGGATCGCCGGCGCCATTCAGGTGCTGGACGAGGTCATCGCCGAGGCCGAGGCGAATCCCGGACGGGCGTTTGACGAGGACTAGGATTGAGCGCGTAGCGCGTAGGTTGGGTTGAGCCGCAGGCGAAAACCCAACGTGTTCGCAGTGCGCAGGGTGTTGGGTCTCGACCCAACCTACGTCAGGCGTTGCCCCCACCCCTCCCTGCCCCGCCTCTCGCGCTGGCCAGAGGCCAGCGCTGACGGCGTCAGGCGGATGCCCTTGGCATCCGCTGAGGGCCGGGGACAGGGGAGGGAGAGAGCAGACGTTCAGAACACGTCGAAGGGGAAATACTGGCGGTTCACGCGCTGGTAGGAGCCGTCGACGCGGATGGCGCCGATGGCCTCGTCGATCGCCGCCTTCAGGTCGTCGCGGCCCTTCGGCATCACGACGTGCACCGTGCCGCCCAGCCCGTCCTCGCTGTTGGGCAGGCCGATGGTGGTGAAGTCCTTGCCGGTCTGCGACATCAGGTAGGGCAGCGCCGCCAGCGTCGGCAGCAGCGTGAAGTCCGCCTCCTGCGCGTTCAGCACCTCCCACACGTTCTCCAGGTGGCGGACGACGACCAGCTTCTTCAGCTCGCCCTCCAGCCGCTTCATGTAGGCGAACTGGCGCGAGCCGCCGATGACCACCACCGTGCGGCCCCGCACCGCCTCCACCAGCGGCTTTTCCAGCTCGCGGACCGAGCCGATCAGGCTGGAGCTGGAGCGCCAGTAGGGGGCGGAGAAGGCGAGGATCTGCTCGCGCTCCGGCGTGCGCAGGAAGTTGGCGAGGCCGTAGTCGTAGCGCCCCGACGACACCGCCGCGGGGAGGTCCTGGAACTTCACCTCCTCGAAGTTGCAGGAGGCCTTCATGGCGCGGCACAGCTCGCGCATGATCTCGACGTTGAAGCCGGTCAGCGTGCCGTCCGATTCGCGGTAGCTGAAGGGCGGCGTCGCCTCCATCACGGCCACGTTCACCACCCGGTCGGCGGCGCGCGCGGCCGGCCAAGGAATCAGCCCCGCCACCGCCGCCAGCAGGATCATCACGGCCGGTAATCGCGGCGCGCACCGGAACAGGGTGGGCGCGATCGTCAACCGGTGGATGAATCCTCGTTGCCGTGGGCGCACGCGACGTCTCCGGACGGGAAAAGTTTCATTTCGAAGGATTAGCGTACAGAAAATTATACTCACTCGAAAGGGGGAAAATTGCGCAAAAGGCGAGAGTCCGTATCACATTACTGTGCACTGCAACGTAGGGCGGCGGGGCTCAGGCGCCGCGGCGGCCCTCCAGCAGGTCGCGCTCGGTGGCGAAGGCGTCGGCCATGAAGTCCATAAAGGCGCGCACGCGGCCCATATGGCGCAAGTCCTCGTGCGTCAGCAGCCAGATCTTCGTCATCACCTCCTCCACCGGTTCGCTGAGGCGCCGCAGCTCCGGCCGGCGGTCGGCAAGGCCGCAGGGCAGCAGGCCCAGCCCCACCCCGGCGCACACCGCCTCCACCTCCACCGCCACGGAGTTGACGCGGTGGCCGATGCGGTCGGCCGGCACCGTGCGTTTCAGCCAGCGGCCGATGCTGGTGTGGTCGAACCCCTCGTCCAGGCCGACCCAGGTGTGCCGCGCCAAGTCGCGCTGCCCGGCGCGGTCCAGGTAGGATTCCGCGCCGTAGACGGCGAAGGCCAGCCCCGCCACGGCGCGGCCGACGAGGTTCTCCGGCGGCTTGTTGGTGGAGCGGATCGCCACGTCGGCCTCCCGCCGGGTCAGGCTCAGCGACGCCTCGGCGATGGTCAGGTCGACGCGGATCTCCGGGTGCACGGCGCGGAAGGCCGCCACGTGGCGCGGCAGGACGTGCAGCGCCAGGATGTCGATGGTGGTGGCGCGCAGCGTGCCGCTGATGCGGGCGTCGCGCCCGGACAGCCGGCGATTCGCCGCCGCCAGATCCTCCTCCACCCGCAGCGCCACCCGCTGCATCTCCTCGCCCGCCGCCGTCAGCACATAGCCGCCCGGCTGCTTGTCGAACAGGCGCACGCCCAGCGCCGCCTCCAGCGCCGCGACGCGGCGCAGCACGGTGGTGTGGTTGACCGCCAGCGCCCGCGCCGCCGCCGACAGCGAGCCGTGGCGCGCCACCGCCAGGAAGTGGCGCAGGTCGTCCCAGTTGCCCTGTGCATCCATGCAGATGCTTCCTGCAAAATCTCCGAATTCCCGCTGATTGGAGCACATACTACGTTCGCGGGGAAGAGACGCCCGTCACCCCCGGTGCATTATGAACGAGTTGCTGAACGACCCCTTCGTCCAGTCCAGCGCCCTGCCGCTGGCGCTCGGCTTCGCCCTGGTGGGCGCCTTCCGCGTCGCCGGCGGCGCCGCCGTGGGGCGGCGAATCGCCGTGGCCGGCATCGCCGCCGCCTTCCTGGCGGTGTTCGCGCTGGTCATCGGCGTTCCCGCCCTGCCGCCGCCGTCCAGCATGGGCAAGCTGTTCTGGTCCGCCGCCGCCGGTCTGGTGCTGGGCCTCGCGGCCGACGCCGTGGGCCTGCGCGGGCGCGCCGCCTCGGCGCTGGTCGCCGTGTGGCTGGGCGGCTCGCTCGCCTGGATCGCGGCCCCGGCCATCGCCTCGGCGGCCGAGGCCGCGACCGCGCTGATCCTGCTGGCGGTGGGCGCCTGGGTCGCCTTCGGGCGGCTGCCCAGCCGCGCCGAGGGGCCGGCGGCGCTGGCCGCCGTGCTGCTGGCGCTGGCGCTGGCCGTGGGCGGCACGGCGCTGATCGGCTCCTCCGCCTCCATCGCGCAGGCCGCACTGGCGCTGGCCGCCGCCACGGGCGGGTTCCTCCTGTGGAACTGGCCGGTCGAGCGGCACGCCTGGGGCGTGTCGGGGCAGGCGGCGCTGGGCATCGTGGTTCTGCTGGCCGCCGTGCTGGCCTTCTTCACCCAGGCGCAGGCCGCCCTGCTGCTGATCGCCCTGCCCGCCGTCCTGGCCGACCATCTGCGCCGCCGCCTGCCGCTGCCCGAGACGGGGTTCGGCCGGGCGGCCGGCACGGCGGCGATGACCGTCATCGCCATCCTTCCGGCGCTCGCCGCCATCGGCGCCGCCTACCTCCTCACCGGCGGCGAAGCGTCGCCGTACTGATCCAACCTTCCCTGCCTTTCGGAGTCCCGACATGAAGAAGCTGTTCGCCGCCGCCCTGCTCGCCTCGGCCATTACCGCCCCGGCGTTCGCAGCACCCGTGTCCTACAAGATCGACCCAGCCCACACGGCGGTGGTGTTCATCGTCAACCACCTGGGCTTCGCCAACGCCGTCGGCCGCTTCAACACGGTGTCGGGCGACGTGACCTTCGACAAGGACGCGGTGCAGAACAACGCCGTCAACGTGGTGATCGAGACCGCCAGCGTCGACACCAACCACGCCAAGCGCGACGAGCACCTGCGCTCCCCCGACTTCTTCAACGCCAAGGAGTTCCCGCAGCTGACCTTCAAGAGCACGAAGGTCGAGCGCACGGGCGAGACCAGCGGCAAGCTGCACGGCGACCTGACCCTGCTGGGCGTCACCAAGCCGGTGGTGCTGGACGTGACCTTCAACAAGGAGGGCGTCAGCCCGGCCTCGAAGAAGGAGACGGCGGGCTTCTCGGCGCGCGGCACCATCAAGCGCTCCGACTTCGGCATGAAGTACGGCGTGCCCAACATCGGCGACGAGATCACGCTGCTGATCGAGGCCGAGGCGGTCAAGTCCTGACGCCGGGCCGGAAGGAGCGCATGACCATGAAGCTGTACATGAAGCCGGGCGCCTGCTCGCTGGCGCCGCACATCGCGCTGCGCGAGGCGGGGCTGACCTTCGACCTCGTGAAGGTCGATCTGGCGACGAAGAAGACGGAGGACGGCGGGGACTTCCTGGCCGTCAACCCCAAGGGGCAGGTGCCGACGCTGGCCTTCGACGACGGCGACGTGCTGACCGAGAACGCCGTCATCCTGCAGTACGTCGCCGACCAGGCGCCGCAGGCCGCCCTGCTGCCGGAGGCCGGTTCGGCCGCGCGCTACCGCGTGCTGGAGTGGCTGAACTTCATCGCCACGGAACTGCACAAGGGCTTCAGCCCGCTGTTCCGTCCGACCACGCCGGACGCCTACAAGGCGACCATCAAGGAGACGCTGGCCGCCAAGCTCGCGGTCCTCGACCGCCGGCTGGCCGGCGTGCCGTTCCTGGCCGGAGACCGTTTCACGGTGGCGGATGTTTACGCCTTCGTGGTGGTCGGCTGGGCCAAGCCGATGGGGATCGACCTGAGCCCCTGGCCCAACCTCGCCGCCTACATGGCGCGTCTGGCCGAGCGGCCGGCGTTCCAGGCGGCGCGGGCCGCCGAGGGCCTTGCCTGAGCAACGTACGGACGGGGGGGGGGTGCGGCCACGTGCCCCCGTCCGACGCAACCGAAGTGAGCGTGCCATGCCCGGTCTGGTGAACGGCGAGTGGGTCAAGGGCCCGATCGCGGAGAGCGAAACGAAGAACGGCGCCTTCCACCGCGAGCCGACCCGATTCCGCGCCTGGATCACGCCGGACGGCGCGCCCGACGCCGAGGGCAAGCCGACGTTGCCGGCGGAGGCCGGGCGCTACCGCCTGTTCGTTTCCTACCTCTGCCCGTGGGCATCGCGCACGCTGATCGTCCGCGTGCTGAAGGGGCTGGAGGACGTGATCGGCGTGTCGGTGGCCGAACCGGTGATCGGCGAGGACGGCTGGGTCTACGCCGAAGAGCAGGACGCCGGCCCCGCCGTCGGCCGCATCCGCCAGCACCACCGGCTCTACACCGCGACCGATCCGACCTACACCGGCAAGGTGTCGGTGCCCGTGCTGTGGGACATGCGCGAAGGGCGCATCGTCAACAACGAATCGGCCGACATCATCCGCATCCTCAACACCGCCTTCGACGGCGTCACCGGCAACACGCTGGATCTCTACCCGGAACCGTTGCGCGCGGAGATCGACGCCTGGAACGAGCGGATCTACGCCACCGTCAACAACGGCGTCTACCGCGCCGGCTTCGCCCGCTCCCAGGCCGCCTACGACGCGGCGGTCACCACACTGTTCGAGACGCTGGACGCGCTGGAGGAGCGGCTGGGCGCCAGCCGCTATCTGGCGGGCGAGCACCTGACGGAAGCCGACTGGCGGCTGTTCGTGACGCTGGTGCGCTTCGACCCCGCCTACCACGGCGCGTTCAAGTGCAACATCCGGCGCATCGCCGACTACCCCAACCTGTCCGGCTACCTGCGCGAGCTGTACCAGTGGCCGGGCATCCGGGCGACCGTGGACATCGGGCACATCAAGCGCGGCTACTACGTCAACCCGGCGATCAACCCGACGCTGATCGTGCCCAAGGGCCCGGCCCAGGACCTGGACGCCCCGCACGGCCGCGACCGGCTGCCGGGCAAGGGGATCCGGCGGCGGGCGTAAGTTCGCGACGACGTTCGCGACGTTGGGTTCGCGCTGCGCTTAACCCAACCTACGGGGCAGCCGCGCGCCGTAGGTTGGGTTGAGGCGCCAGCCGCAAAACCCAACAGCCACGACGCAATCAGAACTCGTACGCCAGCCGCAGGCCGCCCCAGTGCCGGCCGTGCACGAGGATCGGCACGTCGACCTCCTTCAGCAGCATCTTGCGCCCGCCGCCCATGTCGCGCTCGTACGCCTGGATGAGGTGCGGGCGGCTGTTGCGCGCCGCCGCCAGCCCGGCGCGGTCGTCGAAGATGCGGCGGTTGCGGCAGTTGCCGGCGTTCCACACCGGGTCGCCGGAGCGCTGGGGCTGGGAGAACTTGGCGTTGTGCGTCGGCAGGTAGCCGCGCCGGTCGACCGCCACGCAGAACACGACGCGCGGGTCGAGGCCCAGCACCGGCTCCTGGAAGCGCGGGAACAGCGTGTCGGCCAGGGCGGTGAAACGCGTGGTGTACTGCTGCGGGTCGGTGCCCGGCACCGGGCGGTAGTCGGCGTCGAACAGATCGTCCATGGTGGTCCGGCCGTCGCGCAGCGCGCCCTCCAGCGCCTGGATGATCCCGGCCGCGGCGTCGCGGGTGGCGGCGATGAACTTGGCGTCGTCCGCCTCCAGCGCCGCCAGCTTCGCCGCCAGCCCGGCGGCCGGCCCGGCCGGCACGTCCGCGAAGCGCAGGTGCACGCCCAGCTCGCTCAGCGTCGTCACCTGGCAGGGCAGCGGGCCGATGCCGGTGATGTCCAGCGTGCCCTGCTCGCCGGCCTGGCTGCTGCCCGTGCCCTCGCCCTGCACCAGGGCGCCGTCCTTCGACAGGTCCAGCGTCGTCACCGGGCGCACCCGGCCCGACAGCTCCAGCCGGCCGGCGATCCGCGCCGGGATGCGGTCGGCGGTGCGGCGGTCGCCGGCAGCGCTTTGCCGCAGGCCGATGGCCAGACGCCGGCCCAGGTCGGCGACGGCGCCGCTGGTGTCCTTGGCCTTCACCGACAGCTCGTGCGACAGCGCCACGGTGGCGCCGGTGCCGGTGGAGATGGCCTCCGCCCGCGCCAGCACCTGCTGGGCGCCGGTCGCGGCCTCCCCGGCGATGCGGCTGATCTCGAAGGTCGCCGCTTCCTGCTGCTCGACGGCGGAGGCGACGGTGGTGGCGACCATGTCGATCTCCTCGATGGCGCGGACCACGTCCTCCATGTTCGACGCCGCGCCGGCCACCGCCTCCCGCACGGCGGCGATCTGCTCGCCGATGGTGTTGGTGGCGTCGCGCGTCTGCACCGACAGGCGCTTCACCTCCTCCGCCACCACGGCGAAGCTGCGCCCGGCCTGGCCGGCGCGCGCCGCCTCGATGGTGGCGTTCAGCGCCAGCAGGTTGGTGCGCCCGGCGATCTCGCTGATCAGCTTGGCGACGTCGCCGATCTGCGTGGCGGCGTCGCGCAGGCGGCCGATGGTCTCGGCACCGGCCGAGGCGGTCTCCACCGCCCGGTGCACCACGTCGCGCGAGCGCTTGGTCTGGCCGGCGATCTCGCGGCTGGCGGCCGACAGCTCCTCGGTGGCCGACGCCACGCCGGTGGCGTTGGCGTTCGCCTGCTCGGCCACGGCGGCGACGGCGACCGCCTGCTGGCGGATGCCCTCCACCGCCTCGTCCACCTGCCCGATGGCGGTCTCCACCGCGTGGTTGTGGTCGGTCACCCGGCGCATGGTGGCGGTCAGGTCCGCCTCGATCATCGAGCAGGTTTCCAGCAGCAGCGCGCGGGCGTCCGCCGCGGCCGGCGCGGCCTCGGCCGGAGGCATATCCGTTCGCTCGGCCATCGGCGCCGCGGCGGGCTCTGCGCGCGCCAGCCGGCGTTGCACCAGCAGCAGCAGCCCGGCGCCGAGCGCCCCGGCCGCCGCCAGCGTCCACACCGCGAGCGCCGCCCCCGTGCTTGCCGCCCCGGCGGCGCCGACCCAGCCCAGGGCCACGCAGCCGATGGCCGCCAGCAGGGCGACCACGGCCCACCAGCCGTCGTGCTTCACCACGCTCCCCTCCCCGATCCCGTTCTTTTCGTTGGTGATTCGTGCCGGTGCCGGACACCGGCGGCCCGCCCGCGCGGGCGATGCATCGGAAACTAGTAAAATGTCATAGAACTTTCGAGGGATTCCGGCGGTACCCACATTCGATGAGGGTATATCGGCCATGCAGTCCGCGCAACCGATGATGCGCCGTGATAACCATCACAGGATGCCGCACCCCCGGCGCGAGAAAAAGCCGTTCCCCACGACAGGGAACGGCCAGTTTACGGACGCGAAGCGACGGACAATCCTTCGCCCCCGGGGGAACCAGCGGGAGCAGGTTCCGGACCCGTAGGACGCGAACCTGACGGCGCCACCACCGGCAGTCAAGAAAAAAGTCGATATTTTTGGGAATCTCGTTACTGATTGGCAAAGGGCTTCACCCGCCCACCCGCGCGCCGCAAGGACGCTTCCGATCGTGAGTCCGCCGCCATGAGCCCTCCCGCCCCGCCCACCGCCACCCGCTGGCCGCGCGTGCTGCTTCTGGTCGCCGCCGGGGTGGCGGCGGCGCTGCACATCGGCAAGGTGCCGCCGGCGATGCCGGATCTTCGCGACGACCTCGGGCTCGATCTGGTCGGCGCCGGCTGGGTGCTGTCGCTGATCGCCACGATCGGCGCCGCCGCCGGCACGGCGATCGGCGCCGGGGCCGACGCCGTGGGACACCGGCGCGGCGTGCTGCTGGGGATGGCGCTGCTGACCGGCGGCAGCCTCCTGGGCAGCCTGTCGTCGCTTGCGCCCGGCGGTGCCGCGGCGCTGTTCGCCGGGCGCGCGGTGGAGGGGGCGGGATCCATCCTGGTGGCGGTGTCGGTGCCGGCGCTGATCTGGCGCTCCGCCGCCCCGCGCGACGTGCGATTCGCCTTCGGGCTGTGGGGGGCGTGGCTGCCGCTGGGCGTGTCGGCCATGATGGCGGCCTCGCCGTTCCTGCTCGCCCGCTTCGACTGGCCGGCCGTGTGGTGGGCGGCATCGGCCGCGTCGGCGCTGGTCGGCGTCGCGCTGGCGGTGGAGACGCGCGGCATGCCGGCCCAAGACATATCGACCGGTGCCCGCGCCGGCTGGCCGGGTGGCGCCGCGTTGCTGGCGGTCGGGCGCAGCCCGGCGGCGTGGACGCTGGCCGGCAGCTTCTTCCTGTACAGCCTGTGCTTCATGACCGTGCTGGGCTTCCTGCCGACCTTCCTGACGGAGGAGCGCGGGCTGGCCGCCGACACGTCGTCCTGGTTGGTCGGGGTGGCGGTGCTGTTCAACGCCGTCGGCAACGTGCTGGCCGGGTGGCTGGCGATGCGCGGCCTGCGGCGCTGGGCGCTGGTCGGCATCGCCTTCGCCGCCATGGCGGTGTGCGCGGCCGGCATCTTCTCCACGGCACTGCCGGTGGCGGCCGGCTACGCGCTGTGCCTGCTCTACTCCGTGTTGGGCGGGTTGCTGCCGGCCACGGTGATGGGTGCGGCGCCGGCCTTCGCGCCGCGCCCGCAGCTGGTGTCCAGCACCAGCGGCATGGTCATGCAGGGCTCCTACCTGGGGCAGCTGGCCGGGGCCCCGCTGGTGGGGCTGCTGGCCTCGCGCATCGGCTGGGGGGCGGTGCCGCTGTTCGTCGCGGCGTCCTGCCTGACCGGATGCGCGCTGGCGCTGGCGCTGCGCGCGCAGGAGCGGCGCGTGGAGCGGCGGCCGCATCCGGCGCGGGCGTGACCCGTCCGTTCGTATAGGAAGCCACGCCTTTTCGCTGGATTCCTGCGAATCGGATGGTATGTACAGGCTGGAGCCGCACCGCCTGCCCTTTGGAGTTTCCTGCCGTGAAGAAACGGGTCAACCACACCGCCGCCGACATCCAGGCGCTGGACGGCGACGGCCCCTTCCCGGGGGACCGGCAGTTCGTGGTGGCGCTCTACCGGGGCCTTGAGATCCTGCGCTGCTTCCGCCCCTCCGACGGGCCGCTGGGCAACCAGGAGCTGGCGCAGCGCTCCGGCCTGCCCAAGGCGACCGTGTCGCGGCTGACCTACACGCTCTCCAAGCTCGGCTACCTCGTGTACCTGGAGGACAGCGGCAAGTACCGCATCGGCGTGCCGGTGCTGGGCCTGGGCTACGCCTGCCTTGGCGGCATGAAGATCCGCGACACCGCCCAACCCTACATGGACGAGCTGGCGGAATACGCCGGCAACGGCGTGGTGGTGGCGCTGGGCGGGCGCGACGACCTCAGCATGATCTACATCGCCTGCGCGCGCTCCAGCGGCGTGGTGTCGTTGCAGCTCAACGTCGGCTCGCGCATCTCGCTGGCGCGCTCGGGCATGGGCCGCGCCTACCTGGCCGGCACCGACGAGGCGGAGCGCGCCGTCCTGATGCGCCAGATCCGCGCCCGCGCCGGCGAGGAACGCTGGCCGCGCCTGGAGGACGAGATCCTGCGCGCGGTGGAGGAGGTGCGCACGCGCGGCTTCTGCACCAACATCGGCGAGTGGCATTCCGAGGTGAACTCCATCGCCGTACCCTTCCGCCCGCCGCAGAGCGAGATGCCCGTGCTCGCCTTCAACTGCGGCGGCCCGGCCTACCTGCTGAACCGCGAGCGGCTGGAGCAGGACCTCGGCCCCCGTCTGGTCGAGATGACCAAGAAGATCCAGGCCTTCGGCTCCACCTACGCCTGACGTTTTCCCGCACCGCCGATGCCGACGCCCGCGCCGCGCGCGGGCGAACGGGCCGCCGTGTGCGCATTTTCCCTTTGAAAAACCGCAGGTTGGCGCCAAGCGCCGGCGCGACCCAACATCCCTTCCCATGGCGGCGGGTGTCGGGCCGCGCTGGCGCTTGGCGCCAATCTGTGCCCGCGCTTATTCCGCATTACGAAAATCAGTTTCGCGGAACTTGATTCCGCGTGTGGGTCTGGTAGAGTGCGCGCCGGTCGCCCGCCGGCCGGCGCGTGCTTCCCCGGTGGGGCGGCGCGCGGGGAACAAGGCGGGTCCTCTGGGGAGAAAGGCACGCAGTCCGCATGAGCACCCTCGTCAGCTACGCCCGCCAGGGGCGCACCGGCGTCATCACCGTCGACTACCCGCCCGTCAACGCGCTCGGCCACGGCGTGCGCACCGGCCTCGTCGCGGCGCTTGACGCCGGCATCGCCGATGCGGGCGCCGACGTGCTGCTGCTGGTCGCGGCGGGGCGCACCTTCATGGCCGGCGCCGACATCCGCGAGTTCGGCACGCCCTCCCAGCCGCCCATCCTCCCCGACGTCATCGCCCGCTTCGACGCCGCCCCCAAGCCGGTGGTGGCGGCCATCCACGGCACGGCGCTGGGCGGCGGGCTCGAGGTGGCGCTGGGCTGCCACTTCCGCGTGGCGCTGCGCTCGGCCAAGGTGGGATTGCCGGAGGTCAAGCTCGGCCTGCTGCCCGGCGCCGGCGGCACCCAGCGCCTGCCCCGCCTCACCGGGCCGGCCAAGGCGCTCGACATCATCCTCTCCGGCGACCCGCTGTCGGCGTCCGCCGCCCTGGAGCTGGGCATCGTGGATGCGCTCGACGGCGGCGACTCCGCGCTCGAGGCCGGGCTGCGCTTCTGCCAGCGCGTGCGCGACGAAGGGCTGGCCGCCGTGCCGGTCAGCGCCCGCAACGACAAGGTCACCGGCGTCGACCCGGCCGTCTTCGCCGAGGCCCGCGCCAGGCTGGCGAAGACCGCGCGCAACCTGCACTCGCCGCACCGCTGCGTCGACGCGGTGGAGGCCGCCTGCACCCTGCCGTTCGCCGAGGGCATGGTGAAGGAGCGCGAGCTGTTCCTCGACTGCATGGCCTCGCCGCAGCGCGCCGGCCTCATCCACGCCTTCTTCGCCGAGCGCGAGAGCGCCAAGGTGCCCGGCCTGCCGGCCGGCACGCCGACCCGGCCCGTCCGCCAAGCCGCCGTCATCGGTGCCGGCACCATGGGCGGCGGCATCGCCATGTGCTTCGCCAACGCCGGCATCCCGGTCTTCCTGCTGGAGGCCGACCCGGCGGCGCTGGAGCGCGGCGTGGGCGTCATCCGCCGCAACTACGAGGCGACCGCGAAGAAGGGCCGCCTGACGGCCGAGCAGGTCGAGGCGCGCATGGGCCTGATCCGCCCGACGCTCTCCTACGACGACCTCAAGGACGCCGATCTGGTGATCGAGGCGGTGTTCGAGAGCATGGCCATCAAGAAGGAGATCTTCGGCAAGCTGGACACGGTCTGCAAGCCGGGCGCCATCCTGGCCACCAACACCTCGACGCTGGACGTGAACGAGATCGCCGCCGCGACGTCGCGCCCGCAGGACGTGGTGGGCATGCACTTCTTCAGCCCGGCCAACGTCATGAAGCTGCTGGAGAACGTGCGCGGCGCCAAGACCGCCGACGACGTGGCGGCCACCGTCATGGAGGTCTCCAAGACCATCGGCAAGGTCGGCGTGCTGGTCGGCGTCTGCTACGGCTTCGTGGGCAACCGCATGCTGCACCAGCGCGGCCGCGAGGCGGTGGCGCTGGTCGAGGAAGGGGCGTCGCCGCAGCAGGTGGACAAGGTGCTCACCGATTTCGGCTTCCCCATGGGGCAGTTCGCCATGGGCGATCTCGCCGGCATCGACGTCGGCTGGCGCATCCGCGAGGAGCGCCGCAAGGCCGGCGACCCCGAGGCGCAGGCGCCCAACTGGGTGGACACGCTGGCCGAGCAGGGCCGCTTCGGCCAGAAGACCG
>Ga0196970_1001744_pt1 | contig 13162 bp, 13 predicted proteins | sample S1v_513CmetaG_FD_148672 | JGI IMG/M metagenome (GOLD analysis project Ga0196970, IMG submission 148672) | Soil microbial communities from Anza Borrego desert, Southern California, United States - S1+v_5-13C | ecosystem: Environmental > Terrestrial > Soil > Desert | place: USA: California... | reverse complement strand
GCGGGCTTTTTGTTTGTACGCCCTCCCCTGCGGGGGCGCTACGGCATGCACACATGTTGCGGCGCGGTAAGTCGCTGGCGAAACAAGTGTTTTGCCGTCATCCCCGCGAAGGCGGGGATCCATAGGCTCCATAACCGCATGCTTTGGAAGTTATGGATCCCCGCCTTCGCGGGGATGACGGTTAAGTTATTGAAGTGGCTTGCATCTCTGCGCCACAACATGCGCACACACCGTAGCAGCGCCGCTGGGGGAGGGAATCGCTCCGGCCTCCGAACGATCCGCGCAGTGATATTCTAGTATGCGACGCGCCGCCGCATGTAACACGCTCCTTCGCAGCGCTAGCATCAACCACCTTCTGGCAGCGGCTCGACCATCACCACCGTGGTGGCCCCTCCCTTCGACCCTGCCGGCCGACACGATCCTCGCCCGGAAGAGCGCGCGCAGCGATGCCCGCCGCCGCGCCCTCCCTTGCCGGGGAGCACTCACGAGGTGACATCATGCCTGAAAAGCTGCGGCCATTGATCTGGGTCGCCGTCGCTGTGCTCGGCGCCGCCTGCCTCGGCGGCATCGCGCTGAACCGCGGCGAGACCATCAACGCCATCTGGTTCATCGGCGCCGCCGCCGGCGTGTACGCGCTGGCGTTCCGCTTCTACGCCGGCTGGATCGCGGCGAAGCTGATGGTGGTGGACGAGACGCGCGCCACCCCGGCGGAGCGCCTGAACGACGGCCGCGACTTCGTGCCGACGCACCGCTGGATCACCTTCGGCCACCATTTCGCCGCCATCGCCGGCGCCGGCCCGCTGGTCGGCCCGACGCTGGCCATGCAGTTCGGCTACATGCCCGGCACGCTGTGGCTGCTGGCCGGCGCGGTGTTCGGCGGCTGCGTGCAGGACATGGTGGTGCTGTTCTGCTCGACGCGGCGCAACGGCCGCACGCTGGGCCAGATGGCCCGCGACGAGCTGGGGCCGGTGGCCGGCTCGGCGGCGCTGCTCGGCACGCTGATGATCATGGTGCTGATCGTCGCCGTCCTCGGGCTCGTGGTGGTCAACGCCATGAAGCACAGCCCGTGGGGCACCTCGACCGTCTTCGCCACCATCCCGATCGCCATTCTGGTCGGCGTCTACATGCGCAACATCCGGCCGGGACGCGTGCTCGAGGGTTCGCTGATCGGCCTGGCGCTGCTGCTGCTGGCGACGGCGGGCGGCGGCTGGCTCGACCACAGCCCGCTGCGCAGCTACTTCGACTACGACGGCACGACGCTGGCGATGTTCGTCATCGGCTACGGCTTCGTCGCCGCCATCCTGCCGGTGTGGCTGCTGCTCGCGCCGCGCGACTACATCTCCACCTTCATCAAGATCGGCGCCATCATGCTGCTGGCGTTCGCGGTCGTCATCCTCCAGCCGGAGATGAAGATGCCCGCGTTCACCCGCTTCATGGACGGCACCGGCCCGGTGGTCGCCGGCAACCTGTTCCCGTTCCTGTTCATCACCATCGCCTGCGGCGCCATTTCCGGCTTCCACGCCCTGATCTCCTCGGGCACCACGCCGAAGCTGATCGCCAACGAGCGCGACATCCCCATGGTCGGCTACGGCTCCATGCTGATGGAGAGCTTCGTCGGCCTGATGGCGCTGATCGCCGCCGCGGTGCTCGACCCCGGCGTCTACTTCGCCATCAACTCGCCGGCCGGCATCGTCGGCGGCACCGTCGAGAAGGCGGTGGCCACCATCTCCTCCTGGGGCTTCCCGGTCACGGCGGAGACCATGAACACGCTGGCCCGCGACATGGGCGAGACCTCGCTGCTGGCCCGCACCGGCGGCGCGCCCTCGCTGGCGGTGGGCATGGCGACCATCTTCGCCGGCGCCTTCGGCAAGTCGATGCTGGCGCTGTGGTACCACTTCGCCATCATGTTCGAGGCGATGTTCATCCTGACCGCCGTGGACGCCGGCACCCGCGTCGGCCGCTTCATGCTGCAGGACCTGCTGGGCAACATCTGGAAGCCGTTCGGCAACACCCGGTCGTACCCGATGACGCTGCTCAGCTCCGGCCTGTTCGTGGCGGCGTGGGGGTATTTCCTCTACATCGGCGTCATCGACCCGCTGGGCGGCATCAACATCCTGTGGCCGCTGTTCGGCATCTCCAACCAGATGCTCGCCGCCATCGCGCTGGCCGTGGCGACGGTCATCTTCGTGAAGTCCGGCAAGGCGAAGTACGTGTGGGTGACCGCGGCGCCGATGGCGGCGATCGCCTTGCTCACCACCTACGCCGCCTGGGAGAAGCTGTTCTCCGCCGATCCGCGCGTCGGCTTCCTGGCCGGCGCCGACGCGCTGGCCGCCAAGCTGGCCGCCGGCACGCTGACCGGCCCGGCGCTGGCCTCCGCACCGAAGCTGATCTTCAACCAGCGGCTCGACGCGGCGCTGACGGTGTTCTTCGTGGTGGTGCTGTGGGTGGTGATCATTGAGGCGGCCCGCCTCTCGCTGCGCCACCTCAACGGCCAGAAGGTGCCGCCGCTGAGCGAGCACCCCTGGGAAGCGCACCCCGTCGGCGGCGACGATTGAGCGGAGGGCGATCATGATGCTGCACGTCCTGCGTGCCGGCTGGGAAGGCCTGCGACAGATCACCGGTGACGACGCGTTCGAGCGGTATCTGGAACGGCACAACCGCCTGCACCCGGACGTGCCGCCGCTGAGCCGCGAGGAGTTCTACGCCAGCGAGCTGGACCGCAAATGGAGCGGCGTGAACCGCTGCTGCTGACCAGGTCGCCGGATCGTTGACGAAGCAAAGGGGCGGGCGCCGCAGGCGCACCGCCCCTTTGAAATTAGGTGGTATCGCATTGTAGAACCCGCGGCCCGTTCCGACCTGTGCGGCGTCTTCCGCCACGACGCCGCCGATGCCCCTCCCCTCCTTCCTCCGCAAGACGGCCGCCCTGCTCGCCCTCGCCGTTCCGCTGGCCGTCGCCGGCCCCGCCGCCGCGGTCGAGCTGTTCGGCGAAACCTTCAAGTCCCCCGAGGCGATCGCCGCCTTCAACCGCGGCGACGGCGTGCGCTACCTGGACCGGCAGGGGCGTTTCCTCGGCTCGGTCGGCGAGAACTACGGCGAGATCGTGCCCGTCGAAAAGATGCCGCGCCACCTGCTCCAGGCGCTGATCGCCAAGGAGGACCGGCGCTTCTTCGAGCACGACGGGCTGGACTACATGGGGCTGGCGCGGGCGCTGTCGGTGGCGGTGACGTCCGGGCGCTTCAGCCAGGGCGGCAGCACGCTCACCCAGCAGACCATGAAGAACATCTTCTTCAAGGACTACGGCCGCTGGGAGCGCAAGGCCTACGAGATCATCAGCGCCCAGGACTTCGAGGAGAAGGTCGGCAAGCGCACCGTCCTCTACCTGTACCTCAACCGCGTCTACTTCGGCTTCGGCGCCTACGGCGTCGATGCGGCGGCGAAACTGTACTTCGGCCATCCGGCGTCGCAGCTGACGCTGAAGGAATCGGCGTCGCTGATCGGCTCGCTGACCGCGCCCTCGCGCCTCAACCCGTTCGCCGACCGCGCGCGCAACGAGGAAAAGGCGGCCATCGTGCTCGACGCCATGGCCGACGCCGGCTTCATCACGGAAAAGCAGGCGGCCGCCGCCAAGCGCCAGAAGCTGGAGCTGGCCGAGAGCAACAAGCTGGGCATCCAGGTCGCCGGGCATTTCCGCGAGACCGCCAACGCCCGCTTCCGCCGCTTCCACGCCGCGCGCTTCGGCGGAACCGCCGATCCGGGGCCGACCTTCACCGTCCGCACCACCCTGGACCGCGACCTCCAGGCCGCCGCCGTGCGCAGCCTGGAGCGCGCCGCCGCACGCAACGCCAAGCGCCTGGGCGACGCCGAGTACGCCCTGGTGGCGCTGAACGACCGCGGCGAGGTGCTGGCGATGGTGGGCGGGCGCGATGCGGCGGCGCGGCGCGACCACTTCAACCGGGCGCTCCAGGCGCGCCGGCAGCCGGGCTCGGCGTTCAAGCTGTTCGTCTTCCTGGCGGCGCTGGAGCGCGGGCTGACGCCGGACAGCGTGGTCGACGGCTCGCCGCTGGCCTTCGCCGACGGCCGCTCGATCCGCAATTTCGACAACGAGTACCCGAAACAGCTGACGCTGCGGCAGGCGCTGGCGCGCTCGGTCAACACCGCCTCGGCGCGGCTGACCGCCGGGCACGTGGACGAGGTGGTGGCGATGGCCCGCCGGCTCGGCGTCGAGACGCCGCTGGAGGCCAACCTCGGCCTCGCGCTCGGCAACGCGGAGACGACGCTGCTGCAGCTCACCCAGGCCTACGCGATGGTCGGGAACGGCGGCACGCGGGTGGAGGCGCACGCCTTCCAGCGCATCCTCGATCCGCGCGGCCGCGAGGTCTACGCCCACCCCGGCGCGTCGACGGAGCGCGTGCTGGACGCCAGCACCGCCGCGGCGATGAAGGCGATGCTGGGCGAGGTGCTGGCCACCGGCACCGGGCGGGCGGCGTTCGTCAAGGGCGGGGCCGGGAAGACCGGCACCACGAACGACTACCGCGACGCGTGGTTCGTTGGTTTTGCGGGCGGCCTCTCGGGCGGCATGACGGTGGGCGTGTGGGTCGGCAACGACGACAACGCGCCGATGAAGGGCGTCAGCGGCAGCACCGTCCCCGCCGAGGTCTGGCGCGGCTTCATGCAGGAGGCGGCGAAGCTGCGGAAGGGCTGAGGCGGACGCGCGGCTACTTCGGCCGGCGCTCGGTCAGGAAGGACGAGGACACCCAGCCCACCGGCCGGCCGTTGCGGGCGATGCGCACCCAACCCTCCTCCGGCGACTTGTCGGGCAGCACCTGCGCCGCCTCGCCCTCCTCCAGCGTGTCGAGCACCACGCCCTTCCGGCCCGGCGTGGCGCGGATGTAGATGCCTTCCTTGGCGTAGACGGTGCGGGTGGCGGGCTTCCTGTCCGCGGGCTTGGCGGGCTCCGGCTTCGGCGCCTCGGCGACGGCCTTCGGCTTGGCCACCGGTGCCGGCGGCGGCGGTGCGGCGGGAGCGGCCGGGATCGGGGCCGGGGCTGGGGCCGGCGCGGCGACAACGGCCGGCGGCTCGCCGGGAACCGTGATCGGCGACAGCGGCGGCGCCACCACCGGCAGCGGTTGCAGCACAGCCACGCCGGCCGGCGCGCGGCCCTTCGGTTCGGCGTGCACCGGGGTCGCCTTGGGCAGCACGGCGGTGGGCGGCGGGCGCGGCGTCAGGCGGTCGGCCGGCACCTGCGTCGTCTGCGCCTGGACCAGCGCCGCCGCCGGAAGCGCCAGCAACGCCAGGGCGAGCAGAAGAGGAGCCCGGCGCATCGGCGTCAGTCCAGCGTGACGCGCGCGACCAGCGTCGGCAGCGTCTGGCAGCGGTACAGGCCGTCGAGCGTGCGGTGCTCGGTCAGGCGCAGGGTCAGGGTGCAGCCGTAGGTGTTCACCGTCAGCTCGGTCTGCGCCAGCGTGCCGACCGCCACCGCGGGCGCGGCGATGGTATAGCCGGGCGCCCCCATCTTGCCCTGCATCGCGCCGCTGACGCCGGTGAAGCCCTCCACCTCGATGGTCAGCGGGCCCAGGTTGCGCAGCACGGTGTCGCTGTTGGGGTCCTCCTTGGTGGCGTAGAGCAGCACCGGGATGGTCTTGCGCCGGGCGATCCAGTCCTTCAGCGCCAGGTTGGCCAGCACCGGGTCGCGGCTCAGCAGCGCCGCCTCCACCGCGAACTGGCGCAGCGCCGGGTCGTTGCCGCCCAACACCGCCTCATACACCGCGACGCGCGTCGCGCGGTCGCCGGACAGCAGGCGGTTGCGCACCTCGCCGATCAGCGTGGCGCGCGCCTCGATGGCCTGCCGCTCGCCGGCGAGGCGTTCGGCCTCGGCCTCGGCCGCCGCCCGCTGCTCGGCCAGCAGTTCCTCCTCGCGCTGGCGGCGGGCCTGCTCGTCGGCGAGGCGCTGCTTGGCCTCGGCGTCCAGCTTGGCGCGCACCGCCGTGGCCTCCTCGGACCCGACCACCACCACCTTGCCCGGCAGTTCCTCGGCCGGCTTGCCCAGGCTGTCCAGCACCTCGGGGTTCTGCAGTTCCAGCTTCACGGCGAGGCTGCCGTCGCGCGCCTTGGCGGTGGTGGCGATGCCGGTCAGCACCTTCTCGGTCCCGGCGTCGGCCACCGGAAGGACGAAGGCGTACGGGCCGTCGCGGCCGTCCACCACGTAGGTCGGCTTGGCGAGCCTGAGGCGCGCCGCGACGCGCAGCGGCCCGGTCGCCGATTCGGGCGGTTCCAGCATCACCGCCTCGACCCGCCAGGAGGGCGGCACCTGCCGCGCGACCTCGTGCCGCACCGTGTCGGCCAGGGGGGACGGGGACGGCGCCGGGTCGGCGCCCCAGGACGGCCCGGCCGGCATCAGCCCGATACCCAACGCCACCACCCAAGGCGCCGTCATCCGCCACGCCGCCGGTCGCCCCATCGCCCACCTCGTTCCGTTGCCGCGCAAGGCTTTTTCGCCTGCCCACCCATCGTCAAAAGCGGTACCGCGAAGCGATGCGGAAGGGAAGCGGCTTTTCGGCGGACACCGCTCCGGATCCGCCCCACCCGCATACTCGGATATGTTGCGTGCATCGCGGCACGTCGGATGGGGTCAGGGCCGGGGCATCATCGACGCGACCGACGGTCGAAAATGAACAAGGGGCACACACGCCCACTTGCATTCCGATCATACAAATGGATGTATAGGGGCTGCGGGTGGTACCCGCGTGGGCAACAGGAGAGGCTCAAGGCACGATGGCGGAAGCGGAGGGCTGGAAAGACAAGCCGGGCTTGGTCTGCCGCAACGTGACCGTCAGCGGCCGGCGGACGAGCTTGCGCATGGAGCCGCTGCTCTGGGATTCCCTCAAGGACATCTGTGATCGTGAGAACTGCACGATCAACGAGCTGTGCACCATGATCGACCGGCGCCGCGGCGACGCGAACCTGACCGCCTCGATCCGGGTCTTCATCGTCAGCTATTTCCGTTCGGCGGTGCCCCGGCACCCGGCCGGTTTCGGCGAGACGAACGAGGTCAAGCCCTCGCCCCGCCTGCGCCGCGCCCTCCAGGACGCCGTCCCGCTGGACGATTAGCCGGCGCCCGAGTCGACACGGCCCGGCCCGGATCAGGCCGGCTTGCGGCTGAGGCGGGGTTCGCCGAACAGGTAGCCCTGGCCGAAATCGACGCCGAGGTCGAGCAGCTCGATCAGTTGGTTTTCCGTCTCGATCTTTTCGACGATCACGTCGATCTCGTGCTCCTTGCAGCGCTTCAGCAGGCCGGCCGCGCCGGTGCGGGCGTCGGGGGCCAGCAGACGGGCGCAGTCCAGCTTCAGATAGCGGAAGTCGTTGCGCGCCAGCGCGTCCACGTCCACCGCGGCGAGGTCGCCGACCTGGTCCATGGAGAAGCGGAAGCCGAGGCGCGCCAGCTGCGACAGGATCGCCTGGGTCACCGCCTGCCCGGCGCGCATGTCGTCCTGGCCCAGCTCGAACACCAGCTTCGGCACCAGCGTCTGGTTCTGCGCCATGAACTCCAGGAACTGCTTCATGAACTCCGCGTCGCCGATGGTGGCCGGCGAGATGTTGGAGAAGAAGCCGATCTGGTGCTGGCGCCGTTCGGTTTCGCGGATCAGCTGGATGCAGCGGACCAGCAGCAGGTTGTCGATGGTGGCGATCAACCCCTCGCGCTCGGCGATGGCGAGGTAGCGGTCCGGCTTGATGGTGGCGCCGTCGCCGGCCCGCACCCGCGAGAACACTTCGTAGAAGCGGTGGCGGCGCTGCGGCAGGCTGACGATGGGCTGCAGGTAGATGTCGATGCGGTCGGCGCGCAGCGCGTCGCGCACCGTCTCCAGCACGCGGGCGTCGTCCAGGTCGCCGGACGACGGCGGCACCGCCGCCACCTGCGGGGCCTGCGGCAGCAGCGCGCCGCCGCTCTCCACCGCCGGCCGCGCCTTGGACGGCGCCCCGGCAGTGGCCGGCGGCACCGGCGGGCGGGACGGGGTGCGTTTCTCCTGCAACCGGCCGACCAGCGACTGCAGCAGCTTCACCTCCTGCATCACCGTGTCGTAGCCGGCGACGCCGCCCAACTGGCGCACCCGCTCCATGTCGGTGCGGACGTGGTCCATCTCGGCGCGCTGGCGGGTCAGCTCCTCGTTCAGCGTGCCCAACGCCTCGAGCAGGCGGGTGAAGCGCTTGTTCAGCGCGCGCTCGCGGTCGAAGCGGGTGACCATCTCGTGCACGAGGCCGCCGGCCAGCACCACCATGCCGCCGGCCATCCAGGCGACCAGCGGGTCCATCTCCGGCCGCAGGAACGGCAGCACCGCGCCCACCGACACGCCGGTGACGATGTAGGCGAGCGCGTAGACGATGTGGATCAGGAGCGTCATGGCGGGCCGTGGCGGTGGGCGTGGGATGGGAAGAGGGCAATCCTCGCCGTGCCGGGCTTTACCACAGAGACACGGAGGCACAGAGAGACACAGAGATGGATGTCCTCTGTGATCCTCCGTGTCTCTGTGTCTCCGTGTTTATTCCTTGCATCGCGTGGATCTCGGGCTGTCGCGCCCCCTCTTTCCAATTCAAGAAAGAGTGGATCAGCAGGGTTACCGCTTCGTCAATTCCGTTCCCACCGCGTCGGCCACGCTCGTGAAGCCGTCCGCCCTCAGCCGCGCCACGAGGTCGCGCTTGATCGACCGCACCAGCGCCGGCCCGCCGTAGACCAGCGCCGAGTAGAGCTGCACCAGCGAGGCGCCGGCGCGGATCTTGGCATACGCGTCGTCGCCCGACGCGATGCCGCCGACGCCGATGATCGGCAGCTTGCCGCCGGTCAGCCCGTACATCTCGCGCAGCACCTGGGTGGAGGAGCCGAACAGCGGCTTGCCGGACAGGCCGCCGGCCTCGCCCCTGAAGCGCTCGGGAATGGAGTCCGGCCGGGCGATGGTGGTGTTGGAGACGACGAGGCCGTCGATGCCCGTCTCCAGCGCCACCGCGGCGATGTCCGCCTTGTCCTCGTCGGTCAGGTCGGGGGCGATCTTCAGCAGCAGCGGCGGCGCCTTGGCGAGACCGCACGCGGCGCGCGCGTCGAGCACGCGGCCCAGCAGCGTGCGCAGCGGCTCGCGCCCCTGGAGCGCGCGCAGGCCTGGCGTGTTCGGCGAGGAGACGTTGACCACCAGATAGTCGGCGAACGGCGCCAGCCGGCGCACGCCCAGCACGTAGTCGTCGGCGGCCTCCGCCGTGTCCTTGTTCTTGCCCAGGTTGGCGCCGGCGATGCCGGGCGCCCGGTTCGGGTTGCCGCGGCGGTCCTCGAAGCGGCGGGCGAACTGCTCCAGCCCGCCGTTGTTGAAGCCCATGCGGTTGATCACCGCGCCCTGCTCGGTCAGGCGGAACAGGCGCGGCTTGGGGTTGCCGGGCTGCGGGCGCGGCGTGACGCTGCCCGGCTCGACGAAGCCGAAGCCCATGCGCAGCATGGGGTCCACCACCTCGGCGTTCTTGTCGAAGCCGGCGGCGAGGCCCACGGGGTTGGCGAAGTCCAGGCCCCAGACGCGCGTTCTGAGAATGGGGTCGTCCGGCTCGCGGTCGACCGGGCCGAGCCCGGCGGCCAGTGACTTGATGGTGAGCGTGTGCGCCGTCTCCGGGTCGAAGGAGCGCAGGATGCGGCCGGCGATGGGGAAGAGGTCGATCACGATGCGGACTCGTCGAAAACGTGCGGCGGGAAGACGTGGCGGCCGTCGGCGCCCAGCGGCAACGGGTCGGCGCGCAGCACCGCCGACACCGGCAGCGCGGCGTAGAGGTGCGGGAACAGCTGGCCGCCGCGCGACGGCTCCCACCACAGATCCTCGCCCAGCGCGTCGGCGTCCACGGTCAGCAGCATCAGGCCGTCCTGGCCGGCGCGGTGCTTGGCGGCGCTCTCCACCACCTGGGACGCGGTCGAGAAATGGATGAAGCCGTCCGCGGCGTCCTGCGAGGAACCGGGATAGGAGCCGGTGTCCGTCGCCTGCCGCCATTCCTCGGCCCGGCACATGTGATAGATGGTTCGCTCGGTCATACGCTTTCCCTCGGTCGAGGCGGCGCGGACCTTACCCGAAAGGCTTGCCCCCGGCCAGAGGTGCGGCGGTGCGCTTTGCAAAATGCAACGCGCGCAACAAATGCGATGCGGCATTTTGCAGATATGTCGCGCCCACCGCCGCGGCGTGCCGCCGACACACCTTCGCCGATTCAACAATTTCCGGCGTTTTCCGGAATGGTTGCAGCCCGGCGGCGGTTGGCACCGCACTTGCTGTGTGTCCGCTACCTTTTTGGAGGACCGGACATGAACGCGATTTCGGGCATTGTGGTGAAGGACCGTGTGCTGGCCAGCGAGTCGCTGACCGGCCTGCTGGGCCAGGCCGAGCCCGCCAACGCCACCGTCCCGCTGAAGCCGTCCGCCGTCATGCTGGCCGCCGGTGCGCGCGCCGGCGGCGTGTCGGTCGAAGCCGCCTGGAAGATCTACCATGCGATGATCAAGGCCGCGGAGTAAGGCCCCAAAGGAGAAGCGCCGGCGCGCGTCACCCGCGCGCCTTCTTCTCCTCCGAGCGCTTGTAGACGTAGATCCCCAGCACGCTGAGGCCCACCGTCCAGATGGTGCCCAGCGAGGCCATGGCCTCGATCACCGCGCCCGCCTTCGCCGGGTCGGTGATGGTCACCCAGGCCAGCGCGCCCATTTGCGCGCACCATGACAGCGCCATGACGTAGCCGAACGTCGGGCGCATGCGCCGCACGTAGGCGTCGTCGGACGCCGCCTCGGTGCGCAGCGAGCGGTTGACCTCGGCCAGGGTCCGGTTCTCCACCTCGCCATCCAGCTCGGCCAGCCGCTCGACGTGGCGGTTGGCCTCGGCCACCGCCTCCGGCGGGATGGCGCCGGCCCGCATGGCGGTGCCGGCGTCCTTCAGCGCCGACGCCGCCGACTGCGCGACGGGACTCTCGATGCGGCCGAGCCCTTCGGACACGGCGCGGATCAGCACGGGCAGCCCGATCTGGGCCAGCAGGGCGGGAATCATCGCTCTCACTCCGTGGTGGTGTAGAAGACGTGCCGGCCGATCTCGGCGCTGGGGCTGTGCCCCGCCGCCCAGTCGGGGTGCAGGCCGACGGCGTGGTAGTGGGTGGCGCCGCCCGTCGGGTCGGGCAGCAGCCCGGCCACCGCGCGCCGCGCCACGCGCAGGCAGGTGGCGAACACCGGGTCGGCCGTCGTCACCGCCAGCAGCTTCGGCCGGTTCGGGTCGTTGGCGTTCCAGCAGCTGAACTGGTAGGGCTTGCGGCAGACCGCGACGACGCTGCCGCCCCACCAGAAGCCGCCGCGCCGCTCCGCCGCGCGCACGCGGTTGACGATGACGGCGGCCACCGCCTCGATGCCGCGCACCGGCTCGCCGCGCGCTTCGCCCCACAGGGTGCGGGCCAGCGCGTCGACCGCCTCCTCGACGCTGCCGCCGGGGGTGGGCGGGGCCTGGGTCTTCGGGGCGTCGGCGATGGGGACGAGGGTCGGGCGGCTCATCGCGCACCGCCTTCGGCGCAGGCGCGCTCCACCTTGTGTTCGATGCGCAGCAGGTGGTCGGTGAGGCGCTTCTCCACGTCCTTCAGCGTGCTCACCGAAACGTAGGTCTTGGCGACCTCCAGCTTGTAGGCGGCGAGGCTCTCGCGCACCTGGGCGCCGGCGGTCTCGGCGCGCAGGCGCAGCGCCTCCACCGCGTCGTGCGCCTCCTTGCGCAGCCGCACGATCAGCCAGAACAGGCCGCCCATGACCGGCAGCTCGACGGCCGTGATCCACCAGACCACGTCGAGGGTCTCATGCATGATGATCTCCGATGTCGGGAAACAGGGGTCGTCAGACCGCGAATTCGCTCGGCGCCACCACCGGGCCGGGGCGCCAGCCGGGGCGGGCGGCGGGCGGCGGAGCCGGGCCGACGCGCAACGGTTCAGACAGGATGCAGCCGGCCACCGCGTCCAGCGCGTCGTCGTGGCCGCGCTGGCGGCCGGTGGGGCGCCACTCGCGCATCTCGCGCACGAAGGGCGTGTCCCAGACGCCGGCGTGCGCGAAGATGCGGCCGGCGGCGAGCCGGGCGTCGAACGCCTCGATGATGCGGCTGGCCTTCGAGCGCCTGGAGTATTCCGTCGCCACCGCGGCGCCGATGCGCATGTGCTTCAGCTGCTTCTCCAGCTCCTTGGGCAGGAAGGCGCCGAGGCCGTTGCCCTCCACCCGCACGCCGGGCAGATGCAGGTCGCGCAGGAAGCGGGCGACCTGCCGGCACTGCTGCTCCGCCTCGGTCGCCGGGTCGTCGGGGTCGAGCCGCAGGTAGAGCACGCGGTGCAGGTACAGGTTGCCGTCGTTGTCCGAGAACACCGCCGCCACCACGCTGTCGTCGCCGCCCTTGCGGCCGTCCTCGTCGGTGCGCAGCAGCGCCGGGTCCCACCACGCGCTGGCCGAGGCCATCCGCACGCCGTTCAGCATCAGCACCGTGTCGTTCTGCGCGGCGTGCAGCACCAGCTCGCCCTCGTAGCGGCGCAAATCGTCGGGGTTGAGTCGCGTCGCCGTCACCGGCATCGGGCGCAGCATCATCTGGCTCTCGAACTTGGCGTGGCCGGAGCGCTTGCGGATCCGCGCGACGTGCTCGGCCGGGAAGCGCTCGGGCCAGGCGCTGGCGCCGTGGCGGTTCAGCACCGGCAACGTCAGGCGGCGGAAGCCCTCCAGGAAGGGCAGCGCCTCGCCGGACTCGGCCCGCGGGTCGGTGGCGTAGATGGTGTAGTAGCTGTGCGGCGTGCCGACGTAGAGCTGCACGCCGTCCGGCACCATCAGGTAGTCGATCTCGCGCAGCGCCTCGCGCAGCTCCTCGCGCTTGGGCGCGGTGTCGGCGTTCTTCGGCACCTCGACGTCGTCACAGATCACCACGTCGGCGCGGGTGCCCGTGATGTTGCCGTCGATGCCCGCCGCCAGCACCGAGGGGTCGCGCAGTTCCAGGTCGCGCACCACGGTGAACTGGTCGGACGCCCACTGGTCGCGCTCCTTGGGCTTCATGCCCTGGGTCAGCGGGTGGCGCTCGATGATGCGCTTGACGTTGCGCACCATCTTCTTGGCCAGCCGCATGTCGGCGGCCAGCACCAGCAGCCGGCGGTTCGGGTCGGTGTG
>Ga0196970_1001742_pt1 | contig 13168 bp, 6 predicted proteins | sample S1v_513CmetaG_FD_148672 | JGI IMG/M metagenome (GOLD analysis project Ga0196970, IMG submission 148672) | Soil microbial communities from Anza Borrego desert, Southern California, United States - S1+v_5-13C | ecosystem: Environmental > Terrestrial > Soil > Desert | place: USA: California... | reverse complement strand
GACGTATGCGAGCGGTCAGATCCCAGCCGACGGCGACACCACTATCAGCGCCACGGCTAAGGATGTCGCCGGCAACACCAGCACGGCCGGCACGCGCAGCGTGACCATTGATACGGGTACGATGACACCGACCATCAATGTGGTTTCGTCCAACGACGTGGTCAATTTCGCCGAAAAGAATGCCGGTGTGGTAGTTAACGGCACGGCCGAAGAAAACAGCACGGTGGAAGTAGTGTGGGGTGCAGTGACCAAGACGGTGACGGCTAATGCTAGCGGCGTGTGGACGACGACATATGGCAGCGGTGAAATTCCGGCCGATGGCGACACCACCATTACGGCCACCGCAAAGGACGTTGCCGGCAATACCAGTACGGTTGGTACGCACAGCGTGGAAGTCGATACGGGAACGGCGGCGCCGACCATCAATGCGGTTTCGACTGACGATAATGTCAATCTGGCGGAAAAGAATGCCGGTGTGGTCATTAGCGGCACGGCCGAAGCCAACAGCACGGTGAAGGTGGTGTGGGGTTCGGTGACCCATACAGTGACGGCCAATGGTTCGGGCGTCTGGACCACGACGTACACCAGCGGCGAAATCCCGGCCGACGGCGATACGACCATCAACGCTACGGCGACAGACGTGGCCGGAAATACCAGCACGGCGGGCACGCGCAGTGTGAAAATCGATACCAGCACGGCGGCGCCGACCATCAATGCGGTTTCGACTGACGACAAAGTCAATCTGGCCGAGAAGAATGCGGGGGTGGTGGTCAACGGCACGGCCGAGGCGAACAGCACGGTGGAAGTGGTATGGGGTGCGGTGACCAAGACGGTCACCGCCAATGCCTCCGGTGTCTGGACTACGACGTATGCGAGCGGTCAGATCCCAGCCGACGGCGACACCACTATCAGCGCCACGGCTAAGGATGTCGCCGGCAACACCAGCACGGCCGGCACGCGCAGTGTTGCAATTGACACGGCGATTGCAACACCTGTTATCGATTCAGTCACGTCCGATAACATCGTTCTAGGAAGCGAAAAATCAGCGGGCGTAACAATCAACGGCACGGCCGAAGCGAACAGCACCGTCAAGGTGGTGTGGGGAGCAGTGACGAAGACGGCGATCGCGAACGGTTCGGGCGTCTGGAGTACGACCTACACCAGCGGCCAGATTCCGGCGGACGGCGATACGACCGTCACCGCAACCGCCTCCGATGCGGCTGGCAATAGTGCATCACAAACCCGTTCCGTCAAGGTCGATACCACAACGGCAACGCCGACAATTGCAGCGGTCGCGACAAATGACATTGTGAACGCAACCGAAAAAAGTGCGGGCGTGGTGGTCAGCGGCACGGCTGAAGCCAGCAGCACGATAACCATTACCTGGGGCACCATTACCAAGACAGCGACGGCGAATGCATCGGGTGCGTGGAGTGCGACTTACAGCAACACGGAAGTCCCCCCCGACGGGGACCGTACGGTCAGTGCGACTGCCAAGGATACGTCCGGCAATATCAGCAGTGCCGGCACGCGCAGCGTAAAGGTAGATACGGCTGTAAGCACGCCGTCGATCAATGCGGTAACCGGGGACGACGTCGTGACGGCAGCAGAGCGTGGCGCGGCAATTACGTTGACGGGTTCTGCAGAGGCAAATACCACGGTGACGGTGAACTGGCTGGGCACGGCCAAGACTGTGAGTGCGAACGCCAGCGGTACCTGGTCCGCGACCTATAACCCTGTGGACATGGTCTCGCTCGGGTATTCGACAGTCAGCGTGACGGCTACCGATTCCGCCGGGAATAGCGCGACCAAAAACAGGTACATCAATGTCGTTACCCCTGCGCCGATCTACCTGTCTAACGTAAATGCCAATTCCGGTGGGTATGTGATCACCGGGGCAGGATCTACGGTCGCAGGCGCGGGTGATGCGAACGGCGACGGACTCGCAGACGTCGTGGTCGGCGATATGAGCAGCTCGAGATGGGGGGCGAACTCAGGCAGTGCGTACGTCGTGTACGGGAAATCTAACGCGTCGGGTGTAGCTGTAGGATCGTCCAGCGCAAACGAAATCACGATCGTGTCAGCTTCCAACATCAAGTTGGGCGCAGCGGCGGCCGGAGCCGGCGACCTGAACGGTGATGGCAAGGCCGATGTCGTAGTGACGTTTCCTGGAATTTATCAGAACGGAGGCTCTTATGGAGTGGTATTCGGTGCAGCCGGTGGCGGTTCCGTCAATTATCGAAACTACGAGATCATGGGAGGTGCCTCCGGCTCCAATTCCGGGTTTGATATTGCTAGCATCGGTGACCTGAACGGAGACGGAAAGTCGGACATGCTGTTCACCGTCGGCAGCGGTGCTTATATCGTTTCCGGTAATATGGCAACCGGGAGCAACGTAGGCCAGGCGGGGACGGCCCAAATCTACGCGGAAGATTTCATTAGTTCTGTTTCTAGTGCTGGCGATGTTAACAATGATGGCATTCCCGATTTCATTGTGGGCGACTCCAATGTTGGGACAACTGATCATGGCTATGCGTACGTACTCTTTGGTAAGTCAACCTCACTCCAGTCTCCGATATACCTTGCGAACAGATCACAATTGTCCGGATTTTCCATTAAAGGTCAGGGCAATGAGGGACTTGGAAGTGCGGTGTCATCGGCTGGTGACGTGAACGGCGACGGTCTTATGGATGTAGTAGTCCGTAGCCTTAAAGGGCCGGCATATGTCGTGTTTGGAAAAACAACGACGACTGAGGTGGATGTGTCCACCCTTGCGTCGACCGGCGCCGGCTTCGCCATCGCTGGCCTTCCCTCGGCAACGTCATACGGACGCCAGACCGTGACCGGAATCGGGGACATAAACGCCGACGGGTTGGGCGATGTCTTGATCGGTGCACCGGCCGCCGACGGTAATTACGGCCGTGCGTATGTCGTATTCGGCAAGACGAGCTCAACCACGGTCAATATCTCAGATATCGTTGCGGGGAATGGCGGCTTTGAAATCATTGGAGAAAGCATCTCAAACGGATTGGTCGGTTCTGCTGTCGCCAATGCCGGCGATACCGACGGCGATGGCTTGAACGATTTGATCATCGGGTCGAACGTATCGGGCGGCAAGAGCTATATTGTCCTGTCCAGCCAAAGCTATGCGGCGCGTGCGACGCTTTCGCATCGAGGGACAAGCGGAGACGACCTCTTGCAGGGCAGCGTGGACCACGACCACGTTCTTGGTGGTACCGGCAACGACACAGTCGTGGGAGGGGGCGGCAAGGATGTAATCTACACGGGTGCCGGCAACGACACGATCGTTCTGAATGCGGACAATATTGCGAACTTGACGTCGAATCGGATTGATGGTGGACTTGGCTACGATACGCTAAAACTGAGCGGAAGCGTCCCCGCATTGAACCTGAGTACGAACCATACCTCCTTGAAGGGTATCGAAAAAATCGACTTGGGAGGCTATAACAACGCACTTACGATTTCCTACAGGGACCTGCAGAGTTTAAAGGACAGCGAGCGACACGCAGTATTTATCGATGGGGATGGTTCGAACCGAGTGACGGTGACAGACATGACGTATACCAATACCACGACGATCGACACGAAGCTCTATCGGGTCTACACGAACAGTTCCATGGACGTGCTGTACGTGCTGAACGTTGTGCAGTGATCGTTTCTGCTCGCAGAGGTGGAAAAGGGATGGCCTCGGTCTATTCGCGCATCAGGCAAAGTTGCTGAAGCCGCCCTCACCGCGACCGAACGGCGGGGAGGTGAATGCATTGGCGGTATCTTCATGTCTTTTGTTGCCGACGCGGCAAGCGGCTTTAGTCAACGAAACCACATTCTCCTGTCCCTAGTTCGTGCGGCGCGGACACAGGCCGCGGGCACAGCTCCGCCGGTTTCTTTCGGCGTTGGCCATGGCGTTCTCGTCTGTCTCCCCGACTCCGCCGGTACAACCTGCACGCAGGTCCGCACGTTTGGCGGCTGAGTCCGATCAATCGAATGGCAGGGTACGCTATAGCAGCGTCTTGTTCGACTTGCGCCGCCTACCTGGCGCACTCCGCCAGCGATAGGACTGTTGTCCGACGATGCGAATCATTAGTGGCTACTAATAAATGCTGTTGCTGTTAGGCACGCGAAGCAGAATACGGTACGAATAACGCGTCCCACCAGCGTATCGGGGATTCCGCTTCCAGTCTTGTCGATCGCGCCATGTCAAGGCCAACGCGTTTGAATCGCGGCTACCCTTCCTGCGTCGCGGGTCGCTGGCGGTGCTGCGCGTTGCCTAGTGTAATGCCGGCTTGGACTGCCTCCCGCAGACTGGCCCTGGCACGTACAAACTTTCTGCGCAGGATAAGTAACTATAATGGTGTCGACAGTGAGTAGCACGCTCGAGGAAAGCAATCTCTTCTTGGAAAGAGGGATGGTCCACCACGAAGCCGGTCGCTTGCGCGAGGCAGAGCTGGATTACAAGGCCGTGCTGGCTCTGGTTCCGGAGCACGATATCGCCCTTCATCAACTCGGCCTGTTGGCTTACCAGGTTGGGAACTTCGCGCTTGCTGTCAACCTTATCCGGCGCGCCAACACACGGGCACCGCAACATGCGCACTACTGGTCAAATTTGGCCCTGGCATATGCCGCCCAAGGGCTGCTCCGCGATGCTGTTGAGTCATGCAAAAAGGCCATCGAACTTAAACCGGATTTTGTTGAGGTGTTCAACAATCTGGGCTTGATCCTCACGGAAGGCCGGATGTACCGCGAAGCCGAGACAAGTCTGCGCCGGGCAATAAAGCTACGACCCGATGCACCGGAAGCGAGAGCCAACCTCGGCTTTTTGCTCCTTCTGCAGGGGAGATTCAAGGAGGGATGGGATGAATACGAGTACCGGCCAGCCAATCTGGAAGTCAACACGCCGCCGGCTCTGCGCAGCGTGAAACGCTGGCACGGCGAGCCCTTCTCCACCCGTCGAATTCTCCTCGTGGGCGAAGCGGGAATTGGCGATCAAATACAGATGGTCCGGTTTGCGCAAAGCCTTCACGCCAAGGGCGCGACCGTCGACCTGTTAGTGCATCCGCAGCTCGTCGATCTGTTTGCAATCGTTCGTGGGGTGCGGCATGTTTTCTCGACGATTCCGCAGCCGGCAGCCAATTTCTTTGATCTATGGGTGCCGATGCTCAGTGTGCCGAAGCTACTTGGTACCGACGTCGCGGACCTTCCCGCCAATGTCCCTTACCTGCAACCAAATGCAGTCGCGCTCCAACGCTGGGCGCGGAAGCTCGCCAACCTGAGTTCCGACCGTCTGCGCGTGGGACTAGTATGGGCCGACGACCTGTCAGGAAGGGTTCATTCGCCTCGGGATCTGCATTTCCGTTCGCTCGAACCGCTCAAGACTTTGACGGCAGTCCAATTCATCTCGCTGCAAACCGGCGAGGCAGCCGCGCAGATGGAGGCGAGTTCGTGGAAGCTCCCTGCCATTGGATCGTCTCTGCGTAGCCTCGGCGACACTGCGGCGGTTATCGCCCATCTCGATATGGTCGTTACTGCCGACTGCGCCGTTGCCCATCTGGCCGGGGCCATGGGAAAGCCGGCCTGGATTCTTTTGCCGGCCAATCCGGACTGGCGCTGGCAGCTTGGCCGAAGCGACAGCCCGTGGTATCCCACTGCACGCCTATTCCGGCAAAGGGAACTGGAGCAATGGGATCCGGTGATCGACATGGTTCATCGCGCGCTCATAAGCATGGCGGCAAGGAAAGTGGCATGACAGGCAATAGGATTGCATAACGAGGACGAATGTGAAGGCAAACATCACTGCAGGGAAGGCGAAGGCCATTGTCGTCGACGGCTTGGCCGAAGCGCAAAGGCTCATCAATCTCGCCCTCCGACACCACCGCGCCGGCAAACTAGCCGAGGCGGGGAAACTGTATCAAGACGCACTCGGCATCGCGCCAGAATCCTCCGATGCGCTGCACTTACTCGGGCTGGTAGCGTATCAGTCGGGCGATCTTACGAGAGCCGAGCGATACATCAAGGATGCCCTACATCTTGCGCCGACGGTCGCCCTGTACTGGAGCAACTACGGTACGGTACTGATCGCACAAGGGCAGTATGCCAGCGCGGAGTCGGCACTAAAGCGAGCACTGGCGCTCAGGGCAGACGTGTCCGACGCACAGCTCAAACTAGCGCAACTGTATGCGGAAACGGGCCGGCAGACAGAGGCGGAAGCGGAGTGCCGCGCACTGCTTCTGTCGAACGCGAACGACGTGGCAGGGAACTACCAGCTGGCCTTGATCTTACATGCGCTACAGCGGCACGAGGAAGCGTTCACGCATTTTGTGCGGGCCAGCAGTCTCTCGCCAGATGATTCCGCAATCCACAATGATTTGGGGCTTTGCCATCTTGCCCTGGGTAGGAAAGAGGACGCACACAGACACTTCATCGAGGCAGTCACGCACGCTCCGGGCTTTGCCGAAGCGCATTATAACTTGGCAAACAGCTTCAAGGCCCTCGGCAATCTGGACGCTGCCGAGGCATCATACCAAGCGGCGCTTCAAATTCGCCCCCAGTATGTAGATGCACTCAATAATCTAGGCAATCTGCAGCGAGCGCGTCGAAAATTTCATGAAGCAGAGCGATCTTTTAGAACGCTGCTGGCGACACAGCCAGCGTTCCCCACCGCGCACAATAACCTGGGGCTTGTTCTTGCCGACGCCGAACGATACGACGAGGCCTTGCAATGCTTGGAACACGCGCTACGGCTGGACCCGCATTTTCTTGATGCCTACATAAACATCGCAGCCGTTCATCAAAAACGCGGGAGGACGGAGGAGATACAGGCAACTTTCTTAAGGGCTCTGGCCGCTTTACCGAACTCCGTTCAGCTACACGTACTGTACGGGTGCTTCTTGCTAGATCAGCAGCAGCCAAGGAAGGCTGAATTGGTACTGTCGCACGCCTTCAAGCGGTTTCCCGCCCATTCGGAAATTTACCTGCCATTGACCCGTCTCCTGGTCGACAGTGGACGCGATAGCGAGGCAACGACAGTATTGCGCACGGCCATCGCCCACCCGCAATGCACATATCATGCCTATTATGCGCTTTGCGAACGGCTTCTCGATGTTAACGATTATGCGGAAGCCGAGGAAATGTCGAGGATGGCCGTTCGCCTTTCGCCTGGTCGCGCGGAATTGCACCGGCAATTGGCAACCGCACTGAAGAACCAGGGCCAGCTAAGCGACGCACTTGCCGCGCTACGCGCCGCCATCGCCATAGACCCATGTGACGCTGTGGCTTACAGCAATCTGGGTCTTCTGCACCAGGAGCTCGGGTGCAAGGATGAGGCGGAACGCTGCTTCCGCCGAGCGATCGAGCTCGATCCTCAATTCGCCGATGCCTATCAAAATCTTGCACTCCTCCTGCTCTCAATACCCGGCCGCGCACAAGAAGTTGTGGCGCTAGCCGACCGTGCTCTCGAGCTCGATCCTACGAAGATTTCCCTAGAGTGGGCACGCGGGCTGACTCAACTGTTATTAGGCAATTTGCCAAACGGGTGGAAAGGATATGAAGCGCGACTACATGCCGGCCCAAGCGAATCCTTTGCGTGCCCGTTTCCGGACTTCCCGTATCCGCGTTGGACCGGCCAAGACCTTGAGGGGAAAACGATCCTGCTCATTGGAGAGCAGGGATATGGTGACCAAATTCAATTTCTGCGCTTCGCCGGGGTGCTGCACCACCGCGGCGCGCGCGTCGACGTGGCCATTGCACCCGAGCTAGTTGAACTGGCGTTGACCGTTCCCGGTGTCTCACGCGCCTTTAGTCAGCCGCCGCCTACCGGGTACGATTACTGGAGTCCGTTACTTAGCGTTCCTTGCCAGCTCGGCACCGACCTTTCGAACATCCCATGCAGCGTCCCGTACGTAGGTGTTGATGACGATAGGGTCGGCTACTGGTGCAACAAGCTTAACCGCGTAGCGCCGCACGGGCCGCGGGTCGGAATTGTTTGGGCCGGCAATCCCAGCCATGGCAATGATCGCTATCGGTCCATGAGGCCGGACGAAATAGCTCGCTTACTCAAACACCAAGGGGTAACGTGGCTTTCCTTGCAAAAAGGGCACCCAGAACAAATCAGCGCGCTGTCTTCGACATCACGACTTCTTCATTTTTCAGATGAACTGACAAGTTTTTCCGAAACTGCTGCACTCGTTGAAAATCTGGACTTAATAATCACCGTCGACACGTCTGTTGCACATCTGGCCGGCGCACTTGGCAAGAAAACCTGGGTGCTGCTCGCGGCGAACCCCGACTGGCGCTGGATGCTGGATCGGCATGATACCCCTTGGTACCCGTCGGTGCGCTTGTTTAGGCAGGCCGAACTGGGACAGTGGGAAGGGGTATTGGAAGAGGTTCTTCAGGAACTGACGTTTTTTACTCGCGCCCAGCAAACATTACGTCGAAAGCAATAGCAAGTGGTGTACAGCACCTATGCTCAGATTGTCGGAAGAACGTAGCTCGTCTCTATCCTGCAGACCTTGATTGAACTTCCGTAATGCCAGTACTTTCGGGTAGCGCGTAACCGCCCAAATATCGTACGGGCTAAAGAAATGGAAGCGACGTCGTGGACATGAATGCAGCGAGCAGGAACGTCTCCAGGCAACTCTGTTAAAACTGGCTAATTTTTCGTGTGCTTGCTCCTGCGGTAGATGATAGTAGCTGGTCTTTGGCACTCTGCAATTTTGCTGCGCGCGCCCGGTTAATCCACTATGCAATTTAACCGATGCATTTTTCTATAACAATTGCACGGCGGATAGACACTGATTTGATCACCGTTGAAACAAGGGAACTATGAACGTCGAGGAAAAAATCGAACCCGCCTTGAGTGTGCTGGAACTCTCAGACCCGTTTCATATGTGCTCCGTGGCGATGCGTTTTGGCTTGGTCCCCCCCGCGGTCGAGACAGCGCGCGTGTTAGAGATCGGTTGTGGCAGTGGTGGAAGCATACTGCCGATTGCATCACTGCTGCCCGATGCAAAGATAGTCGGAATTGCGAGCGACCCGCACGATGTGGTCGCGGCAAAAGCAATTGCGGAGAAAATGGGTGTAAAAAACGCCCACTTTTGGCAACTTGACTGGAGCGAGCTTGGTCCTCACCTTGGCGAGTATGACTATATTGTCTGTCATGATCTATTTACCCGCATTGAGTCTCACTTGCAGCGCGAGATCCTGTCTGCAATATCGTCGTTGCTGACGCCTTCCGGTGTCGCCTACCTCAGCTACGACGTAAAGCCCGGCTTTGACGTTCGAAAGATGCTGGCAAATTTCATCTCAAAAAAGGCAGCACACTTTACCAAACTTGGGGACCGGTTTTCCTGGAAGATGGAAGCGCTTTTTGTGTTGGACGAGTTGGCAAAGGAATGCAAAGAACTCGATTTACTACGCCATGATCCGGTCTATAGCAATGCTGACGACGTGCTCACTAGCTGGATGCATGCGGAAAGTGTCCCATTGTTGTTCACGGACTTTGCACGGATGCTGGCGGATCATAACTTGCAGTTCATCGGCGAATCAGACTTCTTTGTTCGTGAGGATCTGTCACCGCTGATTCTCGGCTCCATGTCGAGAACGGAGCTTGAGCGAGATCGGGTGAGGGCGGAACAATACGAAGACTTCGTGCGGTGCCGAGCTTCGCGCCGGAGCCTGGTTTGTCATTCCGGCTTGCCACTAACGCTTCCCGACGTGCGCAGGCTGACTGCTACAGCAGGCGCCTACAGTTCCGATTCACTTACAGCCTAGTGCAATTTTCAACCTGTCTGTCTTCAAAGGCCATCCTGTTCACTCTATGCGTACATTCGGCTCACACAGTGTAAATAACAAATTCTTGGATTTTTTACTCGGTACAACTGGGCTTGCGAACGATGCTGCACTTTCTCGCTTTCTCGGAGTGTCGCCGTCCATCATTTCCAAACTTCGCCGCGGTAATTATGCGTTCAGTGCCGCATTGATTATTCGTGTGCATGAAAAGACCCAGATGCCAATTAGTGCAATTAAAGAGGCGCTTGCTTAGATATCACGTCGCCTGGGGGTGGCCTGTGACACCCGCGGCTTAATTGGCACTAACACAACTTGCCATCACGTCGCTGATTGCGGACTATTCCGACATCGTTTTTCGCCCTGGTATGAAAATGCTAAAGAAAACCTTTTCCTTGCAGGACGCGATTCAGAATAAGCGCCTCGCCCTTTTTTATCAGCCGCGCGTATCAGCAGAAACGCTCAAGCCAACGGGCGCCGAGGCTCTCTTGCGGTGGCAGGAAGACGAGGGGCAATGGTCTTCGGTGCCGGACCTCCACCGGCTCTCTTGTGACGAATTTGCAGAACTATGGAAGTGGAAACTCGGCCAGGTTAAGGAGGCGTTGAATCTCATCCGAGAACAGTGCGGATACTATTCGCAGGGCGTGCCTTTTGTCGTGTCATTGAATTTGTCTCACAAGCAACTTCATAGCTATGAATGGGCTACTCGCTTGCTACGCATGCTTGCGGAATCTGACGCACCCAACGAATGTCTCGAGATCGAATTGACCGAGCACCATGGGCTAAGGGATCTGATTGTTGAGGAATCTTCCTTCGAGATGGCTCGCGAGGCAGGGGTTTGCCTCACACTCGACGACTTTCCAGAAGGCGGTCAAAGTTTTCTGAGACTTGCGCAGTTCAAGTTCGATAAGGTAAAGATTGACCGCTCCCTCGTACCGACTGCGGCTGATTCTGCAAAGGTATGGCTAACGAAGAAGGAGTTGCTCAGGGGGCTGCTGGCCATTATCGACAGGATGGGAGCCAGCAGTGTCATCGAGGGGATCGAGAACGAGTTGCATTACAAATTTTTGAGTGGGTTACCGGTTCACGAGTGGCAGGGGTATTACTGGGGGAAGGCAATGCCATTGGCCGAGCTTTTGCTGATGGTGCCGCTGAATGAGGTGTCGGCTAATAGTCGCAGGGCGGAACGGGTTGGGCTCGAGCCGAGAATGCCGCAGTAATTTCATCCTTTCATTGCGCCAGGAGTTCTGCCACCTTTCCGGTTGAATGTGAGTACGCGCCGAGAATCGCCGGGGCGATAATTATTTCAAGTCGACCCGTGAATACGCGGCTCCTCCGCACCGGCCGGACTCCGGCGCCGCATCGAGGCACGCTTTTGGACAAAGCGCTTCTATTTTTAGACACTTGGCAGTGGAAGCGAGTCGGATTGCGTTCCAGCGAGATCCTTCGGGATCGCTGACTTGTATCGAAGCTATTGGTGTGCTGATGTACGGGATAAGAGGCCGCGCCATACCTGTTCACGTCGACAGCTGGATTGGGTAGCTCGACGACCACCGTAATTGCCACGAAGATGACGTGAACATTACGCGCCGGTTCCTGAGGGGGCGGCATCATCATCACTGCCGGCGGCGTATATTTTTTCTATTAGGAAGTGTCCATGGCGTTGGATAAAACCGCAGACCCGTCGGAAGTGGACGGACAAGGAATGGGGAAGAATGTCGATACAGGCGCCCTGTTGTCCGCTGGACTCGAATATCACCGTGCGGGCAGAATCGCCGAGGCGCGGCAGCTATATCAATTGCTTCTTGAAAAAGCGCCAAATCACGCGGATGCGTTACATCTTATGGGCCTTGTCGCGCATCACTTTGAGGATCATGCCCATGCATTGGAACTCATCGACCGAGCGATTGATCACCGCCCTAACGCGCCAATCTTTTGGAGCAATCGGGGCGTTGTCTGTGAATGCCTAGGTCGGCTAAGTGATGCCGAGAACAGTCTGCAACGGGCAGTGGAGCTGAACCCAGACTTCATTGATGCCTGGCTGACGCTAGGCTCACTGTACAGTAGCATGGGCCGCGTGGGGGAAGCCGAGAACGCCTTTCGAAACGTGCTGAAACATAATCAAACACACGCGGGAGCCAACTTTGGGCTTGGGAGTTTGTTTCAGGCCACGGGTCGTTATGATGCGGCAGAGCAAAGTTATCGGCAGGCGCTCGCTGCGGATTCTTCGTTGGCGGATGCGCACAATAACCTCGGACTAATATTGAATAATCAGGGACGTGTGGACGAGGCACTGCAGCACTACGCGACAGCATTGCATTTGCGCCCGCAGTTTCCGGAGGTGCATTATAACCAAGGTCTGATTTACAGCGAATCAGGCAAGTTGGATCAGGCGGAGGCGGCATATAAACTTGCGATTGCGTCACGCCCGGGATATCACGATGCGCTCATCAGTCTTGGAGCGTTACTTTATACGCAGGATCGGTTGCAGGAGGCCGAGGATGTTCTGCGCAAGGCACTGCATGCGCACACCAATTCAGTTGCTGCGCTCAGAAATCTAGCCGCCGTATTGCAAAAATCAGGCAACGTGGAAGAAGCGATATCCTGCATAGAGCAGGCGCTCGTCGTTTCCCCGAAATCTGTTGGCCTTTGGCATGACCACGCGAAACTATGCTATGAGCTCGGTCAAACGGGCAGATTGCTAGCGAGTCTAGGCCGCGTCATTGACATTCATCCGAACTTCGGCGATGCATGGGCACTACTGGGCAGTATCACCCGTAAACGTCAAGGATTGGCCGAGATCGAGCGAATCAGCCGGCGGGTCCTGAAACGGGATTCGGAACATTTCTTAGCATTGAAAGCGTTGGGAGGTGCACTCCGGGAACTCGGCAAATTGGCTGAGGCGGAAGCAGCGTTTCAGCAGATGCTGGCGCTGCAGCCGGACTACCTGCCTGGGTACCTCCTTCTAGGCGCCGTACGGTACGAGGTGGGACGCCTTGATGAGGCGGAACAGGTGTTGGTCCACCTCCTGGCATTGGCGCCAGACCACGCGGAGGCGCATGCGATGTTGGGCGGTATATTGCATAAGTTGAATCGCGTAGCGGATGCGGAGAGCTCGCTGCGACAGGCACTAGAGATTGACAGCAAGCTTGTCGCTGCTCATGGGCATTTTGGCTCTCTAATGATTTCACTGCACCGTTTGGCGGAGGCCGAGCACAGCCTTCGCAACGTATTGATGCTCCAACCTGATTCTGCGGAAGGGTACGCCTCACTAGGACTGGTTCTATATCAAACGGGGCGCTATGAAGAGGCGGAACAATGCCTGCAACACGCGCTCACGCTCGCGCCCGGACATGCGGCCGCG
>Ga0196970_1001741_pt1 | contig 13172 bp, 10 predicted proteins | sample S1v_513CmetaG_FD_148672 | JGI IMG/M metagenome (GOLD analysis project Ga0196970, IMG submission 148672) | Soil microbial communities from Anza Borrego desert, Southern California, United States - S1+v_5-13C | ecosystem: Environmental > Terrestrial > Soil > Desert | place: USA: California... | reverse complement strand
GACCTGAGCCCGCCGGCATCCTGCGAGCAGACGGACACGGCGACCAGTTTGCTAGCGCCTCCGATCACGCAAGTGACCCGAGCTTGAACTCAAATCCTGGCTGTCTCATTCGCGTTGACACGTACCGGTCGCAACACCTGCTCGAACAGCCCGGCCAACGCGCCCCAAATGGCGCTTGCGGAAATCAGCGATGGTGAGGAAGTCGGGCCTTTGCAGCCCTGTCACCGCCATGAAGTCGACGCGCTCCTCGCACGCCCGCGCCAACTGGCGCGACGAGTAGACGCCGCGGCTGTAGCCGTACAGCAGCAGCGCCACCATCATCGCCGGGTGATATGGCGGATAGCCGCGCGGCTCCGTGTACACCGCCAGGGTCGCCGAGAGGTCCAGAGCCTCCCGCACCGTGTCGCGAACGAAATGCGCCAGATGACCAGCCGGCACGAACTCGTGCAGCGACGGCGGAAGCAGCCAGCCTTGATCAACGTCCCAGAGGCGAAAGCTCTTGCTCATGCCCCAAGCGAATCACGATCGCTGCCCGCCGTCCACACCTTTACTCGGACAGCCTCCTAGATAGGTCATCAATCATCAGAGGCGAGCATCGGCCCCCATCAGGGCGAAAGGCGCCCAGTAGAAGGGATGGGGAAAACGCTGCCGGACCGCCGTCTGGCCGGCTTGCAAGGCCTCCTGCGCCGAGGCGCCGGAGTTCAAGCGGCTGTAGAAGGTCTGCATCAGAAGCGCAGTCGATTCGTCGGCAACGTTCCAATAGGTGGCGACGACCCCGCCCACCCCGGAGAACATGAAGCCGCGCACCAGCCCGATCAGGTCGTCGCCCGGCGACACGTCACTGAGACCGGTCTGGCAGGCGCTGAGCACCGCCAGCGACGAGTCCAGCCGCATGCCGTAGAGGTCGCCGACCGTCAGGTCGCCAGAGTTGTCGCCGGACGGGCTGAACAGCAGGCGCGAGGACAGCGGATCGGCCGGTTGGAACAGGCCGTGTGCGGCGATGTGGACGAAGGCCTTGCCCTGTGCCGCGCTGCGGAATTGGCCAAGCGTAGCCTGGCTGCGCAGGAACAGGTCCGACTTTGGATAGATGTGCGCGATCGCCAGCGCCTCCGCCTCGGCTCCTGGTAGGTCGAGGCCGGCCTCGCGCCGAGCGGGATTGCCGAAGATTGCGCCGCGGCGGTCGGCCGTGCCTACCATCATGGCCGGCCGCGACCGTGTGGCGATCAGCGCACTGAGGCTGGGCGCCATCCGGATCGCGCGTTGGGCGACCAGCGGACCGCCTGCGCCGTCGATGGCGGCGAACGGGACGTAATGGAGCGGACCATGCGGGACGATCAGCAGCTTCTGCCCTGACGCGGCAGTCAGCACCGGCGCCAGCACCGCGTCGCCCAGGGCGCGCGCGGCGGCTGAATAGCCGGTACTCGCCGGATCCGACAGCTGCTTGAGGAATTGCAGCACCAGCGTGCGGACCGGCGGCGTCCCCAGATCGACCGTGCGCGCTGTTCCGGCAGACAGGATGAAAGCGTACCAGTGCTCGCCGACATTGTAATAGACGATGCCGGCCTCTCCCGGCTGGAGGACCGCCGTCAGCTCGGCGAAGCGGAAGGGAACGGCGCTGACCAGGGGGGCCAGGCTGGGCGACCGGCTGCGGATGCGGCCGTTGGCGGCGCGGATCGCAGACAGGGCGGCATCCGTACCGCCGCCCGCAGCCCCGCCGTCGCCACGCAAGGCGATCGTCGAGAAGGAGGCCTGCGCCTCGTCGAGTTGGGCGAGCAGCTGGCGCGCCTCCCCGACCGGCAGGTCGTTCGGTGCGAAGTCGTGCCGGCTGGACAGCATGTCGACCAGGACGCGGCTCTTGGCGCGCTCCACCACCTCCAACGCCTGTTCCTGCCGTCCGTCGCGGAGCAGCCCGTCGACGAGATCGCCATAGAGCTGCTGCTTGTCGAGAGCGAAGGCGATGCGGCCGTTTTCGCTGAGGATGGTCGCGCGCGACTGTTCCACCACCTCGGCGGCGGAGCGGAACAGCGACAGGGCGCCGTCCCGGTCGCCGGCCTGCTGGCGCAGACGGCCCAGCCGGTACATCGCCGCCCAGTGGACGTCGCGGTAGGCCCGCAGATCGGGGAAGGCCAGCAGCCGGTTCAGCCGGTCGACCGCCATGGCGGTCCGGCCGGTTTCGGCCATGCATTGCGCCGCCAGCATCTCCACATAGACATTGGCGGCCGGCGCGAAGGAGAAGTCGCCGAACCAGCCATAGCTGAAATCGTCGAAGACATCGAGGCGGAACGGGGCCTTGTTGGCGCTTGCGCCTTCGGAAAGGGCGGTCAGGCCATAGTCGGCGAGCAGCCGCCGTTCCGGATCCTCCAGCAGCCGCAGGGACTGCCCGCAGTCGCCGGCCGCGGCGTAGAGCGAGGCCGCGTAGAAGACGGGTCGGGGCTTGAACTGCTTGGCCAGCAGCGCCGCGGCGTCGCGGGCCTCCGCGGTCTTGCCGAGCCGAGCCTGGGCGAGCGCGCGCACATAACGGCCTCCTTCGCTCTGGTTGCCCTCCAGTTCGGCGACGGCGTCGCCGTAGCGCTGCTGGGCCAGAGCGAACAGGGCGCGCCTGCCGCGCACCTTGCCGATCAGGGCGGCATCGCCGTTCCGCGCCGCGCGCACGGCAAGCGTCTCGTTGCAGAGCTGTGCCCTGCCGAAATCCTGCAGCTTCAGCCGCACGTCGCAGAGCAGCGACAGCTGTCCGTCGCTGAGCCGGTCGGCCGGCACCTGGTCATAGCGCTCGCGCAACGCCGTCAGGCGGCCGTCGCGCAGGTCCGCCAGATCGGTGTCCGACAGGTTGGCGGACGCCTTCAGCTCGGACTGGCTGGCGACGTAATTCACCGCCATGACGCCGCCGCCGCAACCCGACAGCGTCGCCCCCAGAAGGCCGAGCAGAGAACCCAGCAGCGTGAGCCGGCGGAAAAGCGGCGTCGTCCGCCCGGCGGGCCTGGAGGTGAAAAGGGTGACGGGCGTCATGGCGGCGCTCCTGCGGCCGTTCCGGATGGGACCAGGTCGGAAGGCCCCCGCGGGCCGGCGCGGCGACGGCCCGCGGGGATGCCGGCTCCGCGTCAGAAGCGGTAGCCGAAATTGGCCTTCAGGGCGTTGTAGTTCTTGCCGTGGGTGTAGCTGATGCCCAGGCGGAAGGAGTCCCAGGACTGGCCGTCCATGGTCGGGCGGGTGCCGAACAGCAGGCCGACCTCGTCGTAATGCTGCACATACAGCTTGTCACCGAACATGTGGGTGTCGGTGACATAGGCCTGCCAGGAGGTCGGCCGGTCGAACATCGTGAAGCCCAGCGGCCCTTCGACGCTGACGCCGTTCTTCAGCGCGGTGTTCTGCAGATCGTAGTCGATGCTGACGTCGCCGATATGGAGCTTCTGCGACCGGTAATAGCCGACGCCGTTGCCGATCGTGACCTTCAGGTCGCCGGTGTAGATGTTGTAGACGCTGGTCAGGTCGCCCGAATACAGAAGCGCCCCGGCGCCGAGGTCCAGCGAACCGGCCGCGCCGACGCGGGCGGAGGGAACCAAGTACCAGTTCTCCGCAACCGGGAAGCGGAAGCCGAGGCCGAGCGAGGCTTGGCCGGAATTGGCACCTTCGGTGCGGACATAGGTGATCGGCAGGTCTACGGTGATGGCGTAGCGCGGATCGCTGAAATAGTACGAGTACTTGATCGGGATCGTGGCGATCTGGCTGGTGTAGCCGCCGGACCGCGCGACGCCGACGTCCCCGCCCACGGTGACGAGGTTGGGCACGGCCACGAAGCCGCCCTTGCCGTCCGGCGTCCCGGTGGGATCGCCCAGCGTGCCGAAGCCGGTGGCGTTGCCGAAGGTCTGCTCGCTCATGCGGCTCTGAAGGCTGGCCGGGTTGCCGGCGACAGGATCGACCGGCGAGTTGGCGACGAGCGACTTCAGCATCTCGGTCAGGAGGCCGGACCCTTTGCCCTTGAGGAAGTCCAGCAGTTGGTCCTGGCTCTGGTCGCGGGTGGCTCCCCGGAAGGTGATGTCGATGCCGGCCGACGGCACCTGGAAGCGCAGTGCGGTGGAGTTGAGCGCGTAGGACGCCGTCGCCGGAAGGCCGCGGACGTTCAGCGTCACGTTGGCGGCCGCAACGCTGGTGTAGTTGCTGAACACGGAGCGCAACCCAGAATTGTCGAGCCTATCGGCCAGATCCTCGATGGCGTTGAACGACGCAGAGCCGCTCTGGGAGATGCCGTTGGTGCTGGTGACCGTGCCGCTCAACCCGAACAGCTCCGCCGCCCCCGCCGGCACGCTGCCGCCGAGCATCCCCGCGGCAATCACAATTCCTGAACTGACGAAAACCTTGACACACTTCGACAAAAGAACCCCCATCTTCACCACTCCCCCAGCCCATTCGATGATAGAAAACCTGTACTTAAGCAATAAGCCTGATGACAATTGAAATCCGCGCGACGCTATTGCATAGAGGCAGCAAAAGCTGATGTCGGCAGGTTGGTGTCCCTGATCAGACAACGCGGACAGAGTCCGGGCGTCCGAGGTGGAGCATGCGGTTCAGGACGAGGACGGCAACCGCGATCTCGGTCTGTTGCCGGTCGTCGGTGTGGAAGCGTAGGCCATCTCCGATCACGTGTTTGTAGCGGTTGAAGAAGGCTTCCACGAGCGCGCGCACATTGTGCGCTCGCTATGCTTACAGTTGTTCGGCGGCCGCTGTAAGCAATGCGAGCGGCGCTATCGGGCCAAGCCGCCCGCCACCATGCTTCCGGGAACGCCTTTCGACCCAGGGATCCGCTCGCTGCTGGCCTACCTGCATCACAACCATCATCCGCCAGCTTTTCCCCGCCGCCTTTGGCGTCCAGAATGTAGTCCGCCGTCCGCGTCCATAACTGGGCCGCCGTCTCGGTCTTGGCCGCCATAATATAACGACCCAATCTTGCGAAATCGGAGGTCGCCGCCGTCCGCCTGACCCGCTTGGCGATCATAACCGGGTCACCGCATGGCGAAGATCGTCCTGGGTGTCCTTGATCTGACTCAGCAGCTCGCGCACGTCCGCGACGGGCACACCCCGCCCTGGCGTGTCGGTCAGCCACAACTTTAAGAGGCCGCCCAGCCGCCCAAGGTCGGCGTTCACTTTCGCCAGCCGCTCGACCGCATCAAGGTCCACCACGCTGCGTGGTTGATACCCCAGCCCGACACTCCGAAGATAGGCCGACACCGACAAGCCGGCCGCCTCTGCCTGCGCTTCGATGCGCGCCCGCTCGGCCGCATTCACCCACACCTTCAAGGGCCGTTGTCGGTCTCGGGTCTCGCCCGTGGTCGGTGCTGTCATCGGGATTTTCCTCCTGGCGTTCAAAGCGGCGGCAGCCGCCGTATGCCTCGCAGAGCAAGATCAGCGTCGAGCCCAAAGGGCGAGTAAGCGCGGGTGGTGGAGGGCTGCACGGCTCTGCCGTGTAGGCCTACAACACACATCTTGCGATCCTCAAACATGAAATCGTATGAAATTATCTGCAATCATCTGAAACGGCCTCTCCCAACCGAGTCAAAATCGCAGAGTTTCGCAGTCAATTTCATATAATTTCATACGATTTCATATAATTTCACATGGTTTCATAAGCAGCAGCCCAACGCTGCCCGGAATTTCATATGATTTCAGATAATTTCATATAATTGCGGAAAATTTCACAGATTGGTGGCGTCCCCGTTCTGGACACAAGAGCGAAGGCACTGATGGCTGAGCAGCAGCCCACAAGAGGGCGGACGGGCGACCGGCGCGCCCTCTTCCTGGCCCGGATCGACGCAATCCGCACTGAGCTGCAGCAGGGCTGGCCGGTGAAGACCGTCTCCAGCAGACACGCGCCAGAGTTGGATATGATACATCCATAACTCTAGCCTTACGCGTCTTCGTTGGTCCTGACCGGGGAGCCGAAGGAGAGCCTGCACACGCCCCCTATGACGCCGCCGCTCGCGCCGCCTGCCCTGCCAGCACACGCGCCGCAGGTCTCCGAACCGATCGCTGGCAGGCCCGAAATCAAGGAGGCCCAGTACAATCTTCGCGCGAAGAATTCCGCGGACCTGATTTGAGGGATCACGGATGGAGACGAAGGCCAAACAGGCCGCGAAGGAGGTGCCGGCGGTCCCCAAGCCGCCTGTTTGAATTCACAAAATACTCCAGGGGAAAAGGGGGGCGAAACGTCGATGACCTCGTCCATCCCGGAGGTCCACGCCTCAAATGCGGATGCGCTCGACCTCGTCCAGGCTGACCCGATCGCCGCGGCGGTCGTAGAGCTGGGTGGTCCGGGTGGAGGCGTGGTTGGCCATCGCGGCAGCGGTCTCCAGCGTGCCGCCGTTGGCCAAGTAGGCGGTGATGCCGGTGGCGCGGAAGCTGTGGCAGCCGAGCGGCGTGGCGATGCCGGCGGCGGCAGCCCGCCGGCGCACCATGGCATGGGCGCTCGCCTGCGGCAGCGGGCGCTCAGACAGCCGGCCGGTGCCGCGGCCGATCGTGCGGAACAGCAGCCCCTTGGGGTTGTCGCGCAAGCCGGTGCCGTCCAGGTAGGCCGCCAGATAGTCTTCGAGCGTGTGGTGGCAGGGCAGCGCATGGGTCTTGCCGCCCTTCTCCCGCAGCCGCACCCACAGCCGGCGGTTCTGGGGATAGACGTCCTCCACCCGCATCGCCAGGGCGGCGCCGACGCGGGCGAAGCTGTAGACCATCAGCCCGATCAGCGCGCGGTCGCGCAGGCCGCCCGGCGTGGTGACGTCGATGCTGTCGAGCAACACCCGGGCTTCCGCCGGATCCAGCACCGGGGTTTTCCCCACCCGCACGACATGCCGCGGGCCCCGCACCGACGACGCCGGGTTCACCGTCACCACCTGGCCCACCACCAGCCAGTCGAACAGGTGGCGCACCGCGGCGAGCCGCTGCTTGACCGTCGGCGCCGCGTGGCTGCGGCTCAGCCCTTCGACCCAGGTTGCGATGTGCAGCGGCTGCACCGTGGCAAGCGACACCACGCCAACGGCCTCGCACCAGGCCAGAAAATCGCTGACCGCCCGGGCGTAGGCCCGCCGGGTGTGCGGGTTGCGCAGGGTGGCCGCGAAGAACTCCAGAAAGCGAAGAGTTGCCTGCTCACCGGCAGCGGCAACCAGGGCTGGAACCACCGGTGAGACGATCGGAACCGGCACGCTCCGGCTCACCCCGCCGCCCCCTCACCGTTTGGGGGCGGCGAGGGAATTGCCTGGTGCAAGGCGCTCAAATACTCGTCCAGGATCGCGTTCAGGCGCTCGCCAAGCAGACGATTGAAGGCGGCCGGTCCCTGCTCAGCCTGCGCCTGCTGCAAAGCCTGAATATAGGCCGGACGGTCCAAGGGACGCACGGCGACCGGCGGATAGCCCCCGCGCAGCAAGATCAAGTTCATCAGCAGCCGCGCCGTGCGGCCGTTGCCGTCGTTGAACGGATGAATCTCGACCAGGCGGCGGTGCGCGGTGAAGGCCGTGTCCGGCGTGTCGGGCGCGGTCGTCAGCCAGGCAGCGAAATCGCCCATCAAAGCTGGCACCTCCGCCGGCGACGGAAAGGCGTGACGGCCGCTGTCGGTCAGAACATAGCGGCCTTGATCGGCATAGCGGCCGGCGATCTCCGGTGCCGACCGTTTGACCACCAGGCTGTGCAACAGGCGCACATCGGCCTCGGTCAGGACACTGCCGCGCTGCGCCAACGCGCGGGCATACTGCAGGGCGTCGTAGAGATCGACCGCTTCCAGATGATCCTTCAGCGGCTTGCCGCCGATGGTGATCCCCTTTTCGATGACGAGCATCGTCTCGGCGGCGGTCAGGGTGTTCCCCTCGATCGCGTTCGAGGTGTAGGTCAACTCGAGGTCGTAGACATGCTCGAGGTTGCTCAGCCCCTGAGGCGACAGCGGCCGCAGCCGGTCGAGCTCGGCTTTCTTGGCGGCGATCTGAGCGAGAAGGTCGGTCATGCGGTGCTCCCTACCACGCCGGCCGCGGCGCGGCAACCAGAGCGCTGATAAAGGACATTATCACAGGTAAAAGGGGAGAGGTGGGGGCCCACACCGCCGCCTCTCCCCGGCGGTCGTCACGGACGGGCGGCTGAAGCGAACTTCCCCAGGTCCAACTCGCCCTCGGCGCCCCATCCGGCCGTGCCAGCCTTCACCTCCGGTCCGGCTTCGCCTTCGAAGCCGGGCACGGACATGATGATCTCGTTATGGCACTGGCGGCTGCGGGCGTCGTCTCCCTTCGCCCCCATTCGTCTCATTGAGGTCTAAGACGTCCTGCCGGGGGCAATCCGACCCCTCGAAAAGCCAGCAAAACCGTTCCCCGTAGCGCCTCCATGAGGCGCCTCATTAAGGCGCGCCCTATTGAGACGAGGCTGTACGGTGCGTGAGCAAAATGAAGGCCGCCCAGCGGGAGCTGTCGGCGGCCTTCAGTATTGAGCGGGAGGAACGAGCCATAGATATGAACCCAGTTGGTTCACTCCCTGAACAATCAGCGATTGCGACATGTTCCCCTGTCCTGAAGCCATAGGTATTAGACAGACCGAATGGTCCGCCTCCGCAAAAGAGCAGGAGGACCATGACGAGTTGAACGCAAGGCTGTTGCTGAGAGGAAGGATCCCCGCTGGACCAAGCTGGGGTGCTTCTGTATTTGGATCAAATCAGGCCTTCTCCGACAGGAATGAGCGATGGTAGGTGGAGTGCACATTCTTGTTGCTGAGGACGAAGATCTCGTTGCAATGGCTTTGGCAGAGGTGTTGGAAGCAGAAGGCTTCCGGGTCACCGTGACGCATAACGGGCAGAAAGCCATAGACACTGATGTATTGGACCCAGCCGATCTTCTGGTGACCGATATGCGGATGCCAATCATTGGCGGGAAGGCCTTAATCGAAACACTGAGGGCGAAGCGCCCTAACCTTCCGGTTATTGTTATGACTGGGTACAGCGAAGACCTTCCCAACGATGAGCCGGGCCGTCTGGTTGTCCTGCGCAAGCCTTTCTCTATGTCAACGTTGGTCCGACATGCTGTGGCTTTCCTGCACTGTCCCCAGCGGCCCACTCAGGAAATTGTGGACAAGAAAAAGGCCGCTGCCAAGAAGGCGCGGCCTTTAGTTTTGGTTCGGGAGGAAACGTGAACCCGAAGCCAACATAGGGCGCCACAAGTTAACACCCTGTGAACAGCATTACTGTTCTGCGCATCTACTACTTTATTGCATGGACTACTCTGCTTTTGATCCGTTTACGACTACTGCAGCACCCGACGAGCTTGACCGCGGCCAAGGGCGGGGCTGATGTTCTGCGGTTCTGGCGCCAGTTGGGGGCACTACACGAAAGTGCGCAAATTGTCCGGGATCTGAGAACGCGGCGTGAACGTGAGATCAGCCGTGCTCTACCTCTACCCATTGCCCGCGTCCGAGTTCGTCCAAGACGTGCTGGTACTCGCCCGGTGGCAGGGCGCGTGCGTCCTCGGCCATGTGCCGTAAGGCAGCGAGGCCGGCCTCGGTAAACCGAGCCCGCAGCCAATGGCCGCCATCATCCCGCAACTCCAGCAGCCCACGGTCCAGCATCCCCTGAATGACCGTTCCCGGCTTCGGCTGACCCTTGTTCGGCCCGGTAGCCCACCGCTTCACCAGGATGCCGCTCTCCAGCCGCGGTGCCTGCCCAAAGCGCACCATGAACTCATTGCGGATCAGAGCCCGCTCCCGCGGCGTCAAGGTGGTGTCACTCACCAGCTCATCTCCCTCAGTCCTCTCCCCGCGATACGCGAAACCAATGCTCAGCATACTGCCGACACAGTTCAGCCTCCACGCCATCTCCGATGCGTTCGGCATCGGCCGCGCGGGCGAGCCACTGAGACTGTTTCTGAAGCGCTGATCCGTTCACGCGGGCGGGTGCTGGTCGAACTCCGGCCGAAGCGGCAGTAGGTGGGCGAGGCTTACTGAAATTCGATCGCGGCACTGGTACGCGGGGCCTGGAGGGTGGCATGGGGGCTACCGACTTCCTTGAATGAGTGGAGGGTCATCCTTCGACCCGGAAGAGTCTACGCTGCGCATTACCACGATGCGCGAGAATTCTCCCATGCTGCGGCGTCGCCGACGCCCGCCGGCGCGCTGCCTGACATCGGGGACGCGACCGACCAGCGCGGCCGGTGGCCTGTAGACTGATCAGCACCGTCAGCGCCGGTGAGATGGCCAACCCGCCCTTTTCGCGACACCCTCAAGCGTCGGCTTCTGACCCAAAGCGGACCTTCAAAGCCATTGATTGATGACCGACATCCAGTTTCGGCTGGATGACGGGACACCCGGGGCGGAGCTGACAATTCTGGCCTCACGATCGGGAATCCAGCACACTCGCAGCATGAGCAGGCAAGCCATCGCGTCATCAACGGAGTCCCTGGCTGGTCTGGTGGAGCGCGTGACCTTTCACAGCGCCGAGACTGGCTTCTGTGTGCTCCGGGTGAAGGTCCGCGGACATCGGGACTTGGTTGTCGTCGTCGGACATGCGGCGATGATCTCGGCCGGGGAATGGATTCAGGCGAGCGGCAGCTGGGTCAACGATCGCACCCACGGTCTCCAATTCAAGGCCACCTTCCTGAAGGCGACCCAGCCCACTACGCTGGAGGGCATCGAGAAGTACCTGGGCTCCGGCATGATCAAGGGCATCGGTCCGGTCTACGCCAGGAAGTTGGTGAAGGCGTTCGGCGAGGCCGTGTTCGACGTCATCGAGGCCGAACCCAATCGCCTGCGCGAGGTCACGGGCATCGGGCCCAGGCGGGCCGACCGCATCGTCAAAGGATGGGCCGACCAGCGGGCGATCAGGGAGATCATGCTGTTCCTGCACGCCAACGGGGTCGGGACATCCCGGGCCGTACGCATCTACAAGACCTACGGGCAGGAGGCGATCCAACTCATCACCGAGAATCCATACCGGTTGGCCAGGGACATCCGCGGCATCGGCTTCAAGACCGCTGATGCCATCGCGGCCAAGCTGGGTATCGAGAAGACGGCCATGGTCCGCGTCCGGGCGGGCATCGGCTACGCGTTGGCCGAGGCGATGGACGAGGGGCACTGCGGCCTGCCGGTGGAGGACCTCGAGAAGCTGGCCAGCGAACTCCTGGAGGTTGGCGCCGATTTGGTGGTCGAGGCGCTGACGGACGAGCTTCGTGACGGCGCTGTCATAGCCGACCAGCTGGAGGGCAGGAACTGCGTCTTCCTGGCCGGGCTGTACCGGGCCGAGCAGGCCATCGCCGCCCGGCTACGGGGGCTTGCGGGTGGGACGCTGCCCTGGCCCGCCATCGACATGGAGAAGGCGCTGAAGTGGGTGGAGGGAAGGACGGGACTGACGCTGGCGCCGAGCCAGCGGGAGGCGGTCCGGCTTGCCCTGGCATCCAAGGTCATGGTCATCACCGGCGGCCCGGGCGTGGGCAAGACGACCCTGGTCAACTCCATCCTGAAGATCCTGGCCGCCAAGCACATCCGCATCCTGCTGTGCGCTCCGACCGGCCGGGCGGCCAAGCGGCTCTCCGAGAGCACTGGGATGGAAGCCAGGACCATCCACCGGCTGCTCGCCTTCGACCCGGCTGCCGGAGGCTTCAAGCAGGGTGAGGAGAACCGGCTGGACTGCGATCTGCTCGTCGTCGACGAGACATCCATGGTCGACGTGCCGCTGATGAACGCGCTGCTGAAGGCGATTCCCGACAGGTCGGCCCTGATCCTGGTCGGCGATGTTGACCAGTTGCCGTCGGTGGGACCGGGGCAGGTGCTGGCCGATGTGATCGCATCCGGCGCCGTGCCCGTGGTGCGCCTGACCGAGGTGTTCCGACAGGCAGCCACCAGCCGCATCATCGTCAACGCCCATCGCATCAACCAGGGACAGATGCCGGACCTGGCGCCGGTCGAAGGCTCGGACTTCTACTTCGTCGAGGCGGCAGAACCGGAGGACGGTGTTCGCAAGCTCATTGAGGTCGTCAGGAACCGGATCCCGAAGCGCTTTGGCCTCGACCCCGTGCGCGACGTCCAGGTGCTCTGTCCGATGAATCGCGGGGGCCTCGGTGCCCGGTCGCTGAACGTGGAACTCCAGGCGGTCCTGAACCCGCCGGGCGATGTCCGGGTGGAGCGCTTCGGCTGGACCTACTGCGTCGGCGACAAGGTGATGCAGACCGAGAACGACTACGAGAAGGAGGTCTACAACGGCGACCTGGGCGTCATCACCGCGATGGACCCGGAGACCAGCGAACTGCTGATCGATTTCGACGGCCGGGAGGTCCCCTACGACTTCGGCGAACTGGATAGGGTATCGCTGGCCTACGCGACCACGATCCACAAGAGCCAAGGCTCGGAATACCCGGCCGTCGTCATCCCGCTGGCGATGCAGCACTGGACGATGCTCAGGCGCAATCTCGTCTATACTGGCGTCACCCGGGGGAAGCGGCTGGTCGTCGTCATGGGCCAGCGGAAGGCGATTGGGATGGCCGTGCGAGCACGGCAGGAGGGGCGCCGTTGGTCGAAGCTGAAGGAATGGCTTCTGGCAAAAGCAGCCTGACCGCTGCGGGGACGTCGTCCTCTTCCCCAGCTGCAGCACTTTCGATCCGGATGGGCTTGTCTCAATGATCAGGCGCACGCATGCCCCCGTCGTGAGAACGCAAGAGATCAGCCCGACCCAAGCCTATGCGGCCTCAGGGTTGCCGTGCGCAACCGCTGCATGACCGATAAGGTTGCCGTTGATCTCAGAACAATGGGAGTTGCACCTTGCCACCATCGTCCGCGTGGCGCCGTGCTGCCTGCACAGCAGCATTCTGGGCGCCATCCTGGCTGCGTGACCTCCCGCTGGCGACTTGCTCGCCGGCAACGGTTACGGTCCATACCCAGCATTCAGGGCGCCAGGTTACAGCGAGATCGCACCCGTGAATGCGGGTGACCACGTGACGAATGGACCAAGCCGGGGACTGGTGCATCAGAGCCTCAGGTGCGATTGGGCAACAGCCAGACCATATCTGGCGTTTATCAGGCGGCGGGGACTCTACGGAGGAGACTGCCAGTGTCGCTTTCTCCTGAAAATTTTCACTGAAGATTTTCAGCGTCAAACACTCTTGATCGCATGACCCGAAGCCGTTCGGACGTCTGCCAAGTTCAATGGAATCAACGGGCCGGCAGCCAGGAAAGAT